>Ga0210408_10006484_pt1 | contig 10114 bp, 7 predicted proteins | sample IncBWH4MmetaG_FD_155471 | JGI IMG/M metagenome (GOLD analysis project Ga0210408, IMG submission 155471) | Forest soil microbial communities from Barre Woods Harvard Forest LTER site, Petersham, Massachusetts, United States - Inc-BW-H-4-M | ecosystem: Environmental > Terrestrial > Soil >...
GAATTGGGTGTCGATCACCTGTTCATGGGTTTGGTTCATCCGCCGATCCTCCTGCAGTCATTTCCCGAAGAATGGATCACGCTCAATTAAACTGTTACAAGTAGAATGTTATCCTATTATAGATTGTTCTATGCTCACTGCAGATCAGCGACGGCTTTTGGGCGAATTCATCCGTGCTCACCGCGAGCGCGCGCGGCCGGTGGAAGCGAGCGGCCGGCGGCGGACCCCGGGGCTGCGGCGTGAAGAACTGGCCGCGAAAGCCGGCATCAGCGCGACCTGGTGCGCGTGGATCGAACAGGGACGTCCGGTACAGGCGTCGTCGGAAGCGCTGGATCGGCTGGCGCGGGCGCTATCCTTGTCGCGCGCCGAGCGCGACTATTTGTTCGAACTGGCCGGGCGTTCGGACCCCGATATTCGGCCCGATCCGGATATTCCGGCGTCTTTGCTCGCAGCCGTCACGGCTGTTCGCCACCCCGCTTACGGTCTCGACCGCTTGTGGGACGCCTGTTGCTGGAACAAAGCGGCCTCCCGGCTTTTTCGCGGTTGGTTGGACGGCGACAACCAGCGAAATCTCTTGCGGTTTGTGTTTCTTGAATCGTCCGCGCGCAAACTGATCCCAAGGTGGGAGGATCGCGCCCGCCACATCCTCGCCGAGTTCCGCGCCGACTACCCGCGCAACTTTCGGGACGGGCGCGTACGCAGCTTTGTCGAGACGCTTCGCCGCAAGAGTCCGTTGTTCGAAGCCGCCTGGAATGAGCACGATGTTCGACGGCGCGAGGGCGGGCTACGCATCTTCAATCATCCGGACGAAGGCCGGCGCGCCTTCATTCAGCACACATTCATTGCCTCGGAGCGGCCGGACTACAAACTCGTGCTGCTGGTGCCTACGGCAAGCCCTGCGAATCGCGCTTCGTCGAAATGAGACAGCGATCTTGCGCAGGCGCGGATCACGCGTGCTCCGCCATCAGCGTGCCATCGCGCGCTGCGCGGCTTCTCTCGCGATGGCGTCGATCGCGGCACGATCGGCCGGAAAATCGGCTGCGATCCAGGCCGCCTCTGCGGCGCGCATGGCAGCGCCGAGCGGCGGCCCTGCGGCAATGCCGATGCTCATGAAATCCGCCGCCTTGAGCGGAAAGACCGGCGCCGGCCAGCGCAGCGGCAGGGTCGCCAGTTCATGCCAGGCGGTGACGGCCGCGCCCGCCTCCGATCGGATCCAAGCCACCAACACGCGATCAACAAAGGATTGCGAACCGATCTTATAAAGAAGTGCACGCGCGGCCCTCGCATCCGGCTCCGGCGCAACACGCCACCAGCCTTCCAGCGCCAGGAGCCGTTCGGATTCGGCGTTCGTTAGCCGCAGCCGCTCGCCGAGTCGTTCGGCATCTTCCTCGACCCACACGCCGAGCGCGCCGAGCCGGCGCACGGCGTCGGCTTTGAGGCCGACCGCCGCTTCGAGCTTGATCATGTTCTCGAAGCTCGCGAGATGAGCGACGCCGCCCAACACCATGCTCAGAAGCCCGCTCTCCGCCATCACGGCGAGCGTGGGCGTGGCGCGAGCGGCTAGGAGAAGCTTGAGCAACTCCATGCGCACGCGCTCGCGCGACAGCGTCTCAAGGCCGGCGCGGGCGAGGATGCAGGCGTGCACGCCGGCCGGATCAGGCGGGCCCGCGCCGAAATGCGCATGGAAGCGGAAGAAGCGCAGGATGCGCAGGTAGTCTTCCTCGATCCGCCGCCGCGGCTCGCCGATGAAGCGCACGCGCTGCGCGGCAATATCGGCAAGGCCGCCGACATAATCGTGCACCTTGCCGTCCAGCCCAGCCGACAGCGCGTTGATGGTGAAGTCGCGCCGCTCGGCGTCGGCCTTCCAGTCGCGCCCGAATACCACGCGCGCCTTGCGTCCGAACGTCTCGACATCTTCGCGCAGCGTTGTGACCTCGACCGGATGATGATCGACGATGGCCGTGATGGTGCCGTGCTCGATGCCGGTCGGCACGGCCTTGCCGCCCGCAGCCTGCACGCGCCGCATCACTTCCTCCGGCAGCGCCGTCGTCGCCACATCGATCTCGGCGACGGGAAGCCCCAGCAGCGTGTTGCGCACGGCGCCGCCGACCACGCGTGCTTGCTCACCGTCGCGGTTGAGCAGCGCAAGCAAGCGCGCCACGGCGCCTTCTTTCAGCCAAGGCGCATCGAGCGCGGCGGCGACGGGCGCCGTCATCCGTAGATCCGGTCGTAGAGATTACGCACGATGCCCGCGGTGATGCCCCAGATATAACGGTCGCCGAACGGCACGGCGTAATATTCGCGCTCGATGCCTTTCCATTCGCGGCTGCGCCGCTGGTGATTTTCCGGCGTCATCAGAAAGTCGAGCGGCACTTCGAAGGTTTCGGTGACCTCGCGCGGATTGAGCGCGAGCGTGAAATCCGGGCGCACGCGCGCGACCGTCGGCAGAATGCGAAAGCCCGAGAAGGTCAAATAAAGATCGAGATAGCCGAGCGGCTCGATCAGCGTCGGCGAAAGGCCGACCTCCTCCCACGCCTCGCGCAGCGCCGCCGCCACCGGGCTTTCGTCGCCGGGATCGATCTTGCCGCCGGGAAACGCCACCTGGCCGGCGTGGCTTGCAAGCTCCTGCGTGCGGATCGTGAACAGCACGGTCGGCACGGCACGATCGATCACCGGAATAAGCACGGCCGCGGGCTTGGTTGCAGCGACTCCGGCGCGCTCCCACATCGACGGATTGAGATCGAGATCGCCGCGCGCGCCGTGCGCCATCGGATCGGTGAGCGCGGGCGGTATGGTCAATGTCAGCCGTGCGCGGGCGCGATCAAAGAAATCCTCCGCAGCCATCGGCTGCAATTCTGCGCTTTGCTTGGTCACGCGAATTCCCTCACCTGCTCGGCCGGCGCCATGGGAAAGAACTCGCCCATGGAGGTCACGCCGAACATGGCCTGGCCCGCAACCTCGCGCTCCTCGCCGAGCTCGACAAGATCGAAAAACAATGCGCGCGTCACCTTGGCCCATAAATCGCGGCGCACGTGCAAATAAGGTTTCAGTCCGCCGGTGCCGGCTTCCGGCTCGAAGCGCAGGTTATGCGCGGGGCCGCACTGCACCCAGTCATCGACGTTGGTGCGGAAATTCAGCATCCGGCCCGATGCCGATTGTTCCACATTCAATTCGACCGCCAGAAAGGGCGCGTCGTCGACCGTTATGCCGCACTTCTCCACCGGCGTGACCAGAAAGTATTTGTCGCCCTCCCGCTTGAGCACGGAGGCGAAGAGCTTAACCAAAGCCGGCCGGCCGATCGGCGTCTTCAGGTAGTACCAGGTGCCGTCGGCGCCGATGCGCATGTCAAGATCGCCGCAAAACGGCGGATTCCAGCGCTCGACCGGCGGCAGCCCTTTGGACTGGCCCGCCGCCTCGGCTAGCGAGCCTGTGATTGCGTCCAATCCGAATTGCCCTGCCTTCGCCATGGTTTGCCTTGAACCTGTCCGCTTGGACATTACGTCCGGGGGCAGCGCTACTGCGGGTTCGTGATCGCTCGGCAGCGGTTGCGCCGCATGGGATTTAAGTTGTGTTCCCGATGAATGAAAGAATCGTCCCTAAATCCGGCAGTTTCTGGTGGTGGCGCATATATTGCATCGCCAAATAGTGGTGCAAAGCTGGCTGGTTTTGTTCGTGCCCGCGCGCCGAATCTGATTCGCTTGCGATTGCGGCCTGAAAGATAAGGAGTCGACCCATGCCCGCTGTCAGCGGAGACGGGCTTGAAAAGCTTGAAGACATGATCGTGCGCGCGGCCGAGTCGAGCGCCGATCACGTGCGCGCGGCCAAGGCTGCCATCGGCACGGTGATTTTCGGCCAGGATAAGGTCATCGAGCAGGCGATCATCACCATTCTCTCCGGCGGACACGCGCTGTTGCTCGGCGTTCCCGGCCTCGCCAAAACCAAGCTGGTCGAGACGATGGGAACGGTGGTTGGGCTCGACGCGCGCCGCATCCAATTCACGCCCGATTTGATGCCGTCCGACATTCTCGGAACCGAGGTGCTGGAGGAAAGCCAGGCCGGCAAGCGGAGCTTCCGCTTTCTCTCGGGGCCGGTGTTCGCGCAGCTTCTGATGGCCGACGAGATCAATCGCGCCAGCCCGCGCACGCAATCGGCGCTGCTGCAGGCCATGCAGGAACAGCATGTCACCGTTGCGGGCACACGTCACGACCTGCCGCGTCCCTTCCATGTACTTGCGACCCAGAACCCGCTCGAGCAGGAAGGAACCTATCCGTTGCCGGAAGCCCAGCTCGACCGCTTCCTCATGGAGATCGACGTCGACTATCCCGACAAGGACGCCGAGCGCAAAATTCTGTTCGAGACGACCGGCGCCGAGGAGACGCGCGCCAAGGCGGCGATGACCGCCGAAGATCTGATGGCAGCGCAGCGGCTGGTGCGGCGCTTGCCGGTCGGCGAATCCGTGGTCGAAGCGATCCTGGCGCTGGTGCGCTCGGCACGCCCCGGACCGGAAGGCGGCGATACCGCCAAGCTCATTGCCTGGGGACCCTCGCCGCGCGCGAGCCAGGCGCTCATGCTGGCGGTGCGCGCCCGCGCGCTGCTCGACCGGCGGCTCGCGCCCTCTATCGACGACGTGCTCGAGCTTGCTGAGCCGGTACTCAAGCACCGCATGGCGCTCACTTTCGCCGCGCGGGCCGAGGGCGAGACGATCGACGCGGTGATCGGCCGCCTGAAGGCGCGGATCGGATAGCGGATGGCGGCCGAGACAAGGCGCACATCCGATCACGAAGGCCCGGCGGTGCAGCGTGCGGTCGGTGAAGGCCGCACGCTTGCGGCCACCATGCCGCGCCTGATCCTGGAAGCGCGCCGCGTCGCCGCAAGCATCATCCACGGCATGCACGGCCGCCGCCGCGCCGGCCCGGGCGAAAATTTCTGGCAGTACCGCCGCTTCGTTTCGGGCGAGCCGGCATCGCGGGTCGATTGGCGCCGCTCGGCGCGCGACGATCATCTTTATGTGCGCGAACTCGAATGGGAAGCGGCGCACACGATCTGGATCTGGCCCGACCGTTCGCCCTCGATGCTGTTTGCCTCGCAACTGGCGCACGACAACAAGCTGCATCGCGCGCTCGTGGTGGCGCTGGCGCTCGCCGAGATTCTGGTCGAAGGCGGCGAGCGCGTCGGCATTCCCGGACTCATGCGCCCGACCGGCAGCCGCAACGTGATCGAGCGCATGGCGCAGGCGATCGTGCACGATCGCGCCGAGCGCGCGAGCCTGCCACCGAGTTTCGCGCCCTCCCCGCTCTCCGAGATCGTGCTTCTGTCCGACCTCTGGAGCGACTTCGCCGATATCAGACGCACGATCGCGCAACTCGCCAGCGGCGGCGCGCGCGGGCATGTGGTTCAGATCGTCGATCCCGCGGAGGAGACCTTTCCGTATTCGGGCCGCATCGAATTCGTCGAGCCGGAAGGCGGCGGCCGCATCACCGCCGGCCGGGCGCAGACCTGGCGCGCCGACTATGAGGCCCGCGTGCGGCGTCATCGGAGCGAGATCCGCGCCGAGACCGACCGGCTGTCCTGGAGCTTCACCATCCACCGCACCGATCGCCCGGCGAGCGAACTCCTGCTCGCGCTGCATGCGCGCATCGGCGCGGCCTTGAGCGATAGCGGTCCGCGCCTGCCGGCGAGCGCCGAAGCGAGGGCCCCGGCATGATCGGTGGAATTCCGCTCGGCTTCGCTGAACCGCTGGTGCTGATCGGGCTTTTGACGCTGCCGGCGCTGTGGTGGCTGCTGCGGCTGGTGCCGCCCCGCCCGCGCCGCATGGATTTTCCGCCGACGCGGCTCCTCATGGAAATCGCTCCGCGTGAAGAAACGCCGGCGCGGACGCCCTGGTGGCTGACGCTGCTGCGGCTTTTGCTTGCCGCCGTCGTCATTGTCGCCGCCGCGGGTCCGCTGTGGAATCCACCGCTCGCCACTACGGCGTCACGCGCGCCGATCGCGATCCTGATCGACGACGGCTGGACCGCCGCGGCCACCTGGGACGCGCGGCTGCGCACCGCCGATGACATTATCACCCGTGCCGAAAGCGACCGCCGGCCGGTGGCGCTCATCCCCCTGTCCGAGGGCACGCGCGATATTTCGTTTGCCCCGACGGCTTCCGCGCGGGTGCGCCTGCAACTCATCAAGCCGAAGCCGCATACGGTCGACCGCACGGACGCGATGCCGGCCATCGCGCGCTTCCTCAACGCGACCCGCGATGTCGAACTGGTCTGGCTCTCCGATGGCGTCGATCTCGGCCATGGCAGCGATTTCGCCAAGAGCCTGGCGCCGCTGGTCGATACGCGAGCGATGACCATCGTTGCCGGCGGCATCGCCGGCGCGCGCGCACTGACCGACGCCGAGAATGCTGCCGGCGGGCTCGGTGTGAAAGTGCTGCGCACGAGTGTCGGCACCACCGAAACCGGAACGCTGCGGGCGCTGGATCTGAAAGGGCTGCCGCTCGGCGAAGCGCCCTTCACGTTCGCAGCGGGCGATCGCGAGACCGAAGCGAAGTTCGATCTGCCGGTCGAAATCCGCAACGACATCGCGCGTATCGAAATTGCCAGCGAGCGCTCCGCTGGCGCCGTGCAGCTTCTCGACAAGCGCTGGCGGCGCCGCACGGTCGGCGTCGTGTCCGGCGCGACTGCCGACACCTCGCAGCCGCTTTTGTCGTCGAGCTACTATGTCAGCCGTGCGCTCGGCCCGTTCGCCGACGTGCGGCTCGCGCAAGGCGAGTCGCCCGCCGAAGCTGTAAGCCATTTCCTCGATCAGCATCTGCCGGTGCTGATCCTCGCCGATGTCGGCAATGTCGCGGGTGACGCGCATGACCGGCTGGCGCGCTGGATCGAAGACGGCGGCGTGCTGGTGCGTTTTGCCGGCCCGCGGCTCGCAGCTTCCGACGACGACCTCGTGCCGGTGCGGCTTCGCCGTGGCGGCCGCATCCTCGGCGGCAGCCTGAGCTGGGACAAGCCGCAGCCGCTGGCGGCGCTTTCGCACGATAGCCCGTTCGGCGGCATGAGCGTGCCGAACGACGTAACCGTGAGCCGCCAGGTGCTGGCCGAGCCGGACGCCGCGCTTTCGGAAAATACCTGGGCGACGCTCGCCGACGGTACTCCGCTTGTGACCGCCGCCAAACGCGGCAAGGGTCTGATCGTGCTTTTTCATGTCACCGGCGATACGCGCTGGTCGGACTTGCCGCTGTCCGGCTCGTTCGTGGACATGCTCAAGCGGATTGTGGCGCTGGCCGGTACGACGGCCGTCGCTGAGCCCGCTGCCGAACAGAAGACTAAGACCACGCATGAGGCGGTGGCGCCGAGCCGCGTGCTCGACGGCTTCGGAATTTTCACCTCACCGCCTTCGACCGCACGGCCGGTGCCGACCGACTACGCGGCGAGCGCCACTTCCGACCATCCGCCCGGCTTTTACGGCCCACCGGAGAATCTCCTCGCTGTGAATACGTTGTCGGCTAACGATCGGCTCGCGCCACTCGATTTTTCCGCGCTTGGGCACGCAACCCAGGAAATCTACCGCAAGACCGAGCCGCAGGATCTGCGCGGCCCAATCCTGCTTGCGGCGCTCGGATTGTTCTTGCTGGATACGCTGATCGTACTCTGGCTCGGCGGCGGCATGGCGCGGCTCGTGCCGCGCTTCGCGCGCGCCGGCACCACGGCTGTGCTGTTCATCGCCGCGCTTGCCTTCACGCTCCTGCATGGCGGCACGGCCGACGCACAGAACAAGGACGCGCCGCGCTCGGCGCTGGAAACCAAGCTCGCCTACGTCCTCACCGGCGACCGCGATGTGGACTCGATCAGCAAGTCCGGCCTCGGCGGCCTGACGCTGTTCCTGGCGCAACGCACCGCGCTGGAAGCCGGCGAGCCGATCGGGCTCGACATCGCCCGCGACGAGCTTGCCTTCTATCCGCTGATCTACTGGCCGATCGTGCCGGGCTCGCCGCGGCCTTCGGAGGAAACGCTCAAGCGCGTCGACGCCTACATGAAACAAGGCGGCACAGTGCTGTTCGACACCCGCGACGCGGTGCTGGCGCCGCCCGGCTCCGGCAGCGAAACGCGCGGCCCCGGCATGACCGAGCTGCGCAAAATCCTCTCCTCGCTCGACCTTCCCGAGCTCGAGCCGGTGCCGCGCGATCACGTTCTGACCAAGACGTTTTATCTGCTGCGCGACTTCCCGGGCCGCTTCAATTCCGGCCAGCTCTGGGTGGAAGCGCTGCCTTCGGCCAACGACGAGGACGAAAGCTCGCGCCGGCCGGCGCGCGGCGGCGACGGCGTGTCCTCGATCATCATCAGCTCCAACGATTTCGCCGGCGCCTGGGCGATCCAGCCCGACGGACAGCCTTCATTGCCGATGGTCGAGGGCGAGCCGCGCCAGCGCGAACTCGCCTTCCGCGCCGGCGTCAACATCGTGATGTACACGCTGACCGGTAACTACAAGGCCGACCAGGTGCACGTGCCCGCGCTGCTCGAGCGGCTCGGCCAATAGGAGGCGACGTGAATCTCGGTCTCTCGTTCGCCCCGCTCGTCAGCACCCAGATTCTCTGGGCAGCCATTGCTGCGGCCGCCGTGCTGGCGCTGCTGCTTTTTGTCTCGCGCAGCCGCGGCGCGACCATGCGCGCGGCCGGGCTCGCGTTGATCTTGCTGGCGCTCGCCAACCCGTCGTTCACCCGCGAAGACCGCGATCCATTGAGCTCGGTCGCGGTCGTGGTGGTGGACAAGAGTCCAAGCCAGACCTTCGGCGACCGCGCCCGCCAGACCGAAGAGGCGCGCAAGGCCGTGGTCGAGCGCCTGAGCCGTGTTCCGGGCCTCGACGTGCGCGTGGTGGAGGCGGGCCAGTCGGACGGCGATACCGACGGCACGCGGCTCTTCACCGCGCTCGGCTCGACGCTGTCCGATGTGCCGGCCGACCGCATCGCCGGCGCCATCATGATCACAGACGGGCGCGTGCACGACGTACCGACGGACGCCGGCGCGCTCGGCTTCGCCGCCCCGGTCCATGCGCTGATTACCGGCAATAAGAACGAGCGCGACCGTCGCGTGGCTTTGATCGCGGCGCCGCGCTTCGGCATCGTCGGGCAAACGCAGACGATTACTTATCAGGTGGAAGATCACGGCGCGCGCGAGCGCAGCGCGACCGTCACCGTGCGCCGCGACGGCGATGTGGTCGAGACGCGCACGGTGCCGGTCGGCACGCCGCAGCGCGTCGACGTCCCGATCCCGCATGGCGGAGCGAATATCGTCGAGATCGAAGCCTCGCCGCTCGCCGGCGAACTGACCCCGGTCAACAACCGCGCCGTCGTCACCATCGACGGCGTGCGCGATAAGCTGCGCGTGCTCTTGGTTTCCGGCGAACCGAATGCCGGCGAACGAACGTGGCGCAACCTGCTCAAGTCGGACGCGTCGGTCGACCTCGTGCACTTCACCATTTTGCGTCCGCCCGAAAAGCAAGACGGCACGCCGATCAACGAGTTGTCGCTGATCGCTTTCCCGACGCGCGAACTGTTCCAGCAGAAGATCGGCGAGTTTCAGCTCATTATCTTCGACCGCTATGCCCGGCAGGGCGTATTGCCGATGATCTATTTCGACAACATCACCCGCTATGTGCGTGACGGCGGGGCGGTTTTGGTCGCCGCCGGTCCCGATTATGCGAGCCAGACCAGCATCTGGCGCACCCCGCTCAACGCCATCCTGCCGGCCGAGCCGAGCGGCGGCGTCACCGAGCGCAGCTTTCACGCCCGCCTGACCGATCTCGGCAAGCGCCATCCGGTCACGCGCGATCTCGAGGGCTCGGCGAGCGATCCGCCGCATTGGAGCCAATGGTTCCGGCTGGTCGATACCGCCAATGCGACCGGCACGGCGGTGATGCAGGGGCCGGACAACAAGCCGCTTCTGGTGCTCTCGCGCGAAGGCGAAGGACGCGTCGCGCTGCTCCTCTCCGACCAGCTTTGGCTGTGGGCGCGCGGCTTTCAGGGCGGCGGCCCGCATCTCGATCTGTTGCGGCGGCTTTCGCACTGGCTGATGAAAGAGCCGGAGCTCGAGGAAGAAGCGCTGCGGCTCAGCGTCAGCGGCCATCA
>Ga0210408_10006486_pt1 | contig 10112 bp, 7 predicted proteins | sample IncBWH4MmetaG_FD_155471 | JGI IMG/M metagenome (GOLD analysis project Ga0210408, IMG submission 155471) | Forest soil microbial communities from Barre Woods Harvard Forest LTER site, Petersham, Massachusetts, United States - Inc-BW-H-4-M | ecosystem: Environmental > Terrestrial > Soil >...
TCCGTCGGATTCTCGGTGCTGACTGAACTGATTCGCAGATGGTCCTGCGGCCCATAGGTGAACGCGTAGCCATCACTGGACCCAAGGCCGGGATTCGTAAGGTACCAAAACAAACCAAAATCCTGGTCGATGATGTCGTTCCAGCCGTTCAGATCCACGCCCACCGAGAATCGCCCCTTGTAGTTGACCTGGGTTCGGTAACTCGACGCCCGGCCCGGCCCGTACGTGGGATAGTATGGGTTCCCGGTAACCAGGATTCGGTAGGCAAACCCATTGGTGGGATCACGGGGAAACGTATAGGTCGCTCCTACCCGCGGGTCGCCCAACAAGCCTAAATCATACTTCGTCCAGGCTGCATCGTTGCCGGAGTTGAAGTTGTCCGTTTGCGCCTCGAGACCGGGCGCGAACATGATCGTGCTCATGACCGAAAGTCGAACGAGCACGCCGCGAACAGCAGAGATTTGGGGATGTAATGCATTCATAGCATCAGGTGGATTAGTAAAATTCTACAAAGTTCCAGCACTAATGTCAAGACGATTTAACAATCGTTCGAACCGGAGGGGCGCGTTGCAGGAAAGTTACTGACGGTTCTGTCAGGCTGCCTGCAGTAGAGGGTTGCCGATCGTCGCCGTCGTCGCCTCGGCCTGCGCGTGGTCTCGTTCTTGCAGAACTTCTTACGAGGTGACCCGCAGGTGCGCTGGACTGCCTGTCTGGCAATCGCGGAATTTAGACAACAAGCTCAATCCACGAGGACGCCTCTATTCGCTGCCTTGGGAGACCCCTGATCCCTCAGTCCGTGCCACGGCGGCTATCGCGCCGGCCCGGATCGAACCCGAAAATGCTTCGACCCTTGATAAAGTGATTTCGCCCATCCGCCCGTCTCAGCGCTTCAGGCCGCCAAAAGGGTGTTGTCCCAAGTCTTGGAACCCCGCGGTTTCTCAAAACCGAGTGGCACAGTCTATGCATAAAGTCTGGTGTTTGCGTGCGCGGACGCGAGTGGGGTCATGCCCGAAGCCAAAACCGAATCGAAGCCTCCGCATGGGCCAGACGCAGAATTCCTGCTCTGCGCTCCCGAAATATACATTTTCTGCGCCTGCCTGGAGATCGTGAACCGGGTTTGGGAAGTTGAGCGCGCACTCGATGCTGGTGAAATAGACCGAGCGCAGTTTCATACCCAGGTCGGCCCGCTCTTCTCGAAGCTTTGCGGTTTAGCCGAGGCAACTCATAGGTTCGACATCATCGTTCCCTTCACGCCGGGCATCGCTTTCTCACCCTTCTTCTGGCGCTGGTTCAACTGGTGGTATGACTACCGCCAGGGTTTGACTCCTGAGCAGCTTGAGCATTCTCACCGATTGCTGAGAGAGTCTAACCCTGCGGTGTTGGATCACAGGCCGACGGGCCATTGGCTGAGGTATCGGGAGGCCCCCCCGTTCGGATTTAGAATGTCCTCTGTCCCTACGCCACCGGCGCGCCCCGCAGGAATCGCAGACAAATCCAGTGATCGTTAAGGCCCGGGTCCAGCGGAAGGCGCTGGCGATGGCGGTGAGGAACAACAAGACGGAGCAGCGGTTCTCAGGGCTGAAAACTGGCCCAACCTCGAAAAACCCCTGATTTTCTGGGCTTTTAGTGAAAAAGCCGTTCCGCATCACACGGAACGGCGTTTTTCAGCCAGGCTTTTAGAACTTCGCCTAGGCCGTAAAGGACTTGCCGCAGCCGCAGGTCTGGCGCGCTTGCGGGTTGGTGATTTTGAACCCGCCCCCAGTCAGGCTGTCGCTAAAATCCACCACCGCACCCCGAAGGTATTGGGCGCTGAAAGGGTCCACCAGGACCGAGACGCCATCCACTTCAGCCGCCACGTCGTCGGGGCGGCGCTCATCGAAAACCATGGAGTACTGCATACCCGAGCAACCGCCTTGCTCGATATACACCCGCAAGGTCTTGCCGGCGTTCTCGGGCTTGTTCAAGAGCGACTTAACTTCGCCCGCAGCACCTGGGGTGAGACTGACGATCGGCTCGGTTGCAGAATTAACTTCCATACTCGGTTCCCAACCAAATTAAGCCGGGCGAGGGCGGCTGTCAAATTGACTGCGTTCACGCACGTTCACGGGTGCTCGGATTTTTGGTTGAGGGAGAGGCTCTGCTCTTTGGCGCGAGCGCTTTGCTCCTGGCATTTCTGGATGCTCTTTTGGAATTTCGCCTGCATGGACGGAAGCAACTTGGCCAATTCACGATTGATGCCGATGGCCTGGTCCCATTCCTGCAGGGTCTCGGCCAGCGAAGCGGCTTCTAAACCGGCTTTCAAAGTCCAGAATTGCTCGGCGGTTTCCCCTGCGCGGAGAATGTTTTGCGGGTAGAAGACGTCCAGACAACGGTCAAGCGCCTGGCGGAGGAGGGCGGTCTGCTCGTCACCGGTTGTTTCTTCGGCCTGTTTTTTGAGGACGGCGGCCTGGCCGATTTTGGCGGCGCTGCGGGCGGCGATATCGGCCAACGGGGAATCGATTACGCTCCTGTAGGCCAGGGCCGCCAGGTCGTACTGATGCATCTGGAGACAACAATCAGCGCGCCGGCCGGCGGCCAGGGGGGCCAGGCGGTTGGTAGGATACGCTTCAATGGCCTGGAATTCTTTAACAGCCGCCTGGAGATTGGCCAGCCGGTTGGTGACGTCGTCCACGCTCGTCAAGGTATCGCCAAAGGCGAACATGGCCTCGAGGCGCAAGTCAGTGGGGCAGTTGGTGTCGTCGGCCAGTTTGCCGAAGTGATCTTTGGCGTCGTCCCAACCATAGCGCGCGTAAGCGGCGCGGCCAGCCATCATCCTGGCCCGGTAAGCTAGGTCTGAGGGCGGCTTGTCTTGAAACAGGCTTTTGTAATTTATTTCTGCCTCCCTCCATTTGCTCGAGCCGTAGTAAAAATCCGCAATGGCCCACCGCGCTAACGGCGTCAGCTCATTAGTGGGGTACTGGGCGACGAAATTGGTGAAGCTGGAGAGGGCGTTGGTTTCTCGGCCGGCGAGGAGGTTCGCCCGCGCGCGATAATACTCGGCGCTGGCGCGGGCGGCGTGATTGGTAAAAGTGGTCACCCACCGGTCGTACAGTTCGATGGCGTTAGTCCATTGGCCCTGTTGCTCGTAAGTGCCAGCGATGGCCAGTTCCAGCTCGGCGCGCAGGGGCGCTTCCGGCATTTCTTTGAGGAACTTCGAAAAGATTTCGCGCGCCTGGTCAGGGTTTTGTCGCCCGACTTCCTGCCCGGTGAGCAGGACGGCGCGGTCAGTGTAAAAGCCATTGGGAAATGAGGCGCGGATTTTAGTCAGCGCATCGGTTGCGGCGACCAGATTGCTGCGGGCCAGCGCGGAGCGGACCTTTTGGTAGAGCGCAGGTTCGAGGAGGTTGGCTTTGACCTCGTCCATCCCGCCAAATTTGTCAACGACCGCAGAATAATTGGCCAGCGCGGCGGTAAAATTGGTCTGTCTGAATTGGGCGTCGGCGAGCTTAAGGTAAGCCGTGGCCTGGTCCAGGGCGGTAGTGGCATCAACTGGTGCGGGCAAGCGCTGAACGGCGTTGGAGAAAGCGGCCTGGCTTTCCAACAACCCGCTTTGCACAGCGGCCATCAGTTCCTGGCGGTGTGCGGGCGGAGAGGCATCGGCTTGTCTTTCCAACAACTCGATCTGCAGCCAGTAACACCAGCCCAGGTCCAATTGTCCTTTCCCGAAGAAAGGACTCTGCGGGAACCTGGTGGTCATGGCTTTGAAGGCGGAGAGAGCTTGTTCGAGATAGTTGGTGCCAGTCAGGGGATTGGTGGCTGAGTTAAGCATCCCAGGCGTGGCCAGGCCGGCCAGGTGCTGACGCAAGCGCAATTCCCCGAGAGCCAACCAGGCGAGATCGGGTTTCGAGGCGTTGGTCATTTGCAAATAGGCCTCGAGAGTTTGAGCGGCCTCCGGAATTCGGTTTAGCGCGAGCGATAGTTCGGCGATTTTGAGCAGCGCTTGGCCCTGGGATTCGGCCGGAAAACCGCCGGCCAAATTATTGGTGTAAGCCGCGATGGCATCATCGCGACGTCCGAGCCGTTCGAAAAGGCCGGCCTGAAAAGCAAAGCTGTCGGCTTGAAGTTTGGGCTGGCCGGCTTTGGCGGCCAACGCCAGTAAATTGGTCGTGTTGCGAAGGGATTCTTCCGCGCGGTTATCGGCCGACTGGATAGCGCAGAGCAAATACTGGCGCTGCCAATCATCGGCTGGAGCCAAAGCCAGATTCGCGAGCGGCTCCAAAGCGCGTTCGGCGGGCAGATAACTCCGCGTAGCCAAAAGCGCCTTGGCCAGGAGAAAGTAGCCGTCCACAATGTACTGGCTGGCCGCATTGGTCCGGGCTGCGCTTTGGAAGACGCCGTTGGTCTGGCCCAGTAAGGCGATCACCTCCGGCCATTGGCCAAGCTGCGAACGCGCGGCGGCTTCCCGCACGCTTGCCTCGAGACGCCGCGTCGAGCCGGGGAACTCCTTTTCTAATTTCGCGAAAGCCTCCGCCGCCAGACGCACCTCGCCTTTTTGAAACCGAGCTTCGGCGAGAAAAAAGAGGTATTCATCTGCCAGGCTGCCGGCCTGAACCAGGTGGGCGGAGAGCAACTCGATGGCGCCGGGGTAGTTCGCGCGTTTAAGCCGGGCCTCCGCCTGGTACAAAAACGCTTTGGGCAGGTCCGGAGAATTTGTATAAATTTGCGCAAACTCGGCAAACTGCGATTCAGCCCGGTCCCAGGCCGCGCCGCTAAAGGCGCTCTCGGCCGCCTCGAAGGCGTTTTTTTCGGGCGGATTCGCCGCCGACGCCGGCAGGGCCGCTAACGTCAGCAGCGCGAATACTAATACCTTTTGGAGCACGCGGGCCATCCGAGCTTTAGTCTATGCCAGAGGACGAACGGAAGAAAGGATGAATTGTTGGGACGGGCGCACTCCGGGCCGGTTTTCGCCGAGGGATTACTTGTGGGCGGGCGGGGTTCAAACGCTATTTGTTGAATCGGAAATTGGTCAGGTCGTAGTCCTGGACGACGTATTGTTTGGTTTCGAGCCGTTGCTTGCCGGCGCGTTTGGCCTGGGTTTCGCCACCCCCGGCTATGAAATCGGCAAAGCTGATAATCTCGGCGCGGATAAAGCCCTTTTGCATGTCTGTGTGGATCGTGCCGGCGGCTTCCCAGGCGGTGGTCCCGCTGCGAATCGGCCAGGCCCGGTTTTCTTTGCCGCCGACCGTCAGAAAGCAGATGTAGCCGGCTTCGGCGAATGCGCGCAAGAGAAGGGCGTCGGGATTTTGGAGTTCCTCAGCGGCGGCGACGGTAACCGGCTTGGCGGTGAAAAAGTTATGGGCGGCGACGGCCTGGAGGTCCTCTGGTGCCAAACCCGAATTGAAAAGGAACTTCTCGCTTTCGAGGAGGGTCTGGATTTTTTCCAGGGCAGCGCGCTCTGGAGGCAGCGGGTCGCGGCCCAGGCGGGTTTCGACAAACTCCAGATCTTTAAGGAGGAGATCGGCTTTACTATCTGTCGTGGCTAAAATCGAGTCGGCGTCGAGCAACTCGTCCTCGCCGATGACATCAATTTGGGCCTGAGCTTTCTTATCGGCTTCGACCAATTGGTGGGCCTGGTCGAGCCGCGGGTCTTTGAGGTTGTGCTTGCCGAGTTTGATTTCGGAAATGCCGAAGAGTGCGAGTTTCATTCTGAAAAATTGGTTGTCTAATCTTCTGCCGGCAAGCGCTCGGGTACCAGTGTGAGACCGCACGCCCTGGCAAATCGGCGCTGGCGCGTGCGGGAATCGAAGCTCAGAAAGTGAGTTGCCCCGGACTGGACCGCGGCCAATACATGCAAACCGTCGAGTAAATCAGGGCGGGCATCTTTGCCGTGCTGGACGATTCGAGATTCCATTCCCGCCAGGAGTTCGTCCCACTGCACGGGCAATAGGACCGCGCTGCCCGACTCTTCGTCCTCCAAGAATTGCTTCCAACCATCCTGGCGGGAGGTTTCCCATAGGGAGCCAAGCCGAAATTCCAGGCGGACCAACGTCGAGTATCCAAACTTGCCCGCCAACTTCTTCCGCAACCTTGAGGCTGCGGACTCAAACTTTCCCCCGGGATAGTAGAGGCTGCCGAGAAAACTGCTATCGGCGAAAATCATAATCGCCGGGACCGGAGCTTCATCACGGGATTCTTATCGGCCCCGCGCGCCAAGGCTTGCAGATCGGCTTCCAAGCTGCCCAAATCGGGCAACTCATCGTCCGTGTGGTGCGGAACGATTTTGAAGAGAGGGCGTCCACCGCTTCTGACCAGGATCTCTTCACCGCGCGCGGTGCGAATCTTCGCCTCCTGGCAAGTATCCCGAACCAACTCCGTCACGGTCATTGTCGTTATCATGGAGCAATCATATGATAAGGTCGTTCCGAGGTCAATGCTGACCCAAAGGCCGACGCCGCTCACAGGATCCGGCGCAGGTATTGGCCGGTGTAACTTGCCTGGCATCGGGCGACTGTCTCGGGTGTGCCCTGAGCGACGATTTGGCCGCCGGCCTCGCCTCCTTCGGGCCCAAGGTCGAGCACCCAATCGGCCGTTTTGATGACATCCAGGTTGTGCTCGATCACGAGCAACGTATTGCCCGAGGCGCGCAGCTTAAAGAGCACTTCAAGCAGTTTGGCTACGTCATGAAAATGCAGACCGGTGGTCGGCTCATCGAGTATATAGAGGGTGTGCCCGGTGGCTTTGCGGCTCAGTTCGGCGGCCAGCTTGACGCGCTGGGCCTCGCCGCCGCTGAGGGTCGTGCCTGATTGGCCCAGGCGGATATAACCAAGGCCCACTTCGGCCAACGTCAGGAGAGGGTCATAAATCTGCGGAACCGCGCGGAAAAACGTCACCGCCTCATCGACGGTCATCTCGAGCACGTCGGCGATGTTCTTGCCTTTGTAACTGATTTCGAGGGTCTCGCGGTTGTAGCGCCGGCCATTGCAGGCCTCGCAGGTGACGTACACCGGCGGCAGAAAGTGCATTTCAATTTTGAGCAAACCGTCCCCCTGGCATTTTTCACAGCGGCCTCCTTTGACATTGAAACTGAACCGGCCGGACTCGTAACCCCGAATCCGGGCGGCCGGCAAACGCGCAAACAAATCCCGGATGTGATTGAACATGCCGGTGTAAGTGGCGGGATTGCTGCGAGGAGTGCGGCCGATCGGCGTCTGGTCGATGACGATGACCTTGTCGAGGTTCTCGAAGCCTTTAAGCGCGCGATGGAGGCCGGGCCGTTCCTTGGACCCGAAGTATTTCCGAAACAGCGCGCGACGCAGAATGTCATCGACCAGTGTGCTTTTGCCCGAACCGCTGACACCGGTGACACAGGTGAAGGCGCCCAGCGGGATGCGGGCGTCGATGTTCTTGAGGTTATTCTCTCGAGCGCCGAGCACTTCGAGCCAGCCGCGCTCGGGAGAGGGCTTGACGCGCTGGCGCGGGATGGGAATGGAAAGCTCTCCGTTGAGATACTTGGAGGTGAGGGAGTGCGGATTGGCCAGCACCTCGGGCAAAGTTCCCGCGGCGACCAGTTCGCCGCCACGCACTCCGGCGCCCGGACCAAGGTCGAGGATGTAATCGGCGCGGCGAATCGTATCGGCATCGTGCTCGACCACCAGGACCGAATTGCCGAGGTCGCGCAGGCCTTCCAGTGTGTGCAGCAGCCGGTCATTGTCGCGTTGGTGCAGGCCGATACTCGGCTCGTCCAGGATATAGAGGACGCCGACCAGGCCGGCGCCGATCTGGGTGGCCAGGCGGATGCGCTGAGCCTCACCACCGCTCAACGTGCCGCTCTCGCGATTGAGTGTCAGGTAGCCCAGGCCGACATCTTTCAAAAACCCGAGCCGCGCGCGAATCTCCTTGATGAGCTCGTGGGCGATCTTCTCTTGAAACTCACTCAGCTTGAGGCTGGCGAAGAAGGAGTCGGCCTTTTCGACCGACAGGGAGCACACATCCATTATCGACAGTCCCGGGAGGGTGACAGGTCTTGCTGTTTGGCAGACCTGTTCCCCCTCACCCCTACTACCCTCTCCCCTAGGGAGAGCGGGCCTCGCCGGCGGTTCGTTCAGATTCCCGGCCGCCACGGCTTCGCGGACAACTTGACGGCGATTCTCCCTCTCCCCGGGGGAGAGGGCTGGGGTGAGGGGGAATTGCGGGTCCGACCTCATCGCGCCGTTCATATCGCCAACACGCACCGCCAATATCTCCGGCTTAAGTCGCTGGCCGTTGCACGCGTCGCAGAACTGCGGGCTCATGAAGGCCTTGAGACGGTTGCGGGTGAACTCGCTCTCGCTTTCCCGGTATAATCGTTCCAGGTTGGGAATGATTCCCTCGAATGGGCGGCTGTTCTTGCTCATCTTGCCGGCACGCCAAAAGGTGAACTCGATTTCCTCCTCGCCGGAACCGCGAAGCAGCACGCGCTGGAAATCCGCCGGCAGGTCCTTGTACGGCGTTTCCAGGGATTGCTTATAATGGGCGGCGATGGCGCGCAGCATCGCTTTGTAATAGACCACCATCCGTTTGCCGCCGCGCCGCCAGGGCAGAATCGCGCCTTGTTCGAGCGACTTCTCCGCGTCGGGCACCACCAGGCCTTCGTCAAAGACCATCTTTTGGCCCAGGCCATGGCAAACCGGACAAGCGCCCGCCGGCGCGTTGAACGAGAAATGTTTCGGCGTCAGCGGCTCGTAACTTTTGCCGGTGGCTGGACTGAGGTTGCGGTTGGAGTGCAGGGTCTCCAGCCATACGGCAGGCGGTGATGCGGTACGCGGTGTGGCGATGTCAGTGGACGTGGAGGCGGGCTTCCAGCCTGCCAGTGGGGCGGCATCTTTGCCGCCGGGTGATTCGGCCTGACGCAGCGATGCGTCGGCACCGGCAGGCTGGAAGCCCGCCTCCACCCGCGTCGCAGCTTTGGATTTTGAACTTTGGACTTTGGACTCTTCACCCGGCAGTTGGTGCAGGGTCAGCAACACACCCTCGCCCCATTTCAGCGCGGTCTCAACGGAATCGCTCAGGCGCACGCGGACCTTTTCGTCGATGACCAGCCGGTCCACGACGGCTTCAATGGTATGTTTGTGGCCGGCGTCCAGTTTGACGCGAACCCCGTTGGTCAGCTCGACCATTTCCCCATCAACCCGCGCCCGGACAAAGCCTTCGCGGGACAGCCGTTCGATGACATCGCGAAACTCGCCTTTCTGGTCGCGCACCACCGGCGCCAGGAGCACGACGCGGCTGCGGGCCGGCAGGGAAAGGATTTTATCGACGATGTCGCTGGTCGTTTGGCGGACGATGGGAACACCGGTTTCGGGGCAATAGGGCTGGCCGATATGCGCATAGAGCAGCCGGAGGTAATCGTAAATTTCGGTGGTGGTGGCGATGATCGAGCGCGGGCTGGAACCGGAGCTGCGCTGCTCGATGGCAATGGCCGGCGAAAGGCCTTCGATAAAATCCACCTCCGGCTTCTGCATCTGGTCCAGGAACTGGCGCGCATAAGCGGAGAGCGACTCGACATATTTGCGCTGGCCTTCGGCATAGATGGTATCGAAGGCAAGGGACGACTTGCCCGAACCACTCAAACCGGTGATGACCACCAGTTTGTCGCGCGGGATGGTCAGCGTGAGGTCTTTGAGGTTATGCTCACGCGCGCCGCCAATCCTGATAAATTCTTTGCTCACGGGCCCGAATTTCGCGATTTAACTAATCGGTAAATTTAGTGGAAAATCGGAAGGAAGCCAAGGGGAACGTGCCTGGGCTTTTACTGGTGGGCGCATCCCGCTACTACCACCAGGCCGGAGCGCGGACATTCCTGTCCGCAGCAACTTCCAAACGCCAGCGTCGCTCGGATTCGTTGCCAATCTCGCCCGGAACACGTTGCTCCGGACAGGAATGTCCGCGCTCCGGCTGCGGGCTTGAGACTGGCTTTCGCGCGCGGGCTTCAGACGCCAAAGGCGTCCTTCATACCAGGAGCCCAGGGCAAGCGCCCTGGGTTCATGACCCAAACCCTCTATAGCGCTGAAGGCGCGACTCATCCTTCATCAGGTCACGCGCCCAGCGAACGAGTTGGTTCAATCTCAAACGTATAATGGTGACCCACTAACAGC
>Ga0210408_10006487_pt1 | contig 10112 bp, 10 predicted proteins | sample IncBWH4MmetaG_FD_155471 | JGI IMG/M metagenome (GOLD analysis project Ga0210408, IMG submission 155471) | Forest soil microbial communities from Barre Woods Harvard Forest LTER site, Petersham, Massachusetts, United States - Inc-BW-H-4-M | ecosystem: Environmental > Terrestrial > Soil >...
CCGTAGCGCCGCCGCAGATCCCTGACCGTGATAACGCCGTTGTCGTCCATGCCAGCCAGCATCCCGCCGGACCAGCGTCCCCGCCGGTGCCCGCCATCACCAGTCCCGGTGACATCCGCCCAGGCCACCCATGACAAACCTCACCGTCCGCCCGGACGCCGGACCAAGCCGCTGTCCCCCGCCGGCCCCCCGCATCACGACCGCGAAAACGCCGGCGCTGCCGGCCGCGGCCAGCAGCGCCAGCACCCGCAGCTCCCGAAACGCCGCGGTCAGCGGGTACGGACGGGCAGGCGGAACCATCGCCGGACGCGACCACCGCGACCACCGCGACCCCCGCCCCCGCGATCGCGATGGCTCGCCGCGGCCAGGCCGGCCCCAGGCCCGCAGATCCCGTCAACGAGATCGTGACATCCAAGACCGCCGCCTCCCGGAGACAACTGCGCCGACGACGGCGATGCTCACCAGCACCGGGGTCCACGTGGCATTCTGGCTTGCGGACGCGAACCACCCCGCCCACACCAGCGCCCCGGTCAGGACAAGAACGAACGCCACCAGCAACAGGCGCACGCTGGGCTTCTCCTCGGACCAGCGGCGCATCCGGGCAGTACCGGCACGATCATCCTGAGATCCAGCGCGTTGCGAGTTCTTCATGACAGACTCCGTTCAGTCACGTCCCGGGATGAACCCGGGCTCATAGGTCAAGCATCGCGGCGAACCGGGACTCCCGCCCGTGCCTGCCATCACCAGTCCCGGTGACATCCGCCCGGGCCGGCCATGACAAATCACACGTCCCGCGCCTGGATGCCCTTGCGGGCGACGTCAGAACTCTCCGTTGTCCTCGCCATCGCGTGCGTTCGGGTCGCGCAGCGGCCGCAGCTCTGCAGGCGGCTGGGTGGTGAAGGCGTAGCGACCCAGGCAGTTGAGGTGCGCGTGCCCGAGCGGGGACAGCCGGGCGACAGCCTCGTCGCGCACGGGTTGGCCGCTGCCGCGCAGGCTCTCGACGATGGCGTCGAGGTAACGGGTATTCCACAGCACGACGGCGTTGAGGACCAGGCCGAGGGCGGCGAGCTGATCTTCCTGGCCTTCGCGATAGGCCTGCCGGATCTGGCCGCGGTGGCCGTGGCAGATCTTGCGGCCGAGGCGGTGGCGGGATTCCTGCACGGTGAGTCGCCGGTTCATCCGCCGCTGGTAGCTGCCATCAACGGGGTCGACGAGCGCGAGCAGGTGCAGGGTCTTGGCGATCCGGCCGTACTCGATGAACGCCTGCCCGAGCGGGGTGGGGTGTCCGTCGCGGCCGAACATCCGCAACAAGTCGTAGGCGCGGACCTGGTTGGTGACCAGCGACCCGGCCACGCGCAGCATGTCTGGCCATTGGGTGGCGATCTTGGCGACGTTGACCGTGTTGCGGGCGATCGGCTGCAGCGGGCCGTAGCCACCGATCGCCTGCTGCTCGGGTGACAGGTCGACATTGGCCGGTAGCGGTTCGGGCAGCGCCGCGCGCCAGTATCGCTGGTCGGGCAGGTCCGCGAAGCGGGGCGCGAAGCTGTAGTTCAGAGCGGCGCGGCCGCTCCAGCTCCGACACCCGCGACCCGTCCGGGACCCGTAGCAGGTTCGCGAGCCGCCCCGGCAGCCCGGGATCCACGCTCCGGGTCGCTGCGGCCAGAGCCGCGTACACGCGGGCCTCGGCTGTCTCGCGCGCAGCGGCCACCTGTCGCGCCAGCACCGTGACGCCGGGCAGCAGCACCCGATTACGACGCAGCCACCCCGCCGCCTGTTCGAACAGGGCCACCGGCCCCTCAACGTGAGTCCAGGCCCGACCCTCGAGAAAACCGCGCGAACGCCCCCGCGCAGCCCGGATCATCGAAGGACCGGTAGCCGTACCGGTCGCGGATCTCCCAGGCATGCTCATATGGCGTCTGCGGCCGCTGCACGTACTTCTTCACGCACGACGCATTACCGATCTCGAGCTGCCCGGCCAGGAACTCCACCGCCGGCCACGGCATATCCAGCGGATCCTCAAGGAAACGCCCCACCGCCCGCACCGTGCCCAATTGCACTGCGAAGCCAAGGCGATGGTGATCCGATCGGCGACGCGCGATCAGGTTCCGATCGGCGTCATCGAGGTAGAAGAAGCGCTCGACCACAGCCGCCGACAACTCGCCGGTGAACCGGCCATACGCACCAACCTGCTCATCGGACAGGAACTCCACCGGCATGAATCAAGACCGTAGACCCCCGGGCAACGCGACCACTCAGAGCCCGCAAGATCGTTCTCACCGCTAATGGCTGTTCCGTTGTTCCTCAACCCCGTAACCGTCCTCGACAAGTACCTGGCCGGAGCCGATAAGGAACCCGGGTTGAGGTAGGCGACCAGGTAGCCGACCCCAAACGGAGCACCGGAGAACAGAACCTCCGCTACCGGATTCAACGAAGCCAGGGCGCCCGACAGTACCTGCCAGGCAGGCCAGCCGGTGGCCATGAGGTCACGCGCCAGCGTCTGGTCGAGCCGTTGCAGCGCGCCGAGGTCGCCGGTCCGGATCGCACGTTCGCACTCGGCATCAAAGGCCTCGGCCCGCGGGTCCAGGTAACCGGGAGCCTTCAGGCTTCGCCGGGCGCTCCCGTCGCCGATGACGAGCAGGGCCATCCGGATGCTGGGATCGTCGAGCTCGGCGCCCAGCTTCACGCATACGCTGGCCGCCTCGTCGTGGCCGACCGCCTGAAGGCTGCGGCGACCTCCGTACCCCGCGTGGTCAAGAAGCATGGAGCCGAGGCCGATGGCCAGCGGCGGCGAATCCGAACCCGTGCTCGCGATCGCGGGCGCGAAGATGGACGGGTTCAGCCGGCCGGCGCCGAACCAGCGGCCTGAGGCGGCGGCCGGCCCGATGATGACGACCACCTCGGGGTCTTCGCGCAGTAGGCGCCCGACCACCTCCCCGCAGGCGGCCCGGAGTTCTGGTGCCACCGCTCTGCCCCCGGTGAGCTCCGGGCACAGCAGCGGCGGCGACGGGCACAGGGCCGCTCCCGTGATCATCGGCCCGCTCCGCGCTGCCGGAACTCGTCCACTAGGCGAGCCCCCGAACGGCACACGCGGGCGGGGTATCGCCGCGGATCGCGGATACCATGCTCAGCACGTGCCTGGTCTCGCGCACGTGGTGGGCCCGGAATACCCGAGCTCCCAGCCAGGCCGAGACGGCCGTCGTGCCCAGCGTCCCGGCCAGCCGCTCATCGACCATGACGTCCAGGGTTTCGCCGACGAAATCCTTGTTCGATAGCGAAACCAGGACGGGCCAGCCGGTGGCGACCAGTTCCCCGAGCCGCCGGGTGATCTCCAGCGAGTGCCACGTGTTCTTGCCGAAGTCGTGCGCGGGGTCGATGAGAATCCGCTCTTCCTCGACGCCCACCGCCAAGGCGCGCGCCGCTAGCGCGAGCGTGCCGGCCAGCACGTCTTCCACCACATCTGGGTAGGCCACCCGGAATGGACGGGTCCGCGGCGGAAGGTGCCCGGCGTGCGAGCAAACCACGCCCGCACCGAACTCCGCTGCCACTTCGACCAGCCTGGTATCCCAGCCGCCCCAGCTATCGTTGAGCAGGTCGGCACCTGCGGCACAGGCCTCACGGCCGACCTCGTGCCGCCAGGTATCCACGCTGATGACCAGGTCCGGGTAGGCCTCCCGGACCACCGCGATAAAGGGGACGGTACGCCGGATTTCTTCCCGCACGTCCACGTCGTCGCCCGGGCGGGCAGGCACGCCGCCGATGTCTACGATGTCTGCGCCGTCGGCCACCGCCGCGTGAACGCGGTCCATGGCGGCCGCCTGGTCCCACGTCACCCCCGGCTGGTAGAAGGAATCAGGGGTCCGGTTCACGATGGCCATGACCAGGCGCTGACGGGGCTCGAACGTGCGCCGGTTGAGCCGGAGGGCTCGCGGAGGCCGCCCGGCGTTCACGACGCCGACCCGAGCAACCTGCCCCGCTCGGCGGTGAGCACCGTGCTGGCCGGCGGCCGTTCATATGTCGGCACCGCCCGGGACCGCCGAAGGACCCGGCCGTCCTCCCGGACGAACTGCTCAATCGTTGCGTCGCTGATATCGCCGTGCTGGCCAGGTCGTCTTCGTTCCGCCACGGCCAGCAACTCCGCGGCCATCACCGCCAGGTCGTGATCGGCCTGATGACGATGGGCGCGGGAGCCCAGATCGACCTGCGCCAGAGCGTTCAGGCCATGCCGGTACACGGTGTCCAGCAGCGTTGACAGCTCCACGCCGTATCCGACCGGGATGCTCAGGTTCTCCATCAGGCTCCGGCGGACGGCCCATTCTCCGGCCAACGGCTGGACCACGCCAGCGAGGTGGGGCCACCACAGGCTCAGCACGGGACGGGCGACAAGCTCGGTCACCCTTCCCCCATCGGTCGAAACCGAGCCGTCGGCCTCGGTACGGAAGCGGGTATAGAACCCTTTGACGAGCCGCACATCCTCATCGGTGAGCAAGGGCCCGAGCAAGCCGGTCACGAAATGGGGACCCCAGTGGGTGAGGTCCGCATCGACGAACACCAGGAGATCACCCTGAGTGACCAAAAGCGACTTCCATAGCGCCTCTCCCTTACCCCGGTAGGTCCCGAGCTCGGGCGCGATGTCGCGGGCCCGGTGTACGACCGCGCCCGCGGCGGAGGCCACGTCAGCGGTGGCATCGGTCGAGGAGGAGTCGATGACCACCAGTTCGTCCACCAACGGCGTCTCCGACATCAGGGCCCGGACTAGCGGGCGCACCACGCCGGCCACCGTCCGCTCCTCGTTCCTGGCGGGTATCACGACGCTTATCCGGGTACTCCGGCGCTGCTTGCGCTCCAGCAGTTCGGTAAGCGGCCAGTCTTGCCAGTGGAAGGTCCGCCGGCGATACCAAGCCTCGGCTCGGTGCTCCATGCTTCAGATGACTCCCTCCGCGGATCGCCACTGACGACACTATATCCTTCAACGTTGGTGTCAACTAAGCTGCCCGGCCTCGGCTGGGAAAGATGGCTGACGAGGACGTGAAACCACGGCCCGTTCGGGAAAAAGAATTTAATTATTCCGAACGGACCGTGGTGCTTCGGTCGGCTCTGGCCAGGTGCCGGTCGAGAACGGTCATCAGGAGAATACGCCGCCGATCCCGACCAAGATCATGAACCGCATCGCAGACAGCACTTCTGCCCAGCCCGGCCTTCCCGGTTCGCGTGACTGAGCGTCTACCGCACGGTCCAGGCCGGCATTAGTGTCAGTGGTCCTTGAACACCGGCTCGCGGCGCTCGCGGAGGGCGCTCATCGCTTCGGAGCGGTCCACGGTCGACTGGATGACCGCGAAATGCGAAGAGACCAGGTCCAGGCTCGTCCGCAGGTCCGTGGCCAGCGACTGATACACCGCTCGCTTGATCATCGATACGGCGATCGGCGACTGCCTGCCGATGCGCTCCGCCAGCCCGAGAGCCTGGCCCAGCAGCTTGTCGTCGGGGCATACATGGCTGACGATCCCCAGCTCGCGGGCCTCCTGGGCGGACAGCAAGTCACCGGTCCAGAACAGCTCCAGGGCCCGTGCGGTGCCAACCAGCCGGGGCAGGAAGTATGCGCCGCCTGCCCCGGGGACGAGCCCGATCCTGATGTATCCCGTACCGAACCGGGCCGACTCGGCGGCGAGCCGGATGTCGCACAGCAGAGTCATGTCCAGGCCCGCGCCGATCGCGAGCCCGTTGACGGCGCATATCAGCGGCTTACTCAGCTCGGCCGCGGTGCGGACGACCCGATGCACGCGATCGGTCAGCATGCGCTTTTGATCGATGGGATCGCGGCCGACGGCGGCGAGTTCATCAAGGTCCACGCCGGTGCAAAAGCCTCTTCCGGTGCCGGTGAGCACCACCGCTCGCACGGCATCGTCGCCCTGTGCGCGGACCAGCGCCTCGGTCCAGCGGTCGATCATCTTCCAGGTGAACGCGCCCAGCTTGTCCGGCCGGTCGATGCGGATCAGTCCGACCCCCTCGTGGACCTCGTAGGAGAGGCCGCAGCCGTCAGCTACCTCGTCATCCGTTGCCACAGTGTCAGTCCGTCCTTTCCGGCCAGGACCGAGCCCAGCCGTTCGCTCCAGATCGCCTGGTAGCAACGACGCTAGAAGGCGGCGGCCATGTCCTGGAGGCGGAGCGGCCGACTGTCAAACTGCACCTGACCAGGACCGCCGCGCGTGCACCAGAAGGCAAAACCCGAGGCCTCGTCCTCGTACAGACGGCCGCCGATCATGGCATCGTCGGATCTGCGCAGCCGGACCTCGGAGCACCGCACCGGACGACCGAGCTTCATCGGGCCGTGGCAGATCGGACCGGCGGTAGCGGGCGAGGGGAGAGCGCGCACGACGCCGCTTACCGCGCACGTAGGGCAGGTGAGTGTATCTCCCACTCGCGGCAGGCTGCCCGGCCCGGTCGACAGCGTGGTAACCGGGAGGTCCTTGGCCTCGGCTGGGTGGTCTTGTTTCATAACGGGCACACCCCTCTTCCAACGCGCCGGCAAACCAGTGAATTAATATCAACGCTTACGTTGATTAAGTTCGAGCTGGCCGAGTGGGCCGCCCGCCCCTTCGCGAACCGCCCGCCGGCCGCACGGAGTAAGCGCTCTTGAAGAAGTAACACCGGGGCTGAAGCGGGGGTGGTCCGAGGTGGCGCAGCAGCCAGCAGGCCAGCGAGCGCCTCGGCGGGGAACCGGCCCCGTCGGCCGGGCTCATCAGCGTCTGGCCAGCCGGGCTAGTCGCATGCCATCTGGCTCTCATGGCGTTCCCAGTCATAGTGCACCCTCGGAATGCGTCCGGATGTCGGCGGAGGGCCAGGGGCCGCGGTCTCCGCGGGCCGGTCACCTCTACGTCCTCCACGCTACGCCTGCCGCTATCTATTGTCAACACTAGCGTTGATATTACCGGAGGATGGCTTCGCTCAGGACTCCTTGATCAGGACTCCAGCCAGGATCGTGTCTGCCATGCCACCGGCGACCTCGCCGGCGTCGAGGATCCCGCCCGGAACGAACCACCGTGACGTCCAGTTGAGCATGCCGGCCACCGTCCTGGCGAACACCTTCGGCGGAAGAGAGGTCTGGAAGATCCCTTGCCTTATCCCGTCGCGGACTACCGCGTCGAGCAGATCCTCATAGCGTCGTCCCGCGGCGACAATCTCCGTGTGCCGATTGCTGTCAATCACGGACGACGAATCCTCGGTGAAGAAGATGTGCAGCTGAGGGTAATGCTGCTCGAACGCCCGCATCACGACGCGCATCGAACTGCGGAGCTGGACCTCGGGACTGTCCCCGCTGGCTGCCACCTCCTCCAGCGCCGCGACCATCTCCACCAGACCCCCGTGGATGACCTCCCCGAAGATGGCACCCTTGTCCGCGAAGTAGTAATAGATCGTCGCCCGGCCCAGGCCTGCCTCTTTCGCGATCGCCCCGATTGTCGTCCCGCCCAGGCCGTACTGCTTCAGCACCGACCCGGCAGCCTTGACGATCTTCTCCCGCTTGGCGCCGTAGGAAGCGCGTTCCTTCCGCTGGGCGACATCTCGCTTCACCGCCAGCCCTGCCGGACGCTTAGCCGCGCTCGCCATGCATCTCCCAACCACCCTCATCGACGTTGAAACCGATCCCGCCCACGCCACGGTCGCGCGCCGGGGTATCCCGAGCGCATCTTAACAATATCAACGTGAATGTTGAGACTACGTCGGTGTCGCCGAGGCCCAGCGCAGGCAAACGGCCCGTGACTCAGGTTCTTATGGCGGTCGCGTCGCTTTTGCGTGAAGGGGCCCGGTCTTTCCGCGGAACCGCGAGTTCCCTGTCGAGGAGGGTCAAAAACAGCACGACCAGTCCGGTGCCAATCAGGGTGACGGCGACGAGATGCAGCCCGGCGTCGCTGACCCTGGCGCGGAATGCCACGCCCGTAATGGTGGCCGCGGCGATCGAGCCGATGTAGCCGAACGTTCGCAACAGGCCCGAGGCAGTGCCGACCTTCTCCGCCGGCGCCTCAACGTACAGAACGGTCTGGTTCGTGACGTTTCCGAAGCCAGCTACCAGGCCGAACACCATGGAGACGCAGATCACCGCGGCCAGCGGGCTGTGACTGGTGAGGAAGAACATACCTATCGCGCCGGCCACCAACGTCCCGGCCGCGACCGTCAACCACAGCCGCAGCCTGGTGGTGAAGCGCGATACCACCCGGGCGATAACGGCGGACAGCACGCCCATCGGGATGAGCGCCAGTCCGGCCTGGTACCCGGATAGGTGGTGGGCGGCCTCGGTCCACTGCGTGAGCCCGTACAGGACAACATAGATCCCCAGCAGGGTAAGGCAGTACCGCGCGTAGGTTCGCGTGAGGGCGAGATTGGACACCAGCAGGCGAATATCCAGAAAGGGATTGCTCACCCGCAATTCGAGCACCACCAGGCCCGTGGCGGCAGCCACAGATATCCCGAGCGCGATCCAGTCGAGCCTCGGCAAGGAGAGCAGGAAGACGAGCAAGGCCGTTATCGCGCCGGCAAAGGCGGCTACGCCTGGCAGGTCGACTCGGGTAACCAGATCCCGGGCCGAGTGCCCTCGGATCGCCTCGGTGTCCTTGGCGATCCAGAGCAGCGCCATCGCGAACGCGATCGCGCTCACGGGCACGTTGATCCAGAACACCGCCCGCCAGTCGAACCATACGATCAGCACCCCGCCAATCGTGGGACCGATCGCGAGGGTAGCGGCACTGGTGGTCGTTAGTCCCCCGAGTACGCTGCCGGGCGGCTGACGCAGTCCGACGGCGGCGGCGCGCCGCCGGACCAGCAGCATTGCCGATGGGTACCCAGCCGACGTCCCCAGCCCGATGAGCACCCGAGCGACGATCAGGGTTGGCATGTCCCGGGCGAGACCGCCGACCATGCCTGCGACGAGAACTATGACGATGCCCACTAGGAACACGCGCCGCGGGCCGAACTCCTCCGAGAGACGGCCGGCCACGGGCTGGGCGATCGCGCTGGTCAGATACAGACTGGAGATCAGGATGGCGGTCTGCCCATCGGCGACGTGCATCGCACCCGCGATTGACACCAGCGCTATCGCAATCATCGAGCTGTTGATTGGATTTAGCGCAGACCCCATGAACAGCGGCGTTACGAAGCGAGGACCGAACGGCCTGTCGTGGTCAACCTTTCGATTCGCAGGCGTCGAATGGCTGTCGCTTTCTGTTACTACGTCCAAAGGACGATTTAGAGCGCGGCGAGGTCGATGTTGTAGACGTGTGCGGCGTTCTCGCTGAACACCTTGCGACGGAAAGAGTCGTCGACGTTCTTGAACGTCGGGACTGCGCTGCGGAGCGGCTCGGGGAACAGGCAGGTGGGGTGCGGGAAATCGGTTTCGAACATGCAGTTGTCCACGCCGAGCCGCTGGATGGCGTCGATCAGGCCCGGGCCGTTCTCGAACCAGAAGCACGCGTACATCTGGCGCCGGAAGTACTCCGAGGGAAGCAGCGACAAGCCACTGGCCGCATTCTCATCCGCGTGGTAGTCGAGCGCCTCCAGCATGAACGGAAGCCAGCCGATGCCGCTTTCCACCGATACGATTTTCAGCCGCGGGAACCGCTCGCAGAGCCCGGAAAGGATCATGTTGGCGACGATCCGCGCGTTGCCCATCTGCAGCATCGCCGAGCCGACGGCAAGCTTGCTGTTCGGCTGCATCGACGGCCACGGTGAGCCGCCGTTGTAGGTCCGCTGCGTAGCGCTCGCCCCGCAGTGGAAGTTCATCGGCAGGTTCGTATCCTGCAGGTGCTGCCACATCGGGTCCCAGTACGACTCGGCCAGGTCCGGCAGTCCCTGGTTCTGGGGGTCGGCGTTGGTGATGACACCCTTCAGCCCGAGCTCGGCGATGCGCTTGATCTCCTGGACCGTCCGGTCAATGTCCCACCACGGCAGCAGGCCCATGCCGAATAGCCGGCCGCCGGACTCCCGCTGCATGTCGGCCATCGCGTTGTTCCAGATCTGGACGATCGCCATCCGCAGCTCGAGGTCGCTGATCCGGAAGAAGTTCTGGCCACCGAAGCCCACCACGTTCGGGAACACGATCTGCGCGCTGATCCCGAGCTGATCCA
>Ga0210408_10006489_pt1 | contig 10111 bp, 10 predicted proteins | sample IncBWH4MmetaG_FD_155471 | JGI IMG/M metagenome (GOLD analysis project Ga0210408, IMG submission 155471) | Forest soil microbial communities from Barre Woods Harvard Forest LTER site, Petersham, Massachusetts, United States - Inc-BW-H-4-M | ecosystem: Environmental > Terrestrial > Soil >...
CAAAGGCCAGTTGCTCGACTAAAGAGAGGCCGCAGTCCGCCTCGGGCCTGTAGTGAAGACTTTCGGGCGAGATGCGCCAAAAATCAGGGCTTTCTGCAAACTGCCTGGCTGAATTGCGAAAGTCAGGCTAGCCACGAAAGAACACAAAGAACACAAAGAAATAGGTAGGAAGATGGATCCGTGGAGACGCGAAGAAGCCCGCAGATAACTCAGATAAGCGCAGATTAGGCCAATAAATTTGAGGGGGAGCAGGGTGGTTGAGCCTAACGAAACTTCCGGCCTCGGCTTCTTCCTTTCTTCGCTTCTTCGCTGTTCAAATGTTCTGTGGAGCGGCGGCCTCTCCGACCGCCTCGCGAATGATTTGCTTGAATTTTTCCAGCCCCTCATCGAACGCGGCCGCGATTGGCAGCACCGGCGTCTTGCGAACTTTGCGCTTGAAGGTTTTCAGGTTCGCTTCCGCGACCGGCTCGTCCATTTTATTCGCGACGACCAGGCGCGGCTTGTCCAGCAGGCCGGGATCGTAAAGCTCAAGTTCGTTTAGCAGGTTTTTGTAGTCGTCCCATGGCGCCCGGCCATCAGCCCCAGCCATGTCAAGCAAGGCCACCAGCACTTTGCAGCGCTCGATATGCCGCAGAAATTCGTGGCCCAAACCGACATTGCGATGGGCGCCTTCGATCAGACCCGGCACGTCGCACACCGTTAGCCGATGAAAATCCGGGTACTCCACTATGCCAATCTGTGGGTGCAAGGTCGTGAAGGGATAGGAGGCGACTTTGGGGCGAGCATGTGAAATCGCCGTCAATAAGGTCGATTTGCCCGCGTTGGGGTAGCCCACGAGGCCCACTTCGGCAATGATCCGCAACTCAAACAGGAATTCGCCTTCCTCTCCCGGCTCACCCGGTTGAGCGAATCGCGGCGCCTGCCGAGCGGCGGTCGCGAAGTTACGGTTTCCCAGGCCGCCCCGGCCGGCTTTGCACAAAACGAACCGTTGCCCATGCTCGGTGAGGTCGGACACCAACTCTCCTTCGGGTTTGGGCCCGGGCGGTGGGGCGATCGCTTCGGCTTCGGCTGAGAGATCGACTTCCATCGCTCGCGCGCTGGCGGAGGTGCGAAATATCTGGCGCTGCGCCAGGCTCACCGGCAAAGCCTCGTGCTTGCCGCCACCCTGCGCGACCGCCTCCTCCCCGGACAGGCCGCTCGAGGCGAGCTTCCAGACCAGCGTGCCGCAGGGGACTTTGATCACCAGGTCCTTCCCGGCCCGGCCATCCATGCCTTTGCCCAACCCGCCCTGGCCATCCTGGGCGAGCAAACGCGGTTGATAGTATTGCCCGATGAGATTGTTCAGGTCGTGGTCCGCTTCGAGGATAACGTCGCCGCCGCGGCCGCCGTTGCCGCCGCTGGGCCCCCCTTTGGGACGATATTTCTCGCGCTGGAAGGCCACACAGCCCTTGCCGCCGTGCCCGGCGCGCGCGTAAACCCGAATCTCGTCAATGAACATAGGAGGAAATGAGTGGGGTGTCGGAATGTTGGATTTGAGTGTTGGCGCCGCCGTGCCTGGCGCCCACTCTCGCTCATTCCACTACTTCCCGACCCGGTTTTTCCTTTCCCATGACTCCATTACTCCGTTCTCTCGAATAAAAAAAGGCGAGGCCTGAGCCTCGCCGCCAAATCCTCAACGCGAGTTTCAGTTGCTCGCTGGCGCCGCCGCCGCCTCGGCCACGACATTCACGCGGTGACCTTCTTTGTCGAAACGCACCTTGCCATCCGCCAGCGCAAATAATGTCCAGTCCCGCCCGGTGCCGACATTCTCGCCCGCGATGAACTTGGTGCCGCGCTGCCGCACCAGGATGCTGCCGGCGGTGACGAATTGGCCGCCGTATCGTTTCACCCCCAGCCGCTTGCTGACGCTGTCGCGCCCGTTGCGGACGCTGCCTTGACCTTTTTTGTGTGCCATAAATTTTTAACGTAATTGGAGAGGCTCGGCCGCCTTGATTAGCCTTTAATCTCCGTGATTTTCACCACCGTCAGTTCCTGCCGATGGCCTTTTGTCTTGTGATAGCCCTTGCGGCGTTTCATTTTGAACGCGATTTTCTTCTCGCCCCGAATGTGCTCGACGACGTCCGCCACTACCGCGGCGTTCGCCACCGTAGGTGCGCCCACCGAGAGCTTGCCCTCGTTGTTGACCAGCAACACGCGGTCAAATGTCACCGGCTGGCCGGCCTCAATTGCGAGGCGTTCAATTTCCAGCGTATCGCCCGCACTGACGCGATACTGTTTGCTTCCTGTTTCTAATACAGCGTACATAAATCTTAATCTTTCGGCCAAAAAGGACAGTGAGTAGACCAAAAACCGGCGCTGGTGTCAACGCCTCATTTTCGCCCCCAACTATGCCCGGGTTCAGCGTAAGATCAAGAGTTTGTTTATCAGTTTTTGGACTTGCCCTCAGAGTTGCAGCTCACAGTATTGCCGCCGTGAAACGCCCTCTCTCCCAGTCACTTGCGATGGTGAAACCTGCCGCAGGCGTTCTTTCACTGCTTGCCGCCCTTTCAATGGCCAGCGCGGCGACCCGGGAGCCAACGCCTCCAGCGACCCTCGCCGAACTGCGGCACCGTTTAACTGAGCAGGTCTCCCAGTCCAAATATGATGCCGCCTTGTGGGGCATAAAAATTGTCTCTTTGGATACAGGCAAAACTCTGTTCGAGCACAATCCGCAGAAACTCTTCAGCCCGGCTTCCAATTCCAAACTTTATACGGTGGCCCTGGCGCTGGACCGGCTAGGGGAAGACTATCGGCTCAAAACCTCGCTTTACTCTCAAACCAGGCCTACCCGGGCCGGAACCATCAAAGGCGATTTAATTGTTTATGGCCGAGGCGATCCGGCCATCAATGCCCGCCTGCATGGCGGCGATATTTTCAAAGCGCTCGAACCTCTGGTGGCGGCTCTGACCAACGCCGGCGTGAAGCGCATCCATGGCGATTTGCTCGGGGATAGCAGCTTTTTCCGTGGGCCCTCATTCGGCTCCGGCTGGGCCTGGGATGATCCAGAGTATTACTACGGGGCAGAAATCTCGGCCCTGACCATCAGCGACAACAGTCTCCAGGCGGCCGTCAAACCGGGCGAACGCCTCGGAGCGCCCTGCCGCATCGCCCTCTCATCCGCCACCGGCTACCTCACTTTCAGCAACCGCACGCAAACTGTCCAAAAGGGTGGTCGTCGGACCATCACTTTCAACCGGCAGCTCGAAGAAAACGTTGTCTGTGTCTCGGGCGAAATTCCAATCGACGACTCCGGCTACGTCGAGGATGTCACTGTGCATGATCCGGCGGGCCTGTTCGTCTCGTTGTTTAAGGAAGCCCTCGCCCGGCATGGAATCAAGGTCCGCGGCAAGCTGCGGACGGTTAACTGGCGGGATCGGCAGGCAGCCCCTATGGATTGCAGCAAGATGGTCGAACTGGGCTCCGTGGAATCGCTGTCTCTGCGTGAACTCGCCCGCGAAGTGGAAAAGCCTTCGCAAAACCTCTACACGGACCTGCTCCTGGCCCACGTCGGCGAGACGCTCCGGTCCGCTGACGACCCGGCCAGCAGGACCTCCGAAGACCTCGGCATCCGCGAGTTGAACAAATTTCTAGCTGCGGCGGGCGTGAGTAATGGCGATGTGTTTTTTGAAGAAGGGTCCGGCCTGTCCAGGAACAACCTGACGACGCCGAATGCGACCGTGGCCCTCTTACAGTTCATGAGCCGGCATAAATACGCGCAGGCTTATCTCGAGGCGCTCCCGATCGCCGGCGTGGATGGCACGCTGCGCAATCGGATGAAGGGCACACCTGCCGCCGCCAATGTTCGCGCCAAGACCGGGACGTTGCGCTGGGCCAACTCGCTTTCGGGCCATGTCACGACGGCGGCCGGCGAGCGCCTGGTCTTCTCCCTCATGCTCAACCGCTACCACAATTCTGCTCCAGGCGGTTCGGCCAGGAACGACCTGGACGCCATCGCCGTCGTGCTCGCCGGCTTTACCGGACGAAGCACCGAGGAATCACATGTTCGAAGCCAAAATCGATAAATCGGCCAACCTGCTGACCGTCAGTTTCTCGGGGAATGTCGACCCCGGAGAAACCAAGCGTTTGGCGGCGGAAGTGGAACGGTTGGCGGCGGAATTGCCGCCGGGTTTCCGCCTGCTGACGGACCTCACCAGCCTGGAGGCGATGGACCTGGCTTGCGTACCGCACATCCGCCGTGTGATGGACCTGTGCAATAAACAAGGCATCGCCATGGTCGTTCGGGTGATTCCTGACCCGCACAAGGACATCGGGTTTAATATTCTATCCCTCTTTCACTATCGTCGAGGGGTTCGCATCGTGACGTGCGAGACCTTGAGCGAAGCCCGCAAGATCTTGTCTGGGTAAGGCCCAAAAGGGCAGTCAATGTTTTTCCGACGTTGTTTGCTTGAGCCGCACCAACTTGAGGCTCTTTCCATCTTGCTGCTCGACGACGGCCAGGTCTTGCAGCCCCAAGAGCAGATCGATGCCGCGCAACGCCTCGCCGTAAGTGAGCGGTGTCTGGTTCACGAAAGTGAGCCTGGCATCCGGGAGACCGGCCTCCATCTCAACCGGCTGACCGCGTAACTCCTGAAAAATCGGCATAAGAGAGCGAACCGGGATCGCTCGGAAATTGAGCGTCCCCGCAGGCAGAGGATCCTTGCCTGCCTGGACAATCGCGGGTGACCTCCTGGCGAGGAGACCGGCAACCCGATTCGTTTCGAAAGTTGGAACAACGATCAAGAATTTCTCCCCGGCCTGAACGATGGAAATGTCGTTCACGGCAAAAACGGCGTTAAACGCGAAGAGCGCCTCCGCCCGTGTGAGCGGAGTTGAGGTTTGGAGAGTAATACTCGGAGACGGAAGAGTTTCTGGGCGGATTAAAGTGCGGCTGCAGAGTTCCTGGAAGATCCTCAGCACCTGGTCGAGGTCGGTTTGGAAGAAATTAATGGTTCCGGCCGGAAGCATTTCCTCGGTTGGTTTTGAGGAGTTGGACGCCGCCGCTGTGCCAACCGAGTTTCCAGGGGGGCGACGCCTTAACGTTTCGGGTAATTGCCGCACCTCGGATGTGATCTTAGCGGCGGCGCCCTCCTTCCCGGCAATAACGAACTTCTCCCCCTCGTGAACCGTGAAGACATCTTGGGCCTGGAGCGCATTTTCGATGCCCCGAACGATGTCTCCTGTTGTGACGGGTCCTTCTGAGCCAAGGTTCAATCGGAAATCAGGGCAAATTCTGCGCCCGGAGCAGCGTGCGTTGCACCAAAGTTTGGTAGAGCGCAAAAACCAGGCCCGGACCGGCTTGTTGCAGACGCAGGGAGCCGGGCTGCGCCGAACCTTCCAGGTTTTGGTTCGACGGACCAAAGGTGCTCGGGCGAGGTTCGGAAGCGAACCCGAGGACGCTGACCTCAAGCGAGTTTCTGATCCTGACCTGGCCGGCGGCAGGATTAATTTCGAGGACCTCGATGTTACCCTGGCGTTGACCAGTGCCTAGTAGGAGTTCCCGGTCCCAGCGGTTGGCTGCCTCCGTGTTCTCAAAGAGGGCAAGTTGATTGGTCGAAAAGCTGACGATGCCCCTGAGCTGAATGGGCGAGGCTGACTCGGCGGCAGGTAAACTCAGGGGGCCGACCAAGAGGCAGAGAAAGCGCAGCGTGGCGGAACCGCGGGGCCTTCGGCTATTGCTGTATAGAGCCGGCTTCACAGGCCATGCGCCCGCTCAAGAGCCAAACGCCTCTCTCAGCACCGCGATGCTCTTGGGCACCGCAACGTCGGGGTTCTCCTTGCCCTCGAACTCCAGGCAGATGTAACCGGTGTAACCGGCGCCATAAAGGATTTTGGCAATGCGATGATAGTCCAGGTCCAGCGTGTACCATTCGCCCCCGCCGTAGTACGTTTTGGCTTGGGCGTACAGCGTCTTCGGGGCGATCATCTTGAGCTTATCGTAGGGGTCTTCGAGGAAATTGCCGGTGTCCATCAGCGCGCCCAGCCACGGAGATTGGATGCTGTTCAGGATGCGGAGTTGGCCTTCCGGCGTCCGGGCCAGGCCCCAGTGGTTTTCCAGCGCCAGGATGACGCCGCACTCCTCGGCTTTGCCCAGGCACCGCTGTATGGCGTCGCCGACCCATTTAAAGCCTTCATCCTCAGTGCAACCAGGGAGGATGGGCTCGATGCCGCGTTTTCTCATCAGTTCGTCAAAATCCGGAATGGTGCCCCACCGGCCCGTGTTGATGCGCATCGACGGTACCCCCAGTTCGTAGCAGATTTCGATGCACTTCTTCGTATGCTCGACGTTATCGCTGACCTTGGCTGCGTCCGGGCTAAGGAAGGTCTGGTGAGTGGAGAGGCAGACCAGGTCGATGCCGTTGCGAAAGGCCTGGCGCTTCAGCTTTTGTAAATAGGCGCGGTGCTCAGCCGTCAATGGCGCTTTTTCAGGGATGTCCATTTGCTGATGCAAAATATCCAAGCCGGCGACGCCCATTTCGCCGGCTTTGTCGATGACAGTTTCGATGGACACTTTCGGGTCGTGGAAATGCCAATAGGAGTAAGTCGCCAGGCCGACCTTGATGCGCTTTTTTCGCTTGGACACGGCCATTACGCCTTGGTTGGGGATAGGGTTTTTGCGCGCGTCCCACAGCGTCTGGTCAGTCTGGAGTTCAGCGCCCACGGCCACCGTCGCCCCCGCGCAGGCAGCCGTTGTGAGGAAGGAACGTCGGTTCATCATAATCGACCTTTGGTTTGAGATTTGGTTCTGGAGTTAGCGGTTCGCTTGTTTGATACGCCCGCGACCGTTCCCGCGCAAGCCCGTACTGGCGCAACCCAAAAGCCACTTGCCCAATACGAATCGCTAAAAATCCGGCCGGGAGTTTGCCACGTTCGTGGCAAATTGCCAGGTGACGGGAAAAGCGTGCCCGTCGGCAAAGCTCACGTCCTCGGTGCCATGGAAAACCTCATCGGCGTCAAGCACTATCGTCCAGCGACCGGCGAACGGCCTCAATCAGGACGCGCGTCGAGCAGGGCTTTTGGAGAAAGTAACTCTTCGTGCGCCGGAAGAATCCGGTGTCTTTCCCCGCGATTTCGGCGCTGTAGCCGCTCATAAACATGGTCTTGAGCTTGGGCCTCTTCGCGCGCAACTGTTCGGCCAGGTCGCGTCCAGTCAGGCCCTGGGGCATGACAATGTCGGTGAGCAGCAAGGCGATTTGGTCCGCGTGCGTACACCAAATTTTAAGGGCTTCCGGCGCGGAACTGGCTTCGAGGACCTTGTAGCCATAGGTTTCCAGGACACGGCGCGTGATCGCGCGGACAGTGAACTCGTCTTCGACCAGGAGAATGGTTTCGGTGCCGCCGTGCAGCGGAGGCTCGGCGGAACCCTGGGCGGCGCGCGCGACCATGGCCGGGAGGGCGGGGAGGAAGATGGTGAAGGTTGTGCCGGCGCCGGGCTGGCTGGAAACTTCGAGCCAGCCCTGGTGCTGTTTGACGATGCCATAGACGGTCGCCAGGCCCAGCCCTGTGCCTTTGCCGGGGTCTTTGGTGGTGAAGAAAGGTTCGAAGATGCGGGCCAGGTTTTCCGGGGCGATGCCCGTTCCGTTGTCGCGGACGGTCAGGCAGACAAACTCACCCGGTCGCGCTTGGGGGTTGGCCCGGGCGTGGTCCTGGTCAATGGTGACCTTGCCGGTAGCGATGTGGAGGCAGCCCCCCTGGGGCATCGCATCGCGGGCATTAACCGCAAGGTTGACGATGACCTGCTCAAGCATGCCCGCATCGGCATGGACGAACGGGAGGTCGCCGCCGTATTGGCATTGGAGGTTAACCTGCTCGCCGATAATGCGCTTGAGCATTTTGGAGAGATTGAGCAGCACGTCGTTGAGGACGAGCGGCTGGGGCTGCATGGCCTGCTTGCTGCTGAAGACCAGCAGTTGGCGGGTAAGCTTGGCAGCGCGCTCGGCGGCGGCGGTGATCTGCTTGAGACAATCGCTGGCCTCAGTGGAAAGCTGCTCGGGCTCCATCAACACCAGCTCCGCATTGCCGCGCATGACGGCCAGGAGATTGTTGAAGTCGTGCGCGACCCCGCCCGCCAACTGGCCGATCGCCTCCATTTTTTGGGCCTGGCGCAATTGGGCTTCGAGCTGCTTGCCCTCGGTGATGTCCTCGGCGATGCCGACCATGCGCTGGAGCTGGCCGTCGTGTGCTTTGATGGGAAACCCACGGTCGCGAATCCAGCGGAGGGCGCCATCGGGGCGGAGGATGCGGTATTCGATTTCAAACGGGCCGCCCCGGGTCAGTTGGTTTTCCTGGAGGTTGGCCAGGACGCGCTCGCGGTCTTGGGGGTGGACGGCCTCGATGAAGGAGCGTGGGTTTTCATAGAGACTGACGGCGTGACGGCCCCAAACGCGTTCATAGGCGGGGCTGACGTAGAGGATACGGTCCAAATGGGCGTTGCTCATCCAGAAGACACTATCGATATTCTCGGCCATTTGACGGAAGCGCTCCTCGCTTTGGCGGAGGGCGTCTTCGGTTTGCTTTTGCGCGCGGCGGAGTTCGGCTTCACGCAAGGAGCGGCGCACAACCGGGACCAGGCGTTCGAGGCCGTCTTTGAGGACATAATCGGTCGCCCCGGACCTGAGGCTCTCCACGGCGCGTTCCTCGCCGATGGTGCCGGAGACGAACACGAAAGGGATTTCCGGCCTGAGCTGTTCGGCGGCCCGCAGCGCCGCCAGTCCGCTGTAAGAAGGAACGGTGTAGTCGCAGAAGATCAAGTCGATGCGGTCCTGGCTGAGGGCCTGGAGGAATTCCTTTTCGGTTCTGGCGTAAGTGAAGTCGCCGGGCATGCCGCCGGCGGTCAGGGCGTGGGCGACCAGTTGCCGATCAGGGAGGCTGTCTTCCAGATATACAATACGAGGCGAAACTTGCTCGGTAGGGTTCTTCATAAAGGCAGGGTCGGCGGCGGTTCATCCGCCAGGTCCGGATAATGTTTGCAGACACAGTCGGGACAGAGGCCGTGGGTGAAAGTGGCATCCGAGTGGGCAGTGACGTAGGTTTCGACCTGGCTCCAAAAGCCCTTATCATCGCGGATTTGTTTGCAACCGGCGCAAATGGGGAGCAGGCCGCTGAGGGTTTTGACATTGGCCAGGGCCTCTTCAAGGCTTTTGATCAGGAGTTCGCGTTCCGCCTCCGCCTTCTTCCGCTCGCCGATGTCTTCCTTGACGGCGACGAAGTGGGTAATTCGCCCGGCATCGTCCTTCACGGCGGAGATGGAGGCAAACTCCCAGTAGAACTCGCCACTTTTCTTTTTGTTGTGGAACTCACCGTGCCATTCGCGCCCGGCCAGGATGGCGGTCCAAAGTTCGCGATAGGCTTGGGTAGACATCTGGCCTGATTTAAGCACACGCGGGTTTTGACCCCGGATCTCCTCGAAGGAGTAGCCGGTAAGGGCGCAGAACTTGGGATTGACGTACTCGATGTTGCCCTGCGCGTCGGTGATGACGATGGAGACAGGGCTTTGGTCGATGGCACGGGTCAATTTCCGGATGCGGTCTTCAGCCTGTTTGCGCAGGAAGAGTTCTTCGCGGAGGAAGTGGGCCTCGCGCTGGCGCCACAACACGCCAACGACGAGGCCCATGACGGAAATAATGGAAATGGTTGACGCCCGGAGCAACCAAGTGTCGGTGCGGCCCAAATAGAGCAAACCGAGCAGGAAAATCACCGCCGCCAATGCCAGGAAAACCCCCAGGAAGGCCCACTTCGCGGTGGGCCCGGAGGGCTCTGCCGGCAGCGCCGGTGGCATGATTTGCGGCATAATATCTCTGTCTGTTCCCCTCCGGCCCCTCACCGCGCCGTCCGATTACTCAGACCTGTCATCGGCGCGCGCCGGTGGTTGGAGTCAACGACCCAACCGACCGGGAAGTACCTAACCGCAGAAAGGGAACTGGGCTTTACATTTCTTGTCAGAGGCGCAGCATTTTTTGGCTATGCCAAATGCCGACGCTGAGTGACCGGCAGCGCGAAGGGGGGAGGATCACCTGGCTCATCCAAGCATCCGACTTTTGTCCTCACGACGGCGGGGTCACTAGCGCGCTTTCAA
>Ga0210408_10006491_pt1 | contig 10110 bp, 7 predicted proteins | sample IncBWH4MmetaG_FD_155471 | JGI IMG/M metagenome (GOLD analysis project Ga0210408, IMG submission 155471) | Forest soil microbial communities from Barre Woods Harvard Forest LTER site, Petersham, Massachusetts, United States - Inc-BW-H-4-M | ecosystem: Environmental > Terrestrial > Soil >...
GCCGTCTCCGCCAACTGCGCCACCGTCCGCCCCACGCCGCTTGCGAGCACGTAATCGTCTGGCTCGTCCTGCTGGAGCATCAACCACGCCCCGCGCATCACGTCGCCCGCGAACGACCAGTCGCGCACCGCATCGAGCGCACCCAGCGTCACCTCCTCGGCCATCCCCAGCTTGATCTCGGCCGCTGCGTGGGTGATCGTGCGCGTCACGAACTGGTAGGGCCTGCGCTCTGACTCGTGGTTGAACACGATCCCCGAGCACGCATATAGGCCATTGTGTGCGCGCATCGCCCCCGCGAGCTGGTGCGAAGCGAGCTTGGCGATCCCATATGGCGTAGCCGGCCTGCACGGCGTGCTCTCGCGTTGCGGGCTCTCACCCGCATCGCCAAACATCGCGCCGGACGCCGCCACCCACACGCGGGCGCCGGGAGCCTCGTCACGCACCGCCTCGAGCAACGTTCCGGTCGACCCAACAATCGCTCTCATCGTCTCGGCGGGCCTCTCCCACGAGGTCGGGATGAACGACGGCGAAGCAAGGTGATACAGCTCCTGGGGTTGGGTCTGCCTCACCGCCCCCCGTAGGCTGGCTGTGTCCGTCAAATCCCCAGTCAGCAGTGTCAGGCGTCCGCGTAGGTGCTCGGAGCAGCCAAGCCCGCGTTCCGCGCCACCACGAGCTACCCCCGTCACTTCATAGCCCTTCTCCAGCAGCAGCTCGGCCAGGAACGACCCGTCCTGTCCGGTGATGCCGGTGATCAGGGCGCGTCTTGGTTGCGTGGCCACGCGGGGAGCTTACGGCTCACGTGCCGCTTGACGCTGGCGCCGCGTAGATTCGCCGCAAGGCGTCGGCCACGACCTCAGGCGCACACAGCTCGCGCACGCGCGCCCTGCCGCGCTCACCGGCTGCCACGTCGCCCCACGATCGCCCGATCGCCTCCGCAAGCGCGCCGGGATCGCCCGGCTCGACGAGCGCCGTCTCCTCGACCAGCTCCGGTAGCGCCCCCACACGACTTGCAACCACTGGCAATCCTGTCGCCATCGCCTCGGCGGCAGCCATCCCGAACGTCTCCGCTGAGCGCGAAGGCACGATCGCGAGCGCGGCGCCTTCGCGAAGACGCGCGAGCTCCGCATCGTTGACGTGCCCGACGAAACGCACGTCCTCAGGTCCCCGCTCATATCTTGCCCGCTGATGTCCTGCCCGCTCATGTCCTGCCCGCCGCTCGGGAGCATCCGCCTCCCTGTGCCCTGCGCCTGGGGGTGGGTATTCCTTTTTGGGGTGCTTCGCGCGCGCACGCGCGCGCGCGCGTAGGGCACCCATTTCCGGACCATCCCCCGCCACGACCAGCGGCGTGCCCGCGAGCCGGCAGGCATCGATCGCAACGTCTACACCCTTCTCCGGGGCCAAGCGGGAAACGACGAGCGCATAGGTACCCGGGTGCGGCAAGTCCGCCAACGAATCGATGGGCGCATCCCCGGCTGAGAACTGCCGGTCCCCTCCGCTAGGCATCGCCACCGGCGGTGCCAGCACGTGCACACGCTCCCAGTCAAGCGGCGCCCCCAGCTCGCGAAGCCTTTCGCGCGCGAACACACTCGGGACGATCACCGCATCGGACTGCCCTACCAAACGCCGCTGCCACAGAGCAAGCGAGGCGCCGTAGGCAACCGCCTCCGCGCGGCTACCGCGGCAATTGTGGATTACCCCCGGCAGGGTGTTGCGCCCGTGACAGCGCGTGCATTCCTGTCCCTCGGTGAAGCACACGCCAGTGGCACACACGAGCCGGTACTGATGCAGGTGGAGCACCACGCGCGCGCCCCCGGCACGCGCAGCCGCGAGCGCGCGCCAACCGAATAGCGGGTTCAAGTTGTGGGCGTGCACGACTCGCGCTCCGGTCAATCGCACGGCCTTGGCGACATCGCGCGGACTTAGGCCACCGCGAAGCAAGCCCACCGCCGCGCGCGCTCCACCCACCTGAGCAGAGTCGCGTGTGAGCAGCTCCGCCGGCTCTCTCAGGCGTCCCCGAACGAGCGCGAGCAGCTCGTCCACAACGCGCTCCTCACCACCGGTTGTGCGATAGCGGTTGTGCAAGAAGAGAACCATCCTCTGCCGGAGCCTACCCCGCCACGAGCACCCCGACCCGGGAGCCCGCCCGCAAACCTAGACTGTTGCGGTCATGCCCTCCGAGTCCAGAGCAACCTCTGCGTCGATCGTCGTCCCTACGCGTGGACGCCCCGGCTACCTGGAGGTCGCGCTCGCCTCGATTGCCCCACAGGCGAAGGCCGCCGCGGCGGAGCTGATTGTGGTCGACGACGCCGGCCCATCGGAACGTGTGCGCGCGCTGGCCGAGCGCTTGGGCGCCCGCTACCAGCCGCACCCCCGGCCGCTGGGTTTGAACGTGGCACGCAACACAGGAGTCGAGTGCTCCAAAGGCGAGCTTGTGGTCTTCGTCGACGACGATGTCGAGGTGTCGGATGGCTGGCTGGCAGCGCTCCTCGCCGCCGCCGGTGAGCACCCTGGCGTAGAGGTCTATACGGGACCGGTCCGCCCGCGCCTGGAGGGCTCGCCGCCCCATAGCTGCGGACGCGAGGGCGCACCGATCACCTCGCTCGAGCTCGGCCCGTGCGACACGCCCACCCGCTTTGCGTGGGGAGCCAACATGGCGATCCGTCGCGCCGCGCTCAATCGCATCGGACCGTTCGACGTCTCGCTCGAGCATGGCGGGGACGAGCAGGAGTGGCAGGAACGGCTTGCCCGCGAATCGTCGCACGACGGGCTCGGCGGGCTCATACCGGACACTCGTCGCGGGGGCGTTCGCGATCGACCCGTCTTGTATGTGGCCGGAGCAGCTTTGGACCATCGCCGGGCGCCCGCGGACGCGCGCCTGGGTCCCCTCTGCCGCGCGGCTTATACGCGTGGACGTGCCTCCGCCCGTTTCGACGCATGGCGTCAGGAGTCTCCCTCTCTCGCGCACGAGCTGCGCACGCTTGCCGCATGCCTCGGCCACGTCGTGCGACGCCGCTGCCCCGCCGGTCTCGTCATGGTGGCTCACAGCGGCGGCCGCCTGCTCGAGGGGCTCAGCGACAAGAAGCCAAGCAAACCGCTCCGTGGAGCGCGCGCCACGCCCGCGGCGGGGACGGCCATCTCCGCGGACTCGCGTCCTCCGGACAAGACTCGCGCACACGATGACTTCCTCTCCGGCGAGAGCGGTACCGTCGGCGGCCTCGATGGCCTGCGCCGCGCGGCGCTGGACCTCGGTGCGGACGCACTCGCGACCTGCTCCGGTGGGCGCTGGCGGCTCGATCGCGCCGCGCGCCGCGCGCCCCCGACGCGCAAGGTGCTCGTGCTGGGCATCGAGCGCCCCGGGCACAGACAGCTCGCACAGGACATACATACCGAGCTCGCTCACTCCCGCCACGACATCGAGATGCACTTCGCTCCACCGGCGGATCGCGGCAAGTTCGAGAACCTCAACGTGCTGCTCGCCGAGCACGGGCTCGAGGGCCGCGATTGGCTACTTGTCGTGGACGACGACATCGTCCTGCCTCGCGGCTTCGTGGACCGCTTCCTGTTTCTCGCCGAGCGCTTCCACCTCGACCTTGCCCAGCCGGCCCACCGGCTCGCCTCGCACGCCGCCTGGCAGGTTACGCGACGGCGCCCCGGCGACGTCGTGCGCGAGACCAGCTTCGTCGAGATCGGGCCGCTGACAGCCTTCGCGCGCTCGACCTTCTCGACGCTGCTCCCCTTTCCGGAACTGCGCATGGGCTGGGGCCTGGACCTCCATTGGGCGGCACTCGCGCGCGCGCGTGGCTGGCGTTGCGGCGTGATCGACGCGGTCCCGATCGGCCACCGCGCCGCCCCGTCCGCCAGCGCCTACTCGCGCGAGGGGGCGCTCGCCGAGGCGCGCGCATTCCTGAGCAACCGCCCCTACCTCAGCGCAAGCGAAGCCCAGCAAACCCTCGTCACCCACCGCCGCTGGTGAAGGTCGCCGTCGTCTCCGAGTTCTATCCCCGCCGAGGCGACCCGGTGCTGGGCGTGTGGGCACATCGCCAGGCGCTGGCGGCACGCGACGCGGGCGCGCAGGTGCGGGTGCTGGTGCTGCACCGGGTGGTGCCGCCACGTGCCTCGTTTGCCCGCGACCCCGCCCACTCGGGGGGCCCCATGCGCGCGCTGGGAAACCTCGCGAGCCAGCCTCGCAAACAGACGCTGGACGGCCTTGACGTGACCTATGTCCGCTACGTGTCGCCCGCTCGCTCGCGCTCCTACCACGCGTGGGGAGCGTGGGCCGCTCCCGCGCTTGGGATGGCTCTGCGCCGGATGCGAGGCTCGTTCGAGTTCGAGCTGCTGCATGCCCACAATGCCCTACCGGCAGGCGACGCGGCACGCCGCGTGCTCACCAACCGTTCCGGGGTGCTCAGGGTGCCGCTCGTCGTGTCGGTACATGGAGGCGACGTGCTCTACAGCGCACCGCGCAGCGAGGCCGGCCGCGAGGCGGTGACGCGCAATCTCGGCGCGGCGACCACCGTGCTGGCCAACAGTCGGGGCATCGCCGAGCTGGCCCTGACTTACGGAGCGCAGGACATCCGAGTGGTGCACCTCGGCGCCGACCTGCCCGAGCCCGGCCGCGGTAGCGGCCTTGCGCGGCGCGAGCACACGCCCTCGCTGGTGACCGTCGGGCACCTCGTCGCCCGCAAGCGCCATGCCGACGTGATGCGTGCCCTTGCGGTACTCGCCAAGCGCCACCCAACCCTGCGCTATGCGATCGTGGGCGACGGGCCCGAGCGGGTCCGGCTCGAAGGACTTGCGGCCCGGCTCGAGGTTGCCGAGCGCGTCGACTTCCACGGTCAGCTGCCGCACGCCGAGGCGATCGAAGTGGCGCGCCGCTGCACGCTGTTTGCGATGCCCTCCACCGAGGAGGCGTTCGGCGTGGCCTATATCGAGGCGATGGCCGGTGGAGTGCCGGCGATCGGCTGTCGCGGCGAGCCGGGCCCGGAGGAGATCGCCGCCGCCGGCGACGGCTTCTTGCTCGTGCCGCCCGGCGACATCGAGCGGCTCACGCAGCGGATCGAGGAGCTGCTCTCCGATTCCCAGCGGCTGCGCGAGGCGAGCATCCGCGCCCGCGAGACCGTCGCGGCCAACTTCAGTTGGCCGCGTTGTGGCGAGCAGACCGTCGCGGCCTATGAGCATGCGCTTGCGGTCCCGCAGCGTGCGCCTCGAGCATCCGGCCGGTGAAGCCGGTCCTGTTCGTCACCGGCCACGCCCCGGCCTCTCGGGTTGGCGCGTTCGCCTGCTTGCACGAGCGCGAGGACGTCGAGTTCGCGTTGTTCGGGGGTCGCCTCAAGCACGGAGGCGGCCCGACGGCGCGTGAGCTGCCATTTCCCCACCGCCGCGTACGCGAGCGCGAGCTATATGCCCTGGCAGCGAGTGGACGCTACCGCGCCGTGGTCGTCTCGACAGGCGGGCGGATGGCGCTGGGGGGCGCATGGGCAGGAGCACGCCGTGCCCGCCTCCCGGTGATCCTTTGGGCGTCGCTGTGGGCACACCCGCGCAGCGCCGCTCACGCGCTCAGCTACCCCGCGCTGCTGCGCCTCTATCGCTCAGCGGACGCGGTGGTCACCTACGGCCCGCACGTGAGCGCATACGTGCGGGCGCGCGGCGCGCGGTGCGTGCACGTTGCCCCGCAGTCGGTCGACAACGCCTTCTGGAGATCGCCCGCCGTGAGCATTCCGAGCAGTCCGAGGTGGCCCGCGGGCGCGGGTGTGAAGTTCTTGTTTGCCGGACGCGCGGCCCGGGAAAAGGGACTGGGGGTGCTCGTGGAGGCTTGGAGTACGTCGGGCCTGCAGGCACCAACCGCCGCGCTCGTCCTCGTCGGCGCGGGATCCACCCCCCCTTGGGTCCCGGCCGGCGGCGCGGTGGTGGGCCGCCACGGCGCGATGGAGGACCACGGCGCGATGGACGGGGACGGCGCAATGGAAGGCGAGGACAGGGCGATCGCGAACCGCGAGGGCACAGTAGTAAGGGGCGATGCGGGCACAATCGAAAGCGGCCAGAGCGCAGGGGTGGTGGGCTTCGAGACGGCCACCCCGGCAGAGCTGCGCAACTTCTATGCGGCCGCGGATGTTTTGGTGGTGCCGTCGATTTCGACGCGCACCTTCCGCGAGCCGTGGGGACTCGTGAGCAATGAGGCAATGAACCGGGGACTTCCAGTAATCGCGAGCGACGCCGTCGGCGCCGCGGCAGGCGGACTCGTACGGGACCGGCGTAACGGCCTGGTCGTGCCGGCGGGGGATCCCGTGGCTCTGGCCGCCGCCCTGAGGCAACTCGCGCGCGAGGACGCCCTGCGTGCGCGCCTGGGCGCGGCCGCGCGGGAAGATGTGAGCGGCTATACCCACGCCGCGTGGGCCGAGGGCTTCTCCAGCGCGCTCGCCGGCCTCGGCCTGTCGGGGGGACGGTGAGGTAGCGTTGGGCCTCTTGGAAGTGCTGTTGGTCAATCTGAGAAGGGGCTTCGCACCGGCACTTGTGACGCTGGCGCTGCTCGCGTGCGCCGCCGGCGCCGCGGCAAGCGAAGAGCAGGCCATCTTCGAAAAGTGCAAAAACGGGGAATCCCTCGCCGGCTTCAGCCAGGGTGCCTATCGCGAAGCCTTGAAGCACATGCCTACGATCGTCAGCGAGTACTCCGAATGCGCCCAGCTGATTCGCAAGGCCGAGCTCGCGGCCGCCGCCGGCGGCGGCGGCGGAACATCCGCAAACGGCACGCCGAATGTGCCGCTGGCGCTGACCCCGACCGAGCAGCACGCCGTACAAAGCGCCAAACGCAACGGTGCGGCCCCGGTGCAAGTTGGGAGCGAACCAGTACGACCAGGTGTCGTGCACGCCAACATCGCCTCCGCCGTGAACACGCTGCCAAACTCTTTGTTTGCCGTGATCGCGTTCCTGCTGGCCAGCGCCCTGGGACTCACGATTGGGGAGGTGGTGAAGCGTGTCCGCGCCCGCCGCGACGGCTGAGCACCCGGCAGCGGTGTTCCTCGGTGAGCCGGTCGCCGCGGGCGCGCCTGCGTTGAGTCGCGCGCCGAGACCGGGGGCGACGATGGCCGCCACGCTCGCCGTTGCGGGTGTCCTCTGTTTTGCGACCTTCCTCGCCGGAGGCGGCTTGAGGCTCGCGCAGATGACGACGCTCGAGCTGACTCTTACGCTGGCCGCGGCAGCGCTCATCGCGGGCGCCGTGGTGCTGGCGGGCGCGGGCGCACGCCAGTGGGGCCTGTGGCCGGTCGGTCTGTTGCTCGCCTTGACGGCGCTCACCGGCCTGTCCGTGGTGTGGTCGGTGGCCCCTGACGCGAGCTGGCAGGACGCCGGCAGGATGCTTGCCTATAGCGGCGTGTTCACCGCGGCGGTCGCGCTCGCATGGATAGCACCAGGCGGATGGCGGGCGCTCTTGGGAGGGACGGTGCTTGGGGCGGTCGTCGTGTGTGGCTATGCACTGCTGACGAAGGTGCTGCCCAACGACCTTGGTCTGAGCGCCGAAGCGAGCTTTTACGCGCGCTTGCAAGAACCGTACGGCTACTGGAACGCGATCGGCCTGACCGCGGCGATGGGCGCGATCGGATGCCTGTGGTTGGGTGCCAGGCGGGCGGGCCACGCCCTGCTGAACGCACTCGCCTATCCCGCGATGGGTCTAACGATCCTCACGCTGATGCTTGCCTATTCGCGAGGTGCCTTGGCGGCCTTGGCGATCGGAGTGGCCGCCTGGATGTGCCTTGTGCCCTTGCGCCTGCGCGGCGCTCGCGTCTTGATTGTCGGGGGCCTCGGTGCCGCTCCCGTGATCGCCTGGGACTTCTCGAGGCACGCGCTGAGTAGCGACGGGGTGGCGCTCGCGACGCGCACCACGGCCGGGCATCAGCTCGGCGTGTTGCTTGGCGCGATGCTGCTCGTGCTGAGCCTCGTGGGCATCGCGATCGGCTTCTTCGGCGACCGGCGCGCGCCCGGCAGTGCGTCGAGGCGGGCGGTGGGGATCGGCTTGGCGGCGCTTTTGGTGCTCGTCGTGCTGGCGCTCGCGGGCGGCCTGGCTGCCTCCAAGCGAGGCTTTACGGGAACCATCTCGCACGACCTGTCCTCGCTCACGGACCCCAATGCGTCCGTCCCGAAGAACACGCCGGGCCGCCTGACTGCCGTCGGCAGCGTGCGCGCGCGCTATTGGAACGAGGCGCTGGAGATCTTCAAGGCCCATCCCGCGCTCGGCGCTGGGGCGGCCGGCTATGAAACCGCGCGGCTGCGCTACCGCACGCAGCCGCTCGACGTAAGGCAAGCGCACGGCTATGTCGTGCAGACGCTGGCCGACCTGGGCATCGTGGGCCTCCTCCTCAGCCTTGCCCTGCTGCTCGCGTGGATGGGAGCCGCTGGACGGGCGACGCACCCTTTCAACCGGCGCTGGATGGTCCAGCCACCCCATGTGGGGGACGGGCGCGCGGCGGATCTACCCTCGATATTCGGCTGGAGAGCGGGCTGGAGGCGAGCGCCGCTTGCCTATACACCCGAGCGCATTGGGATGATCACGATGCTTTGCGTCGTGATCGTGTTTGGGGTGCACTCGTTCGCCGACTGGACTTGGTATGTGCCCGGCGACGCGGTTGTGGCACTACTCTGCGCCGGATGGCTGGCGGGGCGCGGGCCGTTGCCGCCCGGCAACCTCCAGGCCGTGGCGGGTTCGCCTGCGGCGGGACCCGGCGTGAACGGGACGAGCTCGCGTGCGGATACGCTCCCGGCGCGCGGGCGGAGGACCGGCGAGGCGGGCCGGGCGAGCGATCCGCGCGAGGACGCCGCGGAGTCCCAGCGGGGACGCCTGCGTGTCCCCGCCGCGCGCGAGCTCGGGCCCGTGCGCATGGGAGTCGCGATTGCCGTTGTGGCGGGGGCGCTGCTGGCGGCGTGGACCGAGTGGCAGCCCCAGCGTTCGGTCGATGCCTCCGAACGGGCCCTGGTGTTGCTAGGGCATGACCCGGTGGCAGCCCGTGCCGCCGCGCAAGCGGGAGTCCAGCGCGATCCGTTGTCTGCCCAGGCATTGTTCACGCTCTCCGCCGTCGAGCACGCCACCGGCGAGAGCGCCCTGGCTCGCGCGACCTTGCAGAAGGCCGTACGGCTGCAGCCGTCCAACCCGCAGACGTGGCTTACGCTTGGGCAATACGACATGAGCTCCAACCCAGGCCAAGCGGTGAGCGAGCTGCGTGCCGCCGTATACCTCGATCCGGAGTCGATCCCAATCCAGAACGCATATGTGGAGGCATTGCGCGCCGCTCCCGGAGTGAGCCACCCCGTTCGGGGGACAGGCGCTCAGAATCGCGCGCGCCGGCCACTTGCCAGCAGAACCCGCCGCGCACCCGGAGTCCCACGGCGGCCCGCCACCGCGACCTCCTCGAAACCGAAGCCGGCCAGCAGCCCGGCGAGCACCCGGCGCGTGTAGAAGCGCAAGTGGTCGGCGAGCGGGTCGAAGTGGGATTCGAAGGCACGAGCGCTGAGCGCCAAACGGAGCCGTGTGAGAAATCCGTGATCGGGAGTCGAGATCAAGATGAGACCTCCCGAGCGCAAGACGCGACGCACCTCCGATAGCCATTGCTGGGTGTCGGCGACGTGCTCGATCGTCTCGCCCGCCCAGACCACGTCGAAGCTCGAATCCTCCAGCGGTAGAGGCGCTTCGGGCTCGGCCAGGCGCACGTCGAGCTCGGGGTGGCTCGTGCGCGCACGCCGCAGGGCCGCTTCGGCCACATCGACCGCCACGACCTCGGCTCCGCCGCGCGCGAGCGCGGCGGCGAAGTAGCCCTCGCCGCAGCCGAGGTCCAACACGCGCGGCGGATCGCCCACACGCTCGCGCTCGGCCGCGACCCGGCTCAGGAGGAACGCTTCGCGCAAGCTCGCGTCACTGGGCGAGATCCCCGCGGGGATGCCCTCCCAAAGGCTCTCGTAATAGGCACGCGAGGCCATCGCGTGGGCAAGGCTAGCGGCCGGACGGACTCGGAGCTAGTAGGCCCCGCGCTGCATGATCACGGCGGGAATCGTCTTCAAGAGGATCGCCAAATCGAGCGCCAGGGACCAGCGCTCCAGGTAGATGAAGTCGAGGTGCACCAGATCGTC
>Ga0210408_10006492_pt1 | contig 10110 bp, 13 predicted proteins | sample IncBWH4MmetaG_FD_155471 | JGI IMG/M metagenome (GOLD analysis project Ga0210408, IMG submission 155471) | Forest soil microbial communities from Barre Woods Harvard Forest LTER site, Petersham, Massachusetts, United States - Inc-BW-H-4-M | ecosystem: Environmental > Terrestrial > Soil >...
GGAAAAGCCCCTGGGAGTTCTCGGCTCTCAATCACTGTCGTCCCAACCTTGATGCTGCGATCTCCGAGCGCCGCCCCAAAGTAATCGTAGCGCTCGGGGGAATCGCGCTCCGCGAACTCACCGGGATGGCAGGCGAGGCCCAAGGTATCAGCCATCTAGCGGGGTACGTGCTGCCGCTGGCCCACCCCATAAAAGTTCGCTGCACTGAAGCCGACGAGTCTGACGGCAAGCACCATCCTCACTGCTTTATCTGCGGAGGCTCAGGATTCACGGATGCAGTGGGAGTGGCACCGGACTCCATACCCGTTATTGGCGACTGGCACCCCGCGTTCCTGCGCCGCGGCAAGGCCTCCTACCAGGGCGTGTTCGCTAGGATCCTGCAACGGGCGCTGAACGTGGCAGCAGGGAAGGATATCTCGTGGCTGTGGGGAGAGGAGGCACGCAATGGTCATGCCCTTAGGTACTCGGCTCGACCCTCAGTATCCGAGGCCGCAGCATATTCGAACTACGTCCTCGGCAATTCGGGGCTTGTCGTTAGCTATGATATTGAAACCAGCGAATCCGCTTCCCTTGACGAAGACGCAAGAGAGGGATTTGCTGACACTTATATCCGACTCGTGCAGTTTGCTGTTGAGGGTCGAGGAGCTATCGCGATACCGTGGCAGCCGGAGTTTCTCCCGGTCATTGCGTCCATACTTCACTCACCTAATACGAAAGCTGGCCACAACGTCTGGCTATTCGACAACAAAGTCCTCCGTGCGGCAGGCGAGCGCGAAGGCCTCGACCTCCAGCCCCACGGAATAATCCACGACACGCTCCAGATGTTCCACCACTGGCAGCCGGACCTTCCCGCTCATTTACAATTCTGCGCCCAGTATGTCTCCTTCCCGTTCCCGTGGAAACATCTCGCAGCGACGGACCTCGCGTTCTATGGCTGCTGCGACGTGGATGCGACCCTGCGCCTCTACCAGTTCCTCGAAGCCCAACTGAAGCGCGAGCAACTGTGGGGCGATGGGACGCTCGGCTACCTCGGCCAGCTCTATTCCGTGCGCCCCGTGCTCGCGGCAATGGAAGACCGCGGCCTGCCGGTGGACGACGCAGCGCGAATCAAACTAGACGCGGAGTTCGACCTCGCGCAGCGGGAACTGGGCACTGAACTGGCCCAGCTCGCGCCTCCAGAATGCCGCCGCGTGCATCCGAAGCAGGGGTACAAGGGGATTCCTCCCGAAGTAAAAAGTATGGAGGGGCAGCTATTCGAGACGGTGTATGCGACCCGATTCAAAGATTCCGGCGACGACCCCGAGTTCTACCACTACGAACAGCGGCCGTTTCCGGTAGCCACCGTAGACCCGGCCTCTGGCGATCCCGTCATCTCCGCTACGGTTCGCTGGTGCCGGGTCTATGACTTCAATCCCAATTCGAGCCAGCAACTCCTGAGCTATATGAAGGTGAAGAAGCATCCGGTCCCGAAGTCCAAAGAGGAGGATGAGGATGGCAACCAGAAGGACACCACCGCGAAAAAGGAATTGCAAAGGCTCGCGCGGAAAACAGGGGACACGTTCTACCTCAAGGTCATCGAATACCGGGAACTCACTAAAGCGCGCGGCACCTACGTCCAAGGTTTCGCTCCCGGCCCGGACGGATGCGTGCATACCACGTTCACCTTCGACACAGGAATCGGTCAGCTATCGTCCCGCAATCCTAACATTCAGAACTTCCCCAAGCACGGTAAGTCCGAATCGCAGTCTAAGCTATTTGCGGCGATGCGCCGGATGATAGCCGCGAAACCTGGCCACATCCTAACCGAGTGGGATTTCAAGTCCTGTCACGTACTCACCCTGGGATTCCTGGCCGAAGACCTCAACTACATCCGCCTCGCTCGATTGGACATGCACTCCTTCGTAACCGGCCATGTGCTCAAACTCTGGGACGGCCCTACGATCCTTGCCGAATCCGATGACGAACTCCGTGCCCGGTTCAAATGGCTCAAGCAGAATCCGAAGTGGAAGGCCATCCGCGACGACCAGGCGAAGCATGCCATCCTCGGCATCGGCAACGGACTCAAGGCCAAGGGACTCTACGACCGGTATATCGAAGAGTTCGGAGATCAGAAAACAGCCAAAAAGTTCCTGGACGTAGCGGAGCAATTATTCCCTAAAGTGTTCGCATGGCAGAAGCGCGTCCAGAAGCTGGCCCACGAGCAGCAATTTCTCAGAAGCGAGTTCGGACACATCCGCCGGTTCTATGAAGTATTCCGGTGGGACAACCGTAAGGGGGACTGGGGCCATGGCGACCAAGCAGAGGAAGCGATCTCGTTCTGGCTGTCGAACATCGCATTCGGGCACATCCGCGAGGCCATGAAAAGCCTGCACCGCTTGGGCCTCGACGCTAAGTATGGAATGAACGACAACATCCACGATGCCCTTGAATTCCACTTTCCCCTTGAAATGCTGGACGAGCACGTAGCGGACATCCATCCCGTGCTGATCGCCCCTTCGAAGGTCCTTCGGCACCCCCTGATCGCTCCCGATGGCCTGCACATCGACGTAGAAGCCAGCATGGGTCCGAACTGGGCCGAAATGACCGAAATCCCCTTGCCGTCACCGTCCACAAGTAATACACTCTCGGCTCAAATGGAGGCAACCCGATGAAAGCAGCATCCGCATCCATGTCCGCAACCGCGCCCCTAGCGTCCGCAGTCCTCGCGCTCATCCTCATCCCGCTATGTGGATGCGCCGCGCGAGTCCAGCATCCCGGCACGGCCAACGCCTTCGACTCCGGCACCTATGACACTCTTCTCGTCACGCGTTCGGTCATTGAAACCACGAAATCCGACCTCGCCGCCGGCGCGTTCCCGGCGTCTATTTCTGCCAACGTGAAATCGGCCCTCAACCGCCTCATCGACGCCTACAATACCCTTGAAACCTTTTACTGCGGCCAGCCGATTACGCCCGCCGGCGGCTCCGGCGCCCAGCAGTGTGCTTCCACTAGTTATCACTCGGCGGCTATGACCGGGACTGCAACACCCACGCAGCAGTCTCAAATCACCACCGCCACAAACCAAGTTAGTTCCGCGACCGCCGCTCTCACCGCCGCCAAAGGAGCAAAGTAATGTCCAAGCTGCAGAGCATCCTTCAGATCATCCAGATAGCTCTCGGAGCGCTATCCACGCTCCCGATAGTGGGCCCCGGTTCGGAGCTTGCGTCCGTGTTCCTTCAGATATTCCAGAACGCATCGGCTCTTTACACCGCCGAGACCGGCCAGCCCTTCGACATCACCAAGATCGCTCCCGAGACCAAGGTACCCTGAGGTGGCCCATTTCGCCGATTGGCTCGTCGTAATCCTGGTAGCTATTCTCGTTGTGAGGGATTTCATGTCGCACGACCGCCACCTGCTTGAAGAAATACTTAGAATAGAACGGGAGAACAGGGATATACTCAGGCGGATTTTAGACCTCCTGCGGCATCCACTGCCGACAGGTGGGACACTCACAAAAATTGGAGATGACGGAATGCCAACCGACAACAGTATCGTAGTAGGAACCACTGGAGTTTTCCAAGTAACGCCGACGCCTCCGGGCTCAGCCGTCCCGAAGGCCGACACGATCACCTTCGCAGCCTCAGACCCATCCATTACTATCGCCGCATCGCCGGATGGCGATCCGACGAAAGCGGTAGTGGGCGTGCCTTCGGGCTCAACGCTCACCAGCTTCCAGCTCGCGTGCCAGTTCTCAGGGCCGGATTTCCCGACACCTGTCAACGCGACGCCCATCACAGTGAGCGTCACGCCCGCGACCGCACCGCTTCCGACCGGCGGCGTAATAAATCAACTGAGCTAACAAGGAGAATCCAATGGCATTTGACTTCGGAACTCCTCAGTCCGCGCCATCGGCGCCATCCGCGCCGTCAACTCCAGCTTCATCCACGGGGGCCTCAAAGGCCCCCGCTGGATTTGATTTCGGCCTGAAGCAGGGCGCATCCGCTTCTGACGTAGCCCCGCGCTGCGCGCACTGCGGCGCAACCATGGCCCGTACTCTCGTGCCCGCGAATCTCCCCACACACGCGCCGAGACCGCCCGAGTTCAGCTGCCCGAAGTGCGGCTACCGCACGCCCTACTAATCTAACTAGGAGGCATCAATGCCGTTCAACACAACCCAGGCCAAGAGCATTTTCGCGTCGGTGACGTTCTGGGGGAGCGTGCTCACGGCTCTCGCCATTGCGTTCCCCGCGACCAGCGCCAAGTTCGGGCTCACCAGTTCCAACACTGCCGCTGACGCACAGTGGATTGTGGGAGCTATCGGCACGGTGGTCACGATATACGGCAGACTGCGCGCGTCGCAGCCAGCTACGATCACGGGTTCGTAGTCTCAGGGAGGGGCTCATACCCCGGCCTCCGGTCGGTTCCCCCGGTCTGAGGCCGGGGTGCCTTTTATATGGGAAATAGTCTCACCGAACTCGCATCCTATGTCGAACCGCTGGCTACTCAATTCCTGGCAGACTCGGCAGCAGCTGACGTCCCCTGCGTCATCATCGACACCGGCCGCACCCCCGCCGAACAACAGGTTAAACTATCCGAAGGGGTGAGCTGGACGACACACTCGAAGCACGAGCCCCAGCCCCCTGAATGGAAAAGCGAAGCCTTCGACGCCTGCCCCCAGGTGCTCCTGGCCACCAAACTCTGGAGCCCCGGGAGCCCCTTGTGGCTCAAGATCGGCCTCATCGGCGAGAGTCTGGGGCTTGAATGGGGCGGCCGGTGGACCCACATTAACAACGGCAGGGGCGACCCGAGCCACTTCCAGTACAAAAAGGTGATCTCATGAGGATTCGCGCCTTCCGCGCTCCCGACTGGCTTATGCTCTGGCTCCGCGACACTCTCCGCGAGTTCGCTCCCTTCGTGCCCTCACAATCCAAGATGCTCCGGTATGCCCTGGTCATGGGCCTCAGGGAACTGAACCGCCGCTTGCGCACGCGCGACTCCGCCGACCTCATCCGCGACCTTGAAAGAATGGAAGCGGAAGCCAAGGCGCGCCCTACGCAGCGCAAGACCCGCGACTCCCGCCTCCTTGCGCTCCCAGCTAGTCGTGCGGCCAGGGCGGGGTCGTTCCGTCAATCGCAATCCATCGCATGTGGCACCTCCTTCGCATAAGGCTATGCGAGGGGTGCTCACGCTTGCGGACTTCCTCATCACCGGCTATCTCATCTTCGTATTACTGCGTATACCCGAGGGGTGGGTGCCGCACGTGTATCTGTGGTACTTCGGGGGAGCCTTTGCGCGCGCCCTTGTACTATGGATCGCGGCCCTGAGATGGACTCCGGCGGACCCGGCCTATGAATCCATCTACAAGTTCACTCTGGTTCCCGTACTGGCTCTTTCCGCGGCCATCGCCATGCGCGCGGTATCCGACTCACCGCTTCTCATCCTGCTGGCCTCTGCGCTGGCTGCCGCTCTTGACCTCTACCTGCGCGGCTGGACGTTCCCCGGCCTGTGGCCGGCCGAAGCCTCCGTGCTCATCGTGTCCGCGACGCTCCTACTCACCTCGCTTGCACACGATCGCGGCAGCGCCGAGAACCTCTTGGCGCTTTATACGGGCTTGCTGTGGCTTGTCCGGGGATTCCTGCTGGTAGGATTGCTGGTGGGTGCCCGCCGCTATGCTGCCGTCACCGCGCGTCACTATCCGTGGGTGTTCGCGCTGGCTTCTCTGGTTCTAACCCTGGGTCTGGCCCTTTCGCTCCGCTCTGAATCCAGTCCTCATGCAATAGCCACCGGCGCTCTAACGCTTGCGCCCACCGGAGCAGCGCCGGAGTATTCAGGAGCCGTGCGAGCGGATCTACCGCATCGCCAGCCACGTTCTCCTCAGTAGTTCCCAAGCTGCCGCGCCCATAATGCTAAACGCAGCGCGAAGTGTCCAGCGTAGAGGAATAGACATTCCGACAGCTTCGTTATACCTCTCCTCCAGCCTGCGGATGCGTTTTTCATGGTCGCTGATCTGCCATCCCTTTTCTCCGTTCATGTGATACCTCGTATAACTTAGACGACATAGGTGAGGCAAGAGTAAAGTTCTACGGCGGTTCCACTTCTGCTTACCGTCTCAGGCGGGATATCTCTTCGCGGATGAGCTGGCGCAATTTCTCGTTACGGGCGGCGAACTCGTGCTCGATGGCTTCCTCGACAATCTGCCGGAGGGTCTCTTTCCAGTAGGAAGGGTCCTTTGAGCCGCTGGTCTCATGTCCGTTCCCGTTGCGCTTTGCTTTCAGGTAGGAGAATAGTTCCTTGATGACCAGATAAACCAGAATCCCGCCGACGCCCAGCGAAGTGAGAGTTTCGGGCATCCGTCATGGCTTCGGAGGCTCAGGCGGAGTGACAATCGTCTGGGTGCCGGGGCCGGTGTTCTGGATGTCAGTCGCACGCTGCGCAAGCTGTTTGCTCACTACCAGTGTAAGAAGCGCCGCCAGTATCTGGCCCACCGTATTTTCGAGCCACGATATCGTCCCTGCGTCCGAGCCATGATGCACCACATGGATGAGAACTCCGATCATGAACAAGAACAGCCCGCTCATGAGGAGCTTGTCGAAATTCTGCTTGGCCCAATCAGGCACAGACGAGTTCCTTTCGGCGCTGGTAGCCACCTATGTCCTCCACCGCGACCACGCGTTCGCTATAACATACATTCTGGAAAGGACACGGCACAAACTGGTCACAGGACGGCCGCGACATCGGCAGCGCAGACCACGGCGCACTACCCCGTTCAGCCCACGTTTCACGCATCCGGGCCGCCTCCCCGAGCACTTGGGCTACGATATTCTCGCAAACGGAATCCAGCGGACATTCAACGGTGACATGATGCATCAGGGGTTCCGCCGCGCCCTCGCGCCACATTTGTTCCGTCCAGGTATGCGCCGCCTCGTCTCCGCCCGGCATGTCCGCGAGGTAAACCGGTTTCCAACCGGTGAAGTCCTGTCCGTCGGTGCGCCGGAAGCGCATACGCAAATTGGGCATGGTCGGATGCCTCCAGCCTCTGGCCCACGCCACCGCCCGCCTGCCCCCACGAGTCTGGCCGATCTCAATTATATGGAGTTCCAATGGCATCCTGGCCATCACGATATCCCCGATCACATGCCAGCCATGCATCGCCCGCGTGAGTTCATCGGCGTCCCAACGGTCCACGGTGACCCACCGGTGCAGCGTTCCTGAGTCGTCCCGGTGAGCTGTAAATCGCCAGCCTACGCGCGACGTCGGCATGAATTCCGGCAGGGGCTTGAGCGTCAGCAATGTGAGCCGGGCCACCGATAGCAGCACGGTGGATAGCATCGCTACGTAGTCCTTAGCGAGCTGGTAAGTATCCCCCTGAGTGTCGAGCCCAGGATCCGCCGCAACCTGCATAAACTGCGCGCGGGCCTCTCCCACCACTGCATCCGGATTGGCGCCGCTACTAAGGTCCAGGATCCCGCGGCGAAGACACGCATCGAACAGCGATTTGGGCCTCCACAGCACCGGTCTCCACTCCGCCGAAAGCAGGAACCTCCGCCGGCAGGCCTGGAACTCAGTGAGCGATTGGGCGTTCAGCACGAATGCATCACTCATTTGAGTCCTCTTCGGCGCGCGGCGGCGGAGGCAGCTTAGATTGTGGCTGCGTGACGAGCGCATGGTCAATGGGCAGGCTGAGGACCGCGGCCCGGCTAGCCCTGGCACCCCCTGTCGGCGAGAACGCCCTGCGCATATTCTTGTCCGCAGCATCCAGTTCTCCGCCCCCCGGAAGCGCTTCCGACAGATGACTCACATAGCCGTGGACTCCCCCGGACGACAAATAGGTTCCGGGGCGCACCTTTTGCCCGATTGTCTTCCCCTCCCGCGCCAGCTGTGCGTTCTCTAGTTTGCTCACGTGGTCTTCCAAGTGATCCTTCAAGTTGAGCAGCGCTCCCTGGCGTTTCTTGAGGCTGGTCACCTGCTCAGGAGTCATTCCGGGATTGGCGGCGGCAATCTCCCGATAGGTAATCTCTGCGGCGCCGTCTCGTACAGCCTTATCTATGGCCGTATCAATGTTGGACTTGGCCGCGATCTGTCCCGTCAGGCCCTTGTTATAGAAAGCATTCAGCTCCTTGTTCTTGGCTATGCGCTCGGCGTTCAGCTGCTTGACTGTCCAGGGCTTCTCGTACTCCCTGGCCATTTTGCGGATATATTTGACCGTTTCGCGTCCCTCGGCGGTCTGGGCCATATTGGGAGTCTCAAGCGCACGAATATTCCGCGAAATCTCCGCGGGCATCACCGATTTGCCGCTCGCTGGCGCAAGGGCCAAGTTGAACTCTTGGTCCACGCGGAGATCGCTCTGCCTCACGTTCTCTACGAAGTCTCCCAGGGTCCGCGGCGGCCCAGTAGTGCGCGCGGTTTCGGATATCTCAGGCAGCGCATCCCTGAGGCTCACGCCCGTATCCCCAACCGCCGCTGTGAGCCGCGCGAGCCTCGTCCGCCCGGTAGGCTCTCCTCCCATGCGGCTCCCGAGCCACAGTGAAATGGCATCGAACGCCCCCGCGCCAAGCGCTTCCTTCCATCTGCCCTCGTCACGCATCCGGTTAATATCCACAACCGTGCCCGTTGCAAACGGGTCAAGCATCGCAGCGCGGGTGACCGCCGCGCGCGCGTGTCCTGCAAATCCGCCTTCCGCCTGCGCCGCGTTGGCCTGCCGGTAGGCTTCCTTCTCAGTCTCGGCGAATCCCCGGCCCATGCGCGTCAGCCCCCGCGTGACCGCTCCCGACTCGGCCATACCAGGAGAGCGCTGAATCTCCTCAGGCGTCGCAGGATCCGCGAACGTGTGGTACGCCCCCTTGACCGTTTCACCGAGCCTGCGCGCGGCACCACCTAGCACGCTGTCCTGGTCGTCTCCGGTGCTCCCGGCGGGCGTCACGATACCAGTAGTGGGATTCGTTTCAGTAGAGGGAGAAGCAGGCGGCGGGGTCAGTCGAGCACCAGTGACAGGCTTCGTTCCCCGTGACTTAATCCCTATAAGCAGCGCTTGCTTCGCTTCCGGGGACAATTTCTGCAGCGCTGTGGTCTGCTGGTCGGGATTCAGCGAAAGAAACGACTGTACCGAGTCGTCGCTAAGGGCGGCTTGCTGCCCCTGTTGTGGAGGCACCAGAACCTCCTCGGGCCGCGGCTGCGGCCGCTTTGATCTCATCGTCTAGCGACGATCCACCACCTGCGCCTTTTGGCGGTGCGGAGAGCCTCTTGCTGCCCTGCGTGCCTTGGGAGCCCTGAGGAGAGAGAACGTCCTGCTCGGTGAATCCGCCCTTTTGTAAGATCCTCCGCGCCTCAGTCAGCAGTAGATCAAGCCTCGCCCGGGCGTCCTTTGAGTCCCGCACTGTCTTAGGATTGGGGAGGTCCGCGAGCAACCTCTTGACGGAGGCCTCAGTGGCCTTGTTCCCCCCGCGCGTGAACGACGCCATCCCGGATAGCGCCTGCACAGCCATGTTATATTGGCGCACGAAATCCGCTTCCGCAGGAGTCATGCTCGACGACGCCAGCGTGGTGAACGCCCCGCTAATCGCACCCTGCTTGTCCGATCCGGCGAGCACCTGGTTCAGCTTTAACCTTGAACCCGTGTCATCCAGCACCCTGAGCGAAGGGCTCTTGGCGAGGTCTTCTAGGAATCCGACCGCCGTTCGCATCTGTGCCTGCTGCTGGGGATTGAATTTTCCCTGGAACCATCCTGTTTTACGCGCCAGCGCCGCACCTAGCTCCCGCACCTTCGTGGGAATCTTATCTACGTCCCGGTCGTCGATGAGCTGATTTGCGGCCTCGACGACCTGTGGCGACGCACCCTTCCAGTCCTGCGGTATATGGCCATCAGACGTAGTGGGAACCGCGTTTCCAGACGCTCTGGGGCCCGCAGCCGCCCCGCTAGGCTTCTGGGCCGGGGCTGTCCCGCTGCGTGCCGCAGCTCCTGGCGGGGCTGTAAGGCCCCCCCTTCCAGCCGCGCCCGTGATAGTCGGAGTGCTTGTGGAGGTCGTGGTCTGGCCGGTAGTGGGGTCGGTCGTCCGGCGCGTTGTTTCGGTCTTAGCTGGTCCCAGTTCGGTCCCCGCGCCCTTTGGAATGTTCGTCTGCTCAAGAGCTGGAACC
>Ga0210408_10006493_pt1 | contig 10109 bp, 7 predicted proteins | sample IncBWH4MmetaG_FD_155471 | JGI IMG/M metagenome (GOLD analysis project Ga0210408, IMG submission 155471) | Forest soil microbial communities from Barre Woods Harvard Forest LTER site, Petersham, Massachusetts, United States - Inc-BW-H-4-M | ecosystem: Environmental > Terrestrial > Soil >...
AGAGCGGTCAGCAGAACAAAGACGCCTCGTTTCTCCATTACGAGATCCCCTCGGTTGCTTCAACTTTGCCTTACGCGATTTTTGGAAGACACCCTTTTGATTTTTCAATCACCCAGCCAGGAAGGACCTTGCATTGTAATGTCTGGGGGCGGTCCTAGCTAGCTTTGATCAGCGCAGGCCTCCTGATACTAAGAACGGCAATTATCGAAGGGCAGAGAGAAGGGCTTCCTTCCAGCGCTTTGTGTCGATCGTCCAGCACACCTTGGCGTTGGGTCCCTTGTTCAGCACAGGCGCCCAAACAGCTTTATTACGGTCATCGGCGGCCACGTTCAGGCGATCTACAACGGTCATACCACGGGTCAACTCACTATGTGTTTCCACCTCCACGCAGTGAACACTCCAATCAGTTCCGATGCTAGGGTTGAGGGCGATGGACATGGCAACTGGATCGGGCAGCGAGATACCGTCTTCTCCTGTTTGTTCCTTGTAAGCCTCCCGCGCGCGGCTGTTACACTCGACGGCAAAGCGAGCCAGTTTGTTGTCGAATCGTTGAATGCAGGCAATATCACCCTCATTCAGAACGGCTGCTCCGCGGGAGGTTTGCCACCCGACGAGTTCCACCGGAAGACCGCTGAGCATCACGATCCGCGCCGCCTCGGGATCTACCCACATGTTGTATTCGGCTGCCGGCGTCACGTTTCCTTCGCAACACGGAGCGCCTCCCATAACCACGCAGCGACCGATTTTGGTGGCAACGGCGGGCCTTTTCTCCAGTGCGAGAGCAACATTAGTGAGCGGACCCAAAGTGACAAGCACAAGTCCGGGGTTCGTTTCGATCGCCTCGATCAGCGCGTCGACCGCGTGCAACTTTCCCGCAGATTGCTGAGGCGGCGGATAGTTGTGATCTCCGAGTCCGTCGCGACCATGGAACCAAGTCGCGCTCCGATGGGCACGGAGCAGTGGTTTATCAGCCCCGGCATAGACCGGGACTTTGACTCCGCAGAGTTCAATGGTATAGAGCGCGTTGCGGGTGGCCTGTTGAACCTCGACATTTCCCGCAACCGTTGTGATCGCCACCACGTGGACTTCGGAGGCACGTAGCGCCATGATCAGAGCTACCGCATCGTCTGAGGCAACGTCGGTGTCGATCAGGAACGCTCGTGGCATCCGCGTAGGATAACAAACCTCACACCGAGAAAGTCATTCCATCCTCACGGAGACCTTAGCGATCACGATTACGAACCAGACACCACCGAGTCGCGTCTTGCTGCCGCCTTTCGCGCCGATTGAAGACTGCGGCTTCGATGACTAGAATGGCGATTAAACACCTGCACGCTGATCTAGCCTGTCTTTTTGGGTCGCGAATGTCGATGAGTCGTTTTCCTATGACTACATACCTGCCCCGGAACCGTGAAGCTCGCTTCGCAACCTGGATGTTGGGGGGTCGGTGCACTTCTCGCTCCGTTCGTGATTCAAGGACAATCGGTTCAGGTGCAATCCCGTGACTCTGTGGACTCAGCCACAGTTGCAGGGATTGGTACGCGATTCGCAAGGCCGCCCGGTTGCCGCCGCCAGCGTTTACCATCGGCTTGAGGGGGGAACACAACCTCTAACCGCCCACACAGATTCTGCGGGAGACTTTCGTTTTTCTGAGCTTGGTGAAGGCGTTTATACCCTGCGTGCCGAGCTGGCCGGATACACCGAGGCAACTTTCGGTCCCTGCGTCCTTGGGGGGAAAGAGACGAAGGAGGTTGACCTCACGCTTGGGCCTCAGAAAGGTTTCAGATCTGGAAAACAAAGCGCCTCGTTCGACACACCGCAGTTCTTCGATGAACCCGAATTCACTGTGGCAGGTGTCACCGAAGCCATGAATCCCGGTGGACACGGTTCAGATACGATTCTCCAAAGCTCGGAAGCGCTGGAGAGGGACACGGTATCCCTGAAGGACGCGCCGAGCAGTTCCCGCCTCGTTCCGTCGCCACAACGGAAGAGTCTCTGCGCAAGACAGTTGAACACGAGCCCGGAAATTTTGACGCAAATCGCCGGCTCGGAAAACTGCTCGCCGACGAAGGAAATCTTCAGAGAGCACTTCCCTATTTAGAGCGGGCCTCTCAGCTCAATCCCGGCGACTACGAAAACGATCACGAACTGGCACTCGCTTATGCGGAGACTGGTCAATATGAACGTGCGCGGACGAAGGTTCGAGCCTTGCTGAGCGCGCAGGACAAAGCTGGGGTAAACAAGGCCGGGCGAGACCTCACCCAGCCAAAATGAAGCTCGACAGCATCAGGCCGAGCTCCATGAACTGCTCGGCGACGTCGAGGACAAACTGGGCGATGCTCTCGAAGCTGTTCGGAACTACCAGCGAGCGGCGGATCTGAACCCCAGCGAACCCAATTTGTTCGATTGGGGAGCCGATCTACTATTGCACCGCGCGTTTGAACCGGCCATCGAAGTTTTTGTCAAGGGGCATCGCCTGTTCCCGCAGTCCGTGCGCATGCTGGTCGGCCTCGGGGTCGCTTGGTACGCGCGCGGTTCCTATGAACAAGCGGCTCAGTCCCTCTGCGAGGCGTCGGATCTGGATCCCGACGACCCCAAGCCTTACCTGTTTATCGGCAAAATGCAAAGTGTCGACACCGATTCAGGGTGCGCGGCGGAAAGGCTGCGGCGATTTGCGGGGCTCCAGCCTGAAAGTGCCCTAGCTAACTACTACTACGCACTTAGTCTTTGGAAGCGTGGGAAAGGCCCCAGTGACGCAGAAACCCTCGGGAAAATTGAGTCCTTGCTGGTGAAAGCTGTCCACGTCGATCCGAAACTTGGCGCCGGATACCTGCAGTTAGGATTTCTGTATTCCGATCGAGGAGATTCTCCCAAGGCAATCGCTGCCTATGAAAACGCAGTCGCAGCCAATCCGAGGCTGGAAGAGGCGCATTATCGACTCGCGCAGGCATACAAAAGGGCTGGTGAAACCCAGAAAGCTCAACAGCAGTTGCAGCTCTACGCCCAGATGTCGAAGGAGGCGGCGCAGCAGGCTGAGCGCGAGCGGCGTGAGATTCATCAGTTTGTGTACACATTGCGTGGCCCCAGTTCCGTCCAGCCCCAGCACTAGAAAACCCCGAAGGTCGAGAGCTTAACGGCGAGATACGGGATAGATCGCAAGGCTTGCAGAGGAATTCTTCTTCATCACCGAGCGGGTAGCGTCGAGGCGCTCATCAGGGTCACAAACATTCGATAAAACTTTGCGGTATCCAAATCCACCTGGATTTCAACCGGTTGTATGTCAAGCTTCGGTTTGTCTTTCTCTGTCCAGGTCAGAGTGTTTCCGTATCCTGCGCCGCGGTCGAGATCCACATCCATGAAACGTGTTTCTCTTTTCGTGATCAGGGCGGGCTCAATCCAAGCCGCTGCCGCAAGCTCGTCCCACATGTAGTCGGCGCCAAGGCCCGGCTGGAAAAAGCGTGCCATGTAACGTGCCAAGGGGGTCCCGCTGGCCTCTATTTGCTTGATCATTTCAGGCGTCAGGCGAGTCTTGATCGAAATGTCGGTCGGCGTACAGACAATCTTCTTCCACAGCGCCCGCAAGACGATGTGCGCCGCCTCGGGATCAAACCAGAAATTGAACTCATGACGCGGATTATTGACAAACTCAGGATCGTCGGTTTGTGGATTCACGCTTCCGCCCATGAACACCAGTTCTTGTGCCAAGTCAGCGAAATGCGGATCGATAGAGATGGCTAGCGCCAGATTAGTCATCGGGCCGCCCTCGTAGATGGTCACCTCGTGCGGATATTTGTGTACCATGCGGACCAAGAAATGCGCGGCGTCTTCATCGACCGGCTTGGTAGTGGGTTGCCCTTCCGGCAGCGGCAGAACGACAAAGGGCTCATGCCACCAACGCTCATCCCAGGCGCCCGCGTAGACTGCCTTTCCGTAACGCTCCTGCCAGAGTTGAGTTTCTTCCCGGCGGCGCACCAAAGGGAAGACGGCGCCCGGTACTACCGGAATGTCGGTGCGGCCGATGATTTCGAGCAGACGAAGTGTGTGCGCCACCTCTTCGTCGCGCCACTGATCTCCGCTGACCACAGTGATCCCTAAGACGTCGACCTGCGGAGACTGAATCATCATGAGGACAGCCTGCAGGTTGCTACCGCCAGGGCCGGAGCAATCCTCGTTGATGATCACTTTGCGGCGCTGCTGCCCCCAACCGAAAGAGCTCGCAAGCAGGAAGAATGTGATTGCCAAGCAGAATCTGCCAGGTTTCATCATCATCGTGGAGGCCGGGTCATCAAATCGATATAAAGTTTGTAGAACTTCTCTGCGTCGATATCGAACTGGACGTTGGCCAGTCGCAGGTAGGGCGGCACCTGGGCTGTGGAATCCCAGAATATCGTTTTGCCATAACTCGCTCCGTGGTCGACGTCAATATCCATGTATAGCTGTTTCTGGGCGATGATAATCGACGGATCAATCAACGCCGCGCCGGCAATTTCGTCCCACATGTATCCCGGCAAGGAGTACTTGTCCAGATATTGCGTAACCGGAGTTCCTGCCTTGGAGATAGCGGCCTTCATTTCGGCGGTGTAGCGCGTCTTGACGGAAATATCAATTGGCGTGATCGTCATTTTCCTCCAGGGAGCACGCAGGACGATTCGCGCCGCTTCGGGATCAAACCACCAATTGAATTCCCGGCGTCCGTCGAGATGGCCGGGATCAATCGCGCCTTTGTCAGCGTACAGTCCACCGCCCATCATGACGAACTCTTTCGCGAGTGTCGCGACGGAGGGATCGAGCTTCAGCGCCAGAGCGTAATTTGTCAGAGGGCCGCCCGCCCAAAGAACCAGCTCGCGGGGATACTTGTGCACCATCTGCACAATGAATTCCGCAGCGGTGCCTGGGAGCGCTCGAATGTGAGGTTCGCCTTCGGGCATGGGCGGCACGACATCCGGCGCGTGATACGGTTCTTCGTAAATCGTGGAGCGGTTGGCATGAAACTTATCTGTCCAGCAGCCCTTATATTCAAATTTGCCGTACAGAGCTTCCCAGCGCTCGGTCTCTTCTTTGGAATTGAGCAAGGGGAATTCCGCCCCTTGGATGACGGGGACATCAGTCCGGTTTGCAATTTCCAGTAAACGCAGGACGTGTTGAGTTTCCTCCTTCACCCACTGGTCGCCGCTTACAGTGGTGATGCCGAGGACTTCAAACTTGTCCGACTGGAGAAAAACTAGAATGGCCTGCTGATCGCTGGTGCCAGGCCCCCGGGCATCCTGATCAACAATGACCTTGATTTTCTGGGCTGGGATCTTTTGGCCTGGTGCAAAGGACTCTACGAAGATAATCACCAGAAACATCACCGCGAGTTTACGCATGCGTCAACCAGCCATCTTCCGCGGCAGGTTTCTCGATTGCAAATTTGAGGGCAGACTGGGCAAAGCTATTACAGCTTGCCCAATCTGCCCAAAGTTGAGGTCATCCACTTCAGTCCGCTCTAGAATGCCAGCTTAAGCGCAAACTGAATCACACGCGGGTTGTTCACGGTTGAGCTGACTATCCCAAACGTGCCTGGGGTAGCCAGATCCGCGCCGGGTGTCGAGCTCAAGCCGGGCGTATTGAACTGTGCATGGTTGAAGAGATTGAAGAACTCCGCCCGGAAATCCAGATTCGCAGCTTCGGTCAGTCGAAATCGCTTGATGGCTGAGAAATCCGTATTCACGAAGTCAGGCCCGTAGACGGGCGCCCGGGCCGCGGTTCCAAGTTGTCCCGGCGGCGGAGCGACAAAGCACTGGGTATTGAACCATTTCTTCACCGTCGGATGGCTGCTCTTGGGATCACAAATCTGGTCCGGGCGGTTCCAAGCGGCAAAGTTGTCCAGGAAGTTCACGCCGGACAGATTGGCGCTGTCGTACACATAAATCGGGAATCCGGAAAGAACCCTTTCAATCACGTTAATCGACCAGCCTCCGAGGACCGTGTTGACCGGTCCGCTCCAGTTGCCACCGAACTGTTTGCCCTTACCCAACGGCAAATCGTAGAGAACGCTGGCAGTGAACTGGTTGTTCAGGTTGAGTCCAGACAGGCCCCAATCGGCCTTGTTCGATCCCGGCAGGGGCCAGAACGTAGCTCCGCTGTTGCTGCCAAGACCATCGGGGAGCCCGGAATCGAAGGTCCGGGAATAGGTGTAACCCAATAGCATATAGAGACCATGCCTGGCGCTCTTGGTCTCGGCTTTGATCTGAAGAGAGTCGTATCGAGCCGCACCCGTGTCAGTGAAGTTGGAGACATAGTTAAACTGGAAGGGCGCTGCGCTCGGGAGTCCACAGCCCAAGTGATAGTTGGGATCTGTGAAGCACGCCGACGGAGAGCCCACGTTCATGTTGAGGCCGTTTACCAGAATGCGTGAGCTGCGCGATCCCGCGTATCCGGCGGTCAGCACGATATTGCCCGGCAGTTGATGCTCGACGTTCACGGTGAACTGCTGAATCATGCCCTGCTTGAAGTTGAGATTCTGCGAGTTGACAGTGCCAAAGAAAGCGGTGATGGGCGGAGGGGTCGTAAATACACCAGAACCGACGGGGTAACCACCTCCGATAGCACAGGTCTGCTTAACACCCGGATTAGGATTGGTGGGGAATGCCGGAGCGGGGCAGGCTCCTGGGAAGCCAAAAGGACCTAGACCCGATGACGCCTCGAACGGGAGATTATTGTCCAGTCCCTGCCCGCCTATGTTCCATGAGGAGTCGTGGTAGATGGCATACCCGGCACGCAGCACCGTGGTCTGGCTACCAAGCACCTTCCAACTCAGTCCGATCCGCGGTTCGAGACCGGTCTTGTCGAATTGGACGCCCACTCGCGAGTCGGTATTCACGCCTGGAACGAGCAGATTGCACGTCGGTTGTGGTGTGCAAGTACTGTTAAAGACAAAGTTCGCCTGTCGATTTCCCGCCTCAGTGATAGGTGTTACCAGTGCCCATGCCAGGCCCAAATTAACCGTGAGATTCGGCGTAACTCGCCAATCATCCTGAACAAAGGGACGGAATAATTTCCAGCGGCGGCCTGTGGTTGCGCCCTTGAACGTCTGATCATGTTCTCCGAAGTTGTACAGACCCATGAGAAGGTCAGCCATGGGGTCCTGGGTAAATTGGACAAGCCCGAAAAAACCGTCCTGAAAGGAGTTGGTGAGCACGTTCATCTGCATGGCGCGAATTGATCCGCCAACTCTAACGTCGTGCTTGCCGCGAATCATATCGAACGAATCGGAGACGGAAAAAATGTTGGTCCCGCCCTGGAAGGGCGCGAATCCCCGGTCTCCCAAGGACCAGTAACCCCCCGACGGCGGCTGAATTGAAGTCAGTCCGCAGCTTATACAGAATTGCGACGACTGGTTCACTATCCCCGGAATCTGCCCACCGGGGTTGCACGCGGCGTCCAGATTGGCGTTAATGATCCCGATTTTGTTGCCTTCGCAGGTTCCATACCCGAAGGACTTGATAAAGTTGAAGATCCGATTGAAGCCACCGCTGATCTGATTAATGGTGTTGCCGGAAAAAATGTGGGTTTCCGATATGGCGACGTTACGCCCGTGGTTGGAGATGTTCTGCGTGCTCCCAAAAGGTGTTGCTTCCGCAAACCCCGTTGGACCGGTTGGCGATGAGCCTCCCGGGACCAGCGAGTTCGCCTGATCGTAACTGAAGCGGGCAAAGATGGTGTCCTTGCTGGAGAAGTTGTGGTCCACGCGGACGTCGAACTCGCCTTCGTCGAGACTCCTCACCGGCGCGTTGGTGAAGTTGAAGCCCGCATTAAAGGCGCTAGGTACATTGTTGCCCGGATAAAGGCGAATTAGCTGTTTGCCAGCATTGTCGAAAAAAGCGGATGGAACCTTGTTGCACGGGGCACCGCCGGATTGCGTCCCATCGTTAGCAGGCACGATGGGGGTACCAGTGCCGTCACACTCGAACGGTCCGCCTGAATAAGGATTGACAAGATTGGCAAACCTTATCTGATTATTGTACTCAGGATGAGGGACCCCCCGCGCGAGACCTAGAGGATCCAAAGTAAAGTCCCCGCCCATCATGGCACTCGTGGGAACTAAACCGGTAGATTCGATTCCATGGCGCTGCCTTTTGCCCTGATAGTCAAGAAAGAAGTACGTTTTGTTCTTCTGGACCGGGCCGCCGAGGGCCCCTCCGAACTGGTTGAGATTGAACTGCTCCCTGGTCGCGGCGAAATAGCTGCGCGCATCCAGCTTGGTGTTGCGGAAGAATTCAAACAGCGACCCGTGAAAGCCGTTCGAGCCGGATTTCGTGGTTACCAGCACAGTCGGACCCGCGCGGGTGCCATATTCTGCCGAGTAATTGTAGGAAAGAACCTTGAATTCCTGGATGGCATCAATCGAAGGCAAAATCGCAATCGCTCCGGCCGTCAGTTCATTGTTGTCGTTGCCATCGAGCAGCCAGTCCGTACTTTGCGGGCGCGATCCACCTACGGAAAGAGAAAACGAGCCACGCGCCGATGCTTCGCTGGTGGCGCCACCGTTGAAGAAGCTGTTCGGGTTGGTTTCCTGCGTTGTTCCCGGCGTCAGAGTGGCCAGTTGCACAAAGTCGCGGCCGTTCAGGGGAAGATCGGCGACCTGCTGAGAGGTGATGACCTGTCCCAGAGTTGGAGTCGATGTTTCCACAGCCACTTCGGTCGCGCTTACTTCAATTGCCTGCGTAACCGTACCGGGCGCAACCGTAAAATCCACCTCACGACGTTCATCCACTTGCAGCCGAAGGTCTTTCTGCTCGGCAGGCTGGAAACCCTGCGCCTCCACTCGAATCGTATAATTCGCCACCGGGAGCAAGGGAACAAGATAGTGTCCCGAATCGTCGGTCTTCGTCTCGCGAGAAACACCGGTGCCTTGCGAAGTAACAGTTACCTGCGCCCCCGAAATCACCGATCCCGTCTTGTCGGTGACGGTGCCGTTGAAACTCGCAGTCGCCTGGCCGTACAGGAGTGGACAGATGGGAAATACAAGCGAACAGAAAACGACGAACAGCGTCCGTTTGGTCAGCATTCAATACCCCCTTGGCGGCCCCATCATCGAGTGGCGGATGGGAGTCGCTCGTTCCCCACTGGGTATTTCCAATTTCAAGTTGATCTTGGCGCGAAACTATATTCCCAGTCACCGTAAAGTGTCAACCAAAACACGCGATCACTTAACCCACCACTGCGGCTAATCGAGCCAACACTTCGTCGGTGGCGACAAGTTTCGCACTTGACGTCTTTAGTTCCGAAAGGGTCCGTTTTCCGGCCTCGCGATCCAGAGTTTCAATAGCGTCAAGGACCACGGCGACTCTTCTTCCCCGCTTCAGCAGTCCCCGCGCGGCGAGCCCGACGCAATATTCCGTAACCACCCCGAAGACAATGAATTCCGCATTTCGATTTAAACCTTCGAGCAAGGCGTTGGCATGCCGGCTTTCGAAGATATCGAGCGTCTGCTTTTCGAGTATGATCTGCTGTCTTTGCAACCAGTCTTTAGGCAGGGATGATTTGGGATCGTTGGGAACGCGCACATACTTGCCGGTGAGCACTTCAGGAACGAACTCGGCGCCGGGAGTTCCTTTTATGCAATGGGGCGGAAATGTCTTGAACTCGGGATCATCGACAGCATGAAAGCAGCCGTGCGAGACGAGGAAGACCCGGCCCTCGCGCGCCGCATCGACAAGCCGACGCATGTTGGGGAGCAACTTCTCCGCGCCCGGTGCATAAAGCTTGCCGCCCGGCAGCATGAAGTCTTTTTGCGCGTCTACACACCACAGAATGGTGTTTGCGGATCGCATGAGTCGCTCCAAGTGTGCCTCAATCAGTATCGCGATTCTAATTCCAAAATTCGATTCGTCCTATGCAATTAGCGGTTGGGAGGTGGCATTTGTGGCTTTTGCCGCACCCACAACGATCTGTATACTGGCGCGCGGCTTTTGATTCGAGCGAGTTGCTTCGGACGGTGGCGAAATGGCGCATGAGCAGACAGGCCAGGCTCCGGCTCCGAGCCGGCTGGTGATTCATAACATCGGGCTGCTGTTGAGCGGCGATATCGGAAATCCCATTCTCGATGCGGACACTCTGGTCGCCGT
>Ga0210408_10006494_pt1 | contig 10108 bp, 5 predicted proteins | sample IncBWH4MmetaG_FD_155471 | JGI IMG/M metagenome (GOLD analysis project Ga0210408, IMG submission 155471) | Forest soil microbial communities from Barre Woods Harvard Forest LTER site, Petersham, Massachusetts, United States - Inc-BW-H-4-M | ecosystem: Environmental > Terrestrial > Soil >...
GCCTGGGGTACTTCGATGTGAGGGTAGATCACACCCAGTCAGGGCCACGGACGGGCCAGGTGACCATTGTCTACAACGTGCAGCTGGGAGAACGCAGGCACGTGGAGCGGGTTTCCGTCGACGGCAATCGCTACTTCAACGCGGGCACGCTGGAGCAGTTGCTGAGCGTGCACGCCGCAAACACATTTGATCGCCACGGCACGTACAACCAGGCACTCGTTTCGGCGGATGTGGCGGCGCTGACATCGGTCTATCAAAGCAACGGCTTTTCACGGGTGAAGATAACCCCGGAGACAGGGCCCCCGCCGAAGCCGGGACCGCCGGGTGTGAATGCGACGGGCATACGCGCCGCAACCGAGGTGGACGCGACTGAACCGCTCACGCTCGTGTACCACATCGACGAAGGGCCGCAGCTGCGGGTAGGCTCGGTGCAAATTGTGGGCAACGACAATGTTCAGAGCGCGATCCTGCTTGGCCTGATGAATACGGAGGCCGGGCAGCTGTTCTCACCCCGCAGTCTCGCCGGCGACCGCGACGCGCTGATGACCGACTACCTGAGCCGCGGATTCGACCAGGCGCGTGTGGATATAGAAGAGACGAACGATCCGGCAGACTCGAGCAAGGTGAACATCGTATTGCATGTAAGCGAAGGGAAGCAGACCTTTGTGCGCGATGTGGTGTTGACTGGGCTGCATTACACGCGCCGCCCGACTGTGGAGCGGGCGATCAGGCTGCGTCCGGGAGATCCCCTGAGTGCCTCGGCGCTTGAGGAAACACAGAGTAATCTCTATGAATTTGCCTTGTTCAACGAAGTGAACACGGCGGTCGTGAACCCAAATGGCGGAGAGACGCACAAGACCGTGTTGTTGCAGGCCATCGAAGCGCGGCGATGGACGCTGACCTACGGCGCGGGGTTCGAGGTGCAGACGGGGACCCCTGTGGACGGGTGCCAGGGCCTGCTGGCGACGGGCGTCAAGTGTACGCCGAATGGCCGCACAGGCGTGAGCCCCAGGGGATTGCTGGCGGTGACACGGAACAATCTCTTCGGGCGCGAGCAATCGGCTTCACTCCTTGGCAACTACGGCTTGCTGGAGCAGCGCGTGGACCTGATTTACCAGAATCCCCACTTCATGGGGCACCGCAACTTCGGCATGACATTTACGGGCGGGTATGCGAACAGCCAAAGCGTGACGACATACGTGGCATCGAGGCTGGAGAGCGGATTCCGCTTCTCGCAGACCTTCAACCGCCCCGGCGGAGTCCTGTCGCGGGCAAACACATTCATTTATGCGTATGACTTTCGCCGCGTGAAGGTGGCAGAGAGTACGCTCCAGGTGTATCCGTCAGAGGTACCCAAGCTGGCCTCCGCGGTAACCGTGGGCGGCCCGGGGTTCACATGGATCCGTGACAGTCGCGACTCGGCTGTCGACGCGCACCGCGGCACGTACACAAGCTTTCAGGAGTTTTTTTCCGCGGCACCGTTTGGGGCCCAGGCCCAATTCAACCGCATCGACACTTCCAATTCGAGCTACCACGGCTTCAACAAGGGCAGGTTCGTACTTGCGCGCAATACGCGCTACGGCCAGGAGCGGGCCTTCGGAAATGGAGACACAGAGCTGATTCCGTTGCCAGAGCGTCTATATGCGGGCGGGGCAACGTCGTTGCGGGGCTTCTCAATCAATGCGGCGGGGCCGCGCGATCCGGACACCGGATTCCCTATCGGCGGCGCGGGCGCGCTGGTCAACAGCACGGAACTGCGACTGCCGCCTGCGACCCTTCCCTATTTCGGGAACGCGATCAGCATGGTGTTGTTTCATGACATGGGGAACGTCTTCACCAATGCAAGCGATGCATGGGCAAGTATATTGCGCGTAAACCAGCCAAACCGCGACGCCTGCAAAAAACTGACCCAGCCTGCGCCCTCCTCCACTCCTGGACAACCACCGCAGTTGCCGGATCCCTCAGGACCGTCAACCTCGACGGGACAGCAGGGAGCGTGCGGCTTTAACTATTTTTCGCATGCTCCCGGGATGGGGCTGCGCTACCACACCCCGGTAGGGCCGATCCGCCTCGATTTCAGCTACAACCTGAACCCGCCGATCTTCCCGATCAACCTGAACTATTCGCGGACTAATCCCTACGCCAATCAGCACGTGGGCGAAGCAAGTCACTTCAACTTCTTCTTCAGCCTGGGACAGACATTCTGATGGACAATCACTCCAGAGGCCGGATGAGAGCCGCGGGATTCACGACAGCGCTGTTGCTGACCGTGTGCGGCACGGCGCTTACGCAGGAGCCGCCCGTCTTGCTGGATCGCGTTGTTGCCGTAGTGAACAATCGCGCGATTTTGTGGAGTGACATCTCGGATGCCCTGCACCTGGCGGCGCTGGAGCCGCGAGGCAAGCAGCAGGACGCGCCAAATCCCCAGGCGGCCCTCGAACAGCTCATCAGCCGGGCGTTGATCGAGCAACAGATCCAGCAGGAGGGCGCGGTGACCGCGGCGCCAACAGAGAAAGACGTGCAGACGCGGCTTACCGAGTTGCGCAGAGAATTGCCCGCCTGCGTACACGTGCAATGCGTGACCGATCCGGGATGGAACGCATTTTTGCAGGCGCACGGGCTGACTGAGAAACAGGTGGAGGACTACCTGCGGCGACGCCTCGAGATCCTGGCGTTTATCGAGAGGCGATTTCGGCAAGGTATCCGGATTTCGCAGGAGGAGATCGAGAGCTACTACCGGGACGCACTCCTACCGCAGTTCGCGAAAGGCGAGCAACCGCCGCCGTTGAAGGAAGTGGCGCCGCGCATTGAAGAGATCTTGCTGCAGCAACAAGTAAGTACGCTGTTCAGCGCCTGGCTCGACAACTTGCGTAAACAGGGGAATGTGGAGGTTCTCGATCCGGCGCTGGAGCCCGTGACCGCTGCGGCAACTGGGGCAACTCAATGAGCAACGCGGTCGAGACGACTCTCAAGCCGCGCCGGAGAATGCGTCTGCTGTGGAACACCGCGGGCGTTGCGGTGGGACTGATTGCCGTGGTGGGCGCATTGGTGCTCTGGGCTGGGTCTGACCAGTTCCAGAACATGGTGCGTGCCCGGCTCGCGCAACAGTTGCAAACAGTAACGGGCGGTCGCGTTGAGATTGCTTCCTTCCATTGGCATCTCTTGCAACTCGAGGCGGAAGCCGGCGCCGTGATCATTCACGGTGACGAGCCGGCCGGGGAAGCGCCCTACGCGGAGATTGACAAGCTGCGTGTACGTTTGAGTCTCCTCGGGTTCTGGAGCCCGCGAATTCTGCTGCGTGATCTGGAGATCGTGCACCCACAGTTCCATCTCATCTTCTACCCCGATGGGGCCACCAATCAGCCGCAGCCTGCGCGGCCGCAGAAGGCAGGCCGGTCGGGACTGGAGACGCTCTTCGACTTGCAGGCCGGGCACGTTGCGGTGGAAGAGGGCTATATCGACCTCGACAATTGGGCATCCGCGCTGGATGTGCAAAACCGCTATCAGCCGCTCGACTTTGACGGCGACGATGTCTCTGTGTCGATGCAGTATGTCCCCGCGGGGCGCACTCCCGAGCATTACCACGTGGACGCCGGCATCAGCGACCTGAACCTGACGCGCCTCGGAGCGCTGAAGGAGACGGTGGCGCCCGTGCACGGGGCCTTGCAGACATCGCTCGACCTGGCGCGCGATGCGGTCAGACTGACTTCCTTCCGGCTGACTTCGGTGACGCGCGGCGGCACAGACCGGAGGCTCGACGTCTCGGGAACGCTGTCGCATTTTGCGCATCCACGCTGGCAGGCGACGGTCAACGGCGAGGTGGACTTGCGGCTGCTTGATCCCGCGCTGGGATACTCGTTCGCGCCCGAGGGCATCACACGGCTGGACCTGAACAGCGCCGGACAGGATGGAACGTTTCGCATCGACGGCTCGGTGAAGATAGACAAGGGAGCCTACGTTGCTCCGGGCGTGAATGTGAGTGGAGTCGACCTGGCCGCAAAAGTACATGCGGACCCGAGCGCGCTGCGCATCACTTCCGTCGCGGTGCACTTGCCACAGGGCGGAGAAATCGGAGGAGAGGTTCTGCTCGCACACTGGCTGCCCACATCCAGCGGGCCGGTCATGGAGCCTGCCACCACGCCTCCGCCGCCGAAGGGTTCGCCGCACAAGAAACCCGGACTTCATTTCGGCTCCAGGAAACCGGTGCCGCCCGCGCCGAAGACAACCGCTCACTCTGTGCTGGTTAAAAACCCGATCCAGGTAATCCCCGTCGATGGGAAGGTAAACGCGCGGTTCAAAAATGTTGCGCTCGACACGATCCTGGACATCGTGGGACAGCCTCCGTTCCAGCGGCTGGGAGTGAACCCGGATTTGAACGGCACTGCGAACGCGACCTGGGATCACGGAGACGTCAATACGCTGGCGGTAAAGGCATTGCTCAACCTTAGCCCTGGAGCATCGGCGCCGGGAGAGTTGCCTGCCAATGGGGCAATCGACGCCACTTACATCCAGAAGAGTGGTGCCGTAGATCTGCGGGCGCTGGACCTGAACCTTCCGGCGAGCCATCTCAGCGCGCACGGACGGTTGGGCGCATATCCTCTCACGAGCCCCACGGCACTTACGCTCGATTTCGCATCGAGCAACCTCAGCGAGTTTGACGTTGTGCTTGGTGATCTTGGCCTGCAACGCAATGGTGAAACGGGGGCGGCGGCGCTGCCTGTGGCGCTCGGCGGAAGGGCTGAGTTTCACGGCAATTGGTCCGGATCGCTGGTCTCCCCGCGACTTGAGGGAAAGCTGGAGGCGAGCCAACTGTCGTTCAACCTGCCCGCAATCACCGCTGACGCCAAGCCGCAGACCATTCACTGGGACAGCATCCAGGCCGATGGCTCCTACGATGCGGATCACATTGCCATCGTTCAAGCTCGGTTGCAACGTGGCGCCGCACAGATTGTTATGGACGGGACGCTGGTGGCTCCCGCACCGGAGCCCAATACCGCGCCGGGAAAGCGACTCCAACGTACTGGCAGCGGAAACGAAATGCCGGCCTTCACCGGAAGCTCAATTCTGCACGCCCACGTCCGCGCCTCCAAAATTGCGACCCAGGACCTGATGCCCCTCGCGGGCCTCGACCTGCCACTCACTGGCTCGCTGGATGCACAGTTCTCGCTCGACGGTCCGCTGCGCGAGTTGGGGGGTTCAGGATGGGCCCAGCTCAACAACGCCACCGTTTACGGCGAACCAGTGGCCAGCCTTCGAGCCCAGGGATCGTTCGCCAACAAGGTCGTTGCCCTGAACTCGTTCGACGTCCATCTAAAGGCGGGAACGGTTGCAGGTTCCGGTAATTACGAGACCGCAACGGGCCGCTTTCAAGGCGAGGCACACGGATCGGGTATCGATGTCTCCAAGATTGAGCGACTGCGCGCCACCGGTGAAACGATTGCGGGCACGCTCGACTTCGCCGTCAAGGCGTCCGGCACCCGGGACGATCCGCTTGTTGACGGGCATGCGACGGTGGCCTGGCTGGCGATCGAAGGGCGAGACATGGGCTCGCTCAACCTGACGGCGCACACCACGGATCATGCGCTCCACTATGACGCTTCGTCCACCTTTGAATCCGCAACGCTGGGACTGCATGGGCAAACCGAGTTGCGCGGGGACTACCAGACGCAGGCGAAAATCGACTTCTCTCACTTCGATATTGGCGCCATCTTCAAAATAACGCACGTCGAATCGATCGGCGCGCAGTCATCGCTTAGCGGCCAGGCGCAGGTTGCAGGTCCGCTGGCGCACCCCGATCAACTGCGCGGCGATTTGCGCTTGCCGGAGTTGGCGGTCATGATCGGGGGCGTGCATTTAAAGAGCGATGGCGGCGTTCATGCGGCTCTCGATCACGCACGCATCGCCTTGGATTCCGTTCACATCGTCGGAGACGACACAGACCTGCGTGCCCAGGGCACACTGGAGCTGAAGGACTCACAGCGGCTTGACCTGTCGGCCAGCGGGTCAGTCAATCTGAAGCTGGCGGAGACGCTCGATCACGATCTGACCGCGGGCGGCACTTCTTCATTCCAGGTTGAGGCGCACGGTCCGCTGTCAAATCCAGGGCTGCGCGGGAAAGTGGAATTCCAGAATGGCTCCCTATCCCTCGAAGACCTGCCCAACGGCCTCAGCCAGCTGCGCGGAACGCTCGAATTCAACCAGAATCGGCTGGAAGTGAAGTCTCTCACCGCAATGACTGGTGGCGGTCTGCTGAGCCTCGGCGGATATCTTGCCTACCAGAACGGCATCTACGCAGACCTCACGGTCACCGGCAAGCAAATCCGAATCCGCTATCCGCAGGGAATCAGTTCGCTCGCGGATGCCGACCTGCACCTGCAGGGGACCCAGTCGAGCCTGGAGCTCTCCGGCAATATCCTGATCACGCGCTTTTCCGTGAGTCCCGATCTCGACATCGCATCGCTCGCTGCTCAGGCCAATGCGGTACAGCCGGTGACATTGCCAAACGCGCCTTCAAACCACGTGCGGCTCAACGTGCGCATCCAGTCATCGCCGCAATTGAACTTTCAAAATGCCTACGCGAAGCTGGCAGGCGATGTGGACTTGCGCCTGCGCGGTACGGTGGCTTCGCCGTCCCTGCTGGGAAGGATTTCAATCACCGAAGGCAACGCGACAATCGCAGGAACGCGCTACGAACTCCAGCGCGGCGATGTCACGTTTACAAATCCCGTTCGCATTCAACCAAATATCGATCTCAACGCTACCGCCCGCGTGGAAGACTACGACATCACCTTGGGCTTGCACGGCACTCCGGACAAGCTCAGCATCACGTATCGCAGCGACCCGCCCTTGCCGGAAGCGGACGTTGTGGCTCTGCTGGCCTTGGGTCGCACGCAAAGCGAGCAGGGCCTCTACACCCAGCAACAGCAGCAATCGATCGGGTTAAGCCCTTCGACCGACGTGCTTCTGGGCGGGGCCTTGAATGCCACCGTGAGCAGCCGCGTGCAAAAACTCTTCGGCGCCGGCTCAGTGAAGGTGGATCCCAGCTATCTGGGCGCCCTGGGCAACTCCACAACACGCGTCACAGTGGAGGAGCAGGTGGGCAAAGCCGTGACCTTCACCTACGCCACTAATGTCGACACCTCTGCCCAGCAGCTGATCCAGGCTGAAGTGGCCATCAACAGGCATGTCTCCATCCAGGTCACGCGCGATGAGTCCGGCGTTTTCTCCATTGTGGTCAAAGCGATCCGGCGCTATCGCTAGGCCAAAAGCAGAAACCGCGCTAAAACGGTTTTCTGTTTCGCTTATCAATCCGGCGATGGTAATGTACTGACGACGGCGCGATTGATGCGTCCAGGTACGCAAGGAAGTTGGGCTCATGCTCGTCGAAAAGGCAAAAACCCGGGTGTTGGTAGTCGACAACGAACGGATGATTGCCGACACCCTGGCGCTGATTCTCAGACAGAACGGGTTTGATGCCGCGGTTGCCTATAGCGGTGAAGAGGCAGTCCAGAAGGCATTGATTGTGCGGCCCGCCGTTGTTCTCACAGACATCATCATGGGTGAAATGAACGGCTTGGAAGCCGCGATCCTCGTCTCCGATGCCCTTCCTGATTGCAAGATTCTGCTCTTCTCCGGGCAGCCCGCCACCGCCGATCTTCTTTTGCAGGCCAAGAGGAATGGCCACTCTTTCGAAGTGCTCGCCAAGCCGGTGCACCCCACGGTCATCCTGGAACAGATCCATGCGCTGGTCGAGTCCGCGTTGCCCACGCAGAATATGCAGTAAACGCGTCCAGCGACTCGCTTGAGCCGCTCTCGGGCGCAAGTTCCTGGCGGGAAACCATCCCTGGCAGGACCTCATCGGGTGTACAAATCCCTCGATCCGATAGATATTTCACTTTTTCTACACAACTTTGTACGCCCCTCCGCAATCTCTTTCCTTAACGAAGGCGTGCGTGAGCAGACACTCAGGTGCGCTTCCCCGCGCAGCATCAGTGAAGGAGAAAGTGTACATGTCCAGGAAAATGGGTGTAACCGGAAATGCAGTGTTGGCCATAGCCCTCGTCGCAACATTCCTTGGCGTTGCCTGCGTCTCGCACGCAGCCTCAGCGGCGAACGTTCCCGCGCAGGGCGACTCCAGCGTCGCCGATGGGGTCATGAAGAAGCTCGACAAGAAACAGTTCAAGAATGTGAAGGCAACGGTGGACGGGAGCGGGATCGTTACTCTCAGTGGAACCGTGGACCTTTACGAATACAAGATGGACGCCGAGAAGCGCGTGCACAAGACGAAAGGCGTGATGGCCGTGCGCAACGAGATCGAAGTGGCCGGCCCTGATGTCCCCGACTCGGAACTAAAGCAAAAGCTCGCTGAGAAGCTCACCTACGATCGCGTCGGTTACGGCAATCTCTTCAACGCTATCAGCGTTGACGTGCAGAACGGCGTGGTGACCTTGGGCGGCCACGCACGCACCGACGTCGACAAGGATTCGGCGCTGGCGCTTGTCTCCACTCACCCGGGAGTGAAAGATGTCGTTGACGAAATCGAGGTCGACCCCGTATCCACGCTCGACGACCAGACTCGCCTGGCAGTTGCCAGAGCGGTCTACGGAACACCGTCGCTGCAGCGATACGCCGTTGACCCGGCAAAGCCTATTCGCATCTCCGTCCAGAATGGGCACGTAGAGCTGTCTGGCGCGGTGGACAGTCAGGCCGACAAGAATCTCGCGAATATCAAGGCGAACCAGGTCCCCGGAGTGTTCAGCGTGAAAAACGATCTCCAAGTAGTGGGGGCCTCCAGCGAGAAAGCGAAGTAGAAACCAGCCGCTCGCGCCACGATTGCAGTCGAACGGTAGCGGAACAAATGATAAGGGCCTCTGAGTTTCGTTTCTCGGGGCCCTTGCTTTTTGCCGAACGAATTCCACAGGCGCTGACTATCCCGAAGCTACTAATTTGCGCGTCGGCCAGACGACTCGCCCGGGTCGAGAGCGGCCATCGTGCCCCGCTATACTCGGGAATATGGGATCCACCATGCCTGGCCTCTGGGGCAAGACGCGCAGCACGCTGGAGATGATCAAGTGGGAGCACTCCATCTTTGCGCTCCCCTTCGCCTTGACCGCAGCCATTTTGGCCGCCGGCGGCCTTCCCCCACTGCGCACACTTGGCTGGATCCTGGTGGCAATGGTCTCCGCGCGCAGCTGCGCCATGGCCTTCAATCGCTGGGCCGATGCCGACATCGACGCAGCCAACCCCCGCACCCGCACGCGCGCCATTCCCGCCGGGCAGCTCTCGCGTGCCTTTGTCCTGGGCTTCACCATTCTCTGTGCCGGCATCTTCGTGACGGCGGCGGCCGCTCTCAATCGACTCACGCTCATCCTCTCTCCGCTGGTGCTCGTGGTGCTTCTCTCCTACAGCTATATGAAGCGGGTGACCCGCTGGTCGCACCTGGTTCTGGGGCTGGCGCTGGGGCTGGCTCCCTCCGCTGCGTGGATCGCCGTCCGCGGTTCCCTTGATCCGCGCATCCTGGTGCTGACGGCAACCGTGATGCTGTGGGTGGGCGGCTTTGACGTCTTGTACGCCTGCCAGGACTATGACCACGATCGCACCGTTGGCCTCCACAGCTTGCCGCAGGCCATCGGGATTCCCAACGCCTTCATCGCCGCGCGGCTGATGCACCTCGTCATGCTCCTGCTCCTGACCTGGTTCGGCACGCTCTTTCACTTTCATGCCGCGGGTTGGGCGGGGGTGGCTGCCGTGGGCCTGCTGCTGGCTTACGAACACTCCATCGTTTCGCCCCGCGATCTGCGCCGGCTCAACGCCGCCTTCTTCACCATGAACGGCTTCATCGCGATTGTCTTCTTCGCCTTCGTGGCCGCGGACCTCTGGCTGCGGAGCCGAACCTGATGCCTGGCGATCGCGAGCAGCAGCGAGCAGAGCTGGACCTGTGGTATCGTCCGAGGCAGAATTCCATCCACCCCGACCGAGGTTGCGTGACCAATTCCGACATCGATAATTCACGAACCGGCATGAAGATCGCCATACAGGGTGAGCCGGGCTCATTCAGTCATGAAGCCGCGTTGAAGCTGGTTCCCGGCGCCAGCGTCGTGCCTTGCTC
>Ga0210408_10006496_pt1 | contig 10107 bp, 7 predicted proteins | sample IncBWH4MmetaG_FD_155471 | JGI IMG/M metagenome (GOLD analysis project Ga0210408, IMG submission 155471) | Forest soil microbial communities from Barre Woods Harvard Forest LTER site, Petersham, Massachusetts, United States - Inc-BW-H-4-M | ecosystem: Environmental > Terrestrial > Soil >...
CGATTCCTGCGATTAATTTATCTATAGGTCTTCTCATGGTTTTTTGCGTTGTTTGCTGACTGCTAACTCACGAACAACGTTTTACCGTGGGGAGACCTTCGTCTCAACCGCCCTTAATGTTTATCAACCCACAGCTTGGTTCGTTTCCGCCAACTCCTGAACCAAACTATGGGTTGACCCTGGGTTGACCCCGACTTTTCCTCGGCCACCGCCGCAGACCGTTTTGAAACCACAACCGCCAGACCATGATGAGCGCCTCCTGCACGATGTGGCCGGACATCTTGGAATGGCCGTGCAGCCGCTCGGTGAAGACGATGGGTTACCTCGACGACCTTGAATCCATCGCGCCACAGCCGGTGCGTCATTTCGATTTGGAAGCTGTAGCCATTCGAGCGCACGTCGTCCAGATTGATGGCCTCAAGTGCGCGACGGCGGAAACATTTGTAGCCACCCGTCGGGTCGCTGATGGGCATGCCGGTGATGGCGCGGACATAAATTCCCGCGCTCCGGCTCAGCATCAATCGCTTCAACGGCCAGTTCACCACGCGCACGCCGCCGGAATAGCGCGAGCCGAGGACCAAGTCCGCGTTCTCATTTTTCGCAGTGGCAAGAAAATTCGGGATCTCATCAGGGTCATGCGAAAAATCGCAGTCCATTTCCATGATGAACCCGTATCCTTTTTCCAGCGCCCATTTGAATCCGGCCATGTAGGCGCGGCCCAGCCCGCCTTTCTTCGTCTCGTGGATGACGTGGATTTCCGGATGCTTCGCCGCAAGTTCATCTGCGACTTGTGCCGTGCCATCGCTGGAATTCCCGTCCACGACGAGCAAATCCACTTTCACAGGCAGGGACAAAAGTTGTGCCGCCATGCGCGGGAGATTTTCCCGCTCGTTGACGGTCGGCACGATGATGAGAGTTTCGTTCACGTGAGACGCAACTGTTAAGAACAATTGACCGCAAAACAAGTCACCAGTTCACCGGCCGCAAAAATCGGCTGTTATCTTTTGCGTTCTGCGGACATGAATAGGTGGATGCAAGCGCCGGATGACATGGGACTGCTGCGCGAGTACGCGTGGGGGCACTCCGAACAGGCGTTTGCCACCCCGGTCGCACGACACATCGACCTCGTCTATTCCGCCGCGTTTCGGCACCTGGGCAATCATCGCCAGGCCGAGGAAATCACCCAGGCCGCCACTTTGTCCGCCATCGGACACGGTTTGTCGCGCCGTACATAGTAGAAGGCTGTGTTGCCGAGCACGACCGGCCCCAGGAATACCGAAAATGAGAAAACAACGGCATGATCGAAGACCTGTCCTCCGAGCCAGAGCCCATTTCACTGGTTTGGCCGAAATCCGCCAGCTCCCTGCTAATCGCGCGAACGGTTCCTCGCCCATCCCGATGTTAACACTAATTAACACTCCTGCACCCTCTTGCAGGCTCTTGTGCGATAATAAATTTTTTTCCGAAACCCTCACGCTCCACACTCCTGCAATTCACAAATCCGTAACGAATTTTTCCACGTGCTTATGAAAACGATTCCCCAGCCCGCCGGGTTCCGCTTTTACGATTGCGGCCCTTCTGTCTCCGATCTCATGCCTGGTACCGCGTGCAGAACCTGGCTCGGCGAAAATAAGTGTCCCAGGGTCGGTCCAAGAGATTGTACAGCAACTCGCTTCCTCCATAGACTGAACCGCACCGTCCGAGGCTTTTCTACGTCCGACCCCGCGCACGCTATTCCTTCATCTTGCGTGCGTAATAATCGATCATTTCCTGCCGGTGGGCTTGGGTGTTGGCAGGGACATTGGGCTGCGAAATTTGCGGGGCATTTTCATCCAAAAATGCGCGGCCAGGTCTGTTCGGGCGCCAGGTTTGAATAGCCTCGACGAGTACTGCGACGTCCTTTTTGAAAGCCGGTTCTGCGTAGGCATTGGTCATTTCCAGCGGATCGTGCTTCAGGTCAAAAAATAAGCTGCGGGCGGGGTTCCTGGTGTTATAGAGCAGTTTCCGAGTTTGGGTGCGTGCCATCACGGTATCGGCAGTTTCGCAAAAGACGATGTCGCGCACGGCGGCGGGGTCGGTGAGGTCGAGTCCTTTCATTTCGGGCGGGAGCTTGCATCCGGCGATTTTCAGCACCGTAGGCCCGACGTCGATATTGCTGACCAGTTTGTCGGTGACGGAGCCGGCCTGCCGGTTTCCGGGGAGTTTGACGATGAGCGGCACCTTGGCCAACGGATCGTACATCTGTCCGCTCTTAAGCAGTTGATGGTGGAAGCCAAGGTACTCGCCATGATCGGAGGTGAAGATGATCAGGGTATTCTGGTAGAGCCCCTTGGATTTGAGCCGGGCCAACATTCGCCCAACCTGTTCGTCAATTTCTGAAATACTGGCGTAATAGAGGGCCGTGCACCGCCGAACCGCCGCCTCGGTCAGATCGGCATTGGTGAAATAGCCTCTGACATCGTAGGGAAACATCCGGGGCGTCCACCCAGGCAGCAACGATATCTTCTCCGGATCATACCGGTGCGCCCAGGGTTCTGGCGGGTCGAAGGGATGGTGCGGTTTGATGAAGCCGACCATCAGCAGCGCGGGCTGCTCTGGGGTCCATTTCTGCAGCGTCTCCATCGCCCGGTCGGCGATCCAGGTGGTGCTGTAATCCTTCTCCTGAAGATTGGACGGCAGGGCGCCAAAGGAATCCCAGTAAATCTGACGGGCGCCGCGGCGGTATTCGGAACGCTGGTCCTCCAGGTCGTTGGCATCCACCAGCCCGAACTGGCGCAGGTAGCGATGGTAGTCGTCATCCCACCGGCCGGGGCCGTCTTGTTCGGCTAATTCCATTTCAGCAAAACCGACATCGAGGTAAGTCGGGGTAAAATGCATTTTGCCCACCGCCTTGGTGGCGTAGCCCGCCTGGCGAAGAACCGAGGCGAAGGTCGGGGTGCCGGGCGGGAGCGTGCAATGGTTGTCCCAGCCCCGGTGTTCGTGAACGGGCAAACCGCTCAGCAGCGAGTAACGCGAAGGGGTGCACACCGGAAAAGTGCAAAAGCTGTTGTTGAAGCGCACGCCATCGGCGGCGAGGGAATCGATGTGGGGCGTTTTGATTTCCTTGTTGCCATAGGCGCCCAGGCAATCGATGCGGTGTTGATCCGCGTGGACGATCAGGATATGGAGGGGGTCAGCCGAGGGGCTAGCGGCCAGAACGACGGCCCTGCCGGCGACGATGCCGGCGCAGCCGAGCGACACAAGATGCAGCTTCATGATGGCTCAATCTAGTGGCGAATCAGGTGAGAGTTTGGTTTTTTGGCGCACATATTATGTACGCTGCCCGGGTGAGGAAGAATTGGTTTTTGCGGAACACCGCGGTGAGTCTTGCATTAGCCTGCGGAGTAGCGGGATGAGGGCGACCAGCGCCACGCCAGCGACGAAGCTGCCCCAGCCGAGTCGCGCGAACAACCTGGAGTAATCGGGGTTGGTGGCCAGGGCCGTAGTGCCGGTCGGCTCCGGCACCATGCCCGAGAAGTCTCCGGCAAACAGGGAGGCCAGACCCGTAACCAGCATCCAACTGCCCATCATGATGCCCTGGTATTTGCTCGGCGCGAGCTTGCCGATCATGGCATATCCAATGGGCGAGATGAGCAGCTCACCTATGGACTGGAGGACGTAGCTCGCGAACAACCAGAAGAACGGCGAACGACCGGAGGCATCGGCCAAGGTAATCCCGACCGGGAGCGCCAGGAAGCCCAACGCCATCAGGATGAGCGAGGCGGAGAACTGCTGTGGAATGTCGAGCTTCCAACCGCGCGCCCGCAAACGAGTAAACAGCGCCGCCAGCAGCGGCCCGCCCAGGACAATCACGACCGTGTTGATGTTCTGCACCCATTGGGGCGCCACCGCGATGCCCCACACGCGCAGGCGGACGTTGTTCACCGCGAAGAGCTGCAGCCCGTTGGGTGCCATCTGGTAGAGCGACCAAAAAACGAGCGAACCCAAGGTCAGGATCAGATACGCCCACATCTTCCTTCGCTCACTGGCCTGGGGATGTCTTAACGTCAGATAGATGAGCGCAGCCGCCACGGCGCCGCTCGCCCCTTTGAGGATAATGCCCGTTGGACCCGTGTGTTGGAGCATGAACCAAACGACCAGCGGAACGCCCAATAGGATCGCGATTCCGACCGCAAAGCGCGCCCGAAACTGAGTGCTGGTAGCCTCCAGCAGCGGTGTTTTTCGATCGGCGAGGACTTTCCAGTTAAAGAGCGCCAGCACGATCGCCAGGAAGTTCCCAACGGTGGCGAAGATAAAGAGCGGAGAATAGGCTTCGGTCTCCTGATAATGACCCGCCACGGAGAAGCCGATGAAGAAGCCGATGTTCATGCCGGCGTAATTCCAGAGGAAGGCGCTCTCGCGGCGGTTGTCTTCGGGGGAGAAGCGCTGGGTGAGCATCATGTTGAGACAGGTGACGTTCAAGCCCGAGCCGGTCAGGAACAGCGCCAGGCCCCAGTACATCCCAGCCATTGACCCAAGTGCGATGGCGCCGCAACCAAAAACCTGCAGGACCATTCCGCCGACAAACAGATTGCGATTGGAGAGGAACCGCCCACCGAGATAGCCGCCAAATAAGTGCAGTCCGTAGTTGAATGCGCCGAACACGCCCATGATTGCCGAGGCCTCTTTCGCTGAGAAATGCAGGTGCCGCGTCGCATACAGCACCAGCGTCGAATAAAGGACGGCGAAGCCAAGGGTGGCGAAGATTTGGATGAAGAATAGCGCGGCGCTTCCATCGGGGATGTGGGCGAGCCGGTTTTTCCAAAATTCCTTCGTCGTATTCACGCGTTCGCCGGGCGGTTTAAGGGGGAAAGGAATAGCATTTTCGCATTTGGTCGGGCAATGGCGTTGTTTAGAACCTCGGTGACACGCCCCCACACATTCAAAGATTCAAAGCCTTGGAGGTAAAAGGGTCGCATCTCAACTTTTGTTAGTGGCGTCCAAGTGCTCAAGTTACTCGATGCTTGAATCGTGAACGGATCGCCGAGCTGGAAGGGGGTCAGTTGCACTGATTTGCATATCGATTTGTGAATCCGCGCCACTGACCCCGTCATGGAGGTGACGCTGCTCGCCAACAGCGTATGCCTCGGCCAGCCATGCCCTGAACTGCGCGTCCACATCAGCGGGTGGGTGGGGTCAACAAGTAACAAGTACAAGTGACCTATTACGGCTTGACTGGCAGTCTCACTCGAGATTTCTTGTGGTGGTAGCGACCAAGTCAGATTCGCTAACTCCAAATGTATTGACACTGCTCAGACTCCTTCGCACCGTTGCCTAATGGTTTCCACGACCCAACCGTTAACGGTGATTTTCTTTTATCTTGCGGCAAGCCTCCTCACATCTTCCGCGGAATCGCCATTCAAATTCGAATCCACACCAGGCAAGCTGCCCAAGGATGTTGTTCCACGGCATTACGCCATCCGTTTGCAGCCTGATCTGGAAAAATTTGTCACCACCGGAAAGGTGGACATCAACATTGACGTGCTAAAGCCGGCGCGGGAAATCGTGCTCAACGCTCTGGACCTGGAAATCACCAAAGCCGCCATTACCGCGCCAAAGACAATCCCCCTTGAGTCCAAGGCGGATGCCGAAGCGCAGACGGTTTCCTTTGGGCTTTCGGAGACTCTGGCGCCGGGCAAATACTCGCTCACCATCGAATTCACCGGCCATCTGCGCGAGCAGGCGCAGGGGCTGTTTTTCGTTCGCTACTCGGCCGGCGCCGGCAAGAAGGTGATGCTCGCCACGCAAATGGAGGCGACGGACGCGCGGCGCATGTTTCCTTGCTGGGATGAACCGGTTTTCCGCGCGAGTTTTGAGCCGACGGTCATCGTGCCGAAAAAGCATCTGACGGTCTCCAACATGCCGATCAAAAATGAAAAATCCCTGGACGGTGGGCTTAAAGAAGTCCACTTCGAAGCGACACCGCCGATGGCCAGTTACCTGATGGTTCTGGTATCGGGCGAATTGGAGGCATTGGAGGATTCTTTCGAAGGCGTGCGGATGCGAGTCATAACAACCGAAGGCAAGAAGGAACAGGGGCGTTACGCGTTGGAATCGGCCAAGAAAATTCTTGGCTACTACAATCATTACTTCGGCATAAAATTCCCACTTCCGAAATTGGACCAGATCGCCATTCCTGGTGGTTTTGGGGGGGCGATGGAGAACTGGGGCGGCATTACTTACAACGAGTCCATCCTGCTGTTTGATCCCAAAACGAGTTCGCTGGAAACCAGGCAAAATGTTTTCGGCGTGATGGCGCACGAAATGGCCCACCAATGGTTTGGTGATCTGGTCACTACTGCCTGGTGGGACAATCTCTGGCTCAATGAAGGATTTGCGTCCTGGATGGGCACCAAAGCCACCGACCATTTTAACCCCGACTGGCAAATGTGGCTGGATGCGGGCTCGGCGAAGTCCGGCGTTATGCGGCAGGACTCCCTGCCTTCCACGCATCCCATTCTCCAGCCCATCGCCAACGAAAGCCAGGCCAACGATGCCTTTGACGGTATCACTTACATCAAAGGCCAGTCGTTTCTGCGCATGTTGGAAAATTACCTCGGCGAGGAAAAGTTTCGCCACGGAATGCAACTCTACATGTCGCGCCATCGTTATTCGAGCACGACCACTGCGGATCTTTGGGCGGCATTGGAAAAGGCTTCCGGCAAACCCGTTCGCGCGCTTTCAGCAGGGTGGACCGAGCAGCCGGGCCTGCCGGTCGTCAATGTCAGCAGCCAATGTGAGGGAGGCAAAGACATCGTGCGCCTCGAACAAGAACGCTTCACCGTGCAGGACCCCGGCGCGAAGCCGTTGCAATGGATGGTGCCCGTCGCACTGGCGGACTTGACCCGGACAAAGTCCACACGTGTGGAACTGCTGACGAACAAAACCACAACCGTGGCTTTCCCGAATTGCGACGGCGTCATCAAAGCCAATTTCGGCGATGCCGGTTATTACAGAGTTTCTTACTCACCGGTGATGTTTCAAAAATTGAAGTCGCGGATGAATTCCCTGCCGCCAGAGGATCGCCTTAATTTGCTGGGCGACGCCTGGGCCATGGTCACGGCCCAACGCGCCACTGCCGCGAGCTACCTGGATTTGGTGGCGTCGCTTGGGCCCGAAAAAACCGCCGCCATCTGGCAGGATGTGCTTGGACGGCTTGGTGTCATTGATGGCCTCCAACGCGGTCAGCCGGGGCGCGCGGCCTTCCGCGCGTGGGCTATTCAGATGGTCCGTCCACAACTGCAGCGGCTGGGATGGGAGCCCAGAGCCGGCGAGCTGGCCACCGATACCTTATTGCGCAACAGCGTCATCAGCTTGCTCGGAGAATTTGGCGACAAAGAAATCATCGCTGTGGCGCGGACACGGTTCCAAAAGTTCCTGACCCAACCCGAGAGCCTGCCGCCCAATTTGCGGCCCTGCATCGTCAATATCGTCGGTCACTACAGCGATCGCCCGACTTACGATCAACTGCATCGAATGGCCCGCGCTGCCAAGGGGACTGAGGAACGAAGACGCTATTACGGCGCGATGGCGGCGGCGCTCGACCCGCCGCTCGCTGCGCTCACGCTGCCAATTTCGCTGACCGATGAGACCGTTCCCCAGGAAGCGATCTATCTCGTGACCGACGTCGCGCATTCCGGTGAGCAACCTGAATTGGCCTGGAAATTTGCACAGGATCACATGACCCAGCTCTTAGGCCGCGCAGAGGAGTTTAGTCGGAATATGTACGTTCCGTCCATCATGAGCGCGTTCTCAGACGCTGACCGCGCGGATGAGCTGGAGAAATACGTGAAGGAAAAGGTATCCCCGAAAGGCGCCACCAAAGCCAAAGAGATTGCCGAAAGCATCCGCCTCCGGGCCGCCCTGAAGCAGCGCGAGCTGCCGAGCATCGACCACTGGGTATCCGCGCGCTCATCCACCATCGATTAGAGCGACGGACCCTGGAGGTGGGGTTTGGAATCGGTCGCCTTAAGCATCGAGAATACAGCAAGCGTCTGGCTCAGTTCCGGATATTCTTGACTTCATCTTTTTGACTTTCCTCCCCTGCATCCGTCTCCCGACCCCGCCATTCGGGTCAGACCGGGGTGAGACCGTGGAAATGTCTCTGGTGAGCTCGGCCAGCGTGTCCTCCGTATCCCTCTGGTGCTTGACAGTGCCGATAAGTTTGGCAACCCCTACCGATGCCGCGAGCGTGGCGCGTCGAATATCCGGGAGCGATCTATCACGTCATGAGCCGTGGCGACCAAGCGTGACAACATTTTCCTGGACGACGTGGACCGGCACGACTTCATCAAGACTCTGGCCGAGGCGTGTCAGAAGACCGGTTCGCAGGTGCATGCGTTTTGCCTCATGTGCAACCAATCCTGGAGTAGTTTTCCGCTGTATTTGTCGGACCGGGAGCATGAAGACCAAGGGATCCTTCTACGGTCCGACCCCGCCCACGCCCTGCTTCAGTCATCCGGGCCGGGTTGTTTCCTGTTGTCGGGGTCAAACCTGAGGTTTGCATTTCCCGATTTCAAACGGGCGGCGCTCCGCTTGAGGCCAGAATGTGACACATTGTGCCGGCTGTGCCGGCTTGTGTCGCCATTTGTGACGGCTCGGCGTTTAAGATTCCTCGGTAAAATGCAGGTTGTGACGCTGTGACGGCTCCACGAGGGTACTCCCACCCCCACTCCCTCCCGGACCGTCGCCCGTTTCGCCGTTGCTCCGAGCAGTTGTGAGTAAATCGGAGTAAATCGGAGTAAATCCGACTAAATCCGAGTTCAAAAGAAGGGTCCGCATCATCGCGTAGCCCCCCCACTCTGGGGCAGAAATGTAGCCGCGAATCTCGTCAAGGTCTCGCTGGGCGCGTTTGCTGATCCTTGCCGCGCTCACGCCCGCTGCCGCAGTTGCTCATCGCCAACCGTTCAGCCCTTTCCGCAGCACTTCTTAAATTTCTTGCCGCTGCCGCAGGGACAAGGGTCATTGCGACCAATCTTCGGTTCGCGGACGTAAGGGGTCGGGGCTACGTAACTGGAGGGCGCGGGCGGTGAGGACGCCGGCGCGAGGACTTCAGACTCTGGCGGCTCCGTTGGCCCCGAATCCTTCGGGCGAAAACACGCCCAGTCTTTCATTTCGGCAATGGCATCGGTGATTAGCGCGGATTTACCCCCGGACGGCGGCTCCGGCGCAGCCAAGTCCCGCTCGATGCCCTTAAGGTCCGCGATGTCCTCATCAACCAGGTCCTCAGCGTATGCCCGCCGCACTTCCTCCAGCAACTCCGGCGCGGGCAGGTCGGCAACAGCGGAGACCAAGCAGGCCCAGACAAACGAGTTGAGGCGCTGGAGCTTCCCACGGAAAAGGCTGCGGAAATATTCCACCACCTCGGCAGGGGGCATCTGACCGGTGTGTTCCAGCACCAGGAAGGCGCCGAGAACGGCGGAGCGGACGTATTCGTTGGTCTGTTCATTCTCGAACAAACCCTGCAACGGCGCGGGATTGCCGTCATATACCGAAGCAAAAATCTGCTTCAGCCCTTCGGTCACCGTGTCGCCCACCAACTCGTATGAGGTTTCGCCGGGAGCACTGAACATTTCCACGATCGCCGGGTAGGCGCGTGTTTCACGGAACTGAGCCAGCAGGTAGAGCGCAAAAACAGGCAGCATGTACTCCTCCCGTTTCGCCACTTCGGTGGGATTGGCTGCAATGGCTTCCACGATACCAAGCAGCTCCGTCGTGATGGCTTCGCGCTGCTCAATCGCCGCCCGCATCGCCTCCATGGGGAAGCGCCGGTTATACGGCTCCAGTTCCTTGATAATTTCAGGAATTGTCATCGTTACCTGGTGATAGTAAGGACATCGGGGAGTGGCGACAAACCCGTTCGAGCATAGGTGTCAGAACAAAGTTTTCTCCCCAAACCACTTCAACGGCCAACGGCGAGGCTCCGCTTGAAGCCATAATGTGACGGTGTGTGCCGGGTTGTGCCGCCATTTGTGACGGCTCGGCGTTCAGAATTCCTCGGTAAAATGCAGGTTGTGACGCTGTACCGGCTCCACGGGGGGCACTCCCACCCCCCACCCCTCCCGGACC
>Ga0210408_10006498_pt1 | contig 10106 bp, 7 predicted proteins | sample IncBWH4MmetaG_FD_155471 | JGI IMG/M metagenome (GOLD analysis project Ga0210408, IMG submission 155471) | Forest soil microbial communities from Barre Woods Harvard Forest LTER site, Petersham, Massachusetts, United States - Inc-BW-H-4-M | ecosystem: Environmental > Terrestrial > Soil >...
GTGGCGACCCTGGCGGCCCATCGCGATCCCGAGCTCCACATGCAGGTCGGCGTTCTCGGGGGCGAGCGCGACCGCGCGCCGGAACTGTCCCTCCGCGGGGCCCAGCAGCCCCTGGGCCTCGAGTGCTAAGCCCAGGTCGGCGTGGAGGTGCGCGTCGCCCGGCTTGAGACGGATCGCCCGCTCGTAGACGCGCGCCTCGTCGCTCCACTTGCCCTGGCGGCGATAGATCGTCGCGAGGCTCAGGTGCGCGTCGAGGCGGTCGGGCTCCCGGCGCAGCGCCTCGAGCAGGGCCGCCTCCGCGTCGCCGTACCGGCCCTGGCGCTCGAGCACGCCGCCCAGGCGCGCCCGCCAGCGCGCGCCCGTGGTGTCGAGCCGCGCCGCGCGGGTGTAGGCGGCGACCGCCTCGTGATAGCGGCGCTGCCGCTCGAGCATGAGCCCGAGGCGGCCGTGGAGGGCGGGCTCCGCGGGCCGCAGCGCGGCCGCCGCGCGGTAGGCCTCCGCCGCCTCGCCCCAGCGCCGCTGGCGCCGGTGGGCCTCGGCATGCTGGAGGTGTACACGGAAGGACGTGGGATCGAGACGCGCGGCGCGGCCGAAGGCGGTCGCCGCGTCGCCGTGCCGGCCGAGGGCGGCCAGCGCCGCGCCGAGGCCGGCGTGGGCGACCGCGCTCGAGGGGGCGAGGCGGATCGTCTCCTCGAAGGCGGCCACCGCCTCCTCCGCGCGCCCGAGCCGCCCGAGGGTCACCGCGAGGGCGTGATGCGCCTCGCTGCTGCGCGGGGCCAGCCGCACCGCCTCGCGCGCGGCGGTCTCCTCCTCGCGAGCCTTGCCGAGGCGGCGGCACACCGCGGCGAGTCGCAGCCACGCGGTGGCGTGATCGCGCTTGCCGCGGATGGCGGCGCGGAAAGCGGTCTCGGCGGGGGCCCACTTGCGCTGACGCTCGAGGGTGAGGCCGAGCTTGAACTGGGCCTTGACGCTGCGGGGATCGAGGGCCAGCGCGGCGGCGAGCGCCTGCTCGGCGTCCGCGTAGCGCCCATCCCGGAGCGCGCGATCCCCGCTCTCGAAGCAGAAGGTGAACTGCGACACTCTAACCCCGGCGACGCGTCACGATCTGGTCGAGGACGAGGTCGACGATGTGAGCCGCCGCGTCCGGGCGGCGGAGCCGGCGCAGCGAGCCCTGCATCCGCTCCACGGTGTCGGGATCGGTGAGGGCGCGGTCGAGCAGCCGGCCCAGCTCGCCGCGGGAGCGCGCCACCAGCGCGATGCCGGCGCGCGAGGCGAAGCGCTCGTTGCCGACCTCCTGGCCGGGCAGCGTGCCGTAGAGGAGCAGCGGCACCTCGGTCGCGGTCGCCTCCGCGAGCGTCATCCCGCCCGCCTTGGTCACCAGGAGGTCCGCGGCGGCCAGCAGCGTGCGCACGTCCTCCACGTAGCCCACCACCCGCACCGGGCTGCCCGCAGCCAGGTGGGCGAGGCGGGCCCGCAGGCGCTCGTCGCGCCCCGCCACCACCACCGCCTGCAGCGGTCGCTCCCGCGAGAGCAGCACGCGGACCACGTCGTGGAGACGGCCGAGCGAGCCCTGGGTGCCCGCCATCGCGACCACGGTGGGGAGACCCAGAGCCAGCCCCCACGCGCGCCGGGCCGCGATGGTCTCGACCGGACGCGAGAACTCCGCGCGCACCGGGACGCCGGTGACGATCACGCGGTCGGGCGGGATGCCGCGCGCCACGAACTCGTTCCGCACCTCCTCGGCGGCCACGCAGTAGCGGTCCACCGGCCGCGGCATCCACTGGCTGTGGGCCACGAAGTCGGTGACCGCGGTGGTGTGGGGCGGCAGGGCGTGGCCCGACGCGGCGAGCGCGGCCATCGCGGCGGCGGGGGTCGCGTGGACGGTCACCACCGCGTCGGGCCGCATGGTCTCGAGCAGCCGCCCGAGGCGGACCATGCCGAGACGCGGCACGCCGAGGCCGAGCGGAGAGTCGGGCCCCATCCGATCGCCCAAGGTGTAGCCGAGGGCCCACACCGACGGGGCGTGGCGCAGCAGCCAGTAGTAGATCGCCCCGCTCACCCGCGCGAAGACCGGATGCACCAGCTCGCGGAAGTGGTCCACCACCACCGGCTCGGCCCCGCGGCTCACGAAGGCGCCGGCGAGGCTGCGCGCGGCCTCCGCGTGGCCGGAGCCGTAGCTCGCACTCAGGATCAGGACGCGCATGGTCAGAGGGCGATCGGCTCGTCCACGTAGACGGTGTAGCGCCGCGGGCGCCCCCCCGCCGCGGCGGCGGGATCCACGTAGAGGATCGAGGACTGCCCGCGGATCGCGGCGGGCAGGATCGAGACGCGGATGAAGCTGGTCTCCTCGTCGCGCGCGGCGACCGCGAGCACCGGCTCGCGCCCGCTCTCGAACCACGTCTCGCCGGGGGCGACCGCCCGCGGGGCGCCGTCGCCCACCGTGACCTCGAGGCGGCCGCGCAGGAGGCAGCGGATGCCGCCGCCCCGGTGCCGGTGGGGCGGCGCGACGCCGCCCGGATCGAAGTCGACCCGGTCACAGCGCATCAGCCAGTCCGAGCCGCCGGCCAGGTCGATCGGGTGCTCGAGCAGGACGCGGGCGCCCGCGGGCGGCGGAGGCTGCCGCACCAGCTCGACCCGGTAGACGCGCGCGGGCGCGCCGGCGGCGCGGACGCCGTCCGCGCCCGGTCCCACCGCGGCGGCCGGATCGGCGGCGCCGCCGGCGAGGAGCGCGCCCTCGACCGCGTAGAGCACGCGGGGGGCGCGCGCGAGGGGCGCCGCCGCGTTCGCGGCGAGCCGGTCCTCGACGAGCCGGAGGGAATAGGCCATGGAGGCGCTCTCCATAGTAAACGCTTGGCCTCGTGGGGGGAAACCCCTACCCTGTGCCGGTGACCGTCGCCGCCCTCCTCCTCGTCGCGGCCGCGGCCGTGCTCCATGCGGGGTGGAACGCGCTCGCCAAGCGCGCCCGATGAGCGCGCCGGCGCCGCTGGACGATTCGCGCTACCGCCGCGGCGGCCGCATCCTGGTGGCGGCGGCCGCGATCTCCTGGAGCCTCGGCGGGCTGATGGCGCGCTCGGTGGGCACCGACCCGTGGACCACCGTGTTCTGGCGCGGGGTGTTCTGCGCCGCGTTCCTGCTCGCGGTCACCGCGGTGCGCGAGGGGCGGCGCACCCCGGGCGTCTTCGCGCGCATGGGCGCGACCGGGGTCGGCATGGCGGTCTGCTTCGCCATCGGCTCCACCTGCTTCATCATGGCGCTCCACCGCACCTCGGTCGCGAACGTGCTGATCATCCAGAGCCTGAGCCCGTTCATGGCCGGGCTCCTCGGGTGGATCTGGATGGGCGAGCGGGTGGCGGGCCGCACCTGGCTGGCGATGGGGGTGGCGCTGGCGGGCAGCGCGATCATGGTCTCGCGCTACTTCTACTCCACGCCGGTCCGCGGCTCGATCGGCGGCGACCTCCTCGCCTTCGCGGTGGCGCTCACCTTCGCGCTCGCCACCGTGCTCCTCCGGCGGCGCCGCCAGGTGCAGATGCTGCCCGCCGCCGCCCTCGCCGCCGGGCTCACCGCCGCGATCGCGGCGACCGCCGCCCTCCCCGCCTCCGCGGCCGGGCGCGACCTCCTGCTGCTGGCCCTCTTCGGGGCGGGCCAGCTCGGCCTCGGCATGATCCTCTTCACCGCGGGGGCGCGGCGGATCCCGGTGGCCGAGGCCTCGCTGATCGCGGTGCTGGAGAGCGTGCTGGGCCCGGTCTGGGTCTGGCTCGCGCTCGGGGAGAACCCGGGGCTGCCGTCGCTGATGGGCGGCGCGGTGGTGCTCGCCGCGCTGGCCGGCCACACTTTGGCCGACCTGCGCCTCGAGCGCGGGGCCGACCCTCAGGCCGGGTCGCGGAACCGCTCGTCCACCGGCACCTGATACGCGTTGGCCAGCGCGTTGGTCTGGCAGGCCATGCCCACCACCGCGAGCAACTCGCCCCGCATCGCCTCGCTCATGCCCGCCCGGCGCGCCCCCGCGGTGTGGGAGGCGATGCAGTAGTCGCAGCCGTTGGCCGCGCTGACCGCGAGGTAGACCATCTCCTTGGTGAGCGGGTCGAGCGCGCCCGCGGCCATGATCTGCTTGATGGACTCCCAGGTGCGGCGCAGCGTGGGCGGATCGTTGGCGAGCGCCTTCCAGAAGTTGTTGATCCAGTCCGTCTTGCGCGTGGCCATGATGTCGTCGTAGACCGCGCGCACCTCGGGGCTGGCCGTCCCGTACTCGATCAATGCGGTGACCGGCATGACGAAGGTCCTTTCGGCCCTACTCTCCGCGGAGAGTCGGGTCCAGCACGTCGCGCAGCCAGTCGCCGGTGCGGCTGACCACGATGGAGGTGACCATGAGCACGATCCCGGGACAGGTAGAGATCCACCAGGCGGAGTCGAGATACTCGCGCCCCTCCTGCACCATCCCGCCCCACGACGGGGTCGGCGGCTGGATGCCCAGGCCCAGGAACGACAGCGTGGCCTCCAGCACGATGGCCCGCGCCAGCTCGAGGGTGGCGATGACCACGATGGAGGAGAGCACGTTGGGGAGCACGTGGCGCAGCACCACGCGGGCGAGCGAGCCGCCGAGGGCGTGGATCGACTCCACGAACTCGCGCGAGCGCAGCACCAGCACCTGCGAGCGCAGGATGCGCGCGTAGGAGACCCAGCCGGAGAGGCCGATCACCACCACCAGGGTGGGAAAGCTCGGGCCCAGCACCGCGATGATGCCGATGGCGAGCAGGATGAACGGGAACGCGAGCTGGGCGTCGGCCAGGGTCATGACGATCGCGTCCATCCGCCCGCGGCTGAAGCCCGCCGCGAGCCCGGCCGCGGAGCCGAGGAGCCCGCCCACCAGCACCGCGGCGAAGCCGATCACGAGCGACACCCGCGAGCCCCAGATCACCCGCGACAGCACGTCGCGCCCCAGGTGATCGGTGCCGAGCAGGTGGGCCTTCCCGTCGGACCCGTTCCAGGTGGGCGGGCTCAGGCGTCCGCGCAGGCTCTGGCGGATCGGATCCTGGGGCGCGATCACGGGCGCGGCGGCGGCCACCACCAGCAGCAGGGCCACGAACCCGACCCCGAGCAGCACCAGGCCCGGGGTCCGGTGTCGCCGGGCCGTCGGCCGGGCGACCGGCGCGGGCAGCACCGCGTCAGCCGGCGCGGATGCGGGGATCGAGGACGCCATAGACGAGGTCGACGAAGAAGTTGATCACCACGAACATGAGCGCGGCGAGGAACACGGTGCACTGCACCACCGCGTAGTCGCGGTTGTAGATCGACTGCACCGCGAGCCGGCCGATGCCGGGCCACGAGAACACGGTCTCGGTGACCACCGCCCCGCCCAGCAGGGTCCCGAACTGGAGCCCGGTGATGGTCACGATCGGGATCGCCGCGTTCTTCAGGGTGTGCTTGGCCACCACCCACACCTCCGCCACCCCCTTGGCGCGCGCGGTGCGGATGTAGTCGGCGCGCAGGACCTCGAGCACCGCGGAGCGGGTCAGCCGCGCGATCGAGGCCATCGTGAAGGCCCCGAGGGTGAGCGCGGGCAGCACCAGGTTGCGCCAGTCGCCGCGGCCGGAGGTCGGGAAGAGGTCCGCCTTCAGCGAGAGGAGCAGGATGAAGAGGATGCCGAGGAAGAAGGTCGGCGCGGACTGCCCGATCAGGGCCAGGCCCATCGCCACGTGGTCCACCAGGGTGTTGCGGCGCATCGCGGAGAAGAGGCCGATCGGCACCGCGATGACGGTGGCGAGCACGAAGGCGGTGAGGCCCAGCTCGAGGGTGGCCGCGAGGTAGCCGCGCACCACGTCGAGCGCGGGCTCGCGGAAGTGAATCGAGCGGCCGAAGTCCCCGCGGGCGAGGTTGCCGAGGAAGATCACGTACTGGGCGGGGAGCGGCTTGTCGAGGCCCAGCTCGCGGCGCACCCGCAGGATCTCGCTGGTGGGCGCGTCGGGGGGCAGGAGCAGCGGCACCGGGTCGCCGGACAGGCGCATGACCACGAACACCACGGTGGACACGATCCAGAGCGCGATGAGGGCGCGGACGAGACGCTGGCCGAGGAAGGGGACGAATCCGCGCATAGCGGGGACCTCGCCGCCACCCTCTCCCCCGTTCCGGGGGAGAGGGCAGGGTGAGGGGGACCGACTCTACGCGCGGCGGAACTTGAAGTTGAAGCGACGGATCTCGAACTGCTGGTTCGGGTTCGGCGTGAAGTCGATGTACTTCTGGATGCCGTAGTCCTCGTAGGGCTGGATGACCGGCAGCCACGGGAAGTGCTCGAGGAAGATCTTGGTCATGTCCTTGTAGGCCTGCCCGCGGAACTTCTCGTCCACGCTGAAGCGGGCCGCGTTGCCCAGCTCGTCGAACTTGGCCTCGCGCCAGTAGTCCTGGGGACCGCCCGGACCGAGGAGGCGCCACATCATCCCGTCCGGATCGCTCAGGGTGGAGGTCGGATCAGACCAGAACACGCCCTTGAAGCTCTTCTCGCGGTTCTTCTGGGCCCGCACCGAGTACTCGATCACCTCCACCTTGACGTTGACGCCCACGTCCTTCCACATCGCGGCGATGGCTTCCGACATCGCCTTGTCCTGGGCCACGTAGGCGACGGTGGTCTCGATGAAGACCTCCTCGCCCTTGTAGCCCGCCTTCTTGAGCCGCTCCTTCGCCTCCGCCGGGTTGTAGGCGAGCGGGGGCAGGCTCGCGTCGAAGTGGTTGTCGCCCTTGGCGATGGGCCCGCCCGGGACGATGCCGCGCCCGCGCCACAGCTCCTTCACGATCGCCTCGCGGTCGATGGCGAGCGAGAGGGCCTGCTTCACCAACGGGTTGTCGAGCGGGGGGCGCTTGCTGTTGACCGCGAGCACGTAGAGGCCCGCGTAGAGCGCGCCGGCCACCCGGGTGGAGGCGTTGGCGGCGACCCGGTCTTCTTGGTCGGGCGGGAGCTGGGTGATCGCATCGACCTCGCCCTTGAGCAGGGCCGCGATGCGGGGCGCGGTCTCCGGGATCGGCCGCATGACCCAGCGGTCCATGTCGATCTTGCCGCCCCAGTAGTCGGGGTTCGCGTCGAGCACCGCGCGATCGTCCTTCACCCAGGAGGTGAAGCGGACCGGCCCGGTGCCCACCGGCTTGGCGTTGAACGCGTCGTTGCCCACCGACTCCACGTACTTCTTGGGGATGATCTGCCCGCCGTAGAACGCGAGCCGCGCGGCGAGCAGCGGATCCGGCTTCTTGGTGGTGATCACGAGGGTGGCCGGATCCGGCGCCTCGACCCGCTCGATCGTCGCGAGCACGGTGGCCACCATGGTCTTGGCCGCCGGGTCGTAGGTCCGCTCGATGCTGTACTTGGCGTCCGCGGAGGTGAACGGATCGCCGTTGTGGAACTTGACCCCCTGCCGCAGCTTGAACCGCCACGTGGTCTGCCCCTCGAGCTTCCACTCGGTGGCCAGCGAGGGATAGAGCTTGCCGTCCGGGTGGCGCGAGACGAGGTTGTCGAAGATGTTGAACGACACCCGCACGTCGTTGGACGAGGTGCTGAAGTGCGGGTCGAACTTCGACACGTCGCCGCTCTGGGCGGTGACCAGCTCTTTCTTCTGGGTGGTCTGCGCCAGCGCGGGGCCTCCCGCGGTCAGCGGCACCGCGGCGGCGGCGCCCAGGGCGGCCGCTCCCTTGAGCAGGTCACGTCGGGTCAGTTCCATGGTGTTGGCTCCTCCTCGGATTCGATGGACTGCTGGGATCCGTCGGGACTCCACGCCGGACGTCGGCGGTCGATCGCGGTGCGCCATTCTAGCGGCGCCCGCCCCCGCCGTCAAGCCACCCGGGGGCGGGACTCGACTCAGCGGAGCCGGTAGAGCCGCATCGGCGTCTCCACGTTCTTGAGCTCGCGCACGCCCAGGTCCTCGACCGCGAGCCCGTCCCCGAGGCGCCCGCGGGTGGTCTCGCTGATCACGATCTCCCCGTCGCCCGCCTGGGCGGCCAGGCGCGCCGCGATGTTGGTGGTCATGCCGGAGGCGGTGTAGGTCCAGCGGGTGCCCGCGCTGCCCTCGATCTTGGTGGCCCCCAGGAGCGCGGGCCCGGTGTTCACCCCCGCGTGCATGGCGAGCGGCTCGAAGCGGGGGGCCAGCTCGGCCCCGATCTCGGCGGCCCGCCGGTGGATGGCGCGGGCCGCGTCCACCGCGGCGCGGGCGTGCTCGCCCTCGTGGAAGATCACCATGAGCCCGTCGCCCGCGGTCTCGTTGACGTCGCCTCCGTGCTCGACGATCTCGTCGAGGAAGGCGCCGAAGTAGCGCTCCACGAGCGCGGCCAGGTCGTCGGGGGAGAGACGGGCGGAGAGCCGGGTGTACCCGCTGATGTCGGTGAACAGCACGCTCACGTCGGTCTCCTGCTTGTCGAGCGACGGCGCCTCCGGCGACTCCTCGATGAGCTGGCGCACCCGGCGCGGCACGAACTTGGCGAGGCTGCCGCGGATCAGGAGGCTGCGCTCGAGCTGCTGCGCGTAGTCCAGCACCTGGCGGTGGGCCTCCGCGTTGGCCACCGCGACCGCGGCCTGGTCGGCGAGGCCCTCCAGCATCTCGAGGTCCTCACCGGTGTAGGCGCCCTCCGAGCGCTTGCCCCCCAGGACCAGCAGCCCGCGCAGCCGCGCCTGGAAGCGGAGGGGCACCACCACCTCCGCCCCGAGGGCCTGATAGGCGGCGAGCGCGGGCGCCCCCGCGGGCGCGAAGCGGGGATCGGCGGCGAGCTGGTAGCGCGAGAGCGCGCCGGGCACGACCTCGAGCGCGGTCACCACGTCGCGCGGGAAGCCGTCCACCAGCAGGCGCGCGGCGCGCACGTGCATGGTGGACTCGATGGTGGCGGTGAGGCGCCGGGTGATCTCGTCGAGGTCGAGCAGGCTCGACATCGAGCGGGCCAGGTCCCGCATCGCCTGGACGTAGTCGGAGCGCTCGCGGAAGAACGTCCGGTCCACCGCGCGGCGCACCCGCTCGCGCAGCGGGTTGAAGAGGAGCGCCACCAGGAACATGAACCCGGCCGAGAACCAGGGCGACCGGGTGAGATCGGCCTGGGCCAGCAGCGCGTTGGCCCCCGCGAGCAGCAGCGCGTAGGCCCCGGTGATCAGGCCGGCGAGCCCGGTGTAGATGACCGAGCGCCGGATCACCACGGTGGCGTCGAAGAGGCGGTAGCGCACGGTGGCGTAGCCGATCGCGGCGGGGTAGAGCAGCATCAGGGCCGAGCCCACCTGGGGATCCACCGGGCTCGCGTAGAGCTGCTGCAGCGGCCAGAGCATCAGGCAGAGCCATCCCCCGAGCCCCATCGCGATGCCGAGCAGCAGCACCGTGGTCTGCTGGTCGATGAGCGGCGAGGCGGCGCGCCGCTTGGTGTCGAGCAGCGCGCCCACCTTGATCGGGAACGAGAGCGCGCTCAGCAGCGAGAGCACCGCGGCGGAGGCGGGGTAGACCCACCCGTCCACCAACAGTGCGGGGGCGCGCCACACGATCAGCACGTAGGCGAGCGCGCCGACCACGCCCAGGATCACCGCCGCGCGGTAGAGTCGCGGGATCACCCGGTGGCGCTCGAGCCAGCGCTCCCGCGCCGCGTTGGCCGGATAGGTCAGGAAGAAGACCCACCCGTGGATGGACAGGAGCGGCGCGACCAGGCCGACCACCGTCGCGGCGGACGTGCGCGCGCCCAGCACCGCCTCCGGGACCGCCACGTTCGAGATCGCCCAGAGGCACATGTAGAGGAGGAAGCGCTGGTTCGGCGCGGCGAGGGGGTTCTGCACGTAGACCAGCGCGCCCACCCCCAGCATGATCGCGGAGACGAGCACGTAGACGCCGAAGTGGTCGACGAGCCCGCTCCAGGCGAGCGGGCGCGGCGCCAGCTCGACGGAGAGGCGCCGGCCCGCCCGCTCGACGTCGTAGCGGATCGGCCCGCTGGCGGCTCGCACCCGCGCGGCGAGGGTGAGCGGGGAGGCGCCGTCGACCGCGACCAGCCGGTCGCCCACCCGCAGGCCCGCGACCCGCGCGTCACGCTCGGCGGGGAAGAGGCGGAAGTCGGGAGCGGCGAAGAAGCCGGGATACGGCCGGCCCGCGTCGAGGGCCAGGTCGGCC
>Ga0210408_10006499_pt1 | contig 10106 bp, 5 predicted proteins | sample IncBWH4MmetaG_FD_155471 | JGI IMG/M metagenome (GOLD analysis project Ga0210408, IMG submission 155471) | Forest soil microbial communities from Barre Woods Harvard Forest LTER site, Petersham, Massachusetts, United States - Inc-BW-H-4-M | ecosystem: Environmental > Terrestrial > Soil >...
TCGAGCCGCGCGCGGCGGAGCGTGTCGACCATCCGCATCACGCGGGCCTTTGGTTCAACTACGGGAATGCCAATGGCTTTGACTTTTGGAACAACTCCGACGCTATCAAGCCAGAAGACCGCTCCAAGATGGGCGACGTAGTCTTCAAAAAGGTCCTTTCTACACGAAGCGGCCCCGATCGCGGAGAGTTGGCGGTCGAATCAACGTGGGTCACTGGCCAAAACCAGCCGATTCTGGATCAAACCACGCACTACATTTTCTCGCGCCGGGAACACGCTCGCGTCATCGACCAGGTCATCACCCTCAAGGCTCTTGATCGCATTGTCTTTCATGACGATAAGGAAGGGGTGCTTGGCATGCGCGTCGCCCGCTGGCTGGAATCGCCCATCGAAAAGGGCGGCACCTTTATGGATGCGAGCGGCCGGCCGACAATGGTGGAGGGCGGCGGTACTGGAGGGGCTACAGGAGTCTATCTCACCAGCGAAGGCGCGCAAGCCGACGCGGCGTGGGGAACGCGCGGCCGATGGTGCTCATTGACTGGTCACACCGAAAATCACACGGTCAGCATTGCCATCTTCGATCATCCTGAAAACCCTGGCTATCCAACGTATTGGCATGCGCGCGGGTACGGATTATTCGCGGCCAATCCGCTGGGAAGAAGTATCTTTGACCCAAAACAGCCGCCACTCAATTTCACGCTCGAGAAAGGCCAGACGACGACCTTTCGATACCGTGTTATTTTGTACTCCAAAAATGAGAATGCGAATGAACTGAATCGAGAGGCAGATTTATTTGCCGGCGAGCACAAGTAACCATGGCACCGGTGCCCGAGTGGGATATTCGAATCTGTTCGTCTTGACGGAGAATTGAAATTGAGCGAATTCAGTCTGCATCGCAGGATTCTTGAAACCGCAGTGCTGTTGTCAATCGGCGCCTCGGCTGCAGCGGCGCAGCAAGACTACTTCAATAACTGGCCTGCGGGAACTTCACCCCAGGAGGTGGGAAAACGGATTGCGGAGCACTTCATCACCAGTCCCCACCAGGGCAACAAGGTCTTCTATGGCGAAGTCGGCACCTGGTATGGCGCGCTCACTTTCGCGCAACTGGCAGGCGATACCGATTTGCGCAACCGTCTCATCAAACGGTTTGATCCGCTGCTTCCGGGCGGCTCGGATACAAACCTGATCGGCACGCGCCGACATGTGGATGATGAGATATTCGGCGCGGTTCCCCTCGAGATCGCCATACAGACAAAGGATGCCAAGTATCTCTCCTATGGCAAGGAGTTTGCGGATCGTCAATGGGAGAACCCTCAGCCCGACGGGCTTTCCGCGGAAACCCGCTATTGGATCGACGACATGTACATGTTGACGATCCTTCAGCTTGAGGCTTTCCGGGCAACTGGCGATAAGAGGTACATGGATCGGGCAGCCCTCGAGATGAGCGCTTACCTGGACAAGCTGCAACAACCGAACGGGCTTTTTTACCATGCTCCCGATGTGCCGTTCTTCTGGGGTAGGGGTGACGGCTGGGTTGCCGCGGGGATGGCGGAGATGCTTCGCGAATTGCCCGCCGATCATCCTCAGCGGGCGCGCATTCTGAAGGGGTACCACGCGATGATGGCCGCCCTGCTCAAATACCAGGGCAAGGATGGCATGTGGAGGCAATTGATGGACCGTGAAGACGCGTGGCCTGAGAGTTCCAGTTCGGGGATGTTTACCTTTGCAATGATTACAGGAGTGAAAAACGGCTGGCTTGATGCGAGTACTTACGGACCTGCTGCCAGGAAGGCCTGGATCGCGGTCACGGGATACATCGACCAGAACAGCGATGTAACCAGCGTCTGTGAAGGAACGAGTAAGAAGGACGACCTGGAGTACTATTTCGAACGCAGACGGAAAACCGGCGATTATCACGGGCAGGCGCCGATCCTCTGGTCCGCTTCAGCCCTGCTGCGCTAGACGCTCAGGGCCGCCACGGTGGCAGCAGGCGTTTCTGCACCTTGCCCAGAGCGGTGCGCGGCAAGCTCTCCACAGCAACAAATCCGCGTGGAACCTTGAAGGACGCGAAGACGCGGCGACAGCGCAACTCGAGTTCCAGCGGGTCAAAGGGCTTGCGCGCCACAATGTAAGCGACAGGCACCTCGCCCCGGATGGGGTCGGGCTGTCCGGCGACTGCCACCTCGGCCACCTCTTCCTGCTCCAGCAGGAACTCCTCGAGCTCGCGCGGATAGATGTTGAAGCCGCCGGAAATGATCAGGTCGCTCTTCCGGCCTAGCAGCGTGTAGTAGCCGTCCTCGGAAAGCTCGGCCATATCGCCGGTGCGGAACCAACCATTGTCGAAAGCTTCTGCGGTTGCTTCCGGGCGGCGCCAATAGCCGGCAAAAACGTTGGAGCCGCGCAGTTGGACCTCGCCCTCCACAAGACGCACTGAGACGCCGGGCAGGGGTAGCCCCACCGTGCCCGCGCGCCGCTCACCGTGGTAGGGGTTGGAAATGTTCATGAGCGTCTCCGTCATGCCATAGCGTTCCAGAATGGTGTGGCCGAAGCGCTCGCGAAAATCCTGAAGAACCGAGGCTGGCAAAGGAGCAGAACCGGAGACATAAAGGCGCATCTTGGAGCCGATTCCGCGCGTCTGTTCGGCCGGAAGGCAGAGAAGGCGGACATACATCGTCGGCACACCGAAGAATAGCGTGGGTAGGAAATCGAGGAACTCGTCGGCGGCCCTCTGGTGTTCGAAGCGCTCCAGGAGCCGCATACGACAGCCGCTTGCGAGCCAGCAATGCAGGCCGTTGGCGAGCGCGTGGACGTGAAACAACGGCAACGCCAGCAAAAAGCGGTCTTCCGAAGTGATTTCCCAACAGGCTGCCAGGTTAAGCCCGTTCACCGCAAAGTTGTTGTGCGTGAGGATGGCTCCCTTCGACGTGCCCGTAGTGCCCGACGTGTAGACAAGCGCTGCCGGTGAATCGCCGTCCAGATTTGCGCGAACAGGATTGGCTGACTCGGGCACCACCATGTAATCCAGGAGCCATGTGGGCACCCCGCCCGGTACATCGGCTCGCGCCACCACGGCTTTTGGCTCCGCGTCAGCCAGGATGTGCTGAATCTCGCGCTCCCGGTAAAGGATGTTGATGGGCACAAAGATGATGCCCAGCCGGACGCAGGCTAGAAACAGGTCGATGTATTCGGGGCAATTCGCGAGGTAGACACAAAGGCGGTCGCCACGGACAAGCCCGCGCGCGGTGAGGAGTGCGGCCGTGCGATTCGCGCGATTGTCAATCTCGGCAAAGGTGAAGCTGCTGCCCTGGAACTCGAGCGCAGTCTGGTCGGGACGACCGCGGAAGGAGCGGTCGAAGAGATGGTTCAGGTTCATGCTGGAGTCCGATCCTCCTCAGGCAAAAATGGTACCGAGAAGGCGGCCAGGACGGCGAATACCGCGAGGGAGATAAAGCTGTAGCGGAATGAGCCCGTCTTGTCTGCGATCCAACCAATAGCCGGCGCTCCAGCAAGAATCATGGCGATCCCGATCATGTTCACCAGGCCCATCGCGACACCCGCGCGGCCGGGAAACAGCGCTGCGGCGCGGTTGAAGCAGCCGGCATACGGCACTCCACAGCCCAACGCCAATGCGGCAATTGCCACAAACATAAGCCAGGCAGAGTGGCTGGCGGCCAAAGTGGCACAGCCAAGACCGTTGAGCAGCAGCGACGAGCCCACAAGTCCACGCAACCGAACCCGGTGGGCCAGCCATCCGCCCACCGGCCGCGACAGGATTCCGAGCAGCAAGACCAGCGAACCGAGTAGACCGGCAGATTTGAGAGACATCCCTAGTGTGCTGCCGAGCAACGTGGTGATCCACGTGCCGACGACAATCATGAGGCCGAATGTGGCCATCTGCACGATGCCCAGAAGCCAAAGCGCGGGGTGCGCCGCAATCTCGAAGAGTCGAGGCGGCGGCGCGGCCATCGTCTGTTCGTTACGCAGCAGTGGCAGACAGAAGAGGCACATCAAGAGCGCAATCGCCGCACAACTCACGAAGGCGACGCGCCAGCCGAAGTGATCGAGCATCTGGGGAACGGCGAAGATGACGAAACCCGCTCCCAGCAGGACAGATCCGCCATAGAGTCCCTGGGCAAGGTGCAGATTGGCCCCGCGAAAGCTGGCCACGGTGTAGCGCGCGCCCGCGGCAAAGCAGGTCCCGGTCCCCACCCCGGCCAAAGCCTTGAAGAGCAAAAGTTGTGCATAGCTGGCCGAAAGGCCGATCGCCGCATTGGCCAGGGCGACCCACAGGAGAGCGAACACCAGCACCCGGACCGGACCGAAGCGGTCGGCCAGTCGGCCGCCCGGTATCTGCATGAGTGCGTGAGTGAGGAAAATCGCAGTCGTGAGCAATCCGACAGTCGCCTGACCCAAAGCAAACCGCTGCCGCAGAGCCGCGAGCATTGGCGCGTGATTGGTGTAGTTGGCGGAAAAGGCAAAGCCCACGCCACAGGCGGTGACAAGCGCGCGTTTGTTCATCGATTGCCCATGCGAGAATCCGGCTCAGCGTAGCATTCGGCTGCGTACAGAGTCCAGCTCTGGGCAACCTCGTCTTGACCTTCCGGCCTTGCACAGTTGACGATCATGGTTGCTGTAATTCAGGTGCTCCGGGGGGCCTTCACAAGATGGTCGTATCATCACGTCGCGCGAGGGGTTTGCGCCCTAAGAATCTTGCCACAGCCATGTTCTTCAGCCTGGCACTCAGAGTGGTAGCCCAGGAGCCCCTCCAGACGCTGCTGGTGGACCTCGACCACCGCAATGTCATCAGCCTCGATGGAGACTGGCACTACCTGGTCGACCAGTCGCCGGCACGTGCCCTCTACACGTCCACTGGCCAGCTCAACGACCGGTCCTATGCTCTGAATGAACATCCCAACATCGTGGGCCGTCACAATCAGGAGTACGACTTCTCCACCGCGCCTACTCTCAAGGTTCCCGGCGATTGGAATACCCAAGTCCCGCAACTCTTCAATTACGAAGGCGTTGTCTGGTACCAGCGCGACTTCGACTTCGAGCCTCGGTCCGGCACGCGCACGTTTCTGCACGTCGGCGCTGCCAATTACCGCTCGCATGTGTGGGTGAATCAGAAACGCGTCTGCGACCACGAGGGCGGTTATACCCCCTTCGATTGCGAAGTGACCACCGTTCTGCACCCGGGGTCCAACTTTGTTGTCATCGCAGTCGACGCCACACGCCTCGTCGACGGCATCCCTTCCGTCGGTATCGATTGGTTCAACTACGGCGGCCTGACACGCGATGTCTCTTTGGTTACAGTGCCGCGTGTATTCATTGATGACTACGATATTCACCTCGTCCACAGCCCGGCCTTCGATCCGCAGAAGAAGGAAATCACAGGTTACGTCCATGTTCTCGACGCGCCAGCCGCAACAGCTGTAACCATCGACATTCCCGAGGCCGGCGCTGAGACAACGGTTCGCACCGCGGCCGATGGCACCGCGACCTTCAGCGTAAATGCCACGAGCCTCACCCTGTGGTCGCCGGAGTCGCCCAAGCTCTACAAGGTTCACGTCGCAGCAGGCGACGACTCACTGTCCGATGACATAGGATTCCGCGACATTCGCGTCGACGGCACCCGCATTTTACTCAACGGTAAAGCCGTCTTTCTTCAGGGCGCCAACATGCACGCTGAAGCGCCCGTTCGCGGCGGCAGAGCCTGGTCGCAGCAGGACGCCGACACAATCACCGGCTACTTGAAGGATCTGCACGCCAATTTTGTCCGCCTCGCGCACTACCCTCACGACGAGCGGATGGAACGCGCCGCCGACAAGGCGGGCATCATGGTATGGTCGGAGATTCCCAACTGGCAGAACATCTCATTCGACAAGCCCGAGGTCTACGCCAAAGCAGCGGCAATGCTCAGGGAGATGATCCGGCGCGACCGCAACAAGGCCAGCGTCATCCTTTGGTCTGTCTCCAATGAAACGCCGAGCAACCCCTCCCGCACCAAATTCCTCACCGACCTCGCCAACGAGGCCCGCAGGCTCGACCCCACCCGTCTCATCACCTCGGCAATCATCGGTCCACGGCCCAACGGCTTGGAGTTCGTAAACAACGACCCCCTGTGCGACGCGCTCGACGTCATTGGGCAAAACGAATACATCGGCTGGTATGAAATGACGCCCGAGGATGCGGACAAGGTCCACTGGACGCTGCCTCAGAAGCCTGTCGTGATGAGCGAATTCGGCGCGGAAGCGAAGTACGGCAACCACGGCGCGACCAACCAGCGATGGTCGGAGGAACAGCAGGCCAGTGTGCTTGAGCACCAGTTCGTGATGCTCCGCAAGATTCCGCAACTCCGTGGCGTAACCCCATGGATCCTGATGGATTTTCGTTCGCCCACACGCAATATCCCCAGACTGCAAGACGGCTACAACCGCAAGGGCCTCATCTCCGAGGATGGCAAAAAGAAGCTGGCCTTTGCAACGGTTCAGAAAGCGTACGCAGAACATTTCGCCGGAAAGGGTGAGTAGAAAACAGTTCTTGTGCTCGCTGCAATTCGGCCTGCGTTTTCCTCAGCTCCGACATGTACCCTGAAGAGGGACCACCCATGACGGAAAAATCTATTCTTTCGCCCAAAATTCTTCTTCATATTGCACAAACGCTGAGCCTCCCCGTACGTGGAATCAACGCCGTGATCGAACTACTCGACGACGGTGGCACCGTTCCTTTCATTGCCCGCTACCGTAAGGAAGCCACCGGCAACCTGGACGAAGTGCAGATTCGCAACATCGAAGAGAAGCTCGCATACTTTCGCGATCTGCTCGATCGCCGCGCGACTATCCTTGCCTCCATCGCCGAGCAGGGCAAGCTCACAGACGAGTTGAAGACCCGCATTGAAGCCGCGCTCGACAAGAGCGAGCTTGAAGACCTGTACCTGCCCTATAAGCCGAAGCGGCGCACCAAGGCCACCATCGCGCGCGAGAAGGGTCTGGAGCTGCTGGCGCAATATATCTGGGTGCAGGAGGCGGCCGCTGAACCGCTCGCGGTGTTCGCTCAACGCTTCGTGAACGCGGAGCTGGGCGTGGCCACGGCCGAAGAAGCACTGGAAGGAGCTCGCCACATCGTGGCCGAACGGATTAGCGAAGACGCCAACCTGCGCAAGGCGCTGCGACAGCTCATGTTCGACGAGGGTGTAGTGATCAGCCGCAAAATAATCGATGCGGTCGATGAGCAGGAAAAATTCAAGATGTACTACGAGTACTACGAGCCGGTGAAGATCATCCCGTCGCACCGCATGCTTGCCATCCGCCGCGGTGAAAGCGAAAACGTTCTCTACTTCCTCCTCGAAGTGGAGACGGAGCGCGCGCTTACCATCCTGCGGCAACACGTGCACAAGCGGCCCGGCGACTGGACGCGCGAACTGGACCTCGCCATCGAAGACGCGTGGAAGCGCTTGCTCAATTCATCCATCCAGGGCGAAGTGCGCCTCGAGCTCAAGCGCCGCTCTGACACCGAAGCCATCGCGGTATTTCGCGACAATCTTTACAACCTGTTGCTGGCGCCGCCCGCTGGTCCCATCTCTGTGCTTGGCATTGATCCCGGTTTGCGCACTGGTTGCAAGGTCGCAGTGGTCGACGAAACCGGCAAGCTACTGGCGCACGATGTCCTCTACCTGCACACGTCCAAGAAGGGCGACGCGGAGGCCGGGCCCAAGCTGGAGTCACTGCTGCGCCGCCACAACGTACGCGCCATCGCCATCGGCAATGGCACCGCATCGCGCGAGACCGACGCGTTCGTTCGCAACTTCCTTCGGGACAAAGGCATCCAGGACATTTTCTCTGTGACCGTCAGCGAGTCCGGTGCGAGTATCTACTCGGCCTCTGACATTGCGCGCCAGGAATTCCCCGAGCTTGACCTCACCGTGCGCGGGGCAATCTCCATCGCGCGACGCCTGCAGGACCCGCTCTCCGAACTCGTGAAGGTCGATCCCAAGTCCATCGGCGTGGGGCAGTATCAGCACGATGTCGACCAGCGCCAACTCGCCGAATCGCTCGAAAAGGTCGTCGAAAGCTGCGTAAACCGCGTCGGCGTCGACCTCAATACCTCCTCGTGGACACTGCTGCGCCACGTTGCCGGCATAACCGAGCGCACCGCTCTCAATATCGTGGCCTATCGCGATGAGAAGGGCACTTTCCGCTCGCGCGCGCAGGTGTTGGAAGTGAGCGGCATCGGCACCAAGACCTTCGAGCAGGCGGCCGGCTTCCTACGCATCCGCAATGGCGACAATCCGCTCGACTCGACCGCGGTCCATCCCGAATCGTATCCGGTTGTGGAGCAGATTGCCGCGCTTCTGGGAATGCCCATGCGCGACCTGATCCGCCAGCCGCAGGCTCTCGAAAAAGTGGACCGCAGCAAGCTCGCCGCCGGGGCATTTACGCTAAACGACATCCTCGCAGAACTGCGCAAGCCTGGCCGCGATCCGCGCCACAAGTTCGTGGCACCCAGCTTTCATGAAGACGTGCGCGAGTTCTCTGACGTGAAGGCAGGCATGGTGCTGGAGGGCGTGGTCACCAACGTCACAAAGTTCGGCGCATTCGTAGATATCGGCGTACACCAGGACGGACTGGTCCATATCAGCGAGCTGTCGAATCGCTACATCAAGGATCCGTCGGAGGCAGTAAAGACCGGGCAGATTGTAAAGGTGAAGGTGCTGAGCATCGACGAGAAGGCCAGGCGTATCGCGCTTTCCATCAAGGCGCTTGCGGCGTCGGCGGCGCGGCCCTCCAAGCCCGCGTCGAAGGCGCCGCCCAAGCTGGAAGATCAACTCGCGGCGATCTCCTCCAAATGGCGGGTACGCACGTAAGCGATGCGGCGTAACTTTGAGAAGCCTTTCTGTGCGCATCATCGACAGAAACCCGGCCCGAACTCGACTTGCTCTCGGCGCTTTCGGCGCCGATGTTGAACAAATCCAGCGATCCGCCGGGAACGCGTTCATCAGACGCGCGACCCATGCGAAAATCGCGCCGGCAGATATGGTCCTCTCGGAATCGGCGGTGCCTTCCCGGTGAATGCGGCCGCAATCAGTGCAGCCGTCCCCAGTGAGGTCGTGATGCCCAGGCCTTCGTGACCCGTCGCCAGCCAAACTGACTCGTCGTCATTTGATGGCCCAATCAAGGGCAGCTTGTCCGGCGTTGCTGCACGAAAACCTGTCCAGGTTCGGATGACGCACAGCGAAGCGATCCCCGGCATGTATTCGATGGCGCGATCGAGCATCGCCGTCAGGATGGGCTGGTCTACCGCCGGATCTTCATTGCCGTATTGTCGCGACGAGCCAATCAGAATCTGCCCGGTGCTCCGCGGCTGCACGTTGAAGGCCACGGAGTCCCCGCCCAACGAGTGCGCGCTTTTGAGATATCCCAACTCCACAAGCTGGTGACGCACAAATCCGGGATAGCGATCGGTGATCACGAGGTGCCCCTTCCGCTTGCGTACAGGAATCTGCTCGTGCAATTCCGTCGCCCAGGTGCCGGTGGCATCCACGATGCGATGAGCCTTCAGCTCGCGGCCATCGTCGCATAGCACTGCGCCGTTTCCAACGCGCACAACGTTGCTGCCCACCACGAGCGTTGCTCCGTGCATCTCCGCATCGTGAGCGAGATGCAACGCAACCGTGGGCGGATACACCACCGCATCTTCCGGAACGAGCAGAGCTCCTGCCAGCCCTGCGCGCAGATTTGGTTCGGCCTCGGCCAGCTCGCGCCCGCTCAGCAGCCGCGCCGGAACTTCGCGCTCGCGATAATAACGCAGCTTGCGCTCAGCCTCCGCCATCTCCTCATCGTCGGCCGCAATCCAGAGTGTTCCCGTGGTTTCATACTCGCAGTTGGCCGGCAGCCCGCCCGCCAGCTCCGCCCACAACAGCTGCGAATGGCGCGTCAGTGCGAATTGCGGCTCGGAGTCATCCATCACAACCACATGCCCCATGCCCGCAGCCGTCGCGGCGCCGCCGATCACGTCGCGCTCGACCAGCGCTACGTGCATGCCCGAATGCGCGCAGGCCGCAGCACAGGCCGCGCCCACAATGCCGCCGCCCACAATCGCCACGTCAAA
>Ga0210408_10006500_pt1 | contig 10105 bp, 9 predicted proteins | sample IncBWH4MmetaG_FD_155471 | JGI IMG/M metagenome (GOLD analysis project Ga0210408, IMG submission 155471) | Forest soil microbial communities from Barre Woods Harvard Forest LTER site, Petersham, Massachusetts, United States - Inc-BW-H-4-M | ecosystem: Environmental > Terrestrial > Soil >...
GAGGCCGAAGCGGTGCAAGGCGATGGCGGCTGCGGCTTTCGGGTCAAGTGCCATGCTAGCTCCTGCTGGCCAACGCACATCCGCCTCGAACAGGAGAGCAACGTCCGGGCGGACATTGACATAGTGCGGCGCTTTGCCTTTCGGGGCCATGACGGCAAAATGAAAAGTCGGAAAGAAAACCGGAACCGACGCAAACTGTATTTTTTTCGTAAACGGAAATCACCCCCCATGATCACGGGGCGGCATTGCCTGCAACATGATGGTATTTCCAACCTATCTTTCGGCTTTTGGTTGCAATCCGCAATTCTGCCGCCGTCGCGTAGCCCGCATGAGCCAGCGGGGTCGCACCGAAGGGCGCGCTCCGATGGAGACATGCGGGTGGCCCCCGGATATCGCGGCGCGCCATGGGCCAAGCCGAGAACCGATCACATCGCCGACGCGCCGCTCATCCGGGCTACAGCCGTCAATGTCGCTGCCGGCACGCTCAATTGGAAAACTGCTTCTTCCATTCAAGAACAGGGCGCGTGTGCTTGTCGGATCGGCAGCAAGGTATATGTGTCACCCGCAGCGGGTTGAGTGGCTCCGATAGACTTGGCTTCAAATGCAGGAGAGAATGCTATGCGGCATTCGCGTGTTTGCTTGAGCTTGATCGCTACACTTACCACGGCAGTCATATTCGGGCAGAATTTTGCCTTTGCTCAGACCGAAGCCCCGTCCCAAACACCTCCTCCGGCAGCGCCAGCTCCATCTTTTCAGCCGCCCTCGCCGGCGCTCGGCCCGTACAAGCCTGTTCCGATAACGCTTCCGAAATCCGTAAGCGATCCGAGCTTCGACGCTTTCCGCAAAGAGCTCACCGAGATCGCGCAAAAGAGAGACCGTGCCGCGCTCGCCGTGCGGGTCGCAGCGAACTTCTTCTGGATCCCCGAAGCGAGGGACCTCGCGGACAAGCAGCGGCCCGGCGTCGATAATCTTGCCAAGGCCCTGGGCCTCGATGCCCCCGATGGGGTGGGGTGGGATACGATTGCCGCCTATGCCGGCGAGGCAAGTACCGCGGCCGACTCGCAGCGCAGCGGTGTTATTTGTTCTCCGGCGGAGGCCGGCTTCGAGGATGCAGCTGCAGATGCGCTCGCCAATGCGACCCAGACAGATGCAACCGACTGGGTATTTCCCACCCGCGACGGTGTTGAGGTACGCTCCGGCGCCAGACAGGACGCAACCGTGATCGAGACACTCGGCCTCTATCTGGTGCGCGTCATCCCCGACGAGTCGCCAGCGAACGCGGTGCTCTCCGTCATCAAGGTGCTTACACCGAGTGGTAAAGTCGGGTTTGTGCCGCTGGAATCTGTGCTGCCCATTGGCGGTGAGCAGATGTGTTACGTGAAGGAGGCGTCCGGCTGGAAGATTGCCGGTTTTCTTGGCGGCGAACCCAATCAGTAGGATTCCAGAGAGCCGAACAATGATCATAGAGAAGCAGGAAGATGTCACTACGGCGGTCCTGGCCGAGTTGAAGCGCGCGCCGAATGCCCGCTTCCGCGAGATCATGTCCGCCTTCGTTCGCCATATGCATGACTTCCTGCGCGAGGCGAAGCTGACCGAGCAGGAATTCCACACCGCGCTCGGCTATGTCGTTGCAATCGGCAAGCACAGCAGCGAATCGCATAACGAGGCCGTGCTCATGGCGGGCTCGCTCGGACTATCAGCCCTGGTGTGCCTGCTCAATAATACAGGCGACGCGCTGGAGACTGATCAGAACATGCTGGGGCCGTTCTGGCGCATGCACTCGCCAATCACTCCGAACGGCGCCTCGATCGTGCGCTCGCCCACGCCCGGACCTGCATTATTTGTTGACGCCTGGTTCCGCGATCGCGATGGCCGCCCTGTGCTTGGTGCCGAGGTCGATGTCTGGCATTCCTCCCCGGAAGGGTTTTACGAAAACCAGGATCCGGTCCAGGCGGACATGAACCTGCGCGGGAAGCTCTTCACGGACCAGGACGGCCACATCGGCTTTCGCAGCGTGAAGCCCGCGGGCTATCCCATTCCGATCGATGGCCCGACCGGCGAGCTTTTGCGCGCGCAGGGCCGCCACAATATGCGCCCGGCACATCTGCATTTCCTTGCGAGCAAGGACGGCTTCAAGACGTTGATCTCGCAGCTCTACGTTCCTGACGACAGGTTCATCGAAACTGACGCGCAGTTCGGGGTCACGCGCCACCTCATCGGCAACTACGTGCGGCACGATAGCGAAAAAGACCCGGCGCTCGAGGTCTCAGCGCCTTGGTATTCGCTGGAGCACACCTTTGTGATGCAAGCCGGCCCGAACCGATTGCCGCGGCCGCCGATCTCCGGCAAGGCGCGCGGCGAACGGCCAAAAATCCCGCATCTCGCCTGAAAACGGTCTATGTGTGTGTCCCGGATGCAGCGCAGCGCGAGCGCATACACCAGCGCTTGCAGAACCTTCGAGCGTCGGGGCGCGAAGCGGTGCGCCGCCGATCCGGGACCTTGACAAGCACGGTGAAGGGCCAGCGCGGCCCGGGTATTTGGTGGTCCCAGGTCTGCAACGCACCATGTCCGCAGCGCACGCGAAGCTGCGCGAGACGCAAATGTTATTGCGCGCTGCGTCCATGCTGCGTTGCGCCCGGGACACACGCCCATTCTGCTCAGCCCGCGCGTGCCGCCGCGCGGTCGACCGAAGCGGCGGTCTGGCCGAATAGAATGGCGCGCTCTTCCGCGGTGCGAATGCCGCCCAGATTCGGATTTATCTCCTTCGCCTTGGCGTAGGCGCGTTCGACCGCCGGGCGGGCGCGGATCGCTTCGAACCAGCGCTTGAGCTGCGGGAAATCTTCCAGCTTCTGGCCTTGGCGCTCGTACGGCACGATCCAAGGGTAAATGGCCATATCGGCGATCGAATAGTCGCCGGAGACGAAGGAGCGATCCGCAAGTCGCTTGTTGAGCACCCCGTACAGCCGGTTCACCTCGTTACGGTAGCGGTCCATGGCGTACGGAATCTTCTCCACGGCATAGTTGCTGAAGTGGTTATTCTGCCCCGCCATGGGGCCGAGATTGCCCATCTGCCAAAACAGCCACTGAATCGTATCGATCCGAACGCGGGTATCACGTGAAAGGTATTTACCGGTCTTTTCCGCGAGATAGAGCAGGATTGCGCCCGACTCGAACACCGCGATGGGTTTGCCGCCATCGCCCGGCGCCTGATCGACAATGGCCGGGATGCGGTTGTTGGGTGAAACGGCCAGGAAATCCGCCTTGAACTGCTCTCCCTTGCCGATATTCACCGGGATGATTTGGTACGGGAGGCCAGTCTCCTCCAGAAAGATCGTGATCTTGTGACCATTCGGCGTTGTCCAATAATGAACGTCTATCATGCACTTGCTTCCTTGTTCGTGCGGGCGGGCGATGATGCCGCACCGCCCCCTGCGGGAGGGAAGTAGCTCTAGCTTCCGAAGTTCGTGATATATTGCGGCACCCTCTGACACGAACTTCGGAAGCAAAGGGCACTAGCAAACCTATGATTCTAGTGCCGCTTTCGATTTGAAGTTCCTTTACGAGCTCGCGGCGACTACTATAGGAACTTCAAATCGGCGGCACTAGCGCGAAGGCGCATCAAATATGGTCCGCGCATGCCCCCTTTGCCGGTCCAGCATTCGCCGGAATTGCGGGGTCAGTTCTTAGCCGTGGGTAGCAGGATCACGCTGCCCAGGGCTCAGAACGGCCGATGACTGAGATAAACAGGATTATTGCCGCTGCTGGTATGGCAGTGGCGCTCGCCCATGTAGTCGCGAGTCCCGCGGTGGCGGACTCCGCGGCCGAGTTCTGCCTTTCCGCAAACGAGGCCATCTCCATTGGCGTATCGCTCCCGCGAGCGGCGGTCCGCCTGAGAGCGGGCGGGCTGAGAATTGTCGCTGTGGGTTCCTCCTCGACCACCGGGCTTTGGGTCCTGAGCTTGGACTCGACCTATCCACAGGTCATGCGGCGGGAGCTTGCGGCCTTGCGGCCCGGCGCGCAGGTCGAGGTGATCAATAGCGGTCGGATCGGGGATACGGTTTCGGGCAGCATGGCGCGGTTCCAGAACGATGTTCTCGCCTACCACCCCGATCTCGTCATCTGGCAGCTGGGCACGAATGATGTGGCGTGGGGGGGACACGCGGATGGCCTCAAGCAACTCATCGTTTCCGGCGTGCGGACGCTGAAAGGGGACGGAGCGGACGTGATTCTGATGGATCTGCAGTATGCTCCAATGATTCTGCACACGTCCCAGCATGAGGTGATGCAGGCGAACATTGCGGAAGCCGCGCGCGAGGAACGCGTCGGCCTGTTTTCGCGCTTCTCGCTCATGCGCCGGTCGATCGAGGCCGGGCTTCCTGCGGGCGCTCTGGTTGCGTGGGATGGACTGCACAATTCTGCTGCCGGGTATGATTGTGTGGGTCGAGCGCTGGCGCGCGCGATTCACGCCGCTGCGCACTGAATCAAATCCCTCATGAGCGGGCACGCGCAGCCCGGCACGCCTGCTTCGGATGGTGTTGCCGGCAGGCATCACGCTGCCATCTTTACGCGAATTCAACGGCAGCGCTGAACCCCGTGGTAACTGCTTTTCTCGTTGCGATCAGCCCTCGCAACCAAGCGATGGCGGGTAAGTTCGCGCCAAAAGAACGCAGTTTATAAGCCATTTTGGCGCGTCGCGGACGCCATGCCAGTCGTTTCCTGCGGCCAAACAGTTCATCACTGTGGCTTTTGTGCACTAGGCCACCACGAGCATTTGTGGTTGTAATCGCATCGGTTCAGCGCAGGGGAATCTGTCAACACAGGGGGTACCCAATGAAGAAGCTTCTGTTCGCCTTAGTCGCGACTCTCGTCGCGGTGAGCGTGTCCGGCTGCGTCGGATTCGGCAAAGGCAAGGCTCCGCCGCCCGTCGTTACCAAGGGCTAATCTACGGTTCACCGATGGGGCCGGCTCGCGCCGGCCCCACTCGGCTAGTGGACACGGGGCGACGGTGCCGGAATCGGCAAAAGCTGAATCGTTCCCGGGTCGAGTTCAGGAGGAGAGGATCATCATGAGCAGTCTGCAAAGGGGCAACAGCCTGCGGTTACTAGTTGGGGTCTGCGTGCTCGCGATCTCGACCGGGCTTTCCACGGCACGCGCTCAGGACACATTCACGCAAGAGGCCAGCGCAGTCAGCACCGACGCCCGGGCGAGTGCCCCGGCGAGCGCAGGCGCAGCTGAGGCGGCCATAGCGACGGAGCCCAGCCCGGCGGCGGAGAGCGTCACTCCGCTCAAGCCGGTGGAAGTTCGGCCCGCGGCGAAGGCAGCTCAGAGCGCCCCCGTTGGCCGACCGTACTTCATCGAATTCCGCGCGCGCAGCGCCTACAACTATGGACACGCTTTCGTGGTGCACGGGCGGGTCGGCGAGCCGATTACGAGGAAAAGTGTTGTTGGCCTTCACCCCGCCGGCGATTCTCCCGTTCCATGGATGATCGGGCATCTCGTCCCGGTTCCGTCTGAAACGGGCTGGAGCGACGGCGACGTCGGCTACAACGACATCTACATCACAGCGAAGTATCGGGTTTACCTGACCGAGGCCGAGTACCGGGTTCTCCTCGCGCATCTGCGGGAGATGCAAACCCATACGCCGCTGTGGTCCGCGCCGGTCTATAACTGCGTTGCGTTTGTCGGGGACATCGCAGCGTTCATGGGCATGAAGCATCCATTCCACTGGGTCATGCCCAAGGAATACATCAATGGCATCAAACAGATGAACGGCGGCCGGCAAGAGTTGCCCGCCGCGTGGCTGCAGGCGATGAATCCGGGGCTCGCAAGGCAGTCCGTGGCCCAGCTCGCCGCAGCACGCCACCAGGCCGAATCGGCACCCCAGCAGGCGGATGCAGCAGGCGAGCACGTCGAACAGCCGACGGCGACGGTGCGCGGGCAAGTACAGCAACAGGCTGTGCCTGCCCCAGCCAAGGCCCGCAACAAGCATCATGCCGCTGCGCAGCCGCAAGCGACGGAATCTGTGGCACCTGCTTACGCGGTTGCACAGTAACCGAGATTCGCTGGTCGCCCAGAATTGCGGTCCCCGGCAGATCGGGGACTGCATCCTTATGTCCAAGCGGCCAATTCCCCGACGATTGTCTGGCTGAGGATTCGCTCCAGCGATTGCAATGCGCGGGCAACGACTGCGCCGTCCATCACGCGGTGATCGTAATTGAGCCGGACGTCGACGGTGCCGTCCGGGGCGATCACGCCATAGTTAAGCACCACGGTGCACGGAGCGAGCGGGCGCAGCGATTCGGCGCCGAGCGCGGAATAGACCGAGAGTGCGAAAGTCCCGAAAAAATTCGGGCGCTGCCGACCGATATTGAGCCCGATCCACATCAGCAGACGCCGCAGCGGCCACGGCAGGCGCCCAAACATCAGTACCCGGCGGAATTCCTTGATCTCCCGTAGCGGTGCCTCATTGAAGTGCCGCAAGATGTCGACCAGCTCCTTCAGCGAGCGGCTTGCCGGGTCCTTTACTCTTCCGGCAAAGACTTCCAGTCCCTGTCCGGTCTTTCGTTCGACCGCAATCATCCCCACGCTCGCCGGATATTCGTAGAGGTGCGGCCACGGCAGACCAATATGCACCCTTCTGAGCTCCGGTACCTCCTGCGCCAAAAGCGCGTAAGCCTTGAAAAAGAGCACCGTCCACGGAGGATGGTGCGGGCACGCCTTTCGAGCGTCGATCACGGCGCCAAGTCGCATGCGGCGCTGTACCGGCAGGATCGGTGCCTTGTTCGCGAAGTAAAGAAAGTCGTTTTGAACTCGGCGCGCCGGCGAGAGTCGAATTGCATGCCCGCGCATCTAGGACGGCGATGCTCAGTAGATGTGCGGCACGAGCCGCTTTGTGCGCATCATATATTCCTCATATGAGGGGCCGAATGTCTTCAGCATGAGCGTTTCCTCACGTCGCACGCGGCCACAATACAGAATGCAAAAACCGAACAGTCCGGCCAGAGCGGTGGCCCAATTCGGCAGCAGCAGTGCCTGGCCGAACGACCAAAGCAGGGCCGACGCGTACATCGGATGCCGAATCACGCGATAAACGCCGGTGGTCACGAGGGCATGCTGTTCACGGATCACGAGCTTGATGGAGAAATTCCGCCCCAAATCCGCGTGACTGCGCCAGAATAGCCAAAGCGATGCGGCACTGGCCACAATGCCCGCGCCAAACAGGACCGGCTGAAGTGAATAATCCGCAAATGAGAGCCAGGATGTCCCTAAATAGAGTACCGGAACAGCGAGATAGCCAATGAAGCTCAGGGTCAGCAGCACGCTTTCGTAGGTGCGATCCTGCTCCTCGATTTGCCGGTTGCGTTTGGCCCGATGTGCGTAACGGAAGCGAATGACGCCCCAGCAAAGAGCAAACGCAACCCACAGGAGTTTCGCCGCCGTTGTCATCACTTGGTTTCGCCGGGTTTCGCCGCAGCATCTCACCACAACCCGTTGACGCAGGAATCACCTCCGAGGGCCACTCCGCGACAAAAGGTCGATTTGGCAATAGAACTCTCCAATCGTCAGTTTAGCGTGCGCTGCACGAGAAGCAAAAATAGGGGGCGGGACACACGCCAGCGGGCTCGCAAGGACGCAAGCAAAGAAGCGCCCCATTCCTGCCCCAGTACTGCACGACGGACCCGCAGCATCTCGAGATGCCATATCGCAGGACAAAGCCGTCAATGAAGCGTGCGCGGAGCGACAGCAACCATTTCCGGCGCGTTCTCGCCGATCCGGGTTGATTTGGGGCCCACGTACGGGAATTCCGCGTGCTCGATACTCTTTCGTTCAAACCGACACAGATCGAAAAACCCAGCCGGCCAGCAAGGTTCGCGCAGGCCGTTGCTTCCGCGACCGGCTGGCGCCGGGCGTTGATCGCGTGTCTGGCAGGAGCGGCATCGGTTCTCGCCGATGCGCCGGTCCATCTCTGGCCTATCCTGTTCATCACATTTCCTGTTGTCGTGTGGCTGATCGACCCCGCTCCGGGACAACGCGGACGTCGAGCCTGGGCCTGCGCCGTTGCCGGCTGGTGGTTCGGGTTTGGATATTTCACCGCCGGCCTCTACTGGATCGGCCACGCATTCCTGGTGGACGCGGAGACTTTTGGCTGGCTGCTGCCCTTCGCTGTGCTCGGTCTGCCCGCATTCCTCGCACTTTATACCACTGCCGGTTTCCTGGCGGCGCGAGTTTTGTGGAGACGCGGCGCGCTTCGCATTGTCGCCCTCGCCGTTGCGCTCACCGCCGCGGACTGGATCCGGGGCCATGCGTTCACCGGCTTTCCCTGGAATGCTTTTGGCTATGCGCTCGCGAGCCCGCTGGAGCTTGCGCAAGCTGCCTCCCTTTTCGGGGTCTGGGGATTGACCTTCATCACTGTCGCAGTCTTTGCCAGCCCGGCGACTCTTGCGGATGATCGCTCCGATACGCGGTGGCCCTGGCTACCGCTGGTCGCTGCGCTGATCACTCTCGCCGCTTTGGCCTTGTTTGGATCATGGCGGTTGTCGCGCGTCCCGCCAGCCTTCGTCGAGGACGTTGCGCTGCGCATCATGCAGCCGAACCTGCAGCAGGACAGCAAGTTCAATTATTCGGCCAAAGCGCAGGTGATGAGCCATTATATCAGGCTCTCGACCGGGAGGACCGACTTAAGGCCCGACGGGCTCCGGCAGGTTACGCATTTGATCTGGCCGGAATCCGCCTTTCCGTTTTACCTCAGCAGCGAGCCCAACGCGCTGGCTCAGCTCGGGGCCTTGGTGCCGGACGGCACAGTGTTGATCACGGGCGCGGATCGCACCGGCAGCCCGCCTGCAAATGCCGCCAATACCGACACGCGCACTTCGATCTACGTGATCGATCATCAGGCCGCCGTGCGCGCCCTCTACGACAAGGTGCATCTCGTCCCGTTCGGAGAGTACCTGCCTTTTCAGAGTCTGCTCGAACGGATCGGGCTGATGCAGCTCACGAAAGTCGCCGGCGGGCTCGTTGCCGGCGAGGCGCGGCATCCAATGCAGGTTCCGGGTGCGCCGCCTGCTCTCCCGCTGCTTTGTTATGAAGTCATCTTCCCGGACGAAGTCGCGATGCCGGGCGAGCGCGCGGGCTGGCTGCTCAACCTGACAAATGACGGCTGGTTCGGGCTCAGCAGCGGCCCGTACCAGCACTTCGAGCAAGCGCGTTTGCGTGCCATCGAACAGGGGCTCCCGTTGGTACGGGCAGCAAACACCGGCATCTCCGCGGTCGTCGATCCGCTGGGCCGCATTGTGGGCTCATTGCCGCTCGGTACCGAAGGCCTCCTTGACGCGCCTCTGCCCAAAGCCATTGCCCCGACGGTTTACGCGCGCTTCGGAGATCGCTTCGCCGGACTCGCACTGGCCGTTGCTCTCGTCCTCGTCGTGCGACGGCGAATTTGGGATTGGACAGTGTTGCGCCGGCGGCTCGATGTTTGATCGGGGTTGATCTCGGCCACAATTGCCGCGCTGCTGATCGCATATCATCGCAACCCGCGTTAGTTCGACAATTTGCTTGCAAGTGGCGAGGTTGCCTCACTTTGACTCTCTCCTCGCGCGGCAAATCTCGCGCGTTTTGCGACGTGTTCCTGTCGAGATGACGCCTATTTGTCGTCTCAAATCGGCCTTCTCGGACCGACTATGTACGTTCTTGAATTGGCGTCAGAGCTGCGCGGCGCTGTCATCATCCAGACGAGAAAGCTGATGATGTGACGCACACGCAACCGACATAACCGGCGCCGTCGGGGTAGCTATGGGGCAAGGCCGCACCAGATTTTGAGTACGCGTGTGCGGCCGAAATGGAGGATCGGATGAAAAAGCTTTTACTCGCAGGGACAGCTCTCGCTGCTTTGGCCGCCGGCTCGGCCAACGCAGCCGACCTTTCCAGGCCGGTACCGGTTTATCGGGCGCCGCCCCCGGTGGTGACCTATTTCACATGGACAGGCTGCTACGTCGGCGGCAACGGTGGCGGGCTTTGGGCAAGGAAGGACTGGTCCAACGACATCGCCATTCCCGGCCTGGGCGCGTTTCCTGCCGTTCCTGCAGGCGCCAGCTTCAGCTCACACGAT
>Ga0210408_10006501_pt1 | contig 10104 bp, 8 predicted proteins | sample IncBWH4MmetaG_FD_155471 | JGI IMG/M metagenome (GOLD analysis project Ga0210408, IMG submission 155471) | Forest soil microbial communities from Barre Woods Harvard Forest LTER site, Petersham, Massachusetts, United States - Inc-BW-H-4-M | ecosystem: Environmental > Terrestrial > Soil >...
ATCCTGGGTATGCTGGCCCGATCGCAGGGATTGCCGCAACAAATGCCCAACGCCTTCCTGCTGCTGCGATCCGTCGCCCTGATTAACCTGGGCCTGTTGATTTTTAATATGCTTCCCATCTATCCGTTGGACGGCGGCCAGATTCTGCGGTCGCTCTTATGGTTTGCGATTGGACGTGCCCGCAGTTTGATCGCGGTCACCGTCATCGGATTCCTGGGCGTCGCTGGCCTAATCGTCCTTGCCGTGCGGATCCAATCCTTGTGGTTTGGAGTGCTGTCGGTTTTCATCTTGATGAATTGCTGGAAGGGATTGCAACAAGCGCGAGCGCTCCTGCGTTTTTCAAAATTGCCACGCCATGGCGGATTCTTTTGCCCGTCCTGCAAAACGTCGCCGCCGATGGGTGAGTTTTGGCGCTGCTCCAACTGCCAGAAATCATTCGACACATTTCAAACGCAAGCCGTCTGCCCGCACTGTTCAACGCACTTCGTTACGACCGGATGTCTAGACTGCGGACGAACTCATCCGATGAACGAGTGGACTGGTTCTGCTCTCGTCCCGCGCCCGTTGTAACGCAGGTGTCCCCGCGACCTGAACAATCGTGGATCGAAAGACCAACCTGCGAAGGCTGATTCACTACTTTTCAGTTGGGTCCGAAGGCGCGGCTGAAGAGGATGCCGCCCGGGTTGGAGCGCCTTTGCCCGCGGTGCCTGAGCCCAATCCTAACTTGTTGAGAGTCACTGCGTCGATCTTTCCCGTCGGGCTCATGCCGTTTTTGTCCTGATACTTTCTCATCGCGTCCATGGTTGCGGTATCCCACTTCCCGGTTGCCTCGCCTTGATAGGAACCGTCTTTTTGGAGGGCGGTCTGAATTTCTCTGATTCGATCGGGAGTGGGGGCAGCCTGACCTTTGACTTTGGGCTTTTTCTTGGATTTTGAGGAAACCTTTTTCTTCTTGGCGGTCGTGGAGGACGTTTGCGCCGCGCCCGGGCGGCCCGCTCCGGACACAACGGGGGCCACGCTCACAAGGAGCGCGGCCCCGAAAGTGAACAGCAAGATTCGTTTGGTCATCGTATGTTCATCTGCTCGAATTATTGTTCAGGAGCAGGAACGACTCCGGCCAGGAAGACCGTGTCGAACTGCTCGCTGCCCGATCGCCGCTGGATCTTGAACAAAACATTTTGTCCTGGTTTCAAGCCCGAAACGGCTTTGCGATACTCGGCCACGGAGGTAATTGGCGTGTGGTTGACCTCCGTGATGACGTCGCCGCGAGTGAAGCCGATATCCTCAGCAAAGCTCGCCGGGTCAACCGCAGTGACGAGCGCGCCCTTCATGTTCTCGTATCCGGCGCGGCGCGCACGGTCGGTGCCCAGGTCTTCCAGGCGCAGGCCGAACTCGGCTGGCGTCGGTCCGTTGTCATTCCCGCCACCGTTTACGGTGCGATCCGGGAAAATCTTGGTGCGATCGGCTACGGTGATGGAGGTTTCGTGTTCCTTCTTGTCACGCAGATAAGTGACGCGCACGGTATTGCCAATGGGAGTGCTCGCAATCGGATTTACAAGGTCGCTGCCATTGTGAACGGGCTTCCCATTCACGCTTGTAACTACATCACCCGATTGCAGGCCCGCTTTTTCCGCGGGACTCCCCGCCTCGACTCTTTGCAGAACAATGCCATACGACGCACCGAGTTCCTTTAGAACGAGTGGGTTCGCGCCCTGCGTTTCAGTAAAGCTCACGCCGATCGAGCCGCGAGTCACTTTGCCGTTGCTGATGATCTGATTGTAAACGCCGATGGCGGTATTGGAAGGCAATGCAAAGCCGACGCCCTCATTGCCATGTCCCCCCGTGATGATCGCCGTGTTGATTCCGATCACCTGGCCGGCCATGTCCACGAGCGGACCGCCGGAATTGCCGGGGTTGATTGCCGCGTCGGTTTGAATGAATCTTTGAAACTGCTGTCCCACATTGCCGCGGTCCTTGGCGCTGATAATTCCGGCAGTGACGCTGCCCTGCAGAAAACCAAATGGGTTGCCGATGGCCAAGGCCCAGTCACCCACCTGCACGGAATCGGAATTGCCGAGTTTCGCGAACGGCAGGTCGTGGCCCACTTCGATTTTCAAAATCGCCAGATCGGTCTCTTCGTCGATCCCCACGACTTTGGCCGTGTATTGGGTCTGCTCCCCGTTCAGCGTGACTTGAACCTTGGTGGCGCCATCCACGACGTGGTTGTTGGTCAGGATGATGCCCTTTTTATCCACGATCACGCCCGAGCCCAGGCTGCGTTCGGCCTGCGGACCTTGGTCCGGAAAATCGAAGAAGCGGTTGAAAAAGTCCTGAAATGGCTGTTGGTCTTGATCCTGGTCCGGCGGATTCAAATCGCCGCCGCGATTGCGCTGCCCCGGCGCTGCGCGCCCTTTTCCACGTTGTTCGATGACTTGCGTGGTCGAAATATTCACGACCGCCGGCTGCACCTGCTTCACGATGGTGGCAAAAGCGCTCGACAATTGCACCGGATCGGGAATCGCCAGCGGCGTCCCACCCACTGCTGCCAAGGGATGCGCCGCGCCGACATGACCCGAGATCACCGTGCCAATGAGCATTCCGATGGCTAGGGTCACGGTGACCAGAAACGTTGCCAGAATCTTTCGGTTGCGCACCCAGGCGCCAAATTCCCGAAGCTGTATACCCATATTCTTCACTCCTCTTCTGCTCTGCGCGTCCCTCGATTCGCGTCGTTCAATTTGCTGGAGATTATACCACTCACTCCGGCGCTTCGCGTACTCTTAGACGCGAGCAAGTTTTTCCAGCGGAACATCCGTCCTTCGAAGCGCACCGTCCGCTCAAGGTTGTAAATTTCGCCTATAACCCATGTTTATGGGACTCACAATCATTATAAATTTGATCCACAACCCTACTCATGGTCAAATGGAACCCATGAGAGATTGTGAATGCGTTTTTCCCAGCGCCAGCCTCCCGCCGGTGATTTTTCTACCATTCCTATACCGGCAAAAGCCTGTGCGACGAACAACCTGCATGGCACACCAACACCTGCTAAATTTGGATGCACAAACATGAACCCGCGTTCCATGTACCGGAAAATTTGGGAGTCCCACCTCGTCCGCGAGGCCCCCGGCGAACCTTCGCTGATATACATCGATCGCCACCTCATTCATGAAGTGACGTCGCCTCAGGCGTTTGCGGGCCTGAAGGCCGCCGGCCGCAAAGTGCGCCGCCCTGACCTGACCTTTGCCGTCATGGACCACTCGGTGCCCACCAAGAACCGCAATCTGCCGATTCTGGACACTGCCGCGGCGGGACAGTTTGACGCCCTCGAACGCAGTTGCCGAGAGTCAGGCATCGCGTTGTTCGATATGTTCAGCCACAATCAAGGCATCGTGCACGTTATCGGTCCGGAACTGGGCCTGACTCAGCCCGGGCAAACGATTGTATGCGGGGACAGTCATACGTCGACGCACGGAGCGTTCGGTACTCTAGCGTTCGGCATCGGCACGAGCGAAGTCGAACATGTGCTGGCCACGCAGTGCATGCAGCAATATGAATCCAAGACCATGCATATTGTGGTCAACGGAAAGCGCGGCAAAGGCGTTTCCGCCAAGGACCTAATTCTTGCCATTATCGGCAAAATTGGCATCGGGGGCGGCGCGGGGCACGTGTTCGAGTACGCGGGCGAAGCGATTCGTGCGTTATCCATGGACGGCCGCATGACCGTGTGCAACATGTCCATCGAAGGCGGCGCGCGAGCGGGGATGATCGCGCCTGACGACACCACATTTGCGTACTTGGAGGGGCGTCCCTACGTTCCGCGTGGGAAAGATTTTCAAGAGGCCGTGCAGGTCTGGAGGGGTCTGGCAACGGATCCGGGCGCGAGTTATGACGCCACCGTGGAACTCGATGCCTCCGCAGTCGCGCCGCAAGTTACCTGGGGCACGAATCCAGGGATGGTCACGGGCGTAACCGGAAAGGTGCCTGATCCTGGTTCGTTCCGCGATCCTGATGCCCAGAAGGCGGTAGCGCGTGCCCTGGCGTACATGGGCCTCAAACCTGGCACGGCGCTCATGGACGTCCCCGTTGACCGCGTATTTATCGGGTCCTGCACGAATTCACGTTTGAACGATTTGCGGGCCGCCGCTCACGTGGTTGCCGGAAAGCATATTTCCAAGGATCTGAAGGGCGCGCTCGTGGTGCCCGGTTCGATGACCATCAAAACGGAGGCGGAGGCCGAAGGGCTGGACAAAATTTTCCGCGACGCTGGATTTGAATGGCGCGACGCAGGTTGCAGCATGTGCCTCGGCATGAATCCGGATATCCTTCTTCCCGGAGAACGGGCCGCCAGCACTTCGAACCGGAATTTCGAAGGCCGCCAAGGCAAGGACAGCCGGACGCACCTGGTCAGCCCAATCATGGCCGCGGCCGCGGCGATTGCCGGCCATTTTGTAGACATCCGCGAATGGAACGTGGAAGCACCAGAGTAGCGCAGGCTTCAGCCTGCGAGGTGTGGTCTTTGCAACGCCAAAACCAACAGGCTGAAGCCTGCGCTACAAAGAAGAACATTGTCAGTTGATCTCTATGGATGCGATGGAGCTGAGATGCAGCCCTTTTCTAAACACACTGGATTGGTTCTACCCCTGGACCGCGTAAACATCGACACCGATCAAATGGTGCCGAAGCAATTCCTGAAGCTGCAGACCAAGCAGGGCTATGGCAAGGTCTTGTTCTATGATTGGCGTTACCTGCCAGCGGAAAAACCAAATCCGGATTTTGTCCTGAACTGGCCACGTTATAAAGGCGTATCGATCCTGCTCGCGCGAGCGGGCTTCGGCTGCGGTTCGAGTCGCGAGCATGCTCCATGGGCCGTCGCCGATTACGGCTTTCGAGTCCTGATCGCGCCAAGCTATGCCGATATTTTCTACAGTAACTCATTCATAAACGGTCTTCTCCCCGTGACTCTGCCCGAATCCCAAATCGATGAACTTTTCCGGCGAACAGAGAACCAAGAAGGCTATTCCCTAACAGTCGATTTGTCCGCGCAAACAGTCAGCGACGCAAGCGGGCTGAGCTACCGCTTCGAGATCGATGAATTCCGGAAGCACATCCTGCTCGAAGGACTCGATGAAATTGCGATCACGCTGAAGCAAGACACGAAAATCACAGAATACGAAAAATCGCATCGGCCGGGCGCCACGATGTACTCCCCTGTGGACGCAAAATTTGCCTCCAAGCAATGATGATTTGCAGCAGCGGCGGGCAATCCGGTGGGAAAGATGGAACCACACGAACGGAAACTGTTGCTGGATCAGCTGGCTTCGAGTGAAGCACGGCTTCTGGATCTCGTGGCTGGCCTGACTCAGCAACAGTGGAGTTTCCGTGAGACTCCCGAACGATGGTCCATTGCCGAAAATATTGAGCACGTCATTGTGCTCGAAAATTTCATCACTCAAACAATTGCAATGGTTTTGGAAGGGCCGGCTCAGCCCGAAAAGAAACTTCTGGTCTCTGAGAAGGAAAGTTTGGTCCTCGGCGTGGCGAATTCGCGAAGCGTGAAAATCAAAGCTCGAGAAGCCGCTCGCCCCGTGGGGAGATGGGCCTATCCAGCCGAACTGATCTCAGAGTTGAGGAAGACCCGGGCGCGAACCATCGCATTCGCGGCGGAGACCCAGGCTGACCTTCGCGATCACTTCTTTCCTCACGTCGCATTCGGGGATCTCGACTGTTATCAGTGGCTGGTCGTGCTGGGCCAGCATGGATTCCGGCACGCATTGCAAATCGAGGAAATCAAGGCTGACGCCAAGTACCCTGCCTCGTAGCATTCTGTTCCCCTTCAGGACGGCTTTTCCCCCTTTGGGAAAGCAGTCCCTTTGTGCTTCCCTGTAGTCCAATTCATTAAGATCGCAAGCCAAATCAGCACAGGAACTTATGCAACGGGGATTGCCCTCGGGTTGGGCACATGGTTGCGACGAGGACCACAGGTCTGCCTGAAGGCGTGAACTGGGTTCTGGCGCCGGAAACAAGAAGGGGAGTTTCTGATGACCGTTCGCCGAAAGACGCTGCTGATCATTGCCATTACGTGCCTCGGACTTGTCGTCATGTTGTACGCGGCCTCGCGGTCGTTTCTCCTGGGGGGCTTCATCAAACTGGAGCAAGCCTTCGCGCAAGAAAACGTGCAACGCGTGCTCAATGCCCTGGACCAGGACTTTGCAGCGATCGATCGGTTCACCTATGACCGCGCGTCAACTGGGGAGATGTATGAAGGTGTGTCGCCCCTCGCGCCGGAAGTTATCCATTGGCTGGTAGGAAAGGATTCCAGCGGGACGACACAGACGCGGCGCTTCAATTTCATATTCGTGATCGACAGTTCAGGCCGGATTGTCGCTTCCCGGGGGCATGACCTGACAACGATGCAGGTGATGGCGCCTCCGGAAAGCCTGAAATCGCACATTTCAATTTCCGACACGCTCCTTCGATCCGCGGCTTTGAACGGAAAGACGGCTGGAGTGCTGCTCCTTCCTGAGGGGCCTATGCTCGTGGTCTGTCGCCCCATTCTCAAACCTAACGGGGAGGGTCCGGCGCGCGGCTTCATACTATCCGGCCGTTATCTGGAACCCCCCGGTGACCTTTCAGGATTAGAAAAGACGACCAATTTTTCGCTCTCCGTTCACAGGATGGAGGGAGAAAGTTTGCCGGACGACTTTGCTGACGCGCGCCGGCATTTATCCGCGCAAGCCAAGATTTATGTGCGATCCATTGACGCCTCCGTCTTGGGCGGCTACGCGTTGCTTTATGACATTTATGGAAATCCAGCGTTGATTTTGAAGGTGGAGATGCCGCGGCGAATCTACCGCCAGGGTCAAGTCAGTCAATTATACTTCGTCGCATCTCTGGGAATCGCGGGGCTGGTTTTCGCCATTGCAGTCATGCTCCTGCTTGAAAAGTCCGTCATGTCCAGGCTGAGCGGCCTAAACACTAGCGTCGCTTCCATCGCCAGCAGTGGAGACGTATCGGGCCGCTTGCATTGCGCCGGGAGCGACGAGATTTCCCATTTAGGAAGCGCGATTAATCGCATGCTGGAATCCCTGCAACTCTCCCAGAAGCAAAAACAACAGACGGAGGATCGCTACCGGGCCTTCATGAACAACATCCCGGCGATTGCCTCGATCAAGGATAGAGATGGCCGCATTCTTTACATCAACGAACCCCTGTCGAGAATCTACCAAATCAAATTTGAGGACGTGCTAGGAAAGACTGGGTATCACTGGCTCCCTCCGGAAACCGCGGAGAGAATTCGCCTTCATGACCAGGAGGTCCTCTCGACGAAACGCTTGATGCAATTCGAGGAAGTGGTCGCGACGCCGGATGGAATCCCTCACCATTGGCTCGCTTTCCGATTTCCGATTGAAGGTTCGGACGGGGAGCTGTTTGTTGGAACAGTCGCCGTCGACATTACGCGCCGCAAACACGCCGAGGCCGAATTGCAGCAGGCCAAGGAAATGGCCGAGGCCGCCAATCGCGCGAAAAGTGAATTCTTGGCGAACATGAGCCACGAAATCCGTACGCCGCTCAACGGCGTCGTCGGCATGACCGCACTCGCCTTGGGAACCGACTTGACCCCGGAGCAGCAGGAGTACCTGGAAACGGTGAAGCTTTCAGCGGATTCCCTCCTCACGGTGATTAACGACATTCTCGATTTCTCCAAGATTGAAGCGGGCAAAATCGATTTCGAAATGATCGACTTTGATATCCGCGAGACGATGGAAATGACCATGAAGACCTTGGCCTTCCGCGCGGATGAAAAAGGCCTTGAACTACTCTGCGATATTTCCCCGGAAGTCCCGGAGGCGATCCAGGGAGATTCAACTCGTTTGCGTCAGGTGGTCATCAATAATCTGGTCGGCAATGCCATCAAGTTCACAGACAAGGGAGAAGTGGCGCTGAAGCTGGTGGTAATCGAGAGCGAGGACAAGGATCGCTTGCTTCATTTCACAGTCTCCGATACGGGAGTCGGAATTCCCGTGGAGAAGCAGAAATCCATCTTCGAGCCATTTACCCAGGCCGATACCTCGACGACGCGCAAGTATGGCGGAACCGGGCTGGGCCTATCGATTTCCATTCGTCTGGTCCAGATGATGCACGGCAAAATGTGGCTCGAAAGCGAGCCGGCAGCGGAACGAAGTTTCACTTCACAGTTCCTTTGGTCCCTGCTAGGGAACCTGTGAAGACGGCACACGGCGACCGGTTCGATTTGCTGAGAGGCGTGAGGGTCCTGATAGTCGACGACAACTCCACGAATCGCAGAATCCTCGAATTGATGCTGAAAAGATGGGGAATGCGCCCCAAATCCATGGAGGGTGGCGCGGAGGCCATCGTGGAATTACTTGCCAACTGCGCGGAGGCCCAACGGTATGGGCTGATCGTCAGCGATGTGCTGATGCCCGGGATGGACGGCTTTTCTTTTGTCGAACGCGTCCGCCAAGAGCCGAAGCTCTCCACTGCAAAGATCATGATGCTGACCTCCTCTGGGCAAAGAGGCGATGCGGCGCGCTGTGAGGAATTGGGAATTTCCGCTTACACGATGAAGCCTGTCCGGCAATCTGAACTGCTCGAGGTCATTTCCAGGATTCTCGATAGCCGCGAACAGGAATCCCCTCAACCTCTGATCACCCGGTATTCCCTTGCCAGCGCTCAGAAGGCCGGGCCATCCCTTCACATCCTGGTCGCCGAAGATAATGCAGTGAATCAAAAACTAGTAGCACGGCTTCTCGAGAAACGTGGGCACAACGTCAAGATCGTTGCAAACGGACGCGAAGCGCTGGGCGCTCTCGATCAAGGAACTTACGATTTAATTCTGATGGATTTGCAGATGCCCGAAATGGACGGGTTCGAGGCGACCGACGAGTTACGCAAACGTGAAAAACTTTCGGGTCTGCACACTCCCGTGATCGCCCTGACCACACATGCCATGAAGGGAGACCGGGAACGCTGCCTTAATGCGGGCATGGACGGATATCTTTCGAAACCGATCCTCGCCAAGGAATTGGATGACCTATTGGAGGTCTATATCAAACAACGGCGAGTGGGCCCACGTGTGTTGGAGCACGAAAAGCAAACCAGCTAACCCCGCGATCCGGTGGTATCTCCGTCCCGGTGGAACCGCGCCCTCTCCGTCCCGAAATTCACGGGACGGAGAGGCCTCTACAAAAACCTAACCCGCGCCCGCGGTTGGTCTTTTAGAGGCCGCCCGTTTTTGAGGTGGGCAGTTTCTTGTGGCGGCCACAATTTAAACTGTGGGACTACATGGGATCCGTAAGTCTCTTCTTCCTTGAAGACGAATCTGACGGATCCGGTCGCGCGACTCATGACCCGGCGGAAGGAATCGTCCCCTTCCATTCGGCGATGCAAATCCCGCCCAGGATCAGCGCCGCTCCGGCAAGCGCTCTGCCCCCGAGCCGTTCATGGAGCATGAAGAAGGAAGTGATCGCGGCGAATACGGGTTCGAACGTGAGAATCAGCGCCGTGTTCGTGGCCGACGTGTGCCTTTGTCCCCACACCAGAAGCGGATAGGCGAGCGCGGTTGTGAAAATCGCCGTGACGATCACGCCGAACTCCATCTGAAATGTGAATCGCACAAAGAAAGGTTCCCAGCGGGTGAGATCTAATATGGGCACGGCTATGGCGGAGAGCACACCTGTTAAGATCACTTGCAGACAGCTCAAGGCTCCCAGCGAGTATTTCCCGGTGTAGCGCGCAATGAATATGATTTGAAACGCGTACAGGACCGCGCAACCCATCACTAGCAAATCGCCGCGATTGAGATCGGCAAACCCCTCCGTCGGTACCGTGAGGAGATAGAGTCCGGCGAAAGAGACCGCTGCCCCTCCCCAGGCCCACGCCCCAATTTTCCTTCGCCAAAATGCGGCTAGAAAAACAGGGACAAGAACGACGCTCAATCCCGTGATGAAAGCGGCTTTCGATGGAGTCGTGCGCGCAATTCCCGCGGTTTGAAACGCGTAGCCGCCGAACATGAATAGCCCGACTTGAACGCCTGCCCAGGCTTCGTCGAGTGTGAGTTTGCGGAGATCTTCCCGGTAAATC
>Ga0210408_10006503_pt1 | contig 10101 bp, 10 predicted proteins | sample IncBWH4MmetaG_FD_155471 | JGI IMG/M metagenome (GOLD analysis project Ga0210408, IMG submission 155471) | Forest soil microbial communities from Barre Woods Harvard Forest LTER site, Petersham, Massachusetts, United States - Inc-BW-H-4-M | ecosystem: Environmental > Terrestrial > Soil >...
CGGATTAACAATTGTAAGATGTTGCCGAAAATCACTGGTGGCTGGTGGACGGCGACTACGGTGTCGTTTTCCGTCAGTGCGCTCTGCTGTACCCGACGCTGTTCAATCGCAGTCAATATCATCGGGATAGCATCGAATAGGTCCTTCCTATGACGCTGGACGAATGCTCCTCCTGGAGCGCCGAACGCGACAACTAGGTCGGGCGAGCGATGCACAAAGAGTGCGCTGAGATACTCGGCGAATTCGCGCTCCACATTTTCATCGTTTCCACGAGCCGTAGTGACTGAGAACTCGTCTACAATTAACGGCCAGGATGATCGACGCTCCAGCTCTTGTCGGAGTGCTTTGGAGTACTCGCTCCAGGGTTTGAAGTTCTGACCGTAAGGGTGAAGCGAAGCGCACTCCGCACCACTGGGGTATGTGGACCATCTGCGATATTCTACGCCTCTCGCTTCATGTCGTCCATTGGGCACCTTTGAGACATGCCGACGGACTTTTGAGATTGTCTGTTTATCAGGGTGGACACCGGTCCCGATCGCGGACGTTTATCTTTCGCAATGGGGCGGCCAACACAAAGCGAGAAAGTCATGAGCGTGACGTCATTTCCAAACGTCCTGGAGCCTGCGACGACTTTGAAGAACTACGCGCCTATAGGCGTCAAGTTCTGAGAGAACCAACAAACCGCCCTCGAGGGCTTGAAGGAATTTGCCGACGGTTGGTTTGCGCGGTGTCATGAGAGCACGCAAGCGGCGAGGCGGCCAAACATATTGCTGATGCCGCAACGCCCTCCGATGTATTCCGGGAATATCAGAACTGGTTTGCGCGAGCGATGGAACTGCTCGCCGAGGATGGCAAGGCTTATCGGCAACAAGTGCTGAGGACCGCAGCTCAGGTGAGTGCGCCGCCGGAAGCGCGGCTGGCAGATGAGCAGCGTACCGGCTGACGTCCCGCCATACCGCTTACTTTCGTCATCGATTCCGAGCCTCCGGCGTCCCATCGCGTGTCGTTTCGCGACGGATCAAACACCCGCTCGAAGTGACGGTTCGACGCTCTAATGACGTCGATGCGCGCGAACCTCGCTTGATCGTCATGTTCTGCAACCAGCAAAAGTGCCGCATCGCGACCTGCCATTCGGTATCATGTTCTGCCTTGGGCTGATTACTTCACTTTTCAGACATTGCGCGATGTCGGCTGCCTTTCCGTGCGGGAACCCGGGCCCTACATCATCGTTGAAGCTACAGCCCCGGAGAAACCTGGATGTTCCGCAATTATGCGCTTGTTCTCGCCTTGGCGCTCGGCAGCCTGATCGTGCCCGCGCAAGCGCAGCTGACCCCACCCGCGGGATCGGCCGGCGCCGGCAATTCGCCGATCAGCGGCGTGCCGTTCGGTCCCGCCAATCCCAGGGTGCTCGCTGACCCCAGCGGCATCGGCAACGCCTCAACGGTCCCGCCGCTCCGTACCAACACCCCGGCGCCACCGGTCTCTTACGGATCGGTCACTTCGTCACCGCCGTCGCGCACACGCGTCGTCACGCCGCCTTATGCGGGCGCGTCACAGCGGATCATCAGCGCGCATAACGTCGAGCCAAGAAGCAAGGCACCGGTCCGCCGGCGAGGTCGCGCACAGGTCAGCACGTTCACGGGGATTTGCCGGGGGTGTTAGAGCGCGTCTGACATTCAGTTTGCCATGCGTTGCATGTCGAAATGTCGCCAATGGCGCAAAGCGGTCGTTTCGCAAGCGAACCGGAAGCAGATGCGCCGGACTGTGCACTCGGATTTGAATCGCCTCCCAACAACCAGCCGTCTATGGTGTGCCTATGTCGCGCCTCGTGTTTCTGTTGATTGCTATCGTCCTATCGATACTGCCGGCCGTCGCGTCGGCTGCGCCGGCCCATAACCGGCCGGCGCCACGCTGGCATGGCTACGGCTTCCTGCCGGGTTATCATCAGCCACCGAATAACAGCCTGCCGGATTACGCCCAGAAAGATTCAGTTTCGCGCATGGCGCGTCGCAACCGGCGCCCTTGGTATATCGATCCAGTCCCAAGTTATTACGGGTACGATGGCGAGTGGCACTATTTCGGCCGGCCTGGCTTTTACGGTGGCCGCTATAATGGCGGCAGCTTTGGCCCTTGCTGGACGCGGACGCCGATCGGGCCGATCTGGAATTGCGGCTGATCAAGCTATTGCTTAAAGACCGCGCGCGTGTGCATCCGTTTGCCGATAACGGCGGCTCATGGCGCAAAGCCGACGTTCACCACGAGAGGACAAAAATCCGAGATGCGTCATTTAGGGACCTCTGCACGCACAACCACAATGTCCGCTTCCCTCAATGTCGTTGAAAACGTGCGCCACAGCGTCGCGTCGGGGGCTGCGGGATCAGTGGTCACCTGATATTTCCGTGTCGGCTCTTCGTAAGCCCAAAAACAGAGCATGGGGCTTCATCCGAGTGGACATCAAGTGTAAACCCGATACGCTGGTAATCTCAGGTTGACCAAAGGCGCTCACTTCTCAATGGGCGATTGATCCAATCAAAGAAAATCTCAGGGTTTGAGCGTGTTCGCGCGCACCCGAAATATAAAAAAACAAGACAGGGAGAGAGACATGAACAAACTTTTGCTGGCAGGCGCCGCGGCGGTTTTCGCTTTGGCTGGTTCCAACGCCTCATTTGCAGCAGACAAAAAAATGCTCGCGTTTGTCGTAAATGGCGCCTCCGATTTCTGGAAAGCGGCGGAAGCAGGCGTGAAAAAGGCTCAGGGCGAGCTTCCAAACTTCAACCTTGTCTTCAAATATCCTGAGCAGGCCTCCGCAGCGATTCAAATCAGGCTGATGGACGATCTCGTCGCCGCGGGTGCAGCCGGCATCATGGTGAGCTCCGCCGATCCCAAAACGTCGAGCGACAGCCTCAATCGCATCGGCAAGCAAGTTGCCCTGTTCACGACCGACAGCGACGCGCCCGATACCAGCCGGGTCGCTTACATCGGTTCAAGCAACACCGATGCCGGCAAGCAGGCCGGCCAATTGCTGCTGAAGGCCCTCCCCAACGGCGGAAAATGCATGGGGTTTGTTGGGTTGCTCGGCGCAGACAACGCAAAAGAGCGCATCCAGGGGGTCAGGGACACTATCGCCGGATCGAAGATCACGCTGGTAGACGTTCGGGGCGACGACATCGATCAGACCAGGGCGAAACGCAATGTCGAGGACACCCTCACGGCCAATCCCGATATCAATTGCATGATCGGTTTCTATTCCTACAACACCCCCAGAATCTACGAGGCTCTCAAGGACGCCGGCAAGCTCAAGCAGATCACCATCATCGGCTTCGACGAGGACCCGATTACGCTGGGCGGTGTCAAGGAAGGAACGATCGTCGGAACCGTGGTGCAACAGCCTTACGAATGGGGCTATCGGGGAATGAAGGACATGGCCAAATACCTGGAGGGCGATAAATCCTTCATCCCGGCCAACAAGCTGATTATCGTCCCGACTAAGATCATCGACCCGTCAAACGTCGATTCGTTCTGGGCCGAACTCAAGCAGCGGCAGGGCAAGTGATCCAAGGCAACCCGACGATGCGACCGCCGGCGCATGCGCTGGTGGTCAGCATCGGAAATGCCGCTGTTGGAAACGTCAGCAGCAATATGTGAGTGTCGACGAAAATCGGTACGCGCGATCCACCGCCGCAGATAAGCGATGAGGCATGCCAGAACCCGTCCTCGAACTGATCAGTATCTTCAAATCTTATCCGGGGGTACAAGCTCTTTGCGATGTCAACCTTGCCGTCGCGGCCGGTGAGGTCGTTGGGCTGATTGGGGAAAACGGTGCGGGTAAAAGCACATTGATGAGAATCCTGGGTGGCGTCACGGCGCCAAGCTCCGGCATCATCAAGCTTCGCGGCGCGCAAAAGGACAATCTCACGGTCTCGGAAGCGATCCGCTGCGGCATAGCCTTTGTTCACCAGGAACTGAACCTGTTCGATAACCTCGATGTGGCGGCAAACGTTTTCTTTGGCCGTGAGCAACTTTCATTTGGAATGTTCCAGCTGATCGATACCGCTGCGATGGTGTCCCGCACCGAACCCCTGCTTGAGCGGCTGGGCGCGGACTTTGACCCCGACACGCCGGTTGCCGCTCTTTCGCTGGCCCAACGCCAACTGGTCGAGATCGCAAAGGCGCTCTCCCTGGGTGCCGAAATCGTGATCATGGACGAACCCACTTCAAGCCTGACATTGACCGAGACCAACCGTTTGCTCGAGATCATTGCGGAACTGAAGGCGGCCGGCGTCAGCATTATCTTCATCACTCACCGTCTTAACGAAATAGAGCAGTGCGCCGATCGTGTCGTTGCGCTTCGCGACGGTGCGGTGGTTGGGACGCTGCAAAAGGCGGAGATCGAGCACGATCGCATGATCCGCCTCATGATCGGCCGTGACCTGAAGGCGCTCTACACGCCCCCCCGAGGCGCTGTGGGGAAGGAAATTCTCGTGTCAAAAGATATTCGAACGACGACCTACCCGGATTGCGCGGTCAATTTTTCGTTGTGGCGCGGTGAGATCGTCGGTCTGGCGGGACTGGTCGGGTCCGGACGATCCGAACTCGCGCGCACCATCTTCGGAATTGACCGGCCGATCGGCGGGTCGGTGGTTTTCGAAGGTCGTCCGCTGACCATCCAATCGCCTCGCGATGCGATCGCGCACGGCATCTACCTCGTCCCAGAGGACCGCAAGCGGGCGGGGTTGATTTTGGAAGACGATGTCACCAGCAATATCTCGCTACCGAATCTGCGGCAGTTTGCCGTTGCCTATCTGCTGGATCGCAATCGCGAGGAAGAATCGGCAAGGCAACAAGCCGAGCGGCTCAACATCCGGGCGCCATCGGTATCAAGCGTGGTAGGAACGCTGTCCGGCGGCAACCAGCAAAAAGTGGTGCTTGCCAAATGGCTGGCCATGTCGCCCAACGTGATACTGTTCGATGAGCCGACGCGTGGAATTGACGTAGGCGCCAAGAGTGAAATCTATAGCCTGATACGGGCTCTTTCCGATGCCGGCGTCGCTGTGCTGATGATTTCCAGCGACATGGAGGAGGTCATCGGGGTGAGCGACCGCATTCTAGTCATGCATGAAGGCCGGATCAGCGGCGAGCTTGAGCGCGATCAGTTCAGCGAGCATCACGTGATGCAACTCGCTGTCGGCAAGGCCACGAATTCGGAACAGCCATGTTAAGAAAGGATCTGGGCCTTTTTTTCCTGATCCTGGTTGTCGGTGCGGTCGTCGCATTGATCAATCCGCGCTTTCTGTCTCCCGTCAACATGGCCAACACCGCCAATCTGATCGGTCTGTTCGGACCTTTCTCGCTGGGTGAAGGCCTTGTGATCATTACCGGAGGCATCGATCTGTCGATCGGATCGGTTTTTGCGCTGCTCGGCGTGATCTTCGTCGACCTACTTGTTACCTACGAGCTCCCCTGGCCGCTGGCCGTCCTGATCATCCTCGTCGGAGGGACACTGGTCGGACTGATCAACGGGTTCCTGATTACCAGGATGCGCTTACAGCCATTCGTGGTCACGCTCTGCGGCCTTTTGCTTTATCGCGGCATCGCCCGCTACTACACTAACGACGGAACCGCAGGGTTCGCCTTCGGCCAGAGCTTTCCGACGCTTGAATGGCTGACAACCGGGCGCAGCTTTGGCGTACCTCATACCTTCATCGCGTTCGTCATTATCGCACTTGCCATGGCGGTGCTGCTGCATCGCTCGGTGTTCGGCCGATATCTTTTCGCGGTCGGACGCAATGAAGAAGCCGCGCGCTATTCCGGCATCCGGACGGGTCGCGTGGTGGCCGTGGCTTATGTGATTTGCGGCGCGCTGGCGGGTCTTTCCTCGATATTCCTCTCCATGTACACCCGCTCGATATCGCCGGCCTCTCACGGAAATTTCTACGAGCTATATGGGATCGCGGCGGCGGTGCTGGGCGGGTGCTCGCTTCGGGGCGGCGAGGGATCAATCGTCGGCATCGTTCTCGGCGCTATTCTGCTGCAGATCTTGCAGAATCTCGTGAACCTGCTGGGAATACCGAGTTCACTCAACTTCGCGGTGATGGGAGCCGTCATCCTGATCGGCGTGGTGGCCGACCAGCAATTCACCGCCTACCGCGAACGCAAAATAGCAGGGCGGGCTGGCAAGAGCTGAGGCAAAATCGGCCGCCGATCCCCCGTCGTTCTGCGCTAGAGCGCGATGACTCTTCTTCGAATCGTCATCGCGCGCTCTATCCTTTTGTTTGAGCATGATCTTTTTCGGAAAACCGGTGTCCATGCTCTAGGCTGCCCGCCACAAGCGACCAGCCGTCGACCAGCACGAATTGTTCGGCGAGCTCGAACGGCCGCTGCTGGGCGCAAAGCGGACTTTTGCGAAAATGCTGAAGTGGGTCAGGTGCCATAACCGTGAAGAGCGCAGCCTGGAATGAGAAAGCGCTCCAGGTTCCGAATGATCAGCCTTGCCACCCGGATTATTTTCGATGCTCGCTCTGGTGAACCAGAAATGACTTGGCTTCCAGGAGATTGGGCGCGACACCAAGCCCCGGCGCGTCGGTCAGCGCGAAGCGGCCGTTGACAAGGGGCGGGAAGGGTTCGGCAAGTACAGCCTGGAGAGGGTTCTCCATGGCGTCATGTTCAAGCAGTCCGTCGCCGCCGACGGCGGCCAGCACATGTGCGGCCGCGTGCAGGCCGATACCTGAGTTGAGCCAGTGTGGGCAATAGCGACGGCCCGCAGCGATGGCGCGCCGCGCTACAGCAGCGCAGCATGAAATCCCGCCCCACTTGCAGATATCCGGCTGGATCACGCCGAGGTGACCGGCCGCGATCGCAGCATCGAACGCCTGAAAGCCAATCAGATTCTCGCCGCCTGCGAGCAGGACACGAGAGAGCATGGCAAGCTCCGCCCAGTGCTCGGGCGGATCGTCAGCCGGGATCGGCTCTTCGATCCAATCCAGCGGAAATTGGCCGAACGCCTCGACCGAAGGCCGCGCGGTCGCGAGGTCCCAGCCCTGGTTGGCATCGATCATGAATCGTTCGCCTTCCCTGAGCCGGGCAGCGATTTCGCGCACGTTTGCCAGATCGCTTTTCATATCGAAGGCAACCTTCAGCTTGAAGGCGCGGTATCCGCGCTCGCGACACATGGCGACATATTCGGGCGCCCCCTTGGGATTGAGATTGCTGGCATACGCCATCACTGGCTCGGGCTTGGCCGATCGGCCGAGCGCTTTCCAAAGCGGCAGCCCGGCCTTTCGCGCGGCCAGATCGGAGAGCGCAACGTCGATGCCGGCGATGCAGGCGGCAAATGGGCCCGGCTCGCCACTCTGAATGGTGTTGCGTCGCATGCGCTGGGTCAGATCGATCCAGGCTGCGGCGGGACTGGTCCAGGTGCGTCCAAGCGACATCGGTAAGATGACCGTCTCGAGCAGTCTCAACTTGCTCTCAGCTCCGGAAGGCGGGAAGTTTGCCCACACCTCGCCCCATCCAAAGGCCCCGTCCCGGTCCTCGATCCTGATCAGCAGCGCGTTGCGCGCGGGGATCGAGCCGAACGAGGTGACGATCGGCTCCCTGATGGCGGCTTTGTAATGAAAGACTTCGATCCGGGTTGGGGCGAGAGCGTCTTGTGCAGGTGTTTGCATGGTAAGCCTCTCGGGGCCGGCGGCGATGCGGAATTTGGTCGCTATCGGACCATAGAGGAACATCGACCAGCCGCGCTGATCAAGCCCGAATTATGCGTGCGCGCCCATGCCCGAACTGGATCAATAGACGACATCTCAGGAATGACCGTTTTCCTTGGCGCCAAGCGGACATCCTCCCAAGCACTGACGTCAAGTAAGTGCCATCTCAAAGACACGAGCTAATCCCGCCTGCCATCCCTTCCGGCCGCAAAGATGCAATAACGGTTGGAAGATGCACGTTTTGCGGGTTCTGCCGGCCGGCCGGAGCAGCCGAAACCGGGAATGGCTTGATGGACAGGGAATGCCGCCGCCTGTTAGATTTCATGGAAATAGGTCCCGGCGGCAAGATTTGCTTAAGCGCTTTTGGCATGGGAATAATCGGAAGCAATGAAGCCGCCACTTTTCCTCTACTTCTCGCTTGCTGTTTGCTGCTTTCCTGCGTTCGCCCAAGCAGAATCCCCCGCTGACATGATCTCGAGCTATCGCGTTCAGCATGGGGAGGGGCGGGTCGTCATGGATTCGACGCTCACGCGTATCGCTCACGAGCAGGCCCAGGCGATGGCGGCAAAGGACAAGCTCGACCACGATGTGCTCGGCGGCTTCGCCTCGCGGGTTCATTCGGCCGGCGCAGGCCGAGCCGCAGAGAACATCGCCTATGGCTACGACAGCTTCCCAAAGACGCTTGGCCAGTGGATTGATTCATCGGGGCACCGAAGAAACCTGCTCTTGCACGGGGCTTCGCGAGTGGGTGTAGCCAGCGTGAAGAGCGCGACAACAGGGCGTACGTATTGGGCGATGGAGATTGCAGGGGACTATGAACGTCCCAAGTTGACGACCGGTACGAAGCAAGTAGCTGTCGCAAAGCCCAAAGCTCGCACAAGAGAAACCTGCCGCTTGAAGATTCTGAGTATCTGCTTCTGATGCAGGGCTTTTCGAGTCCACCTTCCGGCCTGGCTCATTCGCGAAAGCGTCGTGTTGTCCGCGTTCTCGCCTATTGCTGCCAGATGGGCGCCAAAAGATCCAGCCAGTCGCTTTCGTAACGGAGGAGGAGGGCAACATGCAATGCATGCAGGCGTTGAAATTGAGTGTTACGGCTCTGTTGGCATTTGCCGGGATAGCGGCCACCCAACCTGACGCCAATGATCCGACCCTCATCAAGATTGATTCAGGCACGGTCCGCGGCACTACCGCTTCGCGCCGAATTGGATCGCCTGAAGCTCGGCATCGTCGGCGTTGCTGGGGAGATCGTCGACCTTCTAGCGCAGCATGTTGGCGCCGCGGGTGAGCGCATTTTGTGTCACCAGCGCGCTGTCGCGTTTGACCTTGAGGATATCGGCAAAGATCTTGGTGAAGGCTTTGAATTCCAGGGCCAGGCGCGTGATCTGATAGAGGCGCGCCGGGTTGCTGGTTTTTTTCATCGATTGATCGATGGCCTCTTTCAGGCTGGCTTCGGCCGCCAGCGCCGCGGCGGCATCGTCTTCCCTTCCGGTCACCACATGGTGGCGCGCCAGTGCTTGATACGAGATCAGCTCGCGATCGATATTGCGGGCGAGATCGGCCTCCGACACGCTGATGCGGTAGGACGCGACCCCGGCCGAGACGCGCTCAAATCCGAGATAGGCGATGCCCATGCTGGCCGCCGAGATGGCGAGCACGACCGCAAAGCCGGCCAGGATTTTGGCCCGGATGCGCAAGATCGGGAATTTCAGCGATTGCGGCCAGACACGCCCGGACATTCCCGCTCTTGCCCCGCCTTCTTCCATACCCAACAGGAATCAGGCGCCGGTGTGGGTCACTGGCTCCGATTCCGCTGCGTAAACTAGGGCGGAATGGATAAAGGCGGGTAAATTCCGGGGGGCCTCGGTCTGCCGCGGGGCCGCCGCGGCGAGACCGAATTGGCCGTTCTCCACCCTCCCTGGAAGGGCGAGGTCACGGACCTCCACACCCAGCCCGCCCATCGCAAGGCCCTTCGCGACAAAAATCCTAGTTGCAAAGTTCCGCACCCCTGCCTCTAATCGGAAAAATTCCAAAAAACATCGGGAGGTATTACGCGTGTCTACAGTCAAATTGACGGTGAACGGCAAGGCGGTCTCGGTCGATGTCGAGGACCGTACGCTTTTGGTCCAGCTCCTGCGCGAAAATCTGAACCTGACCGGCACCCATGTCGGCTGCGATACCAGCCAATGCGGCGCCTGCGTGGTGCATATCGACGGCAGGGCGGTCAAATCCTGCACCGTGCTGGCGGGACAAGCCGCGGGCGCGAACGTCACCACCATCGAGGGCATCGCCAAGGGCGACGAGCTGCATCCGATGCAGGCGGCATTCCGCGACAATCACGGCCTGCAGTGCGGTTACTGCACGCCCGGAATGATCATGTCGGCGATCGATATCGTCCATC
>Ga0210408_10006506_pt1 | contig 10099 bp, 16 predicted proteins | sample IncBWH4MmetaG_FD_155471 | JGI IMG/M metagenome (GOLD analysis project Ga0210408, IMG submission 155471) | Forest soil microbial communities from Barre Woods Harvard Forest LTER site, Petersham, Massachusetts, United States - Inc-BW-H-4-M | ecosystem: Environmental > Terrestrial > Soil >...
GGGTCGATCAGCCGGACGCCGTCAGAGTCGCCGTCGGTAAACGGGCGGATCGGAGTGAACCACTATTACCGTGCCCCGGGTCCCATCCTCAGCAGCAAGCGTGTTCAGGGTGCCTTGTTGACCCTGCGGTTTGCGGATCATAAAGGACGTCACGCTGCCCTAATTGATCCGGGGCGGAGCTGCCCTGAATGGGGTCGAACCTGGCGCCCGTCCGTTCGATGGCGTTCGGCCGAATGGCCGCAATCGGCGCTACTTCGCCGTTGGCGCGCCTGTCGGCGAAGGACCGGAATCCACCCACTGCGGTCGTTCGCTGGCGCCTCGCACTGCCGGCGCCGTGCGGCGGGCGGATCACGCGGAGGCGTCAACCCGGTCATCAGATTGTCAGTCAGCACGCCGGTCCGATCGCCGAGCGGTAGAGGGGGCCTTTCCCGTGGTCGCGGATGCCGGCCGCCGCGTTGTGTTCGTCGATGAAATGCTCAAACTTGTGGTCGGCCGGTGCCTCGTGCCGCTTGTCACCTTTCTCGTGGGCAGCCACCAGGTAATCCTGAACCCTATTCGGCCGTGCGGAGCAGCAGGTTACGGACCGTTGACGAGTGCCAGGTGCCACCGCGTGCTGTGCGGACGCCACGGGCATTGAGCGCCGCGGCTATGGCGGCGAGAGACGTGATGCCGGTGGTTTGGATCTCACGGATGACAGGCAAGACGTTGCAGGCGAACTGATCTGCGGCCGCCCGGTTTGCCGCGTGCGCCTTGACGGCAGCCTCGGCGGCGCGCGGATTACCAAGCTTCGCCCCGGCCACTTTCTTCGCTGCGAGCGCCGCCTTGGTGCGAGCGGAAATCAGCGCCCGCTCTTTTTCGGCGAGCGCGGCATACAGGTACAGCTTGAACAGGTCGGCGTCCACGGCGAGCTAGGCGACGATGAACGGAACGCGATGAAATGAACGTCGTACCCCTCCGGCGAAGGGCGCCTTTCATCTGTCGGTTTGACGTGGTGTGATTGCGCAGTGGTGCAAACACCGGTGTTTGCACCACTGCAAGAGACAGAGCGATGGCAAGCGTCGAGGTATTGGCTGGCCCTGAGCGGCGTCGCCGGGGCGGTCGATGCGCGTCACCGCCACCACGTCGCCGGGGGCGAGGGCGTCGAGCATTTTGAGAAGCTCGCGCCGGTCGTTGTGTGCGCACAAGGTACCTGTCCGTACCAGGGATTGGCCCTATTCGGCAGAGCGGGGCAGCAGATTTCGAACCGTTGGCGAATGCTAGCACGCCTGACGCTCGGGGGATCGTCAATCGGACGAGGCCGTTACCCCGTGGTCTCGACTACTGGCCTACCCCACCGGGAGCCTCCGGATGACGACAAAGGTGCTCAACGCAGCGTTCGTTATTCGCATTGAAGCCTTTAGAAGGGCCTGCGCCTGCTCTTCCGGCGACCTGCCGAAATCGAAGCGGTATCGGTCGGCAGGCTGCCATGGCCCCACCCCCTGATCGAGGGTCAGCTCTAGCGCGCCGCCATCTTCTGACTTAAGAGTGAGGGTCCGTCGATGCGGCGTGGTGTCATCAATGTTGACCTGCGCTCGCCCGGAAACCCGCGCCAGAAGTTTGTGTAGCACCGCTACTCGGTCGGATTGCGCAGTCCAATCGTGCTGCACCTGCCAAGGCGGGGTGGCGTGGAGCGATTTGGAAGTGCCGCGTGTGCGGACGATGACCTTTGCATCGGACCGTCGGCCAAAGGCGTCGACAAGTTCGGCCACTAGCAAGGCGGACAACGGCGAGAACACATACCGATCCGTATAAATAATCTCCTTCAAGCTACCGTCGGTCACGCCGCGCAGTAGATCACCGCTCTGCGTCTCGATGGCACGCCGCAACCGAAGCCCGAAACCCGATGCCGTTCCATCCGCGCCGCTGGCAATCTCCACGATTGCTGCCTCGGGAGTAGGAGACAGAAGCGTTGCGAGGTCGATGCTCTTTCCAAACAGAGCGGTCTCGACTGAACCGCGTACGACGGGCGCGGTCGGCGACCTCCCCCAGCCGGCGCCCGCTTCACCGGCCGATCCGTCTCGGCTGGCCCATGCGAGGCTTCGATCGTCATCGAGGAGGGCGGCGATCGGAGTGCCGTCAACCACACCATCGATAGATTCGACAAGTTCAGCGGTATGGCAGCGTTGGACGAGTCGGGCTAGCGATTGGCGCGCAGGTAGATCGGCTGAACCGAGCGCACTGGTGCGGACGACAAAGCGGACCGTCGTCCCACGCGGTCCCCAAGTTTCGGCGAGCATCCGGCCAGGCCACTCGTCGAACTCCCAATGTTGCGCCTCACCATGGAGCCACAAGACGACGGTCCGGGCCGGCGACTGAGCGATGCGGCGCATAAGGGCTTCGGCCAAGGGCAAGGTTTCGAGCTCGGTCCCGGCGCCAAAGAGGCGATCCTCGGCGGCTATCTCAAGCCGCGGTATCAGATCATCGAGCACCTCGAAGGCGGTGAGCCGATTGCAACGCTCGATCATGTGCTGGGTGTCGGAAGATAGGAGACAGCGGGAGCAAAACCGTTCTGCGTCCGCCTCGCCGCATCCGCCGGGGGCGGCGCAATCGAGAAGATCGCGGGCGGTTGTCAGGCAGCGGATCGGTTCGTCAGCTATGGTCGACGCAAATCCCGCCCCACCGTGATGAATGCGAACCGGCGCGGGTCCCCAACGTTATGGCCGAGCTTCGGGTTTTGCAGCACGACGAAGTCGATGCCGCTATCGCGGAATACATAAGGCGTTGCGATATATTGTTGCATCAGGCGTTATTCGCGACAGATGAAGTCCGCGCGAAATTCCAGGAATGGATCAGCGGACGCTTCCGCGATGGAGATGCGCTCATGCTGCTGCATGACGCACCATCGTACGTTATTGGTCGTTATCTAGGTAAGCAGTCCCTATCGGCTCATGTGATTGAGCGAGCTACCGCGCTATCGATCAGCATGGGTTGGACGAGAACCTAGGTTGCGCCCCCTCCTAGTTACCGGTCAGCTTCCATTTTTGTCCTAGACGGCGATTTCCCAAAGATCGAACCGACCGTGCTGCGGGTCTTTGACCGAGCGCAGGATGCCGCGCTTCTTCTGCCAGCGCAGGAGGGCGCCGGTACGCCGAGTGAAAAGCTGCAACAGGGAGATATCAGCCGTATTGAGCCCCACGCTCGGCCATGACATGCCGAGCGAGTTCCTTGTCGTGGCACTTGCCGATTGGACCGTCGGCTGCTCCCCAATTGAGGCGGAAGAGGAGCTTCGGGTTGCGCCTGACTCCCGCCGCTCGGTTCCGCTCGCCACCATGTCGACCTGACGGCTCCCGCGCCGGGAACAGACGAGCTCTTCGCGCCATTCGAGAACGGGGACCTGCTCGACGGGATCGGGCTCGACCTGGTGGCCGCAATCCCGGCACCACACGATGAGGCCGACGTGAGCGGCAGCCGCGGCCCCGAGGGTCATCAGCGGGCTAGTGCCGCAAACCACGGTTTCTCGCTCGCTGGCGACGGGAACGGCGGCGGCCGCTAAACCCATAGCGGCTCGGCTCAGCGCGCCTGCGGCAGCTCCCAGCGCGACCGCGGGCAGGCTTCCGAGCATCCGGCGGCGGCGAGGGCTCGCGCACCGGCTCCGGCCTGATCTTGGCGCGGATCGCCTTCAATGTCTTGATGCGCGGCGACATGAAATAGCGGTCTCCATCGATGATGCCGTCCAGCTCCCGGAGCAGGCCCGCAGCTTCTTCGTCGGTTAGGTCGAGGTTCATGACCCGCAGATAGGATCGTTAACCAGTAGCGGCGAGCCCGCTCGGCCAAAGGAAAGGAATCCGCGTCGCGATCCGAAGCCGCGCAGCCGTCATGAAGGCAACCCCACCATTGCATCTAGCGGAACCATCGACACTCGACTTGATACGCGGCTTTATTTTCGGATCCGTCGCCATCTCGTTCGTAATTGGCCTCTATCTCGCTCCGGCGATCGTCGCCTTGGCGCGCCGACACCATAATCGGGGCGCCATTTTCGTCCTCAACCTCCTTCTCGGTTGGACTCTTGTCGGCTGGGTCGTCGCGCTCGTCTGGGCGGTGAGCCAGCCCCACCAAGTCACTCTCGCCGGCACCGAGGGCGCCGGGCGCCTACCGTGTCCCTATTGCGCCGAGCCGATCATGCGTGCCGCCACAGTCTGCCGCTTCTGCAACCGCGCGCTGGAACCCGGCTGGGACCAGCCGCGGCGACTCTCGCGCTGAGGGAAACGGCAAGCGAAGCGCGAGAAACCGGAAGCGCCGTTCAAGCTTTTCACAATACCCCGCCCATACCCTGCGGGCATGGGCTTCCTCTGGCGGGCGCTCGACCGAGTTCACTATTTGCTTACGCTGGCGCGCCTGCGGGTGGTCGACGCGCTCTGCGACCCCGATCCCGAGACGGAGGCGATGAGGCTCGCAACCCGGATCGGGCACGGTTGCGGGGGTCGTTTCCGGGCGCCGATCTGACCGGAAGCTGAGCTGAAGCGGCAGACGTGACGTTAGCCCATTTGTTAGCCGAATTGGTCTTTGCCCCACCGTCTCGACATGATCAATTCCATAGAAGATTGATTTAATTTAGTTATCACGGTGCCGGGTGAGGGATTCGAACCCCCGACCTTCGGTTTACAAAACCGCTGCACTGCCACTGTGCTAACCCGGCATGGAAGCGGTAATAACCTGCGGATTCGGCTAAAACAACCCGAGCCCTGAAGGAGGCTTCGGCAGCCCGGAGCCAGCGCCGACGACGGGAGTTCGCGATTTGAAAAGGCTCCCCTCCCGGCCGTCAGTGAATTCCGGGGGCGCTGGCGCGCATGATCTCGGCGTAGAGTTGCTCGACGGCGGCGCGGCCGTTATGCGGATCGGCCGCCGGCCGCCTCGGCTGCTGATGGACGGGCCTGAGCCTCTGCGCACCCAGAGACGAGCCGATGAGGACCCGGACCCGGTAACGCTCGACCTCCGGTGGCAGCTTGTCAAGCGGGCGCCCACCGTTGATCCAGGAGTCCATGTGACCCGGCCCCCAATTGTAGGCTGCGACCGCGTCGGGCCAGCTGCGGTAGCGCCGGTACAGCTGCGCGAGATAAGCGCGACCGAGCATGCGGTTCTGCTGCTCGTCAAAGCGGTCGCCGCCGCCGACATCCGCTGCTGCAGCTGCAGAGACCTGCATCGGCCCCTGCGGGCCGTCGATCTCGGGACCCCACATCTTCGGGTCGCTGCCGTGAGCCGATTCGACGCCGTCGATGGCAAACGCAACGCGGTCGAGTAGGGTGGCTTCGCTCGTCTCGGGCACCCTGAAGGGTGCCGACCATTGGAGAGCGGGCGATCGGCTCGCCTGGGCCGCGGCGTTGCTGTGGGACGCCTCGCTAAAGAGGATCAGGAACAGGATCGATCCACAGGAGATGCAGCCCCGCAAGCGACCGCACTCTCGGTTTTGGCAACCCCGCCGCATCGTCGCCCTGTGTCAAGCGTGGTCTTCGTCTATTCCCAATAGGCCTGGACGATCACGTTGTCGTCACCGAGGATCAGGTTGAGACGGTTCGGGTTGTGGGTGATGCCGCGAATGCCCCGGGTCGGGATGATCCAGCGCAGTATTCTGGGGAGATCCTCCTGACGCACGGTACCCGGTTGCCCGGCCGCAGCTTGGCCGCGTTCGGCAAACTTCTTGCCGATGCAGTCCTTGCAGCTGTCCGCGGTGACACTGGCCTGTTTCGTGCCGGGGACCGGCTTGACCTCGATCGAATTCTCCGACGCCCGGACGCGTACACCCTTGAACGGATGCGCCCCTTCGAGCGTGAAGACGGCGCCGATCGGAACAAACCCGTCTGCGGCCTGCGATTGCGCCGGCGCGGTCGCGATGAATTGCAGATCGAGGATGTCGTCGAAGGGCTTACCGGAGAATGTCGGTACCAGTTGCGGTGTGCCCCAGCCTTGGGAACTCGTCAACCCGGTCACCCGCACGATGTCGAGCTTGGGCTCGGTGCTGGTCCGCAATACCTCGACGCTGGTGACATAGAGTATCGGGAGTTCGGAGGCCGCAGCCGATTCGGGGCCGGCGCCCGGAACGGCCGATGGCATGGATCCGGGGTTGGCGTATTGCGACGGCGGGCCGCCGGCTCCCGACGGCGGGGGGTTGGCCTGCGCGAAAGCAACACCGACCAGGCTTCCCTGCAGCGCGGCGGCGACGGCGAACACGGTCAACCGGCGGAATGTGTTGCTCATCCTGGCCTCCGAATCGACTGCACTCATCCGCAAACACCGGCGCGTGAGGTGCCCTCCTCACAGGCCGCGCTCAGCGGCGCCCGCTCGATCGCGTCAAGCACGAGATCGGTCGCTCGCATCTTGGTCAGCCGGCAATAGGTTGTCTCGGTGCTGGCGAAGCTTCCATTCTCGGCGAGCTTGTTGACCGGCTCGCCTCCGCCGCAGACGCTGAAATATTCGCAGCGCTCGCGGCACATCTCCACCCCCGCCCGGATATCGGCAAGCATCCTGGCGAAATTGGGACGCTGCGGCAGTTCGACGAGCTTGTCGTGATTGATGTTCCCCAAGAGAAAATCTTCATAGACCCGGTTCTTGAGCCCGAGCAGCTCAGGCGAAAACGTCGATATGTTGCCGGCCCAATCCATACTCGTGACCGCGAAGGGCTCGACTAGCTGATTGCTGAACGGCGCCTCCGCGGGACGGACGACCTGCTGTATCGCGTGCTCGATTTCGCGAAAGAAGGTGACTTTGCGCGGCGCGGCGGCCGCCATCCGCCAGAACTCGCTCAGGAACCGGTAATAGGCGGCCTCGACCCCAGTCTCGGCGAAGGATCGCGAGACATGGTCGCCTTCGGATTCCTCGACGTTGAAACACACGCGCTCGATCCCCTCCGCGACGTAAAAGTCAAACATCTCGCAAGTTGCGGTCATGCTCGCCGTCGACAGCACCGAGATCACGTGGAACGGAACACCATGCCGGCGCAACAGTCGGATGCCCGCGATCGTCCTATCGAAAGTCCCTCGCCCCGAGCGGGTCGGCCGGTTGCGGTCGTGGAACTGCTGGGGACCGTCGATGCTGACGCCCACATTAACCCGCTCCTCCTTGAAGAACGCGCACCACGCCGGGGAGATCAAGGTCCCGTTGGTCTGAAACGAGTGCGCCACCGGAAGTTCGGCAGGCTTCAGCCGGTCGATCAGGCGGAACGCGTCCCGGTAGAACGCGATCGGCAGGACCATCGGTTCTCCGGCATGCCAAACGACGGACAGGCAATCGCCGACCCAGCCCGATGCAAAGACCTGGTAGAAAAGATTAAACAGGGTTTCCCGGGCGACGACTGCTTTCGAGTTGCGATTCGGCAGATAACAATAACGGCAATCGATGTTGCAGAACGGGGTGGGCTGGACGACCAGCAGCTCTATCCGCGGCACGAGGCGGCTCGCCCAGCGACGCTGATCGACCGGCCTACCAATTGCGCCACCAGTTGTTCCAGTTGTTCCAATTTCGCCAATTGTTCCAGTTTGGCCAACCAAAACCACCCCACGGGTTCCAGCCCCAGTTATGCCACCAGTTTCCCCATGCGAGTTGCAGATCGCCGTCATCGGGCCTCGCCGCTCCACCCTCCGCCGCGGTCACCTCCGACACCGCCTCGCGAATGGCTGCGAGCCGTTCCGCCACCCCGGACTTCTCCGCGGCTGAAGGCTGGAGGCTCGCCGGATGCTCGGCGCCGCCGCTTGGCACTGTCGAGCCGAGCAGGAGCACCAAGCTGGCTGCGCCGGCGGGTACGATCCCGGACAAGAACTCAAGGTATTTCTGCCGCAGCGACATCGAAACCACCCCATCCTCGGCCCGGACTGCCTCTATATCAAAGCGCGGCGGCGGCGGTCAAACTCGCGGCGCCCGTCTCCAAGGGGGCGACCGTTCCAGGATCCGCAGAAGACCGGGCAGTCCGCTTCGTGCGCTCCCGGGCAGACACTCGATGCTGATCAGGAACTTGCCGACGATCTGCCCGCCGCTGAAGCGAAAGGTCCGCCGGAAGAGCTGCGCCCACGCCTCTGGCGAGCGCGGGTGGTGCGCCTCGAGCCACAACGCGAATGAGCCGTGCGATTGCCGCAGCGCCTGAACCCGCCTTGCGTTCGCTATGGCGGCTTCAATCTTGAGCCGATGGCGGATGATGCCCGGACCGGCCAGCAGGCGCTCGATCTCGGCCGGACCGAAGGCGTCGACGCGGTCGACCGAGAAATCGGCATAGGTGGAGCGAAACGCCGCTCGCTTCTTGAGGATCGTCGCCCAGCACAGGCCGGCCTGGTTGATTTCGAGCATCAGGCGCTCGAACAGCACACTCTCCTCCTCGGCGGGAAAGCCGTCTTCGGTATCATCGTAGGGCCCGTGGATCGGATCTCCGGGCGCCAACCGGCAATAGGCGGCGCTCACCTCAGGGCCCGCGGAAGCTGAGCCAGGGCGACCTCACCAAGGCATAAATCACCAGCCAGATGGCCGCCGATACAGCAGTCGTGACCGCCACCTTCAGCAGCAGTCGCGGCCGCGCCGGCGCTCCGGCCGCGTGACCCGGGTCGTCGGGATCTGCCGGGGTCACCCACAGCGGCAGGACGGCAAAGAGGGTCACCCACCAGACGAGGAAATAGACGACGAGCCCGGTGAACCAGCCCATATCCGCATCGCCGTCGGCTCACGCCTCTTCGAGCTCGATCAGGGTCCCGCAGAAATCCTTCGGGTGCAGGAACAGCACGGGCTTGTCGTGCGCGCCGAGCTTTGGCTCGCCGTCCCCGAGCACCCGGGCACCCTCTGCGCGCAGCCGATCGCGGGCGGCGATGATGTCGTCGACTTCATAGCAGAGGTGATGCATGCCGCCCTCGGGATGGCGTTCGAGAAAGCCCCGCACCGGCGAGTTGGCGCCGAGCGGCTCGAGCAGCTCGATCCGCGTGTTCGGCAGCTCAACGAAAACCACCGTGACACCGTGCGCCGGCAGGGGGCGCGGTGCCGAGACGCTGGCGCCGAGCACGCGCCCGTAGACCTCGCTTGCTGCCGCGAGAGCGGGGACGACGATGGCCACATGGTTGAGCCTTCCGATCATCGTCTCCTGCATAAGCCAAGGCCTTCTCCGTCGGCAAGTGGGTGGGAGCCGAGAGCGCCCGCGCAAACGCACCTACCGTGTTCTTTTGCGTATCACGTTAGAGTGGGCCTCACCCTTGCCTGAAAATTCAGGTCGGATTCAGGCGAAGGCCCAACCTACAGTCTTCCCAGACCGCAAACATGGTCCAAGCCGGCAGGCATCAGCAGTAGAAAAATCTAGTGTGCGTCATGTTATGCCGCCAATCGGTTAAAACGTGCGCGCACTATACCAGATTATTGTGATATTGTCAACTTTGCGGCCCGAAGCTAGCGCCGATCCCGGCACGGCGCTAGCTTCCCAAGGACGGAATTCGTCCGGCTCGTCGGTCAGGGCCGCTGACATTCGAGGCTCGTGCGGGTAACGCGGTCGGCGATGAAGCGGTCGATCGCTTCGAGCCAGCTGTTACGGATCGGGTCGCGTTCGAGGAAGGGTTCGTGCTTCGAATCCGGAAACTCGACCAGGGTGCAGTCGGGTAGCAGTCGGGCGGCACGGCGATGTGACTCGGGGAGTACGAAAGTCTCCAATCCTGCGCTGGCGAGCAGGATCGGGGTGTCGATCCCGCAAAGAAACTCTTTCCTGCCGATGCGCGCGGCGAGGCGGAGTGCGGCGTCGAGCCAGCCCCAGGTCGGCTCGTCGTGGCGCAACGCGGCGCGCGCCAGAAACCAGGCGTATTGCAGGCGGCAGCGTTCCGGGTCGTTCGAGACGCGGCTGCGCTCGGGCGAGGGAACGCGATCGGGCTGCCAGGCTCCTGCTCCCGGGACGAAGCAGATGCCGAGGCCGGTAATTCGCGCGACGCCGGTGATGGAGCGCACGAGGGCGGTCGGCATCCCGCCGGTGCGGATCGCGAGCATCGGCGCCGAGAGGATCGCCGCGTCGAAGAGATCGGGGTGGCGGCGCAGGCAGAGCAGCGCGATCGCACCACCCATTGAATGGCCGATCAGCAGGCGCGGCCGACGGGCCGCCGGCAATGTCCGGGTG
>Ga0210408_10006508_pt1 | contig 10098 bp, 3 predicted proteins | sample IncBWH4MmetaG_FD_155471 | JGI IMG/M metagenome (GOLD analysis project Ga0210408, IMG submission 155471) | Forest soil microbial communities from Barre Woods Harvard Forest LTER site, Petersham, Massachusetts, United States - Inc-BW-H-4-M | ecosystem: Environmental > Terrestrial > Soil >...
CTGCTCCACCAGGAAGCTCACACAGCGCATAGACATCCGAGCCCGCAAGATTGGTGGCGAAGGGGTTCAGCGAAGCTCGGTCACCCGCGGAGTCACCGTTGCCATTCGAATCCAGCCCGGATTGAAGGGTGACCGGTTGGCCGGTTTGCACTAACAATACCGAGCCGATTTGGAATCCATTGGCCACGGCGCGCAAAAAGCCGTTCCAATTTTCGAGGGTTGGCAGTTGATATACGAATGAGAGGGCGAACTTTTGCGCGACGTTCAGGTCAGAACTCGCCCAATCGTTGGCAAGGCGGTTGGTGTCTTGGGCGCGTCGTGGATTTAGCAGACTGGTAAAGAATTCGTTGGTCGAATTATCGAGGGTGTGCCCGAAGGTGTAATTGGCGTTGAAAGTGAGGCCGCGCCGAGAACGCTGGACGAAATTCACGGAGACGGCGTGGTAGAAGCTACCTCCGAAGGGAGGATCGGAGGTCACATTGCCCTGGAAACCGTACTGCGAGTAAATGTTCGGGTTGAAGCTGTTGAAGGGCCCGTCCGTGGGTGTGCTGGGCGTCCATGATGTGGGCACGTTTGCAGCCTGGAAGAACGTCGGTAAAGGCGCGACGCCGCTATCCAAGGCGCTAACGAAATTGCGCCGGTATTGCACGGGCAACTCGAGTCCCCGGGTACCGAGATAGCGAACCTCGACTGTGGAATTTCTGTAGAGTTCGCGTTGCACGCCGAGAGACCAGGTCAAGATCTTGGGCATGACCGTATTATCGATGTAGCTGGTGGTGAGGGCTCGGGCGCTGGCTTGGTCCGCGGGAGGAACGTACGTCGGCGGGAGACCACCGCCGGCGAGGAAACCCGTACCAGTCGGACACCATGAGGGCTGCGGGGTCAAAGTACAGGCAGAGTTAGGATTTAGTTCGCTTTGCAATTGGGGAGGGAGGGTAATCGAAGCAAAGTTTTGGAATTTTACGTCGTAGGCAATTCCGAAGCCGGCGCGGATGGCAGTTTTGCCGCTACCAGTGGGGTCGAAGGCCAGACCAATCCGTGGAGCGATATTGTTCTTGTCGGTGGTGGGCACGCCGAAAGTGATTACGCCAGGAACACTGGAAATGGCGTTCAAGGCTTGCGTCTTATCACCCACCGGATTGGTCCAGTATTCGTAGCGGAGGCCTAAATTGAGCGTGAGCCGAGGAGAGACTTTGATGTCATCTTGCGCGAATACAAAAAAGGCACTTTGCGTACCCAAGAAGCTGCCGGTGCCAGCACCACGCAGAGTCCTGCCGGGCACGCTGGCGAGGTTGTCATTCACGAGATCTTGCATCGTGAAGTACCAATAGTCGCCATTGCTGCGAGGGAGGAAAAACTGCGGATAAATGAAATGATCGTAAGTGCCCCCAAATTTGAACGTATGTTTTCCGTGTGACCAGGTCAACGTGTCAATGATCTGATAGGTATTCTGCTTTTGGTTCTGATTGTCGCTGGGCCCGATGGTGGTGCTACTCAGGTTTTCCACGGTAGTGGCGGGCGGACAGATGTTGCAGGGATTAATGAACGCTTGATAGAAAAAGGAATACTGGAGGCGCAAATCGTTCACCGTCGTATTGTTGACGGTCCAGACGTCGGATAACGCGAACTTGCGATTGTGCACAGGCTCATTCTGATTGAAAACGGCCTGTGTGGAATTGACCGGATTGATGAAGGTGGCCTGGTTGAAAAGAAAACGGGCGCCCAACTGATGCCTCCCGAGAGAGTAGTCCGCATTGACGATAGCGTCGTTTTCCCTTTGGAATAGCGGGCTGATGATGACCAGGTTTCCGATCGGAATGAGCTGACTATTGACGGTGATCGGTGGCAGGCCACCAAAGGGCGCGACGGGATAATTTGCCAGCACGTTGCTAACGGCCGAATCGGCGGCCATCGATTGCAACTGGGAGAGACCGGCAGCCGTAGGAGCGATCATGGCCGTTGGCGTTCCCTGGCCGTGCAGGTAGGTGAACTCGTAGGCGCCAAAAACGAAGAGCTTATTTTTTTTCAACGGACCGCCGATGGTCCCACCGAGACGATTGTTGTCGAAAGCAGGCTGACCGGGAATCGTCCCGCTGGTGATGGCGCCCTTGGTCAAATTATCGAGCGAGTTGTAGTTGCGATTCTGGTTGTACCACTCTCCGGAACCGTGCCAGACATTGGTTCCGGTTTTGGTGATGAGGCTGAACTGACCACCGGCGGAATGTCCGTATTCGGCGCTGAACTGATTGGTGGTCAGAGCAAATTCAGCGACCGCGTCGGGAATTACCGTCGAATTGTTGCCAGTAACGCCAAGGTTGTTGTCGTCGACGCCGTCGACGGTAAAGTTGTTATCGCGCGGACGTGTGCCGCCTACCGAACCGCCAACACCAGTGACGCCGCCCGGTTGGGCAACCACGTTAGGAGCGAGAACGGCGAGATTCAACGGACTGCCGTTGAGAGTGCCGGCTGCGTTGGGAAGCTCCGACACATCGGTAGCCCTGAAATTATTGTTCAAGGTTGCTGAGGAGGTTTGCACGGCTACCGCACCGGCGGTGACTTCCACAGTCTCCGAACTGGGGCCCAATTCAAGCTGAGCGTCGACGACGTTATCCTGATCCGCCAGCACTGGTACGTCGATCTTGAGAAAGCCTTTGAAGCCTTTGGCCTCGACGGAAACTTTGTACAGACCGGGAAGGACACTAGGGAGTTCGTAGGTGCCGGCCGAGGTGGTGGCGACCGTAACCGCAACACCGGTGTGCTGATTGGTTACCACGACTTGAGCATCGGGAACAGCTCCACCGGAGGGATCGAGGATCTGGCCTCGAAGTCTGCCGGTGACCCTTTGGCCGAGAGCTGCCGCTCCCGTAAGAAGAAGTAATAGAACCGCAAGCGTTACACCCTTTGATCGAGGCATACGTAATTTCTCCTTCGAGGTTTTGTCCCCAGCAATTGTTGGTTCCACGCGTGCGTGTGAAACGCCGTCAGGACCGTGGAATCCATGGCCTGGTCGCAAGTTAGCGAGTTCTCCGACGGTGGAACAACTGTCAGTTATTACAGGACGAAACGATTTGGGCTCAGGGCCGAAATCGGTGCCGCGAAGGAGACGCAGAAGCGCACAGCCAGCGCGGATCTCGCTGGTATTTCTTACAGTGTCCATCGACGATTTTTTTGGTTGATATGAAGTCGAGACGGATTTACACGGACTTGCTGTGAAACTGCCTCACCACGACCACAGAAGAAAATCAGATGAGGACTTCACGCACCAGGTTTTTTGCTGTCGCGAGTGCTGCTCTTCTTTTTGTGTCGGCGGTTCATGACGGGCTGGGAGCCGGGCAAGCTACGAGTGCTCCGGCATCAGACGAAGAATATGCACCCCTGACTCCAGAAGAACTGGATGGACTCGTAGCTCCCATCGCGCTTTATCCAGACGCGCTGGTGGCGCAGATTTTGGGTGCTGCAACATTTCCTGATCAGGTCACCGAGGCAGAGAGTTGGCTGAAGCAGAACTCCAATCTAAGCGGTCAAGCCCTGATGAAGGTCGTGGACCAACAGCAGTGGGACCCGGCGGTCAAAGCGTTGACGCAATTCCCTTCGGTGCTCTCGAACTTGGCGGGCAATCTTGGGTGGACTTCCACTTTGGGCGAAGCATCAGCGACTCAACAGCAAGACGTAATGAATGCAATTCAACGAATGCGAGCGAAGGCATACGCAGCGGGCAATTTGAAGTCGGGATCGCAGATCAAGGTGATACAAGAGGGGCCACAGACAATTGTTATTCAGCCGGCGAATCCGCAGGTCGTGTATGTGCCGACGTACAACCCGAGCGTGATTTACGGGGCGCCGGTCGTTACACCCGGATACAGTTCGGGCAACGTGGCGGCAGCGGCGATTCTTTCCTTCGGTGTAGGTGTTGCGGTGGGATCGATGATCGGAGGCGGTTGCTGTGGCTGGGGCTGGGGCGGTTGGGGAACGAGTTGGCACAACAACACGATCATCTATAACCGCAACGTTTACGTGGGGAACAGCTACTGGCGGGGAGGTTATCGACCGGGCTCGCCGGGCTACCGACCGGGTTATCCAGGCTATCGTCCGGGTGCTCCAGGTTATCGTCCCGGGTATCCCGCGTATCGGACGGGGTACTCTGGCTATCGGCCAGGAGCGCACCCACCGTCAAACCCGACTCGCCCACTCGCCAACATTCCACAGAGCTCAACAGCGTATTCATCGGCAAGTCGCGCGAACCGTTTGCCCGGTGCTGGCTCGGCCGCGGCAGCCCCACCGCGACCCAGTAACGCAACAGCGAAAGCCGCGGCAAACGGCAGAGAACTGCGCGGCTACTCAGGCCCAACCCAGAACTCTCAGAACTCTCGCAGCAACGCCTTTTCGGGGACAGGGGGTGAGCGTGTGCAGAGTACGCGCGGGAAACAAAGCTTAGGGGCCAGGCCGGCCCGGGCAGGAAAAGGCCAATAGGCACTAAGAAGGTCGGGACAGGAGGAGGAGCGAACGTCATGTTGCTCAGTGTTAGTGAATACAAGCGCCACGCGAGCTGGACGATTGCTCTGTCGCTGGCGATGTTTGTGGGGGTGTCCGGGTGCAAGAAATCCGCCGAAGCGGCGTCGGCGGCAAGACCTGAAACATTTGCATCGCAAGACGAAGCTTCGGAGGCCGTCTACAAGGCGGCGCAAGCTGGAGATAGTGGAGCATTAGTGAAGATCTTCGGCTCGGAAGCAAAGGAGGTTCTGTTCTCGGGCGATCCCGTACAGGATAAAGCAGCGCAAGATAACTTCATTAGAGAGTATGACCAAATGCATCGGTGGGAAAGGCTGCGAAACGGAAAATTGGTCTTGTCCCTAGGAGCGCAGAACTATCCCTTTCCTTTTACCCTCACGAAAAATTCCAAAGGACGATGGTATTTCGACAGTAATTCCGCCAAGAACGAAGTACTAGCCCGTCGGATCGGGCAAAACGAGCTGACAACAATCGACGTTTTGAATGCGATTGTGGACGCCCAGGCGGAGTATTTCGACGAGGTTCATGATGGCAGCAAGACACACCAATACGCGCAGAAATTCATCAGCGATGAGGGAAAACGAAACGGCTTGTATTGGAAACAAGCGGGAGCCGAGCCAGAAAGTCCATTGGGGCCATTGGCGGCGAACGCGGGCAGTGAAGGTTACAAGGTGCAGAACCTGAAACCAGAGCCTTTCCACGGCTATTTCTACCGAATTCTTATCAAACAAGGGGGCCATGCGCCGGGAGGTACAAAAGACTATATCGTGAACGGAGCCATGACGGATGGTTTTGCCGTCTTGGCGTATCCGGCCGAATATCTAAATTCCGGTGTCGTTTCGTTTATGGTCAATCAGAACGGAACTGTATTTGAGAAAGACCTGGGTGAAGATACTGCCAAGGTAGCACAGGGCCTGACCGTTTTTGATCCCGATGATACGTGGAAGGCAGAAGAAGAGTAGATACGGTCAGCGCTCACCTTTGCTGATGACGATCAAGTGGTCGAGCGTGCGATCAATGTAGCGGGCGGAATCGGAGAACGGTGTCCTTAGGTCATAGCGCTGGACCTAATACGTATGATATTATCCCCAGCCTCACCAGAGTCGTCGCGTCGGCCGCCCCCGGGGCGGTGAATTATGAACATCAGGTAGTCTCAGCTAGGTTAGCGTTTTACGGTGTTTGAGGTGTCCGTGTCCCCTCACTCAAATCACCAAATCGCCGCAGTCGAGTCTCTGGGTGTCGGCCTTTGCCAATACAATGTAGAAGAGCAAAGGGCACCTAAGAACTGCCTATCGAAAATAGCCCTCTCGGTTTTGGTCTCACTCTGGCTGCTGTCGGTAGCAACGGAAACGACGTGGGCTGCCACACCGCGCCGCGTCCTCATCCTGCATGAGTTGGGCCTAGGCTCGCCCGGCATGGAGCTGGTCGACCACGAAATAGTCTCTGCGGTTACAAGCTTGCCTTACCAGGTCGAGCTTTATAGTGAGCATTTCGAAACCGCCCTATTTTCAGACGAAGCTTCCCAGGACAAGTTCGCGGCTTGGTATATACGTAAGTACCGCGATCGGAAACCGGACGTAATTGTTGCTGTGGGGCCATCACCTCTCAGGTTCATGATCAACTCCCACGAAAGGTTCCTTCCGGACATACCGGTCCTTTTCTGCGAAAGCACTGAGGAGATGCTTGACGGCGCAACGCTCCCACCCCATTTCACCGGCGTGTGGGGACTTCCGCAGCCGGGAAAAACCTTATTGGCGGCTCTTCGCTTGCAGCCCGGCACCAGACACGTGTTTGTGGTAGGTGGTATTGCGCAATATGACCGCTATCTTGAGGCGTTGGTGAAGGAGAGGTTCCGCAGCTATGAATCGAGCCTGGAATTCACATACCTGACGGACCTCGATATGCCCGCGCTCCTCGAGCGAATAAAGCACCTGCCGAGTCACTCGATCGTCTATCACACCTCAATCATGGAGGACGCCGCCGGAAATCATTTCATCGATGCGACCCAATCGGCACCGATGGTCGCGAATGCCGCAAATGCACCGGTATTTGTCGTTGATGACGTTGATGTCGGTGGAGGAACGGTAGGCGGTGACGTTTACAGTTTCGCCATCGAGGGCCGAGAAACAGCCAAGATGCTTCTGAGAGTGCTCAACGGGGAGAAGCCTCAAGACATACCGGTTGTCAGAGGTGCGAACCAATATTTGTTCGATTGGCGAGCCGTGCAGCGCTGGGGATTTAAGGAAAGTGACCTTCCGCACGACAGCGTTGTGCTGAACCGCCGGCCTACGGGGTTGCAAGCATACGGGAGTTATATTTTGGCGGCTCTACTCGTGTGTGTTGGCCAAACGGTACTCATTGTCGCACTACTGCGGCAGCGCGCAAAAAAGAGGCGCATTGAGAAATCGCTGGCCGAGCGGCTGGCATTCGAGACATTTCGATCGGACCTCTCAGCAACGTTTGCGAACTTGTCGGAAGAGCAGGTAGCTTCAAAGATAGAAGAGGGTCTTGGTCGAATTGCTGAGTTTCTCGAACTAGACCGGATCACGTTGTTCGAGTGCTCGCAGAACGGGGCAGACCTAACGGCTACTTCGTCGTGGAGTAGCGGCACAACTGAGCTCATTATCCCGGATTGGAAACCGATTCCGTGGCCGTGGTGGACGAGCAGGGGCTTAAGCGGAGTCACCTTCGGCGACCGACATATCGCGCCGGAGGAAACGGTCGAGGTGAGACGATACTTGCTCGAAAGCGGGATTCAATCGATAGCCAGCGTGCCGCTGCGAATAGGCGGCGAAATTGTGGGGGCGATTTCGTTCGTGAGCACGACGTCTCGATTGATATGGACGGAGCAAGTAGTAAAGAAGCTGAAAGTCTTGGCGGAGATATTTTCTCACGCCTTGAAGCGCAAGCGTGCAATGGAAGTCTTGAGCGCCAGCCAAGCCGTGATGCGCGAGAGCGAAGAGCGCTTACGACTGGCAATAGAGGCGGGGAAGCTAGGCGGATGGGAGTGGGACCTCAAGGCAGGGCGTAGTTTCTGGTTCGGCGAGTCGCATGCCCAAATAGGGATGAAGAGATTAGAAGGTCATCCCGAAACGAGACAGGATTTTTGGGATCGAGTTCACCCGGAAGACCGTGAACATCTAAGAGAGGCTATCGAGTCCGCGCAGCAAAATCATACGGAATTTGACCAAGAATTCCGTTGCGTTTGGCCAGATGGTGCCGAGCACTGGTTGCGATCCACAGGAAAGTTTTTCTACGCGCCCGGCGGCGAAGCCCAGCGCCTGGTAGGTGTTTCCCACGATATTACGCAGCGCAAACAGGCGGAGCAAGCCTTGCAGCAGCGAGAAACGGATCTCAGGGATGCCCAGCGGATCGCGAAGGTGGGAAGCTGGCAATGGGATCCGGCAACGGATACAGTTTCGTGGTCGGAGGAGTTGTACAGGATTGCAGCTCTCGATCCAAGCATGCCTGCGGTTACTTACAAGGATCACGGGAGGATTTACACCCCCGAGAGTTGGGAACGGCTGCAGGCTGTGGTGGAGGAGGCGCTTCGCACTGGGGTGCCTTATGAACTAGACCTCGAGATGATCCGCTTCGATGGCGAGAGGAGGTGGCTCACGGCCCGAGGTGAGGCCCACCGCGATTCTCATGGCCACGTGGTACAGCTGCGAGGGACGGTACAAGACATTACGGAACGAAAGAAGATACTGGAGGATCTCCGAAAGAGCGAGGCGCGTCTGAGATTCACACAGGAGAACGCTCACGTCGGTGTATTTGAATGGGACATAGTCAAGGGTGAAAACTTTCAATCACCGGAAATGGAACGGATTTATGGGGTTGAGCCCGGTTCATTTGCCGCCGGCGTTTACACATGGATGGAGCACCTTCATCCTGACGATCGACAACGGATGGAACGCGAAGTTCGAGAACATGTTGGGCGGGGCGGAACTGCGGACTCGGAGTTTCGCATCGTCAAGCCATCTGGTGAGGTGAGGTGGCTATTCTCCAGGGGGCATGTTTTTGGCGATTCAGCGCACAGGCCAATCCTGATGGTGGGCATTGCCATCGATATTACGGAGCGGAAGCGAGCCGCCGAAGCACTGCGCGAGAGTGAAGAACGCTTCCGTATGGTGGCAAATATGGCCCCGGTCATGATCTGGATATCCGGACCGGACAAGCAGTGCACCTACTTCAACCAGCCATGGCTGGAATTTACCGGCCGCCCGCTTGAGGCAGAGCTCGGAAATGGTTGGGCTGAGGGTGTCCACCCTGAGGATTTTGCGAACTGTTTGGAGATGTACAGTAAGGCATTTGACCGCCGACAGAATTTTCGCATTGAGTACCGATTGCGACGGCGTGATGGAGAGTATCGATGGGTTCTGAATATGGGCGTGCCACTATTCAACTCCGACCAATCGTTCGCGGGTTACATCGGATCATGCATCGATGTTACAGAGAGAAAGCTCGCGGATGAGGCCCTCTCCAGCGTCAGCCGAAGGCTTATTGAAGCGCATGAGGAGGAGCGTACGCGCATCGCCCGAGAGCTTCATGACGATATTAATCAACGGCTGGCACTCCTGGAGATTGAGCTTGAGCAGGTGGAAACCACGTCTCTCGGTTTATCCGCCGAAGGCAGCTTGCATATTCAAACATTCCGGCAGCGTCTATCCGAGGTTGCTTCGGACGTTCAGGCCATGTCGCACCGCTTGCACTCTTCGAAGCTTGAATACCTTGGGCTCGCTTCGGCAATCAGGGGTTTTTGCAAGGAGCTTTCCCAGCGGCAGAAAGTGGAGATCGACTTCACGTGCGATTCCGTTCCCGGCGCGCTGCCGCAGGAGATATCTCTTTGCCTGTTCCGCGTGGCGCAGGAAGCTCTGCTCAATTGCGTTAAGCATAGCGGGGTGAGGAAGTTTGACGTAGACCTGAGGGAAATAGGGGAGCAGATTCAACTGACGATTCGAGACTCCGGAGTAGGTTTTGATTTGATGAAAACGGTAAATGATCCTGGACTGGGTCTGATCAGCATGCAGGAACGGATTCGGCTCATCAAGGGTACGATTTCTATCATTTCTGAACCAATGAAAGGCACAACGATTCAGGTTCACGCACCTTTACGCGCGCCTGTCGAATCTGCAAGAGTAGCCCAGAGCGCAGGGTAGGGCACGCGAGCGCTTTGACGTAGGTGGGATACTAACCCGTTACTTTGAAAACCCTTCGGCAGACAAGCGCACAAGATGGGCTTGTCTCTCGGGGACATCGGAAAACGCCTCACGGTGCAACCGGGCACTGCTAAATCGCTGGCCCGAGAGGACGGTCTGCATCGCCGACAGCAGTTCGCGCGCGGCATCGGACTTTACAACGTAACCCGCGGCACCGATGCGAAAAGCTTCTTCGGCGATATCCTCTGCACTGTCCTCCGTCAGGAAAATAATTTTCGAATGGGGAGCGACCTTGCGAATGCGACGGGCAGCCTCAATTCCATTTAGTCCGGGAAGTCCAATATCAAGGAGGATCAGATCGGGATCCAGTTCTGCTGCTTTTTGGACGGCCTGAAGCCCATCTGACACTTCGAGGACGATCTCGAAACCC
>Ga0210408_10006510_pt1 | contig 10097 bp, 6 predicted proteins | sample IncBWH4MmetaG_FD_155471 | JGI IMG/M metagenome (GOLD analysis project Ga0210408, IMG submission 155471) | Forest soil microbial communities from Barre Woods Harvard Forest LTER site, Petersham, Massachusetts, United States - Inc-BW-H-4-M | ecosystem: Environmental > Terrestrial > Soil >...
AGCGCGCCCGCGAGGCGGCCGAGGGCATCGGCGAGATCGTGTGGGCGGGCTTGAACCCGGCACCTGAGACACCCTTGAACGTGGAGATAGGCCCGCACCGCCGGTTCGTGGGCATCGCGGCGCAGCTGGATGACTTCAAGCTCGTCAAGAACGCTTTCGGCGGTACCGTCAACGACGTGGTGCTCGCGGTCGTGACGGGCGCCCTGCGCTCGTTCCTGATCGAGAGGGGGATCCGTACCGAGGGCATGGAGATGAGAGCGCTCGTACCGGTGTCGGTCAGGACCGTGGGAGAACGTCACGAGGGCGGCAACAGGATCGTCGTGATGAGGGGGCCGCTGCCGGTCTACGTCGCGGACCCGCTGCAGCGCCTGCGCTTCGTGAGCCACGCGATGGATGGCCTGAAGGAGTCAAAGCAGGCGCTCGGCGCAGAGGTGATCGCGGGCGCCCAGAACTTCGCGCCGCCCACGATCCTGGCGCAGGCCTCGCGCCTGAACTTCTCGACAAGGCTGTTCAACCTGATCGTGACCAACGTGCCCGGGCCCCAGTTCCCGTTGTACGTGCTGGGGCGCCGCATGGAGCGCGTGTTCCCGGTGGCGTTTCTACCCGAAAACCACGCCTTGGCGGTGGCGATCATGTCCTATGCGGGCGAGATGAACTTCGGCCTGCTCGGCGACTTCGACGCTTTGCCGGACATCGAATCGATTGGCGAGAGCATCAAAGCGGAGCTGGCAACCCTCGTGGAGCTGGCTTGTGAACAACAAGAGGCCGCTACTGGCGCCGCTGAGCAAGCTGGGCAAGGACGCACCGACCGCACTGTGCTCGGCACATAAGGGAGGGAGGACACCGGCCCGCGCCGCTCAGCGGCGTCAGTAGCCCAAGGCGAACTTCGCGTCCTCGGACATCTTCTCGGGCGACCACGGAGGCGTGAACACCATCTCCGATTCGACCGACGTGACTCCTTCGAGTTCGCCGACGAACTCTTCGATCTGCTCGGTGACCTGAGGCCCGATCGGGCAGCCGGGGGTGGTCAGCGTAAAGGTGACCTGCACATCGCCGCCGGAGACCTCGACGCCGTAGATCAGCCCCAGCTCGACGAAGTCGAGGCCGAGCTCTGGGTCGATCACGTTCGACAGCGCGTCCATGACGTCATCGACGGTGACCGTGGTTTGGGAGGTCCCAGGCTCGGACATGCCGTTGAGTCTAGCGGTGTGCCCCGCTTCCCAATCCGCGCCTTCCCAATCCGCGCCTTAGTTATAAGAGCCCAGGCGATCCCACTGATACAGCTGGATGCACTCTGAGGCCAGCTCGATCGCCCGCTCTCGCGAGAGGTGGGGAAGGACGGTGTCGAGCGCCTGGTCCTCGGCGACGCCGGCGTCGAAGGCTTCCTCGCCCTTGAAACCGGCGGCGATCTTCAAGGCCTCGCGGCGGTTCTCGCCGAGGCTGGGAAAGACCCCCACGAGAAAGGCCGTGTTGGGAACCGGCTGGCCGACCTCCAGGGAAGCATGCCAGGCGGCAAGCAGGTGCAGGTCGTCCTGGTCGAGGCCGGAGAGCGCGCGCTCGTAGTGGAAGGTGAGCTCTTGGTCGGGCAGGTCGTCGACCCACGCGCGCACGACCTCGCCGAGCAGCTGCCGGCGGGCCTCGCGGCCGACGGAGTCCGCGATCACCCGGATCGCGTCGTGGGGCTCGATGAAGCACAGCGGCATGGCGGCTCCCTTGTCTGGCGGAAAGGAGAACATGACTGAACAAAGCTTAGGCACCAGGGTGGACGGCAAAGCCCAGGCTCGCGGCGCGCATGTATGCCAGCGGCATATACCTGGTTTGAAGGAGGCATGGCGCATAGGCACCCACACTCCGGCACCCAACTTGGACCAGCCCGCACTGGGCGTCAGACTTCGAGCGCCGCCTTGGCCCGTTCCACGGCGTGGGCGTCGTTGGTGTCCTCGGGGAAGCCGAGCGTGACGCGCTCCTCTGAGGCCCAATTCGCCAGCGCAAGGTCCAGCGCTTCGATCGGGGTCGAGAGCACCTCGGCCAAAGCGATGGCGCGCCGTTCGATATGGATCGGATCGCCGATCCCAAACACTCGCTTGGCAGCCGGCGGCGCAGGGTCGGAGGCGATCAAGGACGTGCGTGACCCAAGGTGCAAGGAGTCGGCGCGCAGGTCGTAGAGTCCAAGCCTGCCGAGCGTGATGAGGAGGTCGTAGCGTCCCATGCGCCCGAAGCCGGGAAAGGCGAGCCGCTCGAACACGCGCTCGAAGCGCCGTTGCGGCGTCCACGTCGGCTCCCCAGTGAAGGCGGCCTGTTGGGAGCCCGCGTGCTCGGCAAAGCGGCGGTAGGCGATCAGCGTCTCCGGGCCGCGAGAGGGATCGTGCGAAGTGCGCGGCCCCAGCGGCACGTCCTCGAGCTCGGAGACCGTGCCCGACGCCCAGCTGGAGAGCAGCGCCTGGCGGATGCCGACGAACGACTGCTCGCCCTGCAGCGGCGAGAGGTAGGCGGCCAGGAAGCACATCCAGCTGGCCTGCTCGATGTCATCGAGGTCGCGCGCCTCGGCGTACAGGCTGGGCGGCGCCGCGGTGAGCGTCAGCAGGCGCCCGCTGGCGAAGCCGATCTCGCGCACGAGGCGGCGCGCGTCCTGCGAGGAGTGCAGGCCGGGAACGAGCTCGCAACGGTAACCGTCATCCTCGGAGCGCTGCTCGCGGTGCACGCGCACTTCGGGAGCTCGGCGCGTGGAGCTGCGAGCCGAGACATGCCCAGACACGCCGGCGCCGGCGTGCGTCGTCGCACCCCCGCCCTTGCCGCCCGCGCGCGCGCCGGTGGCGGTCTGGCGCTTGGCCTTCGCCGCTTGGCGCGCCGGCTCGATCCCGGGCACGGTCTCGCGGCATATGGGGCAGCGCTGGATGAAGCGGTTATGGCGGCAGAAGGTTTGTGTCACACATACACGCTAGCGAGCCAGGGGAGCGCTGCCGGAGGATTGATTGGACCCAAGCCCAACGCCAGCCCAAGCCTCGATTCAGCCGCCTGGGCGTGAGTGGGTCGGGCGTACCGCGATGACGCGGAAGGCAATTCTTTGGCCACGCTCATCAGCCAATCGCTGTCGGCGACGCTCGGCTACTCGGGGCCGCGCGCACCACCGGGCATCCGCATTGGGTGTGCGACCCCCACAGGTGAGGCGCTAGGAGACAGGGACCGCCGCGCGCGCCGGCACAGGCAGCGCATAGCCCTGCGCCCGCGCCCGCTCCGCCCCTGCGCGCCGCTCGGCTTCGAGCGCATACAGGTAGTCGTCGAAGTCGACCTGAATCGTGTGACGCTTGGAGGCCACGTAGCGCTTGCGCATCGCGGCCTGGTCTCGCTCGATGTCGACACGCAGATCGGCCGAAGAGGGTAGAGCGTACTCCCCGCGCAGGTGGTCACCCACCCAAGCACTCTGGGTCTCGGCCAGCGGCATGATGGCGCCGAGCGGCTGCAGCAGGCCGATGAAGTAGAGACCATGAATGCCGGGATGAAAGACCCTCCGGAAGAGCTCGATGTGGTTGTCCGGCGCAGCCAGGAAGTCGGCGTCGAAGAAGGGGAAGCTGATCTTGTAGCCGGTGCAGTACACGACCACGTCCGCGTGCACCTCGCTGCCATCGGCGAAGCGCACCTGCTCACCCCCGAGCGAGGCAATGTTCGGCTTCGGCGCGATCGTCCCGTGCGCGATGCGGTCGAGGATGCGCCCCGAGACGGTCGGGTGGGCCTCGCCGAACTTGTGGTCTGGCTTGGGCAACCCGTAGCGCTCGGGCGGGCCGGTGAGGGTCTTGATCGTCTGGTGGATCATGCGCTGGCGGATAGCGAACGGCACGCGCGGGTTGTTGGGGAGCTGGTCGACCGGCTTGCCGAACACGTACTTGGGGATGATCCACGCGCCTTTGCGCGCCGCCAGATAGGTGTTGGCCGCTACGTAGGAGGACTCCACGGCGATGTCCATCGCCGAGTTGCCCATGCCCAGGACGACCACGTCCTTGCCGGCGAAAATCGAGTTATCCACGTAGGCGTGGGCGTGCATCTGGGTCCCCTTGAACGTGTCGGCTCCGGGGAAGGCCGGTTCGGGCCAGCGCGCGTCCCAGTGGTGGCCGTTGGCTACAAGCAGCGCGTCATACGAGCGCATCTCCCCCGTGTCCAGCGTGATCTCCCACACCCCGTCCTCGCGCTTGTGGGCGTGCTCGACGCCGGTCTCGAACGCGATGTGCTCGCGCAGGCCGAAGTGATCGACGTAGTTGTCGAAGTACTCCTTTATGTGGGTGTGGTGCGGGAAGTCCGGATAAGAGGCCGGCATCGGATAGTCCGCGTAGGCCATGCGCTCACGCGAGACGTTGATGAACAGGTCCCTATAGGCAGCCGACATCCCGTTGCGGTTGCCGAACACCCAGTTTCCCCCCACTTGGTCTGACTTATCAAAGCAGTCGAACGGAATACCGCGGTCGAGCAGCGCCTTGGCCGCCGCGATGCCCGAGGAGCCAGCGCCGATGATGCAGGCGCGCGGCAGAGCGCTCCCGGCGCCATCGCCGTTGCTCGAAACCACACGTCCATTGTCGGCGGTGCTGGCCACGCAGCCAGTCTATCGTTCCCGTTCAGAGCCGGGCGAGTACTTCCCGTTCGCGCTTCGATGCAGCCTGCTGACGATCGGCCTCCTCGCGGTTGTGGACGATTCTCTCGTCAACCTCATCGCGGAAGTCGGCGTAGTAGATTCGTCCGATCAAGAAGCTCTGATCTTGGAACTAATCCGATTGATCGACGCGATGCTATGGTACCCGGCGCGGTTGACGGCAGGGTCTCGAACGCAACCAACCACCAGGAGGATCGGCGATGAGCACAGCTTCGGGGCCCCTGGACTCCATCAAGCACATCGTGGTGCTGATGATGGAGAACCGGTCGTTCGACCACATGCTCGGCTATCTCGGAGAGCCGGGTGGCATCGAAGGCGTGGACGGTATCCAGAACGCCCATGCCAACTTCGACGCGGAGGGCAACGAATACAAGCCTTACGCCTATGGTCCCGGCGAGACCGCGTTCCACAAGCCGGGTGAGCCGTTCGACGAAAGCCTCGATCCTTGCCACGCGCCCGACTGCGTTGCCGAACAGCTCTCGGAATTCAACGGCGTGAAGCCTGGCGGGTTCGTGAAGAACTTCATCGAGAAGAACAAGCCCCCGCAGGAGTGGTGGAGACTGCCGATGGGCCACTACACCGCAGATTCGGTGCCCGTGTACGACTTTCTGGCGCGGCAGTTCTGCGTGTGCGACGCCTGGCACAGCTCGATACCGGGCGATACCTGGCCTAACCGCCTCTATTCGCTCGCGGGCAAGGAAGGCCCCAAAGTCCACTTCGGCCTGCTCGAAGAGATAGCAGAGCTCTTCACCGGGAAGACCCCGAGTATCCCGATCTTCGAGGTCGAGGCGTTCACGCGCCAGCTCGGCGACGAGCAGTGGCGCTGGTACTCCGACGACCCCGCCACCTTGCGTGGAGCGGACAAGCGGTACCGCGACTTTGATCACTCCAATCGCGACAACTTCGCCTTCTTTGACCGCAAGCTCGTCGGGGAGATCACGCAGATACTGGAGAGCCCGATCGCCTCGCACTCTAGCTTCATCGATGACGCGGCGACCGGGCGTCTACGCGAGGTGTCGTGGATCGACCCGAACTTCGTCAACCTACACACGCTCGACCCGCTTTCAAACGACGACCACCCACCGTCGGACATCCTCGCCGGCCAGGAGCTCGTACTCGAGCTGTATGACGCCCTAGCGAAGACCGCGGATTGGGAGGACACCCTGCTGGTCGTCTGTTACGACGAGCACGGAGGCTTCTACGACCACGTCAACCCACCGCCGGTGAACGATGGCTCGGCCTACTCAACCTACGGCGTGAGGGTGCCGGCGCTCGTGATCGGCCCGCGGGTCAAGCGTGAGGTGTCACATCAGCTGTTCGACCACACCTCGTTGATAAAGACGATCTTGTTGCGCTTCGCCGCCGACCCGGAGCAGGCGCTCGCGCGAATGCCCGCCCGAGTTCAGGCGGCGCCCGATCTGGGGATGCTTCTGCAAGACGCGCCGCGCAGCGACATCCCGCCCCACGACGACCTGCACGCGGTCATCGACACGTGGCGCAACAGGGCACGCGCGGAACGGCGGGTGAGCGCCGCGGGCGGCCCGTCGAGCGCGGTCGACGGCGCCGGCCATCCGCTCGCCTTGACCCACATTCAGAAGGAATTCGCCTTGTTTGTGGGGGCGCTACGCAAGAAGGGACTCCCCGCCGGGCATCCCTGAGGCGAGCACGAACGTGGCGCCACCTTGATCGGCGGAGGAGCGCTGCGAGCCTATTCGGCGGGAACGCCAGGCCCCACGTGCCGCGGCGGCCCCTCGGGGCCTTCGTCGGCGTCGGCGTGCCCGGCAATGCCGCCGTCCTGTGGTCCCGAGCCGTTGACCGAACCGGCGAGCGTCGGATCGGCGCGCAGGCCCGCCAGGTAGCGGTCCACCATGCGCGCGCACTGGCGACCCTCGTTGATCGCCCACACGATCAGCGACTGTCCGCGACGGGCGTCGCCGGCGGCGAACACGCCATCGACCGAGGTCGTATAGGGCTTGACCGCCTTGACGTTGCCGCGCGGGTCCTTTTCGACACCGAGCTGGTCGAGCAAGGACTGCTCCGGATACAGGAAACCCATCGCCAGCAACACCAGTTGCGCGGGCAGCTCGCGCTCGGAGCCCTCCACCGGCGCGAACGGCGGCGCGGGCTCGGCCTGGGCGATGTGTAGGGCCGCCACTTTTCCGTCGGCATCGCCGGAGAAGTGGGTCGTCGTGACCGAATAGTCCTGCTCCCCCACGCCGGCTGTCCGGGCCTCCTCCATCGCGTAGGAGAGCCTGTACTTCAAGGGCCACTCCGGCCAAGGCGTGCGCGCGTCGGAGCGGTGGCCGGGCGGCTCTGGCAGGAGCTCGAGCTGGACGATCGAGGCCGCCCCCTCCCTCAACGAGTTGCCGACGCAATCGGCGCCGGTATCGCCGCCGCCAATCACGACGACGTGCTTGCCGGCGGCGCTGATCGGCTCACCCGCGGCCGGCTGCGCGGTGGTCGGCTCGGGGCCATATTCGCTCGCTACGAAGCGGTTGCGCTGGTAGAGGTAGTCCATCGCGAAATGGATGCCATGCAAATCGCGCCCCGGTACAGACAGCTCGCGCGGCACACGCGAGCCGGTCGCGAGCACGACCGCACCGAAGCGCGCGCGTAGCTCCTCTATGGTCACGTCGCTGCCGACATCCACGCCACAGCGCAAGTCAACACCCTCTGCGATCAACTGCTCCACGCGCCTTTGCACGACGCGCTTCTCGATCTTGAAGTCGGGCACACCGAAGCGTACGAGCCCCCCGGCGGCCTCGTCTCGCTCGAACAGGGTGACCGAGTGGCCGATGCGACGCAATTGCTGGGCGGCCGCCATTCCGGCCGGACCGGAGCCGACGACGGCAACGGACTGGCCCGTCTCGCGCTTGGGCGGCTCGGGCTTGACCCAGCCCTCCTTGAAGGCCCGGTCGACGATCGCCAGCTCGATCTGCTTGATGGTGACCGAGTCGCCCTCGCGGATCTCCAGCACGCAGGCTGCCTCGCACGGCGCGGGGCACAGGCGACCGGTGAAGTCGGGGAAGTTGTTGGTGGCGTGCAACTGGGCGATCGCCTCGGGCCAGAGGTCGCGATAGACGAGGTCGTTCCAGTCGGGGATCAGATTGCCGAGCGGACAGCCGTTGTGGCAGAAGGGGACGCCGCAGTCCATGCAGCGCGCGCCCTGGTCGCGCAGCTCCTGTACGGGGCGCTCGATGAAGAACTCCCGGTAGTCATGCGTGCGCTCGCGCGGATCGCGGTAGGCGATCCCGTGGCGCTCGATTTGCAGGAAGCCGCCGAGCTTGCCCATTTAGACCATCACCGCCTTCGGCGTTGGTGGATTGTGGTGACGGGAGCTCATGACCACCTTCGGGTCGGTTGACGTCGGAGGGGGGTCATGCCGGCACTCCCTCGGCCTGCTCTCCCTCGGACTGTCCCGCTTCGGCCTCTGCCAGTTCGTGCAGGACGCGCTTGTAATCGTGGGGCATCACCTTCACGAAGGCTCCCGAGGCGAGCAGAGAGTCAAAGCGGGCAAGCGCGTCGCGCGCGACCGGAGAGCCGGTGTGGCACGCGTGCTCCTCGATCATCGCCTTCAGCTCGATCGCGTCAGCGGGCGAGATCTCGTCGAAGCCGACCATGCCCATATTGCAGCGGGCCGGGAAGGCGCCGGCCTCATCCAGGACGTAGGCGATCCCACCGCTCATGCCAGCAGCGAAGTTGCGCCCGGTGGGGCCGAGTACAACCACGCGCCCGCCGGTCATGTACTCGCAGCCGTGGTCTCCCACGCCCTCCACGACAGCCCAGGCGCCCGAGTTGCGCACAGCGAAGCGCTCACCGGCAAGGCCCCTGAAGAAGGCGCGTCCGGACGTGGCCCCGTAGAGCACGGTGTTGCCCACGATCACGTTCTCCTGCGCCACGAAGTGCTCGCCGACGCCGCGCGAGGGACGCACGGAGACGACCCCGCCGGAGAGCCCCTTACCGGTGTAGTCGTTGGTGTCGCCTTCGAGCTCGAAGGTCACTCCGGGCGCGAGCCAGCCACCGAAGCTCTGGCCGGCCGAGCCTTTGAAGCGGACCACGATCGAGTCCGGCGGCAGGCCCTCGGCACCGCGAGCGCGGGCGATGTGGCTGGAGAGGATGCCGCCGACGCAGCGGTTGACGTTACGGATGGGAAGGTCTATATCCACGGCCGTCCTCGCGCGCGCGCGCGAGTCACCCGTTTTTGCAACACCGTCACGCTGCGCAGCCGCCGGCAAGATGCGCTGCCGTGCGCCCGCGAACTCCGCGAGCCCGTCCGGCTCCCCGTCCGGACTCGCTTCGCCGGGCTCGATAACCGCACGCGAGCGCTCCACCAGCTCCCAGTCCAAGGCGTCGTCCAGCACGGAGGGAGGCGGCTCGACGCGGTGGCGCGCGGCGCCCTCGGGCAGCTCTATGTGGGCCAGCACGTGGGAGAGGTCCACGCCACGCGCCTTCCAGTGCTCGATCGCGGTCTCGGCGCCAAGCAGGTCTACGCGGCCAATCGCTTCATCCAGCGTGCGCAACCCCAAGGAGGCGAGGATCTCACGGACTTCCTCGGCGACGAAGAAGAAGAAGTTGACGACGTGCTCGGGGCGGCCCTGAAAGCGCGCCCGCAGCTCAGGATCCTGGGTGGCGATACCAACCGGGCAAGTATTAAGATGGCAGGCACGCATCATGATGCAGCCTGTCGCGATCAAAGGCGCGGTGGAGAAGCCCATCTCATCCGCGCCAAGCATCGCGGCGACGACGACGTCGCGGCCGGTCTTCAGCTGGCCGTCGGTCTGTACGACGATGCGCGAGCGCAAGTCGTTGAGCAAGAGGGTTTGCTGGGTCTCGGCGAGGCCGATCTCCCACGGCACGCCCGCCGCCTGGATCGAGGACAGCGGCGAGGCGCCGGTGCCGCCGTCGTGCCCGGCGATCAGCACGCGGTCGGCGTTGGCCTTGGAGACGCCCGCGGCGACGGTGCCGACGCCTACCTCGGAGACGAGCTTGACCGACACCTGGGCGCTGGGGTTGGAGCAGCGCAGGTCGTAGATCAGCTGCTTGAGGTCCTCGATCGAGTAGATGTCGTGGTGGGGCGGCGGGGAGATCAGGCCGACGCCGGGGGTGGTGTGGCGGATCGAGCCGATGTAGGCGTCGACCTTGTGGCCAGGCAGCTGTCCCCCCTCGCCGGGCTTGGCGCCCTGGGCCATCTTGATCTGCAGCTCATCGGCGTTGACGAGGTAGTGGATCGTCACACCGAAGCGCCCGGAGGCGACCTGCTTGATCGCCGAGCGGCGCCGGTCGCCGCCCGGGTCGGGCTGGAAGCGCGCCGGGTCCTCGCCGCCCTCGCCCGTGTTCGAGCGCCCGCCGAGGCGGTTCATCGCGATCGCGAGCGTCTCGTGAGCCTCGCGCGAGATCGAGCCGAGGCTCATCGCGCCGGTGCAGAAGCGGCGCACGATCTCCTTGGCGGGCTCGACCT
>Ga0210408_10006512_pt1 | contig 10095 bp, 8 predicted proteins | sample IncBWH4MmetaG_FD_155471 | JGI IMG/M metagenome (GOLD analysis project Ga0210408, IMG submission 155471) | Forest soil microbial communities from Barre Woods Harvard Forest LTER site, Petersham, Massachusetts, United States - Inc-BW-H-4-M | ecosystem: Environmental > Terrestrial > Soil >...
GGAGGCGCACCTGCTCGCCGGGCTCGCCCATCGTGAGCTCGGCGACCAGCGCGCGGCGAACCGGGCCGCCGAACATGCACTCGCTCTCGCCGAGCAAGACAGGGTGGTGCTGCCGTTCGCGATGACCGGCTCCGCCGGGCTGCTGGAGGCGCTGCCGCGGCACGAGACCGCGCATAGCGCGCTGCTCGCCGACATCCTGGATGTCCTGCACGGCTCACCCCCGGCGGCCAGACAGCAGTCCTCATCGCCGCCGGCGGAGGAGCTCAGCCCGGGCGAGCTGCGGGTGCTGCGGTACCTGCCGACCAACTTTTCCCGGCCCGAGATCGCCGGCGAGCTGTCCGTCTCGCCGAACACCGTCAGCGCGCACATCCGCAGCATCTACGCCAAGCTCGGTGTCCGTGACCGGTCCTCGGCCGTGCAGCGCGCCCGGGAGCTGCGGCTGCTGGCGACCGGCCGGCCGCGGTAGCCCGCCGGTAACCCGATCCCGGTGATGCGGCCTCACCTGCCCGCCGCCGACCATGGGCGCATGGACCCGGCACCCGCCCCGTACCTGATCCGGATCGACGGGCACCTCGGCGCCACCGTGCTGTCCGCGTTCCCGGCCCTGGACCCGCGCCGGCGCGGGGCGCACACCGTGTTCACCGGGCTGCTGGACCGGTCCGCGCTGTACGGAGTGCTGGCCGAGATCGAGGCGCTCGGCCTGGACCTGCTCGAGCTCCGCAAGCTCACCCTCGACCGCGAATCACCCGGATCAGGTTACCGCCCCTCACCGTGATGGCCACTACCGCCGGGCGCGCCCGGTCCGCTGCCAGAAGGTGCCGCTCCCATGACCAGTGCCCCGGTACGCGCCCCGCTGGCTGGCCATCTCCTCGTACCCCAGAGCGCGGCGCTGCTGTTCGCTGGCGACCAGCCCGCGCCGCTGCCCGGATCCGCTCGATGGACCGCGCTGGGCGAGCCGGCGGGCGGTGGCGGCGCCGATGCCGCTGCTCGCGCCGGTGACGAGCGCGGCGGTGCCGGTTAGTGGTGGTTCCACGGGGTGTTGTCCTTTTCTCCAGGTGTCTTGCGTAACGGCATGCGGCGAGGTGTGATCCCAGGTGCTGCATGCCCCGCGGGATGATTCGTCAGCCGAACGTGCCGGGCGCGTGCCTCAGTGACCTTTCACCGGGCCTTATATTCGGTCTGTCAGGGGCGCCCAGGGGACTCTTAACGCCGATTTTCGCGACTGGTAGTCAGCCCCCTGGTCAGGATGGACAGCACGTCACCCCGGGAGTGCCATGGTCGCCGTTGTGCAGGGATCTGGCATGGATCGTCGGCTCGGGGCCCGGTGATTTCAGGGTATGTATCGCTGATTGCTTGCTCAGGTTGCGACTGTGACCAGTCCCGGCGCTAGCGGATGACCGCACCGGATAACAGCTAACATTCAGGTAATTCGGGTAGATGCCGTCATGCTGGCGTGTCAGCGCGCGGTCAGAAGGCAAGACATGATGAACTAACCGCATCGACCAGTCAGCGAAAGACCCTCATCCCGCCCGGCCCGGCGGGGAGTTCTTCCTGCGCCCGCAGTCCCCGGCGCACCGACGGTATGAGGCGCTGCGCGCCTACCTGGCCGAGGGCCTGCCCGCCGCCGAGGCCGCCGCCCGGTTCGGTTACACCCCCGCCTCGCTGGCCTCAGCGGTGCGGGACTTCCGCGCCGGGGCGCGCGAGTTCTTCGTCACTGGCAAGCCCGGCCCCAAGACCGCGCCGGGCAAGGACGCCGCCCGGCCGCGGATCATCGAGCTGCGCGCCGCCGGCCACTCAATCGACGAGATCGCCGACGAGATCGCCGACGAGGGCATCCCGCTGAACCGGACCGGAATCGCCGAGGTGATCGCCGCCGAAGGGCTGCCCCGGCTGTGGCGCCGCCCCGACGCCGAGCGCGGCGGCCCAGCACGGGAGATCCAGGCCCGCGCCGAGGCGGCCGATTTCACCACACTGCCCGAGCGGGCCGAGACCAGGCTGGCCGGGCTGCTGCTGGCGATCCCCGATCTGATCGCCCTCGGCGTGCCGGAGATGGCGGCCGCCGCGGGCTACCCGTCCACGGCGAGGATCCCGGCCGTGTCGTATGTGCTGTCGCTGCTGGCGCTCAAGCTCACCAGCACCCGCCGCATCTCCCACGTCTACGACATCGCCGCCGACCCGGGCGCCGCGCTGTTCGCCGGGCTGACCGCGCTGCCCAAGGCCACCGCCCTGACCACCTACTCTTACCGGCTCGAGCACCGCAGGCAGGCAGCGTTCCTGACCGTCCTGGACAAGGCCGCCATCGCGGCCGGGCTAGCCGACGGCGAGGCCCTCAACCTGGACTTCCATGCCATCATGCACTGGGGCCAGGACCCGGCCCTGGAAAAGCACTACGTGCCGCGCCGCTCCCAGCGCACCAAGAGCGTGCTCACCTTCTTCGCCGAAGACGCCGCCACCCACACCCTGGTCTACGCCAACGCCGACCTGGCCAAGGCCAGCCAGAACCGGGAGGTCATCGCCTTTGCCGACCACTGGCGCCAGGTGACCGGGCACGACCCGGCACTGCTGATCTTCGACTCCAAGCTCACCACCCAGGCCGTCCTGGCCGAGCTCGACGACCGCAAGATCGGGTTCATCACCTTGCGCGCCCGCCACCCAGGCGTCACCCGGGCGCTGGCCGCCCTGCCCGCCACCGCCTGGACCCCGGTGAACCCCGGACGGGCGGGGAACAAGACCCGCCGCGTCAAAGTGCACGACGACCCCGCCGCCACCTTGTCGGCCTACCCCCGCCCGATCCGCCAGCTCGCCGTCACCGGCCTGGGCCACGACCAGCCCACTCTGCTCATTACCAACCGGCCCGCGCTCCCAGCCCGCCAGGTCATCCAGTCCTACGCCCGGCGGATGAACATCGAGCAGCGCCTCGCCGGGGCAATCTCATCCTTCAGCCTCGACGCACTCGCCGGCGCGGTCCCGCTCAACGTCGACCTCGACGTCGTCCTGTCGGTCCTGGCCAGCACCGTCTGCGCCGCGCTGCGCCGCCGCCTGCCCGGCTACGCCTCAGCCACCCCCGACACCCTCCAGCGCCGCTTCCTCAACACCGGCGGCATCATCGAGAACCACCGCGGCCAGACCACCATCCGGCTCAGCCGGCGCACCTACTCACCTGTCCTGCGCCAGGCCAGCCTGCCCGAAACGATCACCGTGCCCTGGTGGGAAGGCCGCACCCTCCGCTACCAATACGACTGACCAGACTGGGCGCCGATTCGCTTAGTGAAAATCGGCGTTAGTGATCAGGTTGTCACCGCGGGAGCCGGGTCTTCTCCGCCTGCCGGCTGTGTTGCCTGACCGGTTCGCTTCTCCCTCGCCGGAGGGCGTTCCTTGCTCGGCAGGCTGCTCAGCACGTCGTCGGCTCTTTGGTCGGCAAGGCGCGTAACCACATGCTGCGCGACGCCAAATACGATGGCATACGCAAGGATCTGCCCCTGGCTATCCAGCTGGGAAAAGCCGGGAACGAAGCCCCCCTTGATCAGCAGCAGCCCCGCGATGGCCGTCAGCGCACCCGCGGGAAGCTTAAAAAGCGCCAGCGAAACAGGAATCGAATACGGGGTAGCGGTGCCGCGGAGCTTCTGAACGGCAAGGGTCGCCGACAGCGCCGCGCCGAGAACTCCCATCAGCGCGACAACCGTGGCATCGCCCCTCGGGGGTGCGTTTGGATTCGCTGTCTCCGATGTCGGGCACACCTTCTGCAGCGCGTTAACGGCCGCGACAGTGGATGTGGACGAGGGGTTGAAGCAGAGCGGAATTGCCTTTGGATTCCGGGCGCCGAGCAGGCACACCGCGAGTACCAGCAAGCTCAGCACTACAGTCCCGGTGATCAGGACATTCCGGAAGCTGCGGACACGGGCGTACTGCTGATCCGCCGCGTCATACGAGACCTGCATGGCGTCGCGCAACGCGGCCCGCCTGAACGCGAGCTCGCTGGCGGAGCAGCCCGGATGGCCGCGAATGATCAGCGGCCTCCGCTTGGTCGGCTGAATGCGGTCTTCCCTGGTAAGCCAGCCGTGGCGGTGAGCATCGGCCGGCACTTCGCTGGTCTGCGGGCCGAACACCGCTTCCGCTCTCTGCCGACAGGCATCAGTCGGGGGCAGACAGGTCCGCAGACGAGCCAGGACCGCTGGTGCAGCGGCTTGGATGTCCTCCTCGGCGTACAGGTCGACGAGCACGACCCTGGCGGCGTGCAGGTCAGCAAAAGCGCCGTTGATCGAGCCGCCGCTCCGCAAGTTGACTAGCCGCGCGGTCCTCGCCTGGCGGTCTGAGGCACCGGCGGCCTGGCGGTCTCGGACACCGGCGGCCTGGCGAGCAGCATTCAGATGCTTATTCACAGCCTTGTGAGCAGGGCAGGCGCTGGCCGCGGCGCTGCACTCCCGCCCTGCGGTACCGTTCTGATGATCGTCGCAGAGCCGATCGCGCTCGTATTCCAGGTATCTAGCCTGAGCGACGATGATCTGCTGCCACCTTGTCCGCCGCCACCTGCTCACGACGGTCCCCTCTTTCGCGATTCCCTTACCATCTCGGAGCGGCCGCACAGCTCCCGTGATACAGCACGGCAGGAGTCTCCCGGGCATCTGATCCTGCAGCTGGCCGCTCACCGTGCTGCGCAGTGAGCAGCCCGCCCGGCGCCGCGACGGCAATTCCGTCGCAACACCCCGCGACCGAAGTCGGCACGTAAATACTGGATGTGGCCCTTGACGATAACTCCCTTGCTGGCCGTTCCGGGTCGGCCATGCCGATAACTGGGAGGAATGACGCGCCGAGTCGGTCTCGGCCAGATTCCTGACTGCCCTCATTTAGAGCGTACGAAGCGACGGATTTGCGCAGCCGTTCGAGGCAGCGAGCCCGCTGAGGGCCGATGTTTCCGACAGAAATCCCCAGCACTGCGTGGATTTCCTCGTACGAACGGGGCGGATCGCTGAGGAGCATGGAAAGCAGCTGCTGGCAGCGGGGCGGGAGCTCGGCAAAGGCCGCACGCAGTAGCGCGTCCTGTTCGGCGAGGGTTATTTCCTCGTCGATCATCGCGTCGTCCGCGGACTGCGGTGAGTCAGCCAGGTTGGTATCCAGTCGTTCATATCCACGCGTCCTCCGCATGCGAACGCATTCACGCGCAGCGGTCGTGGCCAGCCAGCCGCCCAGCATGGCTGGTTCGCGGAGCTTGCTGATCCGCTCCGCCAGCAAGAGCCACACCGCCCGCGCCACGTACCTCTTTTCGGGATCGCTCAGCCGGTACCGGGCGCAGATCCTCCACACCTCCGGCGGCGCGGCCGACCAGAACGACCACCACCGGGTCGTCGCGAAGCAGCTTGGGTGCCGGGCCTGGCCGGGTTGCCTCCCCGGCTGGCACTGCTTCCTGGCGGTAGCCCGCTTCCGCGAGCATGCGGCGGAGCCTTGCCTCAACTCGATCCCGGCTGATCCGCGACGCGATCTGGCCGGCCAGGCCGATGACGCTCCCGAACAGTTCCTCCAGGGATTCTCGCTCACCCGGGTCGTCATGTGCAGGGCCGCTGGCGCTCATCCGCCCTCCTCCCCAGCTGTGCCGGCTTCCGGGTCGTCCATCTCTGCGAGGCATCTCGCCAGGCGCTTGCGAGCCGCGCACAGGTTCTGGCGGACCGCCGCCTCGGTCTTCCCGAGCAACTGCGCGGCTTCTTGCCGCGTGAACGTGTCGACCATGCAGGCCAGGACCTCCCGCTGCGCGGGAGGCAGCGACTTCAGGAGCAGCCTCACCCACTCCTGTTGCTCCCACAGCACCGGGCCGGGATCTGGGTCCTGCTCGGCAGCGATATCGCCCCGCTGGATGAGCCGCTCCTGGATCCGCTCCAGTCCCCGTTCCTTGGTCTTGATCGCGCTGCGGATGGCCGCCCGGCGCGCGTATGCCCGGGGATTATCGATTTTGTCCCAGTGCTGCAGAACTGCCGCCATCGCGGTCGATACTGCGTCCTCAGCCTCAGGCAGATTCCAGCCAGCGAAGATGACATCCCGCACCAGCGGCTGATAGGCGGCCCGGAAGAACTCCGCGAAATCCGCAGCGGGAGGCGGGCGTGCGGCCCAGTCATCGCTAACCCACAGGGTGGCTGCCGGGGCCGCGGCTGCGCCGACGGCCGGGTTGCAGTGGCTCTCGCCCGCACGACATCCTCCTCAAGACGGACATGTCCAGACCGGATTGCTTCTAATCCTTAGGTCCGGCAGGCACCCCTGGCGTGAGGCACTCCGGCCGGGATTCGTGCTCGTGCTCGGCCTCGGGCTCAGGCCTATGCTCGGCGTGCCGGCTGAAGACTCCGGTACGCCTCCTACCGCGCTGCCTCCCGCCGACCGATCTGGTCACTTTCGCCCTCCTAGCGCCTGCGCCCGGTAACCCGGAGGTGAAGGCGAGCAAGGATGAGGGATGGCCACCAATGCAGGCTGCGGTTGCCTACGAGACCATGCGCGGCAACACTCATGCGATTGCCGATGCCATCAGAGCCGGGATCAAGGCCGTCTTCGACATCACTATTGTCCCAAGTGACATACGCTAGCCGACGGTTCTCGCCGATGCCGACCTGGTAATGGCTAGCGACCCTGTCCACGCTCAAGGCATAAGCCGGGCAGCCAACGGCAAAAGTGGTCGCTCGCGGAAACTTTTCGCCTCGACAGAACATCCTGTTCGGTATGGCGTGAACGTGTAACATCAGCAGACTGGGATAGCGCCAGAACTGCGGGAGTGTGCGCGTTCTCCGTGATCTCCCACATCACTCAACGTGACGTCGGGACAGAGTCCGGGCGCTCCGGGCAGCCACGTCCTCCCAGGTGTCGGCGAGCTGAACCGCAGCCGGCCAGGGCCGTGCATGGCGTTGCCGGGGGCCGGGCCGCCGGATGATCCAGGGCCGGCATCCCCGGCCGCCCGCGAGCTCGCCTGGCTCCGGGACCTGACCCGGATGCAGCCAAGGACGCCGACGGCACCGGGGCGTCCCGGCCGGGTCCCCGCCTCCCGCGCCGTGACCGCGATCAGCTTCACCGCCAGGGGCCATGGCCGGTGCGGCATGCACGACCGGCGGAGTACCGGCGCCACGGCGATCACGGAAGATCCTGGTGCCGCACGATCACGGGCATATCAACCAGATGCGGATGGCGTGGTCCGGCGGGCTCAGCGGGGACGTGCTGACCGCTGTCAGGTCCGGGCCCTGCCAGGAACGATGAACCGGTGAATCTGGCAGCCCGGATACCGGAGCCTGCCGCCGCGCCCGCGCGTCAGATAAGCATGGCGTTGCACCGAGCCGTATCCGGCGGCTGGATACTGGCCTGCCTGCTGGCCGCTTCGGCGTGCGGATCAGGCAGCGCTCACCCCGCAGCCGCCCAGGCGGCCCCGGCCACCGCGGCCACCGCCAGGTCGGCCTGCGCGAGCGGGTCGGCATTCGCGCTGTCCCTGGTATCAGACCGAGGAGGCCAGCCGGCCCCGGTCGCGGCCGCCGCCTGGTTCGCCCGGCACGGCGGCGTGGCCGGGGTCCCTGCCCGGGGCTGGCGACAGGCCAGCCGCCAAGGCCGCGACGCGACGGTCCGATCTGGCCCGGTCACACTCCACGCCGTCCAGGGACCCGACCGGACATGGCAGGTCGACAGCGGCAGCTGGTGCTCCTGACTCGCGTGGTACGCCGATACAACAGTCCGGACGGCAGTGCGTTTCCACCCCCGGTCCGTACTCGGTCGGCGGCAGATGAGTGACTTCTGGACGTTGGCGGCGATGCATGAGCATGCAATCCAGCCAACTATTGTCAACGGCAGTAGCCGGGGACCGCTATGGAGCCGGCGGACAGCCAAAGCTCGTGAGAATCGCGCACTGAGCCGCCTAAGTTAAGTGCGGCTGCACGGTCTGGTTTAGGCACCGTGGCGGCTGCGCAGATCGGGTCGATCTGGAGCGCCGCCTCTTCTGCCGAATGCCTTGGAATCGACCGGATCTGCCGGATTGAGAAGGTTGCCCTGCTCGCGTGGCTATGTGACGATCGGCATGCTCATCGCGGTCCGGTCCGCTTGGCGGTTTGCAGTGCCGGACCGCTATTCAAGCGGGCGTGACATTAGGGTTTACCCGGAATAGGTTCGCAGGATCGTACTGGGCTTTCAGCTGACGCAGACGTTCATGGTTGGTTCCGTAAGAGGCGCGGATCTTCTCTGGCGGGTCGTCTGCAGAGATGTGGTTGATATAGGCGCGGTCTTCCATCAGAGGTGCCATCTTGTCCCAGCTCGCCCGCACCCAGCCGACATGGCGATCCGATTCGGCCGGGTTGTCCCACTGGCCGATTACGTCGATATCCCACTGCACCCGGCGGGCAGAGAAGGCGGTGTCGGCCGCGGGAACGCGGGCGGCCGCGCCGTGCATGTAGAAGAACACCATCGCGCTCAGCGGAGAGGTGAAACCCGACGCGGCGTCGATGGCGGCGTCGAGGAACTGATCGGAGAGCTGCCCCGCGAAGGCCGAGCGCCAGTAGCGGTGCAGGCCGTTCCTGGCGTTGGGCTCATCCAGCAGGGTCTGCCGTACGGCATACGGCATCGGCCCGACCAGGTCGGCCACCGGGCGGCCGAAATGCCGGGCCGGGGCCAGGACCTTCTCGCCGTCATCGATGGGGCCGTTGTAGCCGAGGATCATGGCGACGACCGGCACGCCGGCCTGGGGTTCGGTGATGAACCCCAGGTACGCCTCGGCCTCATCTGGCAGGGTCGCACATAGCTCGCGGTAGAAGCGGACGACGTCTCCGGCCTGGTCCAAGGGGTACACCACCAAGCCGCCCAGGATCTGCCCGACCGGATGCAGGCGGTATTCGAAGGACGTCACCACGCCGAAGTTGCCGCACCCGCCCCGCAGCGCCCAGAACAAGTCGGGTTCTCGTTCCGCGCTCACTGTGTGAAACCCGGCGTCGGCCGTCACGACGTCGGCTGAGATCAGGTTGTCCACCGACAGGCCGTGCTTGCCCATCAGCCAGCCCAGGCCCCCGCCCAGGGTGAGCCCTGCGATCCCCGTGTTGGACACCGTCCCGCCGGTGGTAGCCAGCCCGAAGGCCTGCGTCTCGCGGTCAAGCTCCCGCCACAGCACGCCCCCCTCGGCCCGGGCGGTGCGAGCACCTGGGTCGACACGGATTCCCTTCAGCGCCGACAGGTCAATGACCAGGCCGCCATCGTTGGTGCCGTAACCGGGAGCGCTATGACCCCCGCCGCGCACCGACACCAGCAGGCCGTGCTCACGCGCGAAGCTGACCGCATGCCGGACATCCGCGACTCCCCGGCAGCGCGCCACCAGCCCGGGGCGCCGGTCGATGTTGCCGTTCCAGACTCGCCGGGCGGCATCGTAACCGGGATCGGCGACGCCGATCAGCTCACCCCGGAACACCTCACCCAAGGCGGCTACCGCTTCGGGGCTCACCTGCCAGGTCGGATCTTCTTGCTGCGCGGTGATCGTCGCCACGTCCCCCTCCTTTGCCTCGCCTGCTCATCGCGGGGGCTTGACCACCAAAGTCATCGCAACCCCGGCTGCATGCCCGCCAGTCGTTCTCGGACACAAGCCAAGCGGGTTTAACTGATGCGGCGGAGACCTGAAAGACGAACCCGCATTCGCCACACCCCCCTGATGAGCTGAAGCCCACGCTACGCCCGGCACAAACAGCCTGTCCAGGTGCAAACAAGGCGGCAGAAGCCGGGACCGGCTCGGCGACCAGGCCGGCAAAGTGCTGATTGAGCCCGACACGAATAGACATCGCTGCTGGGAGAAGGCCTGGCTGACCACCGGGTCCTGCAGACACCGGCGGTGCTATGCGGCCGCCAGCCGCACGCGGCCCGCCGAACCGCCGGCCGCGTCGTACACGCTGCGCTCCATCCCCCGACGCTCGCAGCGGCGGCGCCAGTCCCGACGGTCCGGCATGACCGTCGCCGCCGCACCCGAACGCCCATTCCGGGCGCCTTGCCCCGATGAAGGAATCCACGCAGCTGTACAGGCGGCTCTTTGCGCGGGTAAGCGAAGACTCCCTTTGCTCTCCGTGACAAGCTTCCCCGTCAGTCTCCATCCTCGGCTAGCAGAGGTCGCGG
>Ga0210408_10006513_pt1 | contig 10095 bp, 9 predicted proteins | sample IncBWH4MmetaG_FD_155471 | JGI IMG/M metagenome (GOLD analysis project Ga0210408, IMG submission 155471) | Forest soil microbial communities from Barre Woods Harvard Forest LTER site, Petersham, Massachusetts, United States - Inc-BW-H-4-M | ecosystem: Environmental > Terrestrial > Soil >...
CATGTTCTTGGCAAACCGAGGTGACAAACCAGCACTCTTCAAGTTATGTCTCCTTGCGGCTCACCTGCAGTTTCATGATTACGCCATGGAAATTCTGTCGTTCCTTTTAGAACGCGGGGCGGTCGAACTCAGCGCCACCGAAAGTGAAGCGCTGAGAAAGACGCGGGAACAGTACGCGGCCGACCTGCGTAGGGCTGCGCGCTGGCTCGACCTGATCTATGGGATGGAGGCACTTGGATTGAAGCGACCCGTGAAGCTGCTGGGACGACTCGCGACACAACTCGGGGAACGTCTTCATAAAGATAGGACGATGAGCGAATACAACTGGGTAGATTAGCGGTTTTTCTTCGGCATGCCGCATGCAGGGTGCGAATCGAACACTGTTCGGCTGACCCTCGCATGCCCTTCACACCTCCGGGCAGCCGCCGCCCCCCTTCCTGCAGGCGGCTCGTTTCCGGCCCGTACACAGGTGAGAGCGGCATAGAACTGGGGCTTCCGCTACCTACGGACCGTTTTGAGACATGGACCTCCCGCTCCAGCTTCTCCCCCGCGCCAGTTAGCGTGGCCTGAGGGCGATGAGATGGCGAAACGGCCATTGAATCCCCATACCATAATACTTATATAGCCCTCCGCGTCCGCCGCAAACGCCAGCGGCTTCGTCCAAATCCCCCGATCGCAAGTGCCCCGGCGGGAAACTCGGGCCCACGCGGGTGCTTGGCGCCGGCGCACTTGTCGATAGCGATTGACGGTGCCTTTGGGCACGGTCACGAGTGCCAGAAACCTGGTGTCGCGCTCAAGAGATCTGTCAATCTTGGGCCAGGATTGTGTTCGGCAGCTAAGGCCTAATACTCACTGGTGCTTCGTGCCCGATCGATAGCGTGGCCCCGGTACCGGCGATCACTAGCATGGTGGCGGAGCTGTCGATGCGACCGCTCTTGACCCCGTTGGAGAGATTCTTAAACCTATCGTCACCGGGCCGAACCGATCCTAATTTTTTCACTTAGGAGAACCGTCATGGGAACCGACAGAAAGTTGTGGCGAAGCCAGAAAGAGAAGAAGGAATGGGCGCGACGAATTCAGTCGAAGGACCCGGGGCTCGAGGTCGTCCATCCCCAAGCCGCGGAGATCGATGTGGGCAACGCGGCACATTACGTTGCCGTTCGCCCAGAGCTAGATCCAGAACCAGTGCGGCGGTTCGAATGCTTCACTGCGGACCTGCATCGTCTAGCAGATTGGCTCGTGACCCTTGGAGTGAAGACCGTCGCGATGCAATCTACCGGGGTGTATTGGATCCCGCTGTACGAAATTCTGGAAGAACACGGATTCGAGGTGTACCTGGTCAATGCGCGCCATACCAAGAATCTGCCCGGACGCAAGAGTGATGTGCAAGAGAGTCAGTGGCTACTAAAGTTGCACACCTACGGGTTGCTGAGCAACTCGTTCCAACCACAGGCCAAGATTCGAGCACTCCGCACCTACTGGCGACAGCGGGCAGAACACGTGCGCGGAGCAGCAACCTGTATACAACGCATGAAAAAGGTGCTCACGCAGATGAATCTACAGTTGGCCAATGTTATCAGCGATCTCAGTGGCCTCACCGGGCAGACGATTGTGCGAGCCATCCTAGCCGGAGAGCGCGATCCCTGGCAACTTGCTGACCTCAGTCATCCGCGGATCCAAGCCAGCCGGGAGGAGATCGCAAAAAGTTTAGAGGGCAACTGGCGCGCGGAACTCCTGTTCGTGTTGCAACAGGAAGTAGAGATGTACGATACCTACCAACAGCGAATGGCCGAGTGTGACCAGCAATTACAAAAGCACCTTGCCCAATTCGCTGACAAGCTTCCGCCTCAACTACCCGAGGCCGAACGCGAGCTCCAGAAAGAAAACCCGGCCCGGAAGCGAAGGAAGCCTCAAGGCAATGCTCCACGATTCAATCTCAATGGCGAACTACAGCGCATCACTGGGGTCGATCTAACCCAGATCGACAGCGTCGACGTCATGATAGCTCAGACCATCATCAGTGAGGTGGGTCTGGATATGAGCCGTTGGAAAACCGAGGCGCATTTTGCTTCCTGGCTAGGATTATGTCCGGACAACCGCATCAGCGGGGACAAAGTTCTGCGGCGAGGGACTCGGCACGTGGTCAACCGCGCCGCCACCGCGTTACGCATGGCTGCCCACAATCTCATCCGCAGCCGCAGCTATCTAGGCGCCCAGTATCGCCGCCTCCGCACCAAGCTCGGGGCCCCTACGGCGATCACCGCCATGGCTCACCGACTCGCTCGCCTCGTCTATCGCATGCTCAAATACGGACAGCAATACATCGACAAAGGCAATCAGCACTACGAGGTCAGATATCGCCAGCAACAGGTCATGCTATTGCGAAAGAAAGCGGCCAAGCTCGGCCTCTCTATCGTCGACGCTCAGCCTTGAAGCATCACCGCAGGATGTTTCTGGAGAGGGTACTAAGATTTTTCAACAGTTGTGATCGTGCGTGTCGAATCGGCTCTCTGCAAGTGGCGCTTCCGGCTAGATCTTTCTCGCCACCACCAGCCAACTTCCTCCGAAGGTCGCTTCCCGGCGCGTCCTTATCTTAGCCAGTTCCCGTCGCTGCAGCCAGAGGAGCGGTCTCCTCACTAGCGCACTTCGAACCTCGTGTTGGGCCCGCAGCTTCCCATTGACCTCGTGGGCCCCCGCCTTCGCGGCTCCCAGTCGGTATGGTATGACTCGTCCCGCCAGGATGGCTGGCGGCAGAAACTGAAAGAATCCTGTGAGGAACTCCACGTCAAACCCGGCGCCCTTCAGCAAGTCACGCAGTGCCTGCCTGCTGTAACGCCGGAAGTGTCCCGCATCGACGTCCTCGTGTGACCAAAGCGCTTGGTAGGCCGGCACCGTGAGGTACACGCGCCCGTTGGACCAAAGGTAGCTCCCAACCATTTCCAGGAACTTGCGATCCTCCGCGATATGCTCCATCACGTCGAAGAGCCCAACCGCGGCCATGCTCGCATGCACGAATCCGGCATCCTCGAGTCCCGCACAAACGACATTCTGAATGCCCCGGCGCTGCGCATTACGGGAGCCAGCGGCTCCGGGTTCAAGCAGCACTACCTCGAAGCCGATGTCCTGCATGCCCTTAGCGACGAATCCGTTACCGCCGCCGACATCGAACACCGGTCCCGACGGCGGATACTGCTTCATCGCCTCGAGGATGCAAGCGTTGCGGTGTCGGAACCAGAACGAAGCGTCTTCCACCTGGAAGCACGCTTCATTGCCCCACTCCGGGTAAGAAACCGGCGAAGCTGACTTGCAGCGCCAGGTCCCTTCTGAGGTCTGCTCAAGATTAATGGCGATGGCAGCAAGATCAATCATGCGAAAGGTTCCAGGGGCGGGCGCCGGTTAAGAGCAGGAGTTTACCGCAACTGCGGGCGTTGCCGGGCGTAATCAATCACACTCACGATCCCGGTCAATGAGTGTTTAGCCGCTTCCAGATATCTTTGAATGTCTTCGCGACTTCGGAGCTCGGGGTCATCCAAAGCCAAATCCCGATAGCACCTACAACAATCGCTGCCGGGATTTGCCACCAAGGCATGTACACATTTACGTAGCTGGTAAGGCATGTCCGGATTAAGGGGGATCAATTGCTACGGCTCAAGAAGGTTTGGCTTAGATTATTTCTGTGGTGCGGATTTGTACTGGTTCTGGCTTTTCTCATGATTGTCTTGCCCGCTTTTTGGAAGCGCATGAAGGCCGGGCGGATATTGAATGAGGTCAGAGCTGAACGCTGGTCGTCCGTGAATTTCGAAGAGGCCAAGGAGATTTCTGAGAGATTCGGCGGCCGCCCAGGTATTTTTGGCCGCCAAGGTGTGCCTTGCAGCGCGAGTAGCTGCCGTTTTGACATTGCTGTTTCGAACTTCCCGATGGACTATCTGCATCTCGCACCCAAAACTGGTTTCTATGTATCTATTCATGTACAAAACAATCGTGTAACGGCGGTCAGTTCCGATTTGCTTTCAATCACTCTCGGCGGCTCTCCTCCCCAACCAGCTCCGCTCGGGGCTGATGTTGTTGAAGACATCGTGCAGACCGATCCCTCCGCACCGGGCTTTCGCCCGATGCTCAACACGGATAGTGTAGCTGGAGCATCCACAACTAGAGTTGCTCTTAACGCTTCAGCGACTGCCGAAGAAAGGCGAGCGGCATACGATTTCAACTTGGGCTGTTTGACAAAGCTCGGAGGCTGCAAGCGTGCGGAGGATTTCTTGCCTCGGGCTGCGGGAATGGTCCCAAGGTAAGCCTGTCCCTGCAGACGAGACTTGCCGTATTGCTTGACTTGCTCCCCTCTTCCGGAACGAATTTGAATATGATTTCGGACGAAGGAAAGGGGAAGAGGTAGGTCGAAGAGTCGAAGAGCAAGATGCAGGGCAAAAGGGGGGAGGGAGCATTTTGCCGTCACCTTATACCACCCCGCTCGTCAATTGACGGGATAGGAGGTATAGCGATCTGAAACTGCCCTCGTTACCGATGAGTAAACAGATTTGGGCAGCTTTCGGCGGCCCTGACCGGGGCGGCGCTGGGATGGGGGCGCGGGGCTGGCACGGGTCGATTTTCGCTGCGTCAAAAACGGGGTCAATTGGTGCAATGGGATGTTTCACCAGTGATCAACCCGGATCGGCAAGCCCGCGCGGCCCGGCGTGGTCATTTCCCGACTTCGATCACAAGCAATTCAAGTTTCTCTTTGCCAGTATTCCGTAGTAGATACGGCTCTTCTTTCGGCATCAATATCACCAAGCCGTTTGAAACATTGACGTGGCTCTGTGGTGCCTTCTTCTCGTTTACGAGCTCGCCGTTAGTCATGCCAACAATGACAAGGTCGCGACCCTCCACGAACTGATTCAATGGCGCACCGGGTGCCAGTATGCACCGCGTGACGAACAGTTTTGAATCGTGAGCTTTCCCGTGACTGACTCCAGACATCCAGTTGCAAGACTCCAAACCCGAAGCCGTGACCCTGCACGACCCATTGGATGTCGCTAGGATTTGAGCATTGGCGGTTACGGCGCTAAGCAAAATCAATAGGCAGACGGCTGGCACGTATCGCATGGGAATGCCTCTTGGACCTTCGCAAAGAAGTCTACACGGTCGCGGACAACCATTTCTGCCACGTCAACTGGCGTAACCAGGCGTGGCTGTTGAAAAAGTCCGTTTTTCGCAAAACAGCTAAAATTTCAGGGATAGAAAATGTCTACCCGAGGCGCGAACGTCGCTTGTAGGCCTTCCTAACGCAAAGTTTTTCTGAGCACTTTTCTGGGAGTGAGTTTTTCAACAGCCACAGGCCATTTCACTCACAACCGGGCCAACACCTACCGACCTACCCATTTTTGCCTGTAGTGCTCCGGTCGAAAGGCGTGCCCGCTCGTACTATTGTGGGGTGGGAGGGGTGGGGTTGTTGGCGCTTGGCTGGATGCTTATTTAGTGGACTCGGTGTGATGTTGCCCTTCAGATGCTTCTGCAGGATACACGAGAACACCCTGCAGAATCTCATGGCGGATTTCACTCAACAATTCATGCGAGGAGCGAGCCTCCACGAGCAGCAAGTAAGCTGCGAGCGTTGCAAGTACTGCAAGCCAGGTCAGCGCCGTCCCGAACGGCAGCGTGGTTAACAACAATCCCAGACCTGATGACAGCAGCGCGATAGCAGTTCCAAGTTCGAACTTGAATCTTAGCAAGATTGTGCGCAAATAGCGCTGACCGACCGGCTCAATTTTGAATGCAAGACGAAGGTATCGATTCCATTCCTCGGCATGTGCGGAGAATGCCGGTCGCTTGCCTAGCCACTTGTCAAAACAGCGACTCTCGATCCTTGACCCAATGTCTTCTACAAACAAGCCCGCTGCGATGCAAGCAAGAGCAAGGAGCACGGCGGTCTCCGTGCGGTGAACTTCCGCCAGAGCGCCTAGTGAGGTGAACTTCTGCAACAGCACTACGAACCAAACACTCAGGGCCATCGCTCCGGGGATAACTATGGTAGCGAGTGGACGAAATATCTCTGACCCGAAGGCTGAGAAGATTTCCTTCATATGGTCGGACCTGATTCTTCCAACCTATTCTTCCGTATTTTTCTCAGGAACGGTGGTGCCCAGAGTGGTTCGTGGCAAGGCTATCCAAGGACAGCTGACGCAGGCAGGCCATTTCACTTATTTCCCCAGCGCTCTCCCCCTTCTCTCGCCGCCCGTCCGCTCGCCAGGGGGTGGGGGGCTTTTAGCGTCCCACCGTATATAACCCCGCTCGTCAATTGACCCCTTTTCTCCCGCACCCCTAGAATGAACGTTTCGGCTCGGCTGCTCTCATCTCACCTATGCCACTGCGCCTGTTTAACACCATGTCCGCCCGGGTGGAGGAGTTCCACTCGCTTCTGCCCAACGAAGTTCGCATGTACGCCTGCGGCCCGACTGTCTACGACTACGGCCACATCGGCAACTTCCGTACCTTCGTTGCGGTCGACGTGCTGCAACGCTTCCTCCGCCAGAGCGGGTACAAGGTCCGTTATGTCATGAACATTACGGACGTCGATGACAAAATCATCCGCAACTCCGCCCGCGACGGCGTTCCGGTGCGGCAATACACCGAAAAATACGAGAAAGCGTTCTTGGAAGACGCCGCCACCCTGAACATCCAGCAGCCGGATCTGGTGCGCGCCACCGAGCACATTCCCGCGATGGCCGATTTCATCGCACGGCTCGAGCAGAAGGACCTGGCGTACTGCACGGACGATGGCTCGTACTACTTTCGCATCGCGAAGTTCCCTGCGTACGGGAAGCTGTCGAAGAAGGATTTCGCCGGAATGGAGGACGGCGCGCGCGTCGACGTCGATGAATACGAAAAGGATAATGCGCGCGACTTCGCGCTCTGGAAAGCTCCCAAGCCGGGTGAAGCGTCCTGGGACACGGCGATCGGGCATGGCCGGCCTGGGTGGCACATCGAGTGCTCGGTGATGTCGATGGAAGAACTCGGGGAAACGTTCGATCTGCACGCCGGGGGCGAAGACCTGATCTTCCCACATCACGAGAACGAGATCGCGCAGTCGGAGTCGCTCACCGGGAAGACGTTCGCGAACTTCTGGTTTCATGCGCGCTTTCTGCTGGTCGAGGGCGAGAAGATGTCGAAGAGCCTGGGGAATTTCTATACGCCGCGCGACCTGGTGCTCATGGGGCACAAGCCGTCGTCGATCCGGTACCTGTTGACGTCGGTCCCGTACCGCCACCAGCTCAACTTCACTTTCGACGGGCTGAAGCAGGCCGCGACTTCGGTGGACCGGCTGCGCAATTTTCGGCTGCGGCTCTCCCAGGGGCAGCTCCCTTCAGGCACCAACGAAGTAATGACGAAGTTGGCCCAAGAAACCGTCGACCGTATGAGGTCCGCGCTTGAGGACGACCTGAACACCGCGCAGGCGCAGGCGGCGATCTTCGAGATGGTGCGCTCGGCTAACGTCGCGTTCGACGCGGAGGAGGTCCGCAAGGACGACGTGGCGCCGCTGTTGGGGGCGCTGGAGAGGTTCGATGAAATCTTCGCGGTGCTTGCCGATGACGATGCGGCGAAGATGAAGACCGTCCTCGAGTGGGCGCGTGCAACAGGGCGCGAAGCGGACATCAGCGAAGAATTGCTGGATCTGGTCGGCTCGCCAGCTCTCTCCGATGCCGACGTCGAGAAAAAAATCGTGGAGATGAATTCCGCCCGTGCTGCCCGTGACTTCAAGCGCTCCGATGCCCTGCGCGCCGAACTCACCGCGGCGGGCATTATCGTGGAAAACACCAAGGACGGAGTACGCTGGCGAAGGAAGTAGAAGGGCGGGTGTCAGGTGTCAGGTCTTAGGTGGGGGGTCTTAGGCCGCGACTGCCGGCGAGACACCGGCGCGACTCAGGCTGCTGCTTTTTCGAATGCGTGGGCTACGCGCAGGATCGTCGCTTCGTCGAAGTGCTTGCCCAGAATCTGCAGGCCGATGGGCAGTTTCTCGCGGGTCTCGCCGCAGGGGATCGAGATGCCGGGAATCCCCGCCAGGTCCGCGGTCACGGTGTAGATGTCGGCGAGGTACATGGCCAGCGGATCGTTTAGCTTCTCGCCCAGCTTGAAGGCGGCGGATGGACTGGTCGGAGTCACGATCACGTCGACCTTCTTGAAGGCCTCATCGAAATCGCCGGTCAGCAGCGTACGCACCTTCTGCGCTTTCAGATAGTAGGCGTCGTAGTAGCCTGCGCTCAGGGCATAGGTGCCCAGCATGATGCGCCGTTTGACTTCGGCGCCGAAGCCGTGATCACGGGTGCGCCGATACATGTCAGAGAGGGTGCGAGCACCCTTGGCGCGATATCCGTAGCGCACACCGTCGAAGCGCGCCAGGTTGGCCGAGGCCTCGGCAGTCGCGACGATGTAGTAGGTCGGCACAGCATACTTGGTGTGTGGCAGCGAGACCGGCACCACTTCACACTCAAGCTTCGCCAGCTTCTGAATGCCGTCTTCGATGGCCTTACGGACCTCGGAGTCCAGGCCTTCGCCGAAGTACTCTTTGGCCACGCCGATCTTGAGACCGCGCAGCGGCTCATTGAGTTGCGCAACGTAATCGGGCACAGGGACTTCGGCCGAGGTTGAATCCATGGGGTCGCGGCCGGCGATGGTGCGCAGCACGATGGCCGCATCTCGGGTAGTTTTCGCCAGCGGCCCGATGTGGTCGAGTGACGATGCGAATGCGATCAGCCCGTAGCGCGAAACGCGTCCGTAGGTCGGCATCAGGCCCACAACGCCACAGAACGATGCCGGCTGTCGGATGGAGCCGCCGGTGTCGGAGCCGAGAGCAACGACCGCCATGCCGGCGGCGACGGCTGCTGCCGATCCGCCCGAGGAACCGCCCGGCACGCGGCTGGTGTCGCGCGGATTGCGCACGGGATGAAACGAAGAATTCTCGTTGGAGGAACCCATGGCAAACTCGTCGCAATTCAGCTTTCCGAGAATTACCGCGCCTGCGGCTTCCAGGCGGGCCACGGCGGTACAGTCGTGCGGCGGAACAAAGTTCCCGAGAATCTGAGAGCCGGCGGTGGTGCGGACGCCGCGGGTACACATCACATCTTTAATGGCGATGGGCACGCCGCCGAGCGGAGGCAATGGCTTGCCTTCGGCGGCCAGGCGATCCATGCGGTCGGCCTGCTCGAGGGCGCGGTCCTTGCAAAGCGTGAGGTACGCGCCGATGTGCGCGTCTTCTTTCTGGATTCTCGCGTAGGACGACTCCACCAGAGCCATGGATGTGGTCTTGCGCTCCTGAACGGCGGAACGGGCGGCGTCGATGGTCAGGAGGTCGAGGTCCATACGGTCAGACGAACTTCCCGGTGGCCGGAGCGGGCGGACTGTCCAGCTCCGAATCGAAAACCCCGCGCATGGTGGCGAGAACAGCGGCTTTGTCCAAACCATGCGCCTGATCGAGGGCGTCGGCGACGTGCCGCGCAATGTCGCTCAGCAGGATTCCCCAGGCTACGGCAGCCTGATCCTGAGGCCAGGTGCCAGTATTCAGGCTGCAGACCAGACCGCCATGCGCGGCCCACGCGCGAATCAGTTCGCAAGCTTTCTTGTCAGACACAACATTCGGCGGGATCTGCAGTTCGGCTGACATGGTCTCTCTCAGTTCTCTATACTTCTCTATCGTTCGATCACCTTGGGGACTTCGAAGAAGTTCTCGTCCGAGTCAGGCGCGTTCTCGAGCACCTCTTGGTGGGGCAGGGACTTGCGCAGTCCCTCGAGAATGTCCTCGCGGCTGGCGTAGGCGAAACGCGCGCTGCCGGCCTTGGATTCATCCCCGCCGTAACGATCAAAAACCTGGGCCATGGGCTCGACCTTGTCCGTATTCAACTCGTTCAAGCGGTCGATGTAGCCGAGGATGGAGTTCAGGTCGCGCACCATGTGTGCACGCTCTTCCTCGGTCAACTCGAGGTTGGCCAGATCGGCCACGTAGGCGACGTCTTTGTCGGCAACTTTCACGTCTTCACCACGAATTCAATCCGCTTCACCAAAGTCGCGGAATATTTATTGATCAAGGCCAAATAGCGCGGCGCCAGG
>Ga0210408_10006514_pt1 | contig 10093 bp, 8 predicted proteins | sample IncBWH4MmetaG_FD_155471 | JGI IMG/M metagenome (GOLD analysis project Ga0210408, IMG submission 155471) | Forest soil microbial communities from Barre Woods Harvard Forest LTER site, Petersham, Massachusetts, United States - Inc-BW-H-4-M | ecosystem: Environmental > Terrestrial > Soil >...
CGCCCTATGGTGTGCTTCGTGAATGTCGAGAGCGTGGATCGCATCATCTATTCCATCTTCCAGAGATTCAACCTGGAATGGAAAACCCGCACCCTCAAACTATTTACACAAGCAGCTTGACGTCACCCACCTGCCCGGACGTTTGACACCTCTTCGAGAGCGGCCTAAACTGCCCCCCGCCACGAATTTCCCCTTCCGGAGATATCCCATGTTGAAACGCCCGCTTAGAATTCTCCTGTTTGCCGCTTTCGCCTTTGCATCCCTGACCTTTGCGGAAGATCACGTGAAACAGCCCACACTCACTCCGCAAAACAGCGGCACCACACAATTGCTGATTTCAGTCAGTCCAGTAGACGCGCGCGTGGTCTGGGCGTCCGGAACCGGCGGCACGTTTGTTTTGACCACCAACGGGGGAAAGTCGTGGAAAGCCGGGGTGGTGGCGGGTGCTGAGGCGCTGCAATTTCGCGACGTGCAGGGCGTGAGCGACAAGGTTGCATATCTGCAATCTATCGGAAACAACACCACCGACTTTCGCATCTACAAAACGGTCGACGGCGGCGCAACCTGGACCATCCAGTTCCAGAACCAAACAGCGAACGCGTTCTACGATTGTTTCGCCTTCTGGACTCCCCAACGTGGTATCTCGCACAGCGACTCGGTAAACGGAGTGTTCCCTGATCTCCGTACCACCGATGGGCGGACGTGGCACGACATTAGCGGTAACATGCCCCCGGCATTGCCGGGTGAATTTTCATTCGCCTCCAGCGGCACGTGCGTAGCCACCCAGGGCAAGAGAAACGCCTGGATTGCAACCGGCGGCGCGACGTCGGCGCGGATTCTTGCCACTCGAGATGGCGCCAACACCTGGAATGCGTACGACACGCCGCTCGTGAGTTCCCCGAGCGCAGGCGCCTTCACCGTTGCCTTCCGTGACGCCTGGCATGGGATTGTGGGTGGCGGTGACTTAGACCCAACCGATCCCAACAACGCAGGAACGGCCACTTCGAACGATGGCGGTCGCACCTGGACGCTCACCCATCCGGCCCCAGTAACCGGAGCGATTTTCGGCTTAGCCTACGCGCGCCGCATCAGCACGGAAGACGATCACGAAGCAGACGAGGAGGGTGGCCGAAGCGTCGTGGTCACGGCCAACACTGGCGGCGCGGCCTGGACGCCCGACGAGGGCCACACCTGGTTCACGCTGCCTGGAGTGAGCGGGTTTTGGGCGGTGGCTTTCGCAAATCCGAAAGCCGGGTGGCTAGTGGGCGCGGGCGGGAACATCTTGAAGATCAGCTTTTAGCGTGGTTGGATCGTTCGGGGGAATCGGCGGACGGGTAAGGGGTCAAGCTTGGTGACCGCTTCAGGTGTGGGGGTAAGAGCTAAGAGCGAAGAGCGAAGATCGCCGCAGTCGACTCAACCAGGATATGAGCAGTCGCAGCTGCTGCGGGCCAACGACCGACGAACAACGACTGCCTCGTTCAATCTGCCGGCATGGTCGCCGCCTGCACAAGGGCCCGCGCAGCCTTGGCGTCGGCCAGCGGCTGGCGAATCTCAACCCACCTCTTGATTTCCGGTAGCGCCTTGCGCGTAGCAAGTTCGCCCGCCTTGATCAGCTCAGGAGTGTGCGCGAAGGCGTCGTACTCGAAGCCGTTCACGTCTGGCTCGATGACCAGGTCCGCCGCTTCTTTCCAGTGGCTCGCGCTCATTTCCTGCGCGATAGCGAAGCACTGACCGATCACATCGAACAGATGCCGCGGCGCTTCCCCGTTGGTCCAGCGTCCCCTGAGGTGAACGGCCAGCACGCGTTTCGCGCCCATCTCGACCAGCGGCCGCGTCGGCACTGCGTGGGCCAACATTCCATCCACCAGCCAACGGCCCCGAATGTTCACCGGCAGAAACATCCCGGGATAGGCACAACTGGCGCGCACCGGGTCCACCAGCGGCCCCGAGTGAAAGACCACGCCTTCCCCTGTGCTCAGATCCGTCGCTGCCACCGCCAGCGGCAGGCGCAACTCCTCAAACGATTTCACCTTGAGGATGCTATTCAGAAAACCAATCATCCGTTGATTGGTGGCGAAACCGTGGCGCGAAAGCGTCCAGCGGGCAAAGGTCTTGAAGCGCACGCGGTAGGCGACCTCTTCGAGCTCTGCGGTCGACAGCCCGCTGCAATAAGCCGCACCGATCAGCGCACCCACGCTGGTTCCAGCCACAAAGTCGATGGGAATTTTTTCTTCTTCAAGGACTTTCAGGACCCCGATGTGCGCGATGCCGCGCGCGAATCCTCCGCCCAGGGCAACTCCAATTCCCGGCGTGCTCGAGGTGGATTCTGAGGCAGCCGAGAGCCGCGAAAGCTCTCTCCCAAAGGCCTGGACCGACCGAATGATCCCTTTAAACGACTTCACTGGAGCCCCACTTCCGGTCACCCGGAACTCCTACCTCACCTACCTCGTAAGATGCCATTTGTAGGGCAAATGGTGCAGACCACTTTGGTGCCACCTTTGGTCATTTGGGAATTACTTGTGAGACGTTACCTTGCCCCTTAGATAGTGCAAATAAAGCCCTTACCGTGACGAACCGTTTTATTCCTGTTAACGTGTGCGCATGGTACGCGAGTTCTCGGCGGGCGGCGTGGTGCTCCGGCGTATGTCGGGGGACTGGTGGATTGCCGCGATTGAGCCCCAAAGAGCGGAATCGGGGACCCCATCGGCAAAATCCCCAAAAACTCGTCACCGAAGAGCCCCGCGAAAAACCGTGCTCGCGCTGCCCAAGGGCCTGGTAGACCCGGGCGAGAAGCCCGAACAGACCGCTGTGCGCGAAGTCCAGGAAGAAACTGGAATCATCGCCTCTGTGCTCGGTAAACTCACCGACATCAAGTACGTCTACATCCGATCCTGGGGCGACCGCCAGCGTGTCTTCAAGATCGTCAGCTTTTTCCTGTTGCGTTATCGGTCCGGACGAATTGACGATGTCAGCCCTGCCATGCGCGTGGAAGTCCGTCGTGCGCTCTGGCTCCCGCTAGAACAAGCTCCTGCCGAACTTGCCTACGGCGGGGAACGACAGGTTGTCCGCAAGGCCCAGGAATATCTGAAATCTCATCCGGAGGTCTGACGCTGCTATGCCGGTCACCCCGCATCTTGAGAAACATTTCACCGCAGGCCTTTTCGTTCGAGACGTTGTAATCGGCATGGCCGACGGGCTCACCGTTCCCTTTGCCCTCGCCGCCGGCCTCTCCGGCGCGGTCTCGTCCACTCGCCTGATTGTGATCGGCGGAATGGCGGAAATCGCGGCCGGCTCGATTGCCATGGGCCTCGGCGGATACCTTGCGGCCAAGGGCGACGCCGAGCACTACGATCAGGAAAAATTGCGCGAAGAGCGCGAGATCGTCGACATCCCCGAAGCCGAGAAAGCCGAAGTCGAAGAACTGTTCGAACAGTACGGCCTCATCGAAGCCGAAGCCAAGCCCGTGGTTGAAGCGTTGAGCCAGCGCCCCAAAGAGTGGGTCGATTTCATGATGCGCTTCGAACTCGGCCTGGAAGAACCCGATCCCAAGCGCGCCGTCACCAGCGCGTCGACCATCGCGCTCTCCTATGTGGCCGGGGGCTTCATTCCGCTGTCGCCCTACATGTTGCTCGGCAACGCCTGGCATGGCCTGCTGTGGTCTGCAGCCGTCACGCTAGCGGCATTGGGCGTGTTCGGCTATCTGAAAGCGCGTTTTACCGGTACCTCGCCGGTGCGCGGCGCGTCCCAGACAATGGTGATCGGTGGACTTGCGGCCGGGACCGCTTTTGTGATTGCGAAATTGATCTCGTGATCAATAAAAAAACGATTTTCCTTGACATGCGGAAAGCGCGATCTTAGGCTAATATCGACTTCATAGGGCGCGTACCGAGGCCATCCTCACCCCACATCCAATTCGGTACGCGCCCGTAGTGTTTTTGGACGTTTCCCAGCCCGCCGGTAGAGACGCCGCTTGCCGCGTCTAGGCGGACCCATCGCTCCCGCGAGAATCACCCTAGTCACTCCTTCCTCGCGCCCACTGTGCTAAGTAAGAGAGTCGTTCTCGGCCATCGCCATCAAAGGTCTCCCTTGCGACTGATCTGTACCGTCTTACTTTTCTCGCTTTTATCCGTGTGCACGATCCCCTCGTTCAGCAAGTCCAGGGCCTCGGGTACGCCCGTCGACCTGGACTACCTCCTCGCCCTTTCGACCGCCGACCACTTTCTCCAAGCCTGGCAGACCCGGGACGAAGAAGCCAGCCTCCTCATACTCACCGACCACATCCGCCAGCGAACCCGGGAAGACCAGGTGCGGAGCTTCTTCTCTTCGCCCACCTGCCCGCGAACCAGCTACGAGATCGGTCGGGGCAGGAAGCGGGGCTCGGACCGCTACGAATTTCCAGTCGCCCTCTTTCAACCGTCGTCCCGAAACGGGCAGAAAGGGATGCGGCCGCTAACTTCAACGCTGACCGTCGTCCGATCCGGGAAAAGCGAATGGGCGATCGACAATCTGCCCTAGTGTTTGGGCGGTTGGTAGGCTGCGGTGCCGCGCTATCTCTCCGCATCCATTAGAATGATTTCCTTCGTGATCCTTAGTGTCCTTAGTGTGCTTCGTGGTTTATTGGCTTGTTGTCTTCGAGCCGCTGCTGCGGCATGTCTACCGGAGTCGTCCTCGCATGAAACGCATCCATAAGGTCGCAGTCCTCGGTGCCGGCACCATGGGCGCGCGCATCGCTGCCCACTTCGCCAACGCCGGCGTGCCCAGTTACCTTTTCGACGTCGTCCCGCCCGACGCCGACGCCCCGGCCCGCAACAAGATCGCCGCCGCCGGCCTCGATGCCGCCAAAAAATCCAAGCCTGCCGCCTTCTTCGAACCGTCGCTGTCTCGACTGATCACCATTGGCAATTTCGAAGACGACCTCAAAAAGCTCGGTGAAGTCGATTGGATCATCGAAGCCGTGGTCGAGAACCTCGACCTCAAGCGCGCTTTGCTGCAAAGGGTCGACGCCGTCCGCAAGCCCGGCACCATCATCACCACCAACACCAGCGGCCTGCCTGTCGGCAAAATCGCCGAAGGCTTTCCTGAGGATTTCCGCCGCTCCTGGTTCGGCACTCATTTTTTCAATCCGCCGCGCTACATGCGCCTGCTGGAACTGATCCCCACCCCCGACACCAACCGCGCCCTCCTCCATGCCGTGGCGCACTTCAGCGACGTGCGCCTCGGCAAAGGCGTGGTCTTCGCCAAGGACACGCCCAACTTCATCGGCAACCGCATCGGCACCTTTTCCGTGCTGAACGTCATGCGCCTGATGCAGGAGATGGACTTCAGCATCGAAGACGTCGATGCGCTCACCGGCGCTCCCGTCGGCTGGCCCAAATCGGCGACTTTTCGCACTATCGATCTCGTGGGCCTCGACATCCTCAGCCACGTCGTGGGCAACATGACCGCGAACGTCCATGACGAACGCAGCGAGCTGCGCATCCCCGACTTCTACGGCAAGATGCTCGACCGCAAGTGGCTGGGCGACAAGACCAAGGGCGGCTTCTACAAGAAATCCAAGAACGCAGATGGGAAAGAAGATCGCCTCGCGCTCGACTGGAAGACGCTCGAATACCATTCCCGCCAGAAGCCCAAGTTCCCTGCCCTCGAGATGGCAAAGAATGTCGAGGAGACCGGCGCACGCGTGCGCATGCTCCTTGGCCTCGAAGGCAGCGGCCCGCAAAAAGGCGACAAAGCCGGCGCCTTCCTCTGGGCCGCGCTCACCGAGCTCTGGACCTACTCCGCCAATCGCATCCCCGAGATCTCCGACACCGTGGTCGAGATCGACCGCGCCATGAAACTCGGCTTCAACTGGGAACTGGGTCCCTTCGAACTCTGGGATGCGGCAGGTGTTGAGGCCACCGTCGCGCGCATGAAGAAAGAAGGCAAGCCCGTCGCCGCGAACGTCGAGAAGCTGCTTTTGTCGGGTAAGAAATCCTGGTACGAAGACGCGCCAAAAATTCCCTCCGGCCGCAAGTACTGGGATCTGAGGACTGGGAACTCGGAACCGGTCCCGGTCCCGGAAGGCGTGTGGTCGGTCGCGGTAGCCAAGAAATCCAACGGCGTGGTCAAGAAGAACTCCGGCGCATCCCTGGTCGACTTGGGCGACGGCGTCGCCTGCATCGAGTTCCATTCCAAGATGAACTCGCTCGGCGCCGACATCATCCAACTCATCGTGCAGACTCTGAAGCCCGGCGGCCCGGGCGACGCCTTCGACGCCTTCGTCATCACCAATGACGCCCAGAATTTCTCTGTCGGCGCCAACCTCATGCTGCTGTTGATGGCCGTGCAGGAAGAAGAATGGGACGACGTCGACCTCGTCATCCGCCAGTTCCAGGGCATGACCCAGGCCATCAAGTTCTCGCCCAAGCCAGTGGTGGTCAGCGCCTTTGGCTTGACGCTCGGCGGTGGAACCGAAATTTCACTGCACGCCCCCGCCCGCCAGCCACACGCCGAACTCTACACCGGACTGGTCGAAGTCGGCGTCGGCCTGCTGCCCGGAGGCGGTGGCTGCAAAGAGATGCTGCTGCGCGCGCTCGATAGCGCAACCTCCATCCGTCCCGACGGACGCGGCGAATCCGTCGAATTACTCGAAGCCATGAAGCGCGCCTTCGAGACCATCGCCATGGCCAAGGTTGCCACCTCGGCCCACGAAGCCCGCACCCTCGGCTTCCTATCTGGGTCCGACAACATCACCATGAACCGAGAGCGCGTGCTGTCTGACGCCAAGGCTCGGGCACTCGAACTCGCCCGCGCCGGCTACGAAGCCCCCCAGATGCGCACCGACATCCCCGCCCCCGGAGAAAACGTCCTCGCCACCCTGAAGATGGGCGTCTACCTGATGCGCCAGGGCGAGTTCATCAGCGATCACGAGGTGAAAATCGGCAACAAGGTCGCCGAGGTGCTGTGCGGCGGCAACGTCACGCCGGGCACGCCAGTGAGCGAGCAGTACATCCTCGATCTCGAGCGCGAGGGCTTCAAGTCGCTGTGTGGGGAGAAGAAAACGCAGGAGCGGATCCAGTTCACGCTGAAGACCGGCAAGCCGCTGAGGAATTGATGTATCCGTACTTTGACGTGGCCGATTTTCTCGACCGATAAACTGCTGGCCGATTGGCGCTGGCTTTGCCCGCAAGACGTCCGCCGAGTGGCCGTCGACGCGTTCGGCGACTTGATCCTGGAGGATGGGCTGGGGCTGGTGTGGCGGCTCGACACTTCTGCTGCTCAACTTGATCGCATCTCACCATCGGTTGAGGAATTCAAACAGCCGGCCGAAAGCTCAGAGAAACGCAAAGAGTGGTTCTTCGAGGAGGTGGCCCTCTCGCTGGGCGAACAGGGATTCCGCCCTACGAAGGGGCAGTGTCTGGGCTACGAGACGCCGACCGTGTTTAAGGAGAGCACTGGGGCCGGAACGAATGTCTACCTCGCAAACTTAGACGAGTACGTCCCGTTCCTAGGCGACTTGCATGAGCAAATAAAAGACATGCCCGATGGTGGCGAAGTTCGGATCGTCGTTGGACCGAAACCCAAGAAACCCCGGTAGGAATCGAGAACCTCGAGGTGTGCATCCAACGAACAGGTTCCTCCCGCCGCGGCGCACTCGCCGGTCGGAATGACGAGCCTTGAGAGACGAGTCGTAACCTGGCTGAAAGCTGAGAGCTGAATGCTGAAAGCTTAGCGAGAACTGATTCTATGAGAGACGTCGTCATCGCATCCGCCGTCCGTACTCCCGTCGGCCGCGCCTTCAAGGGCGCCCTGCGGGCTACCCGTCCTGACGAGCTCGCCGCCGTGGCCATCAGGGGCGCGCTCGACCGCGTCCCCCAGGTCGATCCCAAGGAAATCGAAGACGTCATCCTGGGCTGCGCCATGCCCGAAGCCGAGCAAGGGATGAACGTCGCTCGCATCGCCTCGCTGCGTGCCGGCCTGCCTGTGGAAGTTTCGGCGCTCACCATCAACCGCTTCTGCTCCTCCGGCCTGCAATCGATCGCCATGGCCGCTGAGCGCATCCAGGCCGGCGGCGCAGAAATCATCGTCGCCGGTGGCACTGAATCCATGTCGATGATCCCCATGGGCGGCAACAAGATTTCGCCCAACCCCTGGCTCGTCGACCACTACCCCGACGCCTACCTCTCGATGGGCTTGACGGCCGAACGCGTCGGCCAGCGCTTCGGCATCACCCGCCAGCAGAGCGACGAATTCTCCCTGCGGAGCCACCAGAAAGCCCTAGCCGCAATCAAGGCCAGCAAATTCGCCGACGAAACCGTACCCGTGCCCGTCAGCTTCACCACCCCCAACGGCAAGAAACCCGTGCGCCAGGAACTGGCTTTCAAAATCGACGAAGGCCCGCGTGCCGACACCTCGCTCGAAGCGTTACTCGCGCTGAAACCGGTGTTCCACGTGAAAGGCATCGTAACCGCGGGCAATTCCTCGCCGATGTCGGACGCTGCCGCGGCCGCAGTCGTCATGTCCGCGGACCGAGCCAAAGCTCTCGGCATCCAGCCGCTGGCCCGCTATGTCTCGTTCGCCACCGCCGGGTACAAGCCGGAAGAAATGGGACTCGGCCCCGTGTTCGCAATCCCGAAGGCGCTGAAGCTTGCAGGTTTGAAACTCTCCGATATCGACGTCATCGAATTGAACGAAGCCTTCGCCGCGCAAGCGCTGGCCGTAATCAAAGAGGCGGAACTGGATCCTGAGAAAGTCAATCCCAACGGCGGCGCCATCGCCCTAGGACACCCTCTGGGATGCACGGGAGCCAAGCTGACCGCCAGCATCCTGCGGGAACTCAAGCGCCGTAACGCCCGCTACGGCATGGTGACCATGTGCGTCGGCGGAGGAATGGGGGCGGCAGGAATTTTCGAGAACCTCAATTAGAACCAAGAATCTTTAACACAAAGGCCACTGAGGTCTCACGCAGTCACAGACTTCACCCCTCTGCCTGTGCTAGCCAAGAGTTTCACGTCAATCCTTCGTGAAACCTTAGTTTCCTTCGTGGGGAAGAGGTTCATGGCAACCACCTCACTCCAGAAACTAACCGCCCAGCAAGTCAGCCACACGATCATCACAGCCGCGACGCGAGTCCATTCCGAAGTCGGTCCCGGCCTTCTCGAAAGTACCTATCAGGTCTGTCTGCAACCCGAACTCAAGCAAGCAGGCTTTCGCTCGGAAACCCAAGTTGGCCTCCCCGACTTCTATGATGGAGTCCAGTTCGACCTTGGCTACCGCATAGATTTGCTGGTTGAAGACCTGGTGGCGGTTGAACTGAAGTCCATAGACGCAAGCGCACCCATCCATCAAGCCCAACTCCTTTCGTACCTGAAGCTCAGTGGCAAATCCCTGGGACTGCTTATAGACTTCAATGAAGTTCCTCTAAAGGATGGCATCCGACGGTTCGTGAACGGCACGAACTGGTAGTAAACAAGGGGGGTTCTATGGCTACTACCGCAATTCCTAAATCCAAAATCTCCGGCGGCTCCTTCCTTCTCGAAGAGCGCCAAACCTCCGAAGTATTCACCCCGGAAGACTTCACCGAGCAGCACCACCTCATCGCCCAGACCACCGAAGAATTTGCCGTCAATGAAATCCTTCCCAACGTCGAGAAGATCGAGCACAAGGAATTCCAGGTCACCCGCGACCTGCTGAAGAAAGCGGGCGACCTCGGTCTTTCCGGCGCCGAGATCCCCGAGGCCTACGGCGGCCTCGAAATGGACAAGGTCACCGCCGCCGTCATCGCCGACCACATTGCCAAGTACGCCGGCTTCGCCACCACCTGGGGCGGACACTCCGGCATCGGCACTCTGCCCATCGTCTACTTCGGCACCGAGGAGCAGAAGAAGAAATACCTGCCCAGGCTTGCGGCTGGAGAAATCGTCGGCGCCTACGCCCTCTCCGAATCCACCTCCGGTTCCGACGCGATGAACTGCCGCGCCCGCGCCGAGCTTTCCAAAGACGGCAAGCACTACATCCTGAACGGCGAGAAGATGTGGATCACCAACGCCGGATTCGCCGACCTCTTCACCGTCTTCGCCAAGGTTGACGGCGAAAAATTCTCCGCCTTTCTTGT
>Ga0210408_10006516_pt1 | contig 10089 bp, 5 predicted proteins | sample IncBWH4MmetaG_FD_155471 | JGI IMG/M metagenome (GOLD analysis project Ga0210408, IMG submission 155471) | Forest soil microbial communities from Barre Woods Harvard Forest LTER site, Petersham, Massachusetts, United States - Inc-BW-H-4-M | ecosystem: Environmental > Terrestrial > Soil >...
CTGCCGTAACCTAAATGATGAGCATCCATTCCTGGCAGAGACTCCCCAGTAGTCGCCGCTTGCTGCTCGTCGCCCTCGCCCTGGCAGCCTGTCCGCTTCTTGCACAGGAAAATCGCTTTATCACTGCGGACCAGATTCTGGACCTCCGCCTCGCCAGCGATGTTCACCTTTCTCCCGACGGCAGAACTGTCGCCTTCGTCATCGCCGAGCCTGGCGACCCCCGCCAGCCGCAGAAGGCAGGCAAAACCAACATTTGGCTCGTCCCAGCGGACGGCAGCGCGCACGAGCGCACGCTGGAAGGCAGCTCGGACCACGACACTTCTCCGCGCTGGTCGCCAGATGGAAAGACTCTCGCATTCCTCTCCACTCGCGAAGACGCAAGCGTAAGCGGCTCCCACGGGAATCAGATTTATTTGTGGCCGGCCCGTGGCGGAAAACCCACCCGAATCACTAGCGCAAGCCAAGGAGTGCAGCAGTTCAGATGGTCCCCAGACGGCAAGATCATCGCCTTCACCGCCCGCGATCCGGCCGCGGCGGGCGAGTCGAAAAAGTCTCCGCAAGACGACGCCATAGTGATGGACGTTCTGCAATTTACCCGTCTCTGGGCAGTGAACGTCGGAGATCGAAAAGCCGCTCTAATCACCGGGCAAGACCTCCAAGTTTACGACTTCGACTGGTCACCCGACACCAGCGAGCTCGTGTTGCTGGTAGCGCCCACTCCCTCCGAGGACGCGACCTTGAATCTCGCCCTCGTTGTAGTAACGCGCACCACCGGCGACGTCGTACGAACTTTGACCCGCGACGTCATCATCGATGCTGGACCGAGGTGGTCGCCCGACGGCCGCCTGATCAGCTTTATCGCACCCACGCCCCGAAGAGTTCCAGCGTGGCTGGCCGTGATTCCTGCAGGCGGTGGCGCGGCGCGCCTGCTCCAGAAGGATTTGCGCGGGACGATTCTCGCCGCCGAATGGAATCGGGATTCCAAACACCTGCTGGTGGAAAGCAGCCAAGGCACGCAGGAAGCCTTGCTAGCCGTGGACACCGATACCGGCTTGGCACAAAAACTTGCGGACGTTCTCAACGGACCTGAGTTCAACCTGGGTTTCAGCGGCAGCGGTGATGTCCTGGCCTATTTGAACCAGACTCCTCGCTCGCCAAACGACGTGTGGGTAAAAGACGCGCACCAGAAAGTTCAACGGCTCACCGACCTCAATCCCCAGACTCGCTCCTGGCCGATCGGTGAAGTGCGAACCGTCGAGTGGGCGAATACAAAAGATGGCACGCCCATGAACGGTGTGCTCATCACGCCTCCCGGTTTTGCACCAGGACATCCGTACCCAACGGTCGTGATGGCGCATCCGGGATGGATCGCATGGTGGGCGGGCTTCCAAGCCACATGGTGGTCGTGGGGCCAGTTGCTCGCCTCGCACGGCTACGTTGTCTTCATGCCCAACTACCGTGGCGCCTGGGGTCAGGGCTGGCAGTTGTTTGACACCATCGCTGACTGGGGCGGGATGTCACTCCAGGATATGAACGATGGAATCGACTTTCTGGTGCAGCAGAAAATTTCCGATCCCAATCGGCTGGGCATTGGAGGCTGGAGCAATGGCGGATTCGTCGCAGCGCTGGCCATTACCCAAAATCCTCGATTCAAAGCGGCAATCCTCGATGCGCCGGTTACCGACTTATTCGCTTGTCAGGCAATGCCCTCCTGCGCTTTTTTGCGAACGCACTTGGTCGATAACCCCTACGAGCGGCGCAAGGTTTACGACGAGCATTCCCCGATCACCTACCTTCGCGACTGTCATACGCCAACGCTGTTGCTGCAGGGGCAAGCCGATGACGAAGTACCCATCGGCCAGTCCTATGAGTTTTATTACGGATTGAAGAATCTAGGCGTCAATGCCGAAATGGTCGTCTACCCCAGGGAAAGCCACTTCATCCTGGAGCGAGAGCATCAGTTGGACTTGCAAAACCGTGTCCTGGACTGGTTCGACCGATACCTTAAGAAATGACACGCCAGGCTTTCTAACCAGTCGGGTTATGCGCGCGGCGCCGAGTCTTCGGTAGGCGATCCACGAGTCCAATGCAGAACGGGCAGCAGCACCTCCGCAAGAGTATCGGCGCCGCGCAATTCTTCACCATTTCTTTCTCCAGCATCGTGGGCGTCGGCTGGATGATCGTTCTGGGCGATTGGCTGCGTCAGGGCGGCCCGCTGGGGGCCACACTGGCGCTGCTTGCCGCGGGTGTCGTCATGATGCTGGTGGGCCTGTGCTATGCCGAGATCGGCACGGCAATCCCCGCCTCGGGCGGAGAAATGGCTTACGCTTACGAAGCCTTCGGCTTGCGCGCGAGCTTCGTCACCGGCTGGTTCCTCGCTCTCATTTGGATTTCGGCGACCGCATTTGAAGCGCTTTCCGCGGGTTGGATCGCGGGCATCCTTTTTCCTGCGCTCACCGGACCTCCTCTCTATTTTGTGCGCGGATCACCCGTGCTCTCGGGAACCCTCGCGCTCAGCTTGGCCGGCACTGCCCTGCTTGCCGTACTCAATTACCGGGGCATGGAATCGTCTGCGCGCTTCCAAAGCTTCGTTACCTGGGCGAAAATCGCCATCTCCCTGGCGCTCGCCTTCGCTGGACTCCTTTGGGGCAAGTCCGCGAACCTTCAGCCGCTGATCGTTGCCCCAGCAGGCGCGGCCAAATCCGCCGGAGCCTTGGCCGTGTTCGTGACCGCACCCTTCTGGTATGCGGGCTTCAACTCCGTGGCTCAGGTGGTCGAAGAGAAAAAATCCGATACCAGCTATGCACGCGTGGCGTTTGCCCTTCTCGCTTCCATCGCGGGCGCTGCGCTCTTCTATGCTGTGCTGATCGTCGCCTGCTCGATGGCTACACCCTGGCAAGGAATCGTGTCTCTCGACTTTCCGGCAGCAGGCGCATTCCAGGCTGCGCTGCACTCCGAACTCGGCGCCAAGATCGTACTTCTCTCCGGCTTGATCGGCCTGCTGGCAACATGGAACGCATGCTTCGTCGCGGGCTCTCGGCTTCTGTTTGCCCTGGGCCGGGCCCACATGATCGATCGGCGCTTCGGAAACGTCCACCGCTTACATCGCTCACCCGGCAACGCGGTCGTATTTGTCGGAGCGGTCTCCGCACTGGGAATCTTCCTCGGCCGCGGCATGATCTCGCCCATCGTCAGCATGGACTCTACCTGCTTCGTCGTCCTGTATATGGTCGTCTCAGCAGCTATGCTGCGCATTCGCCTCACTCAACCCGAGCGCAATCGCCCCTACCGCGTTCCGTACGGCTACCTTGTTGCGTCCCTATCGCTCGCGGCAACCTTTTTCATGTTGATCGAGTCCCTCTATCTGCCGTTTGCCCACTCGCACAAAATCCCCGTCGAGTGGTTTACGTTTCTGGGATGGGGGCTGCTTGGATATGCTTTCTGGCGGCTCTCTACCGCGGCGCGCAATGACATGGACGAGTCGGATCGACGGCAGATAATCTTAGGGGGGCCTGTCCCATGTGTTCTTTCGGAAATCCCCTGATTCGAACTGTTCCGAGTCTTTAGGTCATTCCTGTAAAAATCGGGCCTTCGATTGTCTCTTAGGTATGGTGGAGGTCTAGGCTGGCTGTGCCGAATCGGCGCCTCGCCCAGATTTCGAGTTAAGCACAAAAGGGGGAAGCACATTGCTGTTCAGGTTCGACAATCGGGGCGGCGGCGATGCGGTAGCCCAGGGACTATCCGGATTCATGTCCAGTGACCGTACCGCCCACATGCGCCAGCGCGAGCCGATTGTTGAACTCTATGACGAGTTGCGCCCTTCCCTCTTTGGCTACCTGATTTGCCTGGGCTTAACCCCGCAACAAGCCGACGACACCATCCAGGACGCGTTTGTACAGTTGTTTCGTGTTTTGCAATCTGGTGGTGCAGTCAACAACCCTCGCAGTTGGCTGTTTCGTGTCTCCCATAACATCTCGTTCAATCTCCAGAAGCGTGAGCGAAGGCTCGTGTCCGCGTCCGATCCGCTGCCCGCTGCCCGCTTAGCCAAAGTAACGGCCGGCCTTGATCCCGAACAGATATACGTCAATAAGGAACGCATGCAATTGCTGGCCGCGGCGATCGCGCTATTGCCGCAGCGCCAACGCGAGTGCCTGCATTTGCGCGCGGCAGGACTGCGTTACAGAGAGATCGCCGAAGTGGTCGGAACCACGACCTCTGCGGTGGCCGACGCTCTGAAACGCGCCGTGGTCCGGCTGATGGATGAGCTTTATGAGTGAACTCTTGCAAAGGCTGTTGCGTGGATCGCGAAAACACGCTCACGAAGAAGAGCTGCTGCGTCTTGCCGACGGAGAGTTGAGCGCATGGCACGCCCGCCGTGTCCAGCGCCATCTCGAGCAGTGCTGGGCCTGCCGGAACTGCTACGAGCGGCTACAGGGCACCATCCTCAACTTTGTCGAATATCGCAAGCGGATTGTCACGCCGCATCTCCCGCTGCGCAACAGCGCTCGTGAGCAGTTCTTACGGAAGCTCGACGAGGTAAGCCGCGAGACTGCTGCGTCGTGGCCGGCCCGCGCGGTCTACCACCTGCGCTTGGCCCTGGCACCCATGATGAATCCCATCTTCGCTACTTTTCTGATCATCGTTGCCGCGGTGGCGGCGATTTTTGTGGTGTGGCAGCGCAATGCACCCACGGTATCGGCGAGCGAACTTCTCGACCGGGCCCAGGTGTGGGACACAACTTCCGCCAGCGGAGGACGTCATGGCGTCATCCATCAGAAAGTGGAAATCCGTACTCCCACCATCACATTCGAACAATCTCTGTACCGCGACATCGAAGGCCGGCGGCGCCCGCGGAGGGGGGATGCCAGTCTGCAACAGATCGCGCTCCAACGGGCTCTTCAATCCGGCGGAGTCGATTGGCAGCGCCCGCTGTCGGCCTCCGATTTTCGAAAGTGGAATGACCATCTATCCGAGAAGAAGGATGACGTGTATTCCGATCAGCACGGAACCCTCACTCTCCGCACCACCACGAACTCCAGCGACATCCAGGAAGAGTCCCTGACGGTACGGAACACGGACTTTCATCCCGTGGCTCGCCGCCTTGTGCTGCGCGATCTTGGAGAGATTGAAATCGCCGAGTTGACCTACGACGTATTGCCCTGGAATGAAGTCGATATTGCCCAGTTGTTCGAGCCGGAACTTGGAACCCTTCCTCCCCCGGTGTTGTCTTCCGCGTTGCGCAAGCCGCTTGCGCCCATGCCGTCAGCTGCCGCTCTCGACGAAGCTGAACTTCGCGCCCGCCTCGCGCTTAGCGAGATTGGCGCCGACACAGGCGAAGGCATCTCCATCACCCAAACTGCGACCTCGATCGATATCACCGGATTCGTTGAGACGCAGCTTCGCAAACGAGAGATTGACCAGGCCCTGGTGGACGTCCCATTGACGCACACCTCGGTAAGCACCTTTGAGGTTCGCAACCAGCAAGTGGCCGCCTCTGACCAGATCCAGCCCGGCCATATCAGCGAACAGGACGTGGTTGCGCAAGGCTCCCCGCTGGAGGCTTATCTGGCCAGTCGTTCCGTCCCTCAGGAACAGGCGGTCGAATTGAGCCGCGGCCTCTTTGACGAAGCACTGGAGATTGATCGCCACTCCCTGGTGCTCGATGCCTTGGAAAAAAGATTTCCGCCCGCGGCACAGGGTGCTTTGACTCCCGCGAACCTTGCTCTCTTCCGGCAGTTGTTCGGGCACCATCTGTCCGCGCTGCAGTCCGCCATTCAAAAGGAGCGGGAACTCATCGGCGGTTATGCAGAAACGGTGCCCTCACGTACCCAACCCATGTCCCAGACTTACAAGGCGTCGGATCTGCTGCAATCCACCACCGCGAACCGGCAGTTGTCCGACGAGCTGCTAGCTCACGGAAGAAGTGGGCAGCGTCCCGGCGATGTGATCTTGGCGGAGCTTGCGGAATCATTGCAACGCTGCGAGCGCATTGCTGGATCACTCAGGCAGGGCGACTGAAATCAAGTTTTGTCGTTGAAATTGCGGCCGAATCCGTATTGGGGAGATTCGAATGTTCCGAAAGCTAGCCGTCCTTTTGTTCTTTGCGGTGGGTTCGTTGCTCCTTGCTCCCGTTCTTCACGCACAATCTGGCCAGATAACAGGCGACGTTCGCGACGCTTCCGGCGGAGTCGTGGTCAAAGCCGCCGTGCGCATAATCAATCAGGCCACTCTCGTCGAGCGGCACACTGCCACGAACGATGTGGGCATTTACGCCGTGCCTTATCTCGACCCGGGAAAGTATCAAGTGGTGGTCGAGGCTCCTAATTTCCAGACGTCGGTCACCGACGTGACTCTTACCGTCGATCAGGTCCTTGTTCTGAACCTCCAGCTGAAGATCGGCGAGGCCAGCATAAAAATTGAAGTGAAGATGCCAGATCAGCCCATCGATCTGAACGACGCGCAAGTCAGCCAGGTCGTAGACTCGCGGCAGATGAACGCCCTCCCCTTGATCCTGCGCGACCCCTATCAGTTGGTGACACTGGTGGCCGGCGTCAATCCGTCGGACAACCCCGGCTCGGGGGGATTTGCAGTGAATGGCGGACGCACAACTGCGAACAACTTCCGACTGGACGGCGCGGACGGCAACGAGGTGGAAGGGTCAGGCCAGATCGCGACCATCAATCCTGAATCGACGCGAGAGTTTCGCGTGATCACCAACAATTATCTGCCGGAACTCGGCCGGGACAACGGCGCGGTGATTGATGTGGTCACGCAGAGCGGCACGAACCAGTTGCATGGCGGAGTCTACGAATACGGTCGCTGGGCTGTTCTTGGGGCACGCGATTATTTCAATGGCACAGGAACCCCGAAAGATGGCTATACCCGCAACATTTTCGGAGGCACTCTCGGCGGGCCCATCATCAAAGACAAGACATTTTTCTTCCTCAACTACGAAGGCCAGCGCTGGGCGACTACTCGCACCAATTCAAGTTTTGCGCCCACGGCGGGCTTCTTGGCGGGCCAGTTCACGTTCTCGGGTTTTGACCGGAATGGCAACCCCTTTTCCACTGCCGTTGATGTTAGCACTCCCAACTCGCCACAAAATCAATTCCATCTCCCACTCGACCAGACCGTCCACAACATTTTCAATCATTATCCGACGGTTCCCGACTCCACCTCACCGGATGGCATCGTAGGTCAGATTTCTTTTCCCAGCCCCGACTATTTTTCGGGCAATAATTTTACCTTGAAGATCGATCACAATTTTTCTTCCTCAGAACAGCTATCCGTGCGCTATGTCGGCAACCCCAGTAAAGACTCCAATGTGGGCCATTCCGACACTCTTCCCGGAATCGGTTTCTTTCCCAGCACTTCTGTCAACCAGTTGGGGGCAGCGCATCTAGTCTCTACGTTCAGCGGTACCTTGCTGAATGACTTCATTTTTGGCGTCAACCACGTGCACAGCGCTTTCGCTTGCGGAAGCCGCAGTATTATCGACAGCGTGCGGCCACCGGATCGCTTCGGCAACGGTACGGACATCTCGCTCCCCGATGGACTGCCAACTTGGGGCTGCCCAGCCCAGACCAATGGTTTCACAGAATCATCTGGCTCCTACTCCTGGTCTGATCACCTAGTCTGGATTCGTGGCCATCACACCATGAAATTCGGCTTTGAGTTTGCGGCGCTTCACTCCAATACGACATTTGGACTGTTCTCCCGCACACAGGCCTCTTTTGCGAATTTCTCAATCTCTGGGTTACCGGCTGTCGTCACTAACAGTCCCGGAGACACGGATCGAACTCTACAAGATGCCCTCTGGACGTTGTTTGGCGAAGTTAACTCCCAAATGCAGGCGCAGTTTTTTACTCCCAGCGGAACGCGTTTGCCCACCGACATCATTCATATGCGCGAGAACGACTCCGCTCTCTTCTGGCAGGACAGTTTCAAGGTCACCAACCGCCTTACTCTTAACTATGGCTTACGCTGGGAACTGAATGGCACTCCCTATGAGACAAACAATCTGCTCTCCACGGCGTCCCTGGCAACGCTCAGCGGCCCGCCTCCGGTTGTTTTCCATGTCGCCTCGGGAGCTGGACAATCCCTCTATCCCGCGGATCATTTTGCCATGCAGCCACGCATCGGTTTCTCCTGGGATCCCTTCGGGACTGGTAAGACCTCGATTCGCGGCGCCTATGGTGTGTTTCGTGACCATCTGTTCTTTTCCGTCGGCAACACCGTTCGCGGCAACCCACCCCTGACCGAGCAAGAGAATCAGCAGGTTTTCACGGCAAACATCAAAAACAACACTTTCACTGGCACTCCGATTTCCGCCTTGCCCATTCCGGGGGATTTCACTCCCAGTGCGAGTGTGCCGCAGCTAGCGCAGGTCTTCTCCGTCTCCGTTGACCCGAACCTGCATCTGCCGTACAGCCAAAACTGGAATTTCGGCATCCAGCGCGATCTACCCGGCAATGTTCAAGTAGAGGCCAATTATGTTGGCGTTCAAACCAAGCGCCTGCTCCAATCGGTCGATGGCAACCCGCCGGACCCAGCGAGGGTGGCGGCGCTTCGCGCTTTTTGCGCCGACCCTACCTACGACCCAGCCAATCCCGTTCCCAACCCGGCGAACGCATTCGGCTGCATCGACACACCTCTCGCTGACGATGGGCACGAAACCGTGCAAGGGAACAATCTTTATTTTGGCGCCGAACAGGGTATCCTCCCCTTCGACGCGGTGAACAACAACGCCATTGATCACGCCCAGGTCATCCAGACAGGGTCGAGTTCCACATACAATGCGATGCAAGCCACGGTCACGAAGCGCTATTCCCACGGCGTGTTCATTCAGGGAGCCTATACTTGGTCGCACGAGATCGATGATGCGGCGGGACCCTTCGCGCCTTCCGCCAATAACGTCATTTTCCCGCCCAATTCCCATGATCTCCGCCAGGAACGCGGCAACGGAGCCCAGGATGTTCGCCATGCCCTAGTCATTGCCTTCACGACCGATCTGCCGTTCGGCAAAGGCACGTCCCGCTTGAACCACGGCTTTGTTGGCAAAGCTCTTGAGGGCTGGACCTTCGCCGGCATCGTACGTTTTCAAGGCGGATTCCCATACGATATCTTCGAATTTAGAGATTCCCAAGGGACAGGAGTCGGTGGACAGGAACGCCCGGACTACAACCGGCAAGGCACGCTTGTCCCTGTTTTGAACGCACGCACACAGACCGGTCCCAACGTGGGATTGTTCACTCCAGCGGCGTTCGGCACCGTGGGCAGCCTTCATCGAAATGTCTTCCGCGTTCCGGGAACCAACAATTCGGACGTGTCGCTCATAAAGCATACACGCCTGACCGAGCGCTTCTCTGTGGATTTCCGCGCTGAGGCCTACAACCTGTTTAACCGTGTGCAGTTCTCGCCGCCTCTTGATTTTGTTGATTTCGGCCAGTTTTTCGGCCAATCGTTCTCTCAGGTCGGCCGTCCCGACGGCACCACCGGCGCTCGGCAAATGCAGCTGGCCCTGAAACTGAATTTCTAGAGTTGTCCACAAGCCGCTGCGGGCGGGTGTTTCAAGCTCTCCCCCATCACCCGCAGCGGCTCAAACTTTATGGCTCTGGAGGAATCTTCTATATGAAAGTTGCCCCAATTGCTGGCAGCCGCCTGAGCGCGGCGGTGGTCGCATTGGTACTCTTCGTAATTTCAGCCCGGGCACAAGCCCCGGAAATGGAAAACAGCGTCAAACCCGGCGACAGCGAAATCCACCGCCTCTGTGTCGCCGATCAAAACGATCGCCACGGAATCATGAGCAAGGGCAAAGCCGAGTGGGAGCAGATGGCGCAACGCGATCTCGAGCGGCGAAAACGCGCCAAGGAAATCTATCTGTCTGGAGGCCTGGTAAGCGGCCGCGACTTTTTCGACGCCGCGCTGATTCTCCAGCACAGCGATAGTTCGGACGACTACCTGTTGGCCCACGTCCTTTGCACGGTGGCCATCGTTAAGGGCAACGCCGAAGCGCGCTGGCTCTCGGCCGCTACGCTCGACCGCTACTTGCAGACTATTCAGCAGAAGCAGATTTTCGGCACGCAGTAT
>Ga0210408_10006517_pt1 | contig 10089 bp, 13 predicted proteins | sample IncBWH4MmetaG_FD_155471 | JGI IMG/M metagenome (GOLD analysis project Ga0210408, IMG submission 155471) | Forest soil microbial communities from Barre Woods Harvard Forest LTER site, Petersham, Massachusetts, United States - Inc-BW-H-4-M | ecosystem: Environmental > Terrestrial > Soil >...
TCCCCCCGCAGTGTCTCGGCGGCCTTCGCCCCGGCCAGTCCCGCCCCGACGATCACGTATGCACTGCTATCGGTCATCTCCCGCTCTCCTGTCTAAATGGCACTGTCTGAATGGCCCTGTCATAAATGGCCCTGTCATAAATGGCCCTGTTATCAATGGCACGGTTTGCGCAGCTTGGCGGCCAGCTGGTCGCTGAGTTCCCGCCAGCTCGCGTCGAACAGTTCCAGGCCCCGCTGCTCCAGGCCCGCGGTGACGTCGTCGTAGTCGACGCCGGCCGCGGCCAGCTCGCTGAGCACCTGCCGGGCGTCCTGGTAGTGGCCGCGCACCGAGTCGGCGGGTATCTGGCCGTGGTCGGCGACGGCACGCAGGGTGGCCTCGGGCATGGTGTTGACCACGCCGGGAGCGACCAGGTCGGTCACGTACCTGGTATCGGGGTAGGCAGGGTCCTTGACCGAGGTCGAGGCCCACAGCGGCCGCTGCGGCCGGGCCCCGGCCGCCGCCAGCGCGGCCCACCGCGTCGAGGCGAGCATCCGCTCGTAGTGCTGGTAGGCCAGCCTCGCGTTGGCGATCGCGGCCCGGCCGCGCAGCGCGGCCGCCGCGGCAGTGCCGATCTTGTCCAGCCGCGCGTCGATCTCGGTGTCCACCCGGGAGACGAAGAACGAGGCCACCGACGCGATCGGGGCCAGGTCGCGGCCCGCCTGCCGGGCCCTCTCCAGGCCCTCTAGAAAGGCGTCTATCACCTCGTCGTACATGGTCAGGGAGAAGATCAGGGTGACGTTGATGCTGATGCCCTCGGCCAGGCAGGCGGCGATGGCGGGCAGCCCCTGCCGTGCCGCCGGGATCTTGATGAACAGGTTGGGCCGGTCCACCCGCCACCACAGGGCCCGCGCCTCGGCGATCGTCGCCTCGGTGTCGTAGGCCAGCCGCGGGTCCACCTCGATCGACGCCCGGCCGTCCACGCCGTCAGAGGCGTCGTAAGCCGGCCGCAGCACGTCGCAGGCCCAGCGCACGTCGTGCGTGGTCATGTCGCGCAGCGCCTCGTGGACGCAGGTGCCCCGCGCCCACAGGTCGCGCAGCTGCCCGGCATACGCCTCGCCGCCGCCGCTGATCGCCTTGGCGAAGATGGTGGGGTTGGTAGTCACCCCGACCACGTGGTCGTCGGCGACCAGGGTGGCCAGGCTGCCGCTGGTCAGGCGGTCGCGACTCAGGTCATCGAGCCAGATTGAGACGCCTGCCCTGCTCAGGTCCGCAAGTTGATCGGCCATGATCGTGATCCTTTCCGGCGTCACCCTCCGGGTGCGCCATTTCTAAGCGCGGCACACCGGCCAGGGCGAAGAACTCGGCCCGGCTGGCCGGGTCGGTCCGCAACGTGCCCAGCAGAGCCGACGTGACCGTCTTCGCGCCGAGTGCCCGCACGCCGCGCAGCGTCATGCAGGAGTGCTCCGCCTCCAGCACCACGCCCACCCCGGTCGCGCGAAGGCGGGTAGCCAGGCACTCGGCCACCTGCTTGGTCAGCCGTTCCTGGACCTGCGGCCTGGCCGCGAAGTGCTCCACCAGCCGGGCCAGCTTGGACAGCCCGACGATGCGCTCGCCGGGCAGGTAGCCGACGTGCGCGACGCCGGAGAACGGCAGCAGGTGATGCTCGCAGACGGTGCGGAACGGGATCGCCCGCGCCAGCACGAGCTCGTCGTAGCCCTCGTCGTTGGCGAACGTGGTCAGCCGCAGCGGCCGCGCATCAAACAGCTCGGCGTAGGCGCGGGCCATCCGGCCCGGGGTTTCCCGCAGGTCCTCCTGGTCCACGTCGATCCCCAGGGCGGCCAGGAAGTCGGCCGCCGCCCGCTCGGCCGCTTCGACATCAACCCCGGTGTCGTCCCGCGCGATATGCAGGGATGGTCCCGCCGTCATGACCGCTCACCGCCGATCGCGACACAGCAGTGACCGGGCTGCGGGTCGAGGACCGGACGCAAGCCGTCCGCCCCCAGCCCGTCGACCAGCCCCTCCACCAGCGCTAGGTTCATCCCGCAGACCACCTCTCTGTGCTGCTCCGTGAGCTGGTGGAACGGGCAGTTCCGCAGCCGGATGACGCCGTCGCTACCGTGGCAGGGCTCGTATCCGTGCTGGGTCAGCACGCCGTTGACGTCCCGCTTGGCCGCGTCCCGGACATCAGGCGGGCCGGCCGCCGCGGCCGGCCGGAATGCTGCGCCCAGCTCGGTGCCCAGCCTGCGCGCCGCCTCGGCCAGCGCGGCCCGGCTGCGGTCGCTGGGATCGGCCTCGACCGCCTGGACGAGTAGCCGTGCGGCCAGTTCGTACTCCCGCGGTGGCACGGTCACCGCGAACTCGCGGTCCGACCGGGTGTACAGCTTGGCGGGACGGCCGGCCCCCGGCCCGCTCCGCCCGGGCGGCCTCTGGTAAGACGCGGTCAGCAGCCCGGACTCGACCAGCTTGTCGAGGTGGTAGACGGCCAGCGCCCGGCCGATCCCGGCCGCGGACGCCGCCTCGTCCCGGCTCACCGGTCCGGGCCGGCTGGTCACGACCTCGTACAGGCGGCGGCGCAGCGGATCGTCCAGGCTGCTCAACGGGGCTAGATCCGGACCGCCGGGTGATAGGCTCATGATCGAGACTCTATCACTAAAAATTCTTAATTAAAGAAGCTCGAGCCATCAGCAAGGAGTTCGCTCATGACCGACCGCCCGCCGCTTCCGCCGTTCGACCGGGAAAGCGCCGTGACCAAGGTGCAGGCCGCGGAGGATGCCTGGAACACCCGCGACCCCGAGCGTGTCGCGGGCGCCTACACGGTGGATTCGGCCTGGCGCAACCGCGACGTCTTCTTCACCGGGCGGGCCGCGATCATCGAGTTCCTCACCGCCAAGTGGAACCGCGAGCTCGACTACGCCCTGCGCAAGAACCTGTGGGCGTTCCATGAGAACAGGATCGCGGTCCGGTTCCAGTACGAGTCCCACGACGCGCAGGGCCGGTGGTGGCGCAGCTACGGCAACGAGCTGTGGGAGTTCGACGAGCATGGCCTGATGCGTCGCCGGGAGGCCAGCATCAACGACGTCGCGATCGAGGAGTCCCAGCGGCGGATCTTCGGCTCGCGCCCGGCCGGGGAGCGCGGCATAGAGTTCCCGCTCCAGTGACCGTGGCCGCCCGCGGCACGATCCCATCATCCACGATCCTGGCCGCGACGCGGCGAGTCGCATCAGCGGCCACATCAACCTCGCAGGCGCGGGCTAGCCGGGCCAGTGCATCATCGTGGACAGAAACCCGGGGGTAAGTGTCCGCGATCATGGCTACCGCCCGGCGAGTCGCATCAGTAATCAGACCAGCCCCGCCAGAAAGGCGGCGGCGGACGGGCGGATCACCGTGGGTCAAACCCCTGCGCGTCAGCCCGCGCCGGCGTAGGCGGCAGCGAGCCACGCGGCGAGCGCGTCGTCCAGGTCGCCGGCCGACGTCACCCGGACCCGGTGGGTGAACAAGGCGTTGAAACTTCCGGCAGCCTCCAGGCGGCCGGCCGCAGGGACGCCGGGCAGGATCAGGCCGAGGTCGATGCGGCCGGCCCCGCTGGGCTGGATCATGGCGAACTGCTTCCTCGGCCGGCGCAGGCTGACGTACCCCTTCTTGGGGGCCAGGCTCACGTCAGGCCCCATGGCGTGGACCATCGCCATGAGCTCGTCGTGCAGCGGCCGCAGAGCCGCTTTCTTCCCGGTGTACAGCGCGTCGGCCACCTCACCCGGCGAGGCTGTGGCCGGGCCCGAGGCCGTAGCCGAGGCCGTAGCCGAGGCCGAAGCCGCATCCGGAGCCGCAGCCTGCCGGGAGAGCAACGAGACGCGGTGCGCTGCGCCGTGGGCCATGCCGTGGTCGGCCTTGAGCATGGCAACCACCTCAGTGTGCTTGGTCAGGCCGCTCGCCGCGATGATGCCGAACCATTCCGGCAGCGGCCTGCCGTACCGCGCCTCGATGTTGCGGATCTGGGCGGCGATGCCGTCCTCCACGCTGGCCATGGCGGCCTCCTTTTGCATCAGCAATCGAGTTCGGCGAGCCGCCCGGAGAGGAACTCCCGCTCGGCGGGCGGCGGGTCGAGAGCGAGCGCGGCCCGGTAGGCGTCGCCCGCCTCGGCGGTGCGTCCCAGCCTGCGCAGCAGGTCGGCGCGGCAGGCGTGCAACAGGTGCCAGCGCCCGCCCTGGCTGTCCTCGCGAAGCTCGTCGAGGATGGCCAGGCCGGCCGCGGGTCCTTCGGCCATGGCCACCGCGACCGCCCGGTTGGCGTGCACCACGGGCGAGGGCTCGTGGCGGGCCAGGGCCGCGTACAGGGCCGCTATCTCGGCCCAGTCGGTGGTGCTCGGCTCGGCCGCGGCGGCGTGGCACGCGGCTATCGCGGCCTGCAGCTGGTAGGGGCCAGGCCGCCGGAGCCGCGCGGCCCGGTCGAGCACCCGCGTGCCCTCGTCGATCTTGACGTGGTCCCAGGAGCTACGGTCCTGCTCCGCGAGCAGCACGAGCCGATCCCCGGCCCGGGCGCAGCGCCGGGCGTCGGTGAGCAGCAGCAGCGCGAGCAGTCCGAGCACCTCGGGGTCTTCGGGGCACAGCCCGGCCAGCAGCCGCGCCAGCCGGACCGCCTCGTCGCACAGCTCACCGCGGACGACCCGCGAACCAGTGCTGGCCTGATGTCCCTCGGTGAAAACCAGGTACACCACCCGTAGCACGCCGCCGATCCGGCCCGGCAGCTCGTCGTCGGCCGGGATGCGGAACGGTATGCCCGCGGCGCGTATCTTCCGCTTGGCCCGCACCAGCCGCTGCGCCAGGGTCGCCTCGCTGACAAGGAACAACCTGGCGATTTCCGCCGTGCTCAGCCCGCAAAGGGTGCGCAGCGTCAGCGCGACGCGGGTGCCGGGGTCCAGCGCCGGGTGGCAGCAAGCGAATATGAGCCGGAGCTGGTCGTCGGCGATCCGGCCCGGCGGGGGATCGGGGTCGCACTGGCTCAGCATCAGCATCGCGGCCTGCTCCTTGCCGGATCGCCGGGCCTCGCGGCGGAGCCGGTCCATGGCGTGATTCTTGGCCACGGTGATCAGCCACCCGGACGGATCCGACGGCAGCGGTGCGCTGGCCCAGCGGCCGACCGCCGACGCGAACGCCTCCTGGACGGCGTCTTCGGCCAGGCCGAGATCGCCGGTCAGCCTGGTGACCACGGCCACGGCCCGGCCCCACTCGCGCCGGAAGACGATCTCGGCCTGAGACGTCACGCCCGGTCCGGCATCACCATCAGCGGTCGTACCTCGATCGCCCCGTAGCGGGCCGCCGGGATGGTCGCGGCCCGCCGCAGCGCCTCGTCCAGGTCGGCGCACTCCAGCACGTAGTAGCCGCCGATCTGCTCCTTGAGCTCAGCGAACGGCCCGTCGGTGACCACCGGCCGCCCGTCACGGACCCGCAGCGTGGCGGCCGACGACGGCGGCTGCAGCGGGCCGCTGTCCACCAGCGCGCCGTCGGCCGCCATCGCCCGCGTGGCGGACTCGTAGTCGCTTAGCATCTGCGCGAACTCGGGCGTGCCGGGCACGGGACCCTCGATGCCCGGCTCGCCGATCAGAAGACACAGGTAACGCATGCTCGCCTCCGTCCAGATAAGGTTTTACCGCTGGACGAACGGGACCGCCTCATATCGACAGGCCTATGCTCTCGATTCTCGCCGACTGCCGTGGTACTGGATACGGTTGGCCTGAATCTTCGCAGCGTCGATCGCAGCGAGCTCGCCGGCCTCGCTGGTGCCGCTCAAGTCGGGGAAGAAGTAGGCGCCGTAGCTGAGCTCGCGGGTCTCGAACCTGGCCTGCAGCGCACGCAGGATGTCCTCGCCCGAATGCAGCCCTTCGCCGTCCGCCCACGACCGGAAGTACACGTCCCAGGACTGTCCCGAAGCCTGCCACTGCTCGTAGCGATCATTCAGCCAGCCCCGCTCTTCGCCGGGCGCGGGCAACCGGGCGAAGCACCACCTCGCGGTCGCCTCGTCGAAGCGCTCGCGGGCCCATTCCACCACGACCAGGACCCCGCCCGGCATCAGGGCCGCCGCGGCCAGGTCCAGCACGCGGCCCAGGTCAGTCACGTGGTGCAGTGAGGTGCAGGCGATGATGGCGTCGGCTGGCCCCGACGGTTCGTAGTCCTCGAACCCGACCCGGCGGAAGTCGGCTCCCTCCGGTGCCTCCGGATCGATTCCGGTCGCCGCGTACCCGCCATCCCGGAGCATCGGGACGAAGCCCCCGAGCGGCCCGCACCCGATCTCCAGGACGCGGGCGGGCGGACTCGGCAGCGGGGCGCGGACCAATGGCCAGAGCGCGGCCAGCCAGCGTTCGTCGGGCGTCATGACCGCCCAGCCTACGGCCCCGCCCCGTCAGCCAGGAATTACTGGACCGCCTTGGCGAACAGCGCAAGCAGTTGGCCAGGCCAGATTGGCCAGGCATGATGACCAGATGGCAGCGGAGCCGGAGTGGGTGGCGCACTGGGATGAGGCCTACACCCAGGGCGACACCGCGCGCAGCTGGTTCCAGGCCGCCCCGGAGATGTCGCTACGGATGCTCGACGCGGCCGGAGTCACCCCCGCCGACAGCGTGATCGACGTCGGCGGCGGCGCGTCGCCGCTGGCCGGGGTGCTCCTCGGCCGGGGCTTCCGGGACGTGACCGTGCTCGACGTCTCGGCGGCCGCGGTGGAGTACGCCCGGCGGCGGCTCGGCCCGCGCGCCGGACAGGTGCACTGGCTGACCGCCGACATCCGCGCCTGGCGCCCGACCCGCCGCTACGCCGCCTGGCACGACCGCGCCGTCTTCCACTTCTTCACCGCCGAACCCGACCGGCGGGACTACCTGCGCGCGCTGGCCGCGGGCACCACCCCGGGCGCCGTCGCCGTCGTCGGCTGCTTCGCCCCCGACGGCCCGCATCAGTGCTCTGGCCTGCCCGTGGCCCGCTACGGCCCCGGCGACCTCGCCGCCGAACTGGGACCCGACTGGGCGCTAGTCGCGGGGGACCGCGAGGAGCACACCACCCCGGCCGGACGGACCCAGCCCTTCACCTGGGTCGCACTGCGCCGCACCCGCTGACACCCCGCGGCCGCGACCCGCCCGGATCGTGCTAGCACCCGGTAGCACCGCGAGCCGCCCAAACCCATTCGGCTCAATATATTTCTTGACGGTTATATAACTAATTAGCTATGCTCGTGGCATGTTCGAGGTTCTGGCCGAGCCGCACCGGCGCCGGATCCTGGACCTGCTGCGCGAGCAGGAGCAGGCCGTCGGTGACCTGGTGTCCGCCCTGGGCATCAGCCAGCCCGGCGTGTCCAAACACCTGCGGGTCTTGCGCGAGGCGGGCCTGGTCGAGGTGCGGACCGACGCCCAGCGGCGCGTGTACCGGCTCCGGACCGAACCTCTCCGCGAGATCGACGAGTGGCTGGCGCCCTACCGCGCCGCCTGGGCGGGCCGTCTCGGCGCGCTGGAATCCCATCTCGACGACATGGACAACTGAGGAGGGCACATGGATGACACGGAACTCGGCACGCTGACCCGCCAGGGGGACCGGTGGATGCTCACCTTCACCCGCAGGCTGGCGCACCCGCGCGAGAAGGTCTGGCGGGCCGTAACCGAGCCCGAGCACCTGGCCGCCTGGTACCCCCAGGAGATCGTCGGCGAGCGCCGGGCCGGCGCGCCGCTGCGGTTCGTTAGTTCGGCTGGCGACGGCTTCGATGGCCAGATGCTGGTCTTCGACCCGCCCGAGGTCATGGAGTTCGCCTGGGGCACCGACCGGCTACGTATCGAGCTGCGGGCGGATGGCGCCGGCACCCTGCTCACCTTGACCGATATCTTCGATGAGCTCGGCAAGGCCGCGCGCGACGGCGCGGGCTGGCACGAGTGCCTGGACCGCCTGGTCGCAGAGCTCGACGGGACACCGCAGCGGCCCATGGGTGAGCTCTGGGTCGAGGTACACCCCCGGTACGTGGCCCACCTCGGACCCGACGCCGCGACCATCGGCCCGCCCCCGGGCCATGACCCGCGCCGGGCTGAGCGCGGTAGCTCCGGGGTGAGCGCGTAGCCGCCGGGCCGCGCAGCTGCTATCGGAACCGGCGGCGGATGCGCCGATTCACAGGTACCGGGCAAGCGCGGCGGCCAGCTCCGCGGGCCGGCTCAGCGCGGCGAGGTGCCCGCCGGGCACCACATCGGGCTCGACGCCGAGCCGCTCCCGGGCGACCCGCCGCTGCAGGTCGAGCGGGAAGAAGCGGTCGTCCCGGCCGGCGATGGCGTGCAGCGGGACGTCCGGCCACCCGTCGAACGCGCATATATCCCCGAACGGGCCTGGTGACTGCGGTACGTCGTGGCCCGCCATCACCTGGCGAAGGTCCGCCGGGATGTCGTGCAGGAAATAGGTGTCCAGGTCGAAGTCGGGGGAGTAGCCGTCCCGCCGGGCCGCCTCCGTCCGGGCCTGCTCCCAGCCCACGTCGTCCCACCAGGCCCCGGGCGTCTCGCCGGGCCGCGGGATCATCGCGTTCACGAAGACGACCTGCCGCGCGGGCACGCGCTGCCACACCAGCGGCGCGGTGAACGCGCCCAGCGAGTACGCGGCGATCGTGACCGGCGTGTCGCTGTTCGCCCGGTCGCCGATGGCGCTGACGACGGCGTCGGCGTAGGCGGGCAGGCCCTTGCTCTCGTCGGCAGCGGGCAGGTCGACCGCGAACGCGTCGTAGCCACGCTGCCTCAGGTCGGCCTCGACTAGGTGCCAGACCCAGGCCTGGCCGCCCGCGCCGGGGATCAGCACCACGGGTACGCTCATCGCCCCAGGCTACGGCCTCAGCCGTCGAGATCCTCCCGCGAAACCCTTTCCTGACGGCGCGTCCGGAATTGTGGAGTCCGGTTCTTGACAATGCTTGCGCGTGGGTCGAATGTTGGCTTCCGTACCTAAAGTGACGAGCGTTTCCTGGTATCGGCCGGACCTTGGTGAGGGGAATTCATGGAACTGTCGCCGGATTTTGCATTTCAGCCGCTCCCGGCCCTGGCCAACGAGATCACGCAGCCGTTTCCGCAGGTAGCGAGCCCGCTCGGGCCTCTCGCCCCGCTGGTGGGCAAGTGGGCCGGCCAGGGCATGAACGTCATCTGGCGGCCCAATCACACGCCCGCCGACCAAGATCGTTTTCTCGAGCTCAACCTGACCTCGGACCAGATCGAATTCACCGAGATCAACGGGCCGATACCGAACCGCGGCCTGCTCCAGCCCGACATCAACATGTTCGGCCTGACCTACCTGAACCAGATCAGCGACAAGAACGTGGGCGCCGGGCTGCACATCGAGCCGGGCATCTGGGCGGCGGTGCCGGCCACCACCGACCCGCAGGTGGTCCCGACCGTCGTCCGGCTGGCCTCCATCCCGCACGGCACCGTGGCGCTGCTCCAGGGCACCGCGGTGACGACGAACGGCGGCCCGAACATCGCAGTCAAGGGCATCAAGCCGTTCGGGATCGGCGGCCCGCCGACCCAGACGATCGACTTCCCCGAGCAGACCCTGACCAACCAGACCAATTTCCGGACCTCCGGCGCCGGGCTGACCGGCATCACCCAGCAGATGGTCAACAACCCCAACAGCGTCCTGACGGCGGCGATCGCGGGCCAGCACATCACCTCCACGACCACGCTGCACGTGACCACCATCGACCTTCCGACGCCGGGCGGCGGCACCGCGAACACGGCCTTCCTCAAGGGGGGCGCCGACGGGCCCAACGCCACCGCGGTCTCGGTCACGGCCACCTTCTGGCTGGAGACCCTGCAGGGACAGCCGGCGCCCACGCAGCTGCAGTACACCCAGACCGTTCTGCTTAACTTCAACGGCATCAGCTGGCCGCACGTCACGGTCGCGACGCTGCACAAGCAGTGACGCGGAACTAGCGCCTAGCGCCCCAGGTAAGCGCGCTTGAGGTTCTCGTCTTGCAGCAGGTCCGCGGCCCGTCCCTCGAGGACGATCTCCCCGGTGGACAGGACGTAGCCGCGGTCGGCGATGGACAGCGCCATGGTCGCGTTCTGCTCGACCATCAGGACCGCCACCCCGGAGGCGTGGATGGTCTTGATGATCTGGA
>Ga0210408_10006518_pt1 | contig 10088 bp, 8 predicted proteins | sample IncBWH4MmetaG_FD_155471 | JGI IMG/M metagenome (GOLD analysis project Ga0210408, IMG submission 155471) | Forest soil microbial communities from Barre Woods Harvard Forest LTER site, Petersham, Massachusetts, United States - Inc-BW-H-4-M | ecosystem: Environmental > Terrestrial > Soil >...
GGATCGCCTTCTTCGAGGCGCTGGCGACGCGGTTCGGCCCCGACCTCGACCGCATCGCCGCCGCGGTCGAGGCCTGGAACCGGGAAAAAACCGACGAGGCGGTGGCCGAACTTCACGCCGCGAGCGAGCCGCGCCGCCAGGAACTGCTGCGCCGGCTCAACCTGGCGCCGGGCGGCACCAAGGCGCTCGTCGCCATGCGCGAGCACCTCATGGACGCGCTCGAGCGCCGGCCCGACCTCGAGCCGGTCGACACCGACTTCGTCCACCTGTTCTCGTCGTGGTTCAACCGCGGCTTCCTGGTCTTGCGCCGCATCGACTGGTCGACGCCGGCGATCGTGCTCGAGAAGATCATCCGCTACGAGGCGGTGCACGAAATCCGTGACTGGCAGGACCTGCGCCGCCGCATCGATCCGCCCGACCGGCGCTGCTACGCCTTCTTCCATCCGGCGCTGGTCGATGAGCCGCTGATCTTCGTCGAGGTCGCGCTCACCGGCGAAATCGCCGACGCGATTGCGCCGATCCTCGGCGCGCCGCCGGAACTGACCGCGCCCGAGCGCGCCAACACGGCCGTGTTCTATTCCATTTCCAACTGCCAGCGCGGGCTCTCCGGTGTTACGTTCGGCCATTTCCTGATCAAACAGGTGGTCGAGGAAATCTCCCGCGAGATGCCGCGGCTCTCGACCTTCGTCACCCTCTCGCCGGCACCGGGGTTTGCCGCCTGGCTCGCGCGCGAGCGCGCGGTCGAGAACTCGATGATGCTCACGGCCGATGACCGGGCGCGCCTGACTTTGCTCGACAAGCCGGAGTGGTGGCGCGACCAGCCGAGCGCTGCGGCCTTGCGCGAACCGCTGCTGCGCGCCGCCGCGGCGTACTTTTTAAGTGCGCGCACGCCGCGCGGGCGGCCGGTCGACCCGGTCGCGCGCTTCCATCTCGGCAACGGCGCGCGCCTCGAGCAGCTCGACTGGCTCGCCGATACGTCGCCGCGCGGGATCGAGCAAGCGTACGGGTTGATGGTCAATTATCTCTACGACCTCGACCACATCGAGCAGAACCACGAGGCTTACGCGGCAAGCCGCACCATCGTCGCCTCGAATTCGGTGCGCCGCCTCGCCCGCCACGCGCCGCTGCACCTGATCCCTGCAGCGGCACAGTGATTATTTGTTTCCGTAGGGTGGGCTAAGCGGGCGAAGCGCAGCGGAGACCGGGTGCCCACCAACGATGATTGTTCGTTGATGGATGGTGGGCACGCCCGCTTTCGCGCTCCGCGCTTCGGCGGCCTTAGCCCACCCTACGGTGCCGCGCGAGTCTCACGACCTTCCATACACGGGCACGATGCCGCCGCGGGTGACCTTGTTGTCGGGCGAGGCGAGGAAACAGATCGTGGCCGCCACCTCCTCGACCTTCGGCCAGGCGTCGTAATCCGCCTTCGGCATGGCGGCGCGGTTCGCCGGCGTATCGAGGATCGAGGGGGCGACCGCGTTGACGAGAATCCCGTCTTTAACGACCTCCTCGGCGAGCGCGGCCGTAAGCGCGGCGACCGCCGCCTTGCTTGAGGTGTAGGCCGCCATGCCGGCGCCGCTGCGCCATTCGAGCGCCGGCCGCGCCGCCACGTTGACGATGCGTCCGCCGCCGCCGGCGCGCGCAAAACCGTAGAGCGCCGCGCGGCAGCACAGGAAACAGGTGACGAAATTCATCTCGACCTGCCGCATCAGCGCGGCCTTGTCGGTCTCTGCGACCTTGCTCATGGCAAAGCCGCCGGCCAAGTGGATCGATGCCCACAAGTTTGGGACGCCGTCGTAAAGCCGCGTGACCTCGCCCTCGTCGGCGAGGTCGGTGACCGCGAGCAGTTTCGCCTGATCATGCTGGCGCAAAGGAAACCGCTGCGCCTCGCCGTCGTGTACGTAGGGCACGTGGCAGACCGCGCCGGCGTCGACCAGCATGCGCACCACGGCGATGCCGAGCGCCCCGGTCCCGCCGGTCACGACGACGTGTCGGTCGCGATACTCCATGGACTCCTCCGCGAAAACCGCCCAGTAGCCGGGCGGAGTCATAGACCCCGGCCGATGAAAGGCCAAACGGCGCCTTGAGCCGCGGCCACTTCCCGCGCCATGCTCCGGCGCACCGATTCGGGCCATGGCAGACTTCGACCTTGCCATCATTGGCGGCGGCATCAACGGCGTGGGCATCGCCCGGGACGCCGCCGGCCGCGGCATCCGCGTGCTGCTGATCGAGCAGAACGACCTCGCCTCCGGCACCTCCTCAGCCTCGACCAAGCTCATCCACGGGGGCTTGCGCTACCTCGAGCATTGGGCGTTCCGGCTGGTGCACGAGGCGCTCGCCGAGCGCGAGGTGCTGCTGCGCGCGGCGCCGCATATCATCCGGCCACTGCGCTTCGTGCTGCCGTATCACAAGGGCCTGCGGCCCGCCTGGGAGCTGCGCGCGGGATTGTTTCTTTACGACCGCCTCGGCGGGCGCGACATCCTGCCGGCCACGCGTACGCTCAATCTCGGCCACGGGCCGGTGGGCGCGCCGCTCAAGCGCGAGTACCGGCTCGGCTTCGAATATTCCGATTGCGCGGTCGACGATTCCCGCCTTGTGATTCTCAACGCCATCGATGCTGCCGCGCGCGGCGCCGTCATCCGCACGCGCACGCGCCTGGTGCGCGCCGACCGCGCCGCCGAGGATTGGCAGCTCGTGCTCAACGCGCGCGGCCATCGCGAGAGCGTCACCGCGCGCGTGCTCGTCAACGCCACGGGCCCGTGGGTCGGCCGGGTCACGACCGCGATGCTGCGGCTGAAAACTCCCGCGCACGTGCGCCTCGTCAAGGGCAGCCACGTCGTGGTGCGCCGTCTCTATGAGCACGACCGGGCGTACATCTTTCAGAGCGGGGACGGCCGCGTCGTCTTCGCCATTCCGTATGAGCGTGACTTCACCCTGATCGGCACGACCGACGAGGATTTCGGCGGCGATCCGGCGGGCGTCGGCGCGACGCCCCAGGAGATCGCTTATCTGTGCGAGACGGTCAGCGGGTATTTCCGCGGCCTCGTCACGCCGCACGATGCGGCGTGGATCTACGCGGGCGTGCGCCCGCTCTATGACGACGGTTCGGCCAAGGCGAAGGATCTCACCCGCGACTACGTGCTGGCGCTCGATCCGAAGGACGAAGACTTCGTCTTGGCGCTCGACCGTCCTTACCGCGAGGCGCCGCTGCTCACGGTCTACGGCGGCAAGATCACCACCTATCGCAAGCTCGCCGAAGCTGCGCTCGCCGCGATCGGCCGCTACTTCGCGGCGGCGCCGGCGTGGACGCGCGAGGAGCGGCTGCCGGGCGGCGATTTTCCCTGGGACGGCGTCGAAGCGCTGGTGGCGCGGGCGCGCGGCCTGTGGCCGTTCCTCAGCGACGCGCACGCGCGCCGCATGGTGCACGCCTATGGCACGCGGCTCGATCGTATCCTCGGCGAAGCGCGCAGCCTCGAGGACCTCGGCCAGCGCTTCGCCGGCGACCTCACCGCCGCCGAGGTGCGTTATCTGATGCGCGAGGAATGGGCGGAGACCGCCGATGACGTGCTGTGGCGGCGCTCGAAGTTGGGGCTGCACGCGTCACGCGAGCAAACTGCCGCGCTGGAACGTTTCATGGCGGACCAATCCGGGCGCAAGGCTGCTGCCGAGTAGGGGGTCACGGTGCCGGATCACATCGTCGCGCTCGACCAAGGAACGACCTCGACCCGCGCCATCGTATTCGATGCGCGGCTCACGCCGATCGCGACGGCGCAACAGGAATTCCGTCAAATCTTTCCCGCGCCCGGCTGGGTCGAGCACGATCCCGAGGACATCTGGAACACCAGCGTCGCGACCGTGCGCGAGGCCATGGCCAAGGCGAGGCTCGCCGCCCAGGACGTCGCCGGCATCGGCATCACCAACCAGCGCGAGACCGCGCTCATTTGGGAGCGCGACACCGGCAAGCCTATTCACAACGCGATCGTCTGGCAGGATCGGCGCACGGCGGATCGTTGCGCGCAGTTGCGGCACGACCGCCAGGAGGCGTTCGTCACCGACAAGACCGGCCTGCTGCTCGATCCCTATTTCTCCGCCACCAAGATCGCCTGGCTGCTCGATAATGTGAGCGGCGCGCGCGCCGCCGCCGAAACCGGCCGCCTCGCATTCGGCACCGTGGATAGCTTTTTGCTGTGGCGGCTCACGGGCTCCCGCCTGCATGCAACCGATGCCACCAACGCGGCGCGCACCTTGCTGCTCGACATTCACCGCGGCGAGTGGGACGACACACTCGCCGCGCTGTTCGGCGTGCCGGCGGCGCTGCTGCCGCAGGTGCGCGACTGCGCGGGCGACTTCGGCACCACGGAGCCCGGCTTGTTCGGCGGCCCGATCCGCATCCTCGGCGTCGCTGGCGACCAGCAGGCGGCGACGATTGGGCAGGGCTGCTTTCGCCCCGGCATGATAAAATCGACCTACGGCACCGGATGTTTTGCGCTGCTCAATACCGGCGACCAGCCGGTGCGTTCGAACAACCGCCTGCTCTCCACCATCGCCTATCAGCTCGAGGGCAAGCGCACCTACGCGCTCGAGGGCGCCATCTTCGTTGCCGGCGCGGCGGTGCAATGGCTGCGCGACGGCCTGAAAATGATCACGGCCGCGCCAGAAACCGCGGCGCTCGCCGCCGCCGCCGCTCCGGCCGAGCAGGTTTATCTCGTTCCTGCCTTCGTCGGTCTCGGCGCGCCTTATTGGGACGCGGACGCGCGCGGCGCGCTTTACGGCCTTACCCGCAACACCGGCCGGGCGGAACTCGCGCGCGCGGCGCTCGAGTCGGTCGGCTACCAGACCCGCGATCTGATCGAGGCAATGCGCGCCGATTGGCCGGAGGCGAGCGGCGCCAGGACCGTGCTGCGCGTCGACGGCGGCATGACCACGAGCGAATGGGTCATGCAGTTCCTCGCCGACATCCTGGCGGCGCCGGTCGACCGCCCGGTGGTGATGGAGACGACCGCGCTCGGCGCCGCATATCTCGCCGGCCGCGCCGGCGGCATCTATCCCGATTTCGACGGCTTCGCCGATATGTGGGCGCTCGACCGCCGGTTCATGCCGCGCATGGATTCGCGCACGCGCGAGGGCAAATATGCCGGCTGGCGCGATGCGGTGCGCCGCACGTTGACGCCGCGCTAACCCTGCTCGCCCCGCCCCGCCCGGATAGAGACAAATGTCTCGATCCGTTTTACCCCGCTGAAAGCCGCCACAACTTAGTTAAAACCGTCACGGAGGGGTGGGCCGCCGCGCCCAAGTGGCCATGGCTTCGGTTCTGTCGAAGAAGGTGGAAAAGCTCGTCCACGCCGTGGACGTCCTGATCGTCGACGACAACCAGTTCATGCGCAAGGTCGTGCGCAATTTGCTGGTCAACGTCGGCGTGCGTACCATCCATGAGGCGGGCGACGGCCTCGCCGGCCTCGAAGCGATTCGCACCTTCGTGCCCGACATCGTGATCCTCGACTGGGAAATGCCGCTGCTCGATGGCGGCGAGGTGGCGCGGATGATCCGTTCGCCCGGCAGGTTCCCGGTTCCCGACGTGCCGATCATCATGCTCAGCGGCCACGTGGAACGTTGGCGCGTCGAGAAGGCGCAGCGGCTCGGCGTCAACGAATTTCTCAAGAAGCCGGTGTCGGGCAAAGCGCTGCTTGACCGCATCGTTGCCATCCTGGCGAATCCGCGCCCCATGGTGCAGGTCGGCAATTATTACGGCCCGCAGCCGCGCCGGCCCGACTACGAGCTGCTGCGCCGCGCCGCCGTCGCGGGCGCCCAGGCCGCCCGTGGCCTGAGCATGCAGGTGATGCCCGGGCGCGAGCATTGAGCCTGCCTGCTTGTACCGTTAGGTTGCCGCTCCGTTACTTGTTTGAGCGGCCGGATGGCGGGCGAAGTCGAAACAACGCAGATGTCTGACGGCGCCGGCGGCGCGCAACGCAACCGCGCGCGGTGGGCGGATCCCGCCGCGCGGCCGCTGGTGCGCTTCGATGCCCTGACCAAGCGCTTCGGCGAAACGCTCGCGGTCGACGCGCTCAGCCTCGACATTTTCCCCGGCGAATTCTTTGCGCTGCTCGGCCCGTCCGGCTGCGGCAAGAGCACGCTGCTGCGCCTGCTCGCCGGCTTCGAGACGCCGAGCGAGGGGCGCGTGCTGCTTGACGGCACGGGGATCGACGGGGTCCCGCCGCATCGCCGGCCGGTCAACATGATGTTTCAGAATTACGCGCTGTTTCCGCATCTCACGGTCGAGGGCAACGTTGCGTTCGGGCTCAAGCAGGAAGGCCTCCCGCGCGGCGAGATCGCCGCCCGCGTCGCCGAAATGCTCGCGCTCGTCAAACTCGCGCCACTCGCGCGACGCAAGCCGCATGAGCTGTCCGGCGGCCAGCGCCAGCGCGTCGCGCTCGCCCGCTCGCTGGTGAAGCGCCCGCGGGTGCTCCTCCTCGACGAGCCGCTCGCGGCGCTCGATAAGCAATTGCGCGGCGAAACCCAATTCGAGCTGATGGAATTGCAGGCGCGGCTCGGCACCACCTTCGTGATCGTCACGCATGATCAGGAGGAGGCGATGACGGTCGCGCATCGCATGGCGGTGATGGACCGCGGCCGCATCGTCCAGGTCGGCACGCCGGCCGAGGTCTACGAGCAGCCGAACTCGCGCTACGTCGCTTCCTTCGTGGGGGACGTGAACCTGATCGAGGGACGGCTCGCGGCGACCGGCGCTTCGGGTTCGCTCATCGACAGCGCGGCGGGAGCACGGCTTGCCACCAATCAGCGCGTCGAGGCCGTCACGGGCACGACCGTGTGGGTGGCGTTGCGTCCGGAGAAGCTGCGCGTCGCGACGCAAGCGCCCGCGGCGAACGAGAACTGTGTCACGGGCCGCGTTGCCGAGATCGCCTACCTGGGCAACGTCTCCATCTACAAGGTGCGGCTCGACAACGGCCTCATCATGAAGGCGCAGCTGCCGAACCTGACGCGAGTCGTCGAGCGCCCGATCGGAACGAACGACCGGGTGTGGCTGTCGTGGACGCCGGACGCCGGCGTCGTGCTGACCGGGTAATCGCGATGGCGGAGCGTCGCGCGCGCGCAAGCGGGGGAGGGCGGCCGGCCGTCCTCATTCCGTACGCTTGGCTCGTGTTGTTTTTTTTGCTGCCATTCCTGATCGTGCTCAAGATCAGCTTGTCGGCGACCGCGATCGCGCAGCCGCCCTACACGCCGGCGTTCGATCCGGCCGCAGGGCTCGCCGGCCTGAAGGCGTTTCTCGCGGAACTTTCGTCCGACAATTACGCCCAGCTCGTTGCCGACAGGCTCTACTTCTCGTCATATCTGCGCAGTCTCGAGATCGCCGCGGTCTCGACCATTCTCCTGCTCGTGCTGGGCTATCCGGTCGCCTACGGCATGGCGCGCGTCGCGCGGCGCTGGCAGGGCCTGCTGCTGGTGCTGGTCATCCTGCCGTTCTGGACCTCGTTCCTGATCCGCATCTACGCGTGGATCAACATTCTCCAGCACGATGGTTTGCTCAATCAACTTCTTATCGCCTTGCGCATCGTCGACGGCCCCGTCACCTGGCTCGCCACCGATACCGCGATCTATATCGGCATCGTCTACTCCTATTTCCCGTTCATGGTGCTGCCGCTCTACGCGGCGCTGGAAAAGATGGACGAGAGTTTGTTGGAGGCTGCCGCCGATCTCGGCTGCCCGCGCTGGAAGACGTTCTGGCTCGTCACCCTGCCGCTGTCGCGGCCCGGCATCGTCGCCGGCGCGCTGCTCTGTTTCATTCCCATCGTCGGCGAATTCGTCGCGCCCGACCTGCTGGGCGGCTCGTCCCGGCAGATGATCGGGCAGACCTTGTGGACGGAATTCTTTTCCAACCGCGATTGGCCGGCCGCCTCGAGCGTCGCCGTGGTGCTGCTCTTGCTGCTGGTCGTGCCGATCGTGATTTATCAGCACCAGCAGGCGCGCGAACTGGAGCGGGCTTGACCATGCGGCGCGGCGCATCCTTCTTCAATTTGTCGTCGGTCGCGCTCGGCCTCGCCTTCCTCTACCTGCCGATCGCAATCCTGGTGATCTACTCGTTCAACGCGTCGCGGCTGGTCACGGTCTGGGGCGGCTGGTCGATCCGCTGGTACGCCGAGCTGTTCGCCGACGGCGCGATCCTGGAGGCGGCGAGCGTGAGCGTCCGCCTTGCCGCGCTCTCGGCGAGCATCGCGACCGTGCTCGGCACGCTCGCGGCCATTGCGCTCACCCGCGCCGGCCGCTTCTGCGGCCGCACGCTATTCACCGCCATGGTCTACGCGCCGCTGGTGATGCCCGAGGTGATCACCGGGCTCTCGCTGCTGCTGCTGTTCGTGGCGCTCGATCTCGACCGCGGCTTCTGGACCGTGACGATCGCGCACACCACGTTGACCATGTGTTTCGTCGCCATGGTGGTGCAGTCGCGGCTCGTCACCTTCGACCGCAGCCTGGAAGAGGCGGCGATGGATCTCGGCTGCCCGCCCGGGCGCACCTTCCTTCTCGTCACCTTGCCGCTGATCTGGCCCGCGGTCGCCGCCGGCTGGATGCTGGCGTTCACACTCTCGCTCGACGATCTCGTGATCGCGAGTTTCACCACCGGCCCCGGCGCGACCACTTTGCCGATGCGCATCTATTCGCAGGTGCGGCTCGGCGTGAAGCCGGAGATCAACGCCGTGTGCACGCTCATGATCGCCGTGGTAGCGGCGTTGCTTGTTGTTTTTTCTCTGCTGAGCAAAGGGCGAATAGCGAATAGCGAATAGCGAATAGCGAATAGCGAATAGGACTCGCTGGGCTGCTCTATTCGCTACTCACTATTCGCTATTCGCCCGCTTCATTCGCTCCTCTCGCCGGGCGGGCGGAAGAGATAGGCCACGAACCAGATCGGCACGATGATGAGCGCCCCGAGCAGCACGTTGGGCAACGCCCAGGCGAGGCCGTGGCGCGCGAGTTCGGCGAGGCGTTCGGGGGTGAGGCCGATTTCCTTGAGCAGCACCCCGGCGGAGAGGCCGAAGTGGTCGAGGATCGTGCCGACGATCAGCGAGGCGACCGCGACCTTGACCAGTGTCGAGATGAAGCGAGGCAGCATCCGCGCCCATTCGCCGGACCCGCCGGCGCCTGATTCGTCCGCTGGCGATGATAATCCCTCCCCCGCGAGCGAAGCGAGCGTGGGGAGGGTGGCGAGGACCGAGGGTCCGAGCCGGGTGGGGGGACCAGGGATCAGGGATCAGGGATCAGGGATCAATAATCCGAGACCAGGCATCGTTTCCGATCCCTGATTACTGATCGCTGATACCTGGCCGGCCTACCGCTGCTTGCCGCGCAGCTGCTCGAACAGGGGTGCCGCCGCGCCGGAACGCCGCAGCAGCAGCTCGGTGTCGGGCAGCATCACCGGGTTGTCCCACGGGCCCTGCACCACGAACGGCAGCTCGAAGTCCGCCGGGGTGTCGGCGGGGGCGCCGGCCGGGATCAGGCTCGCCTTGCCCTTGAGGTCGAAGTCGCGCGCCGGAATCGAGACGGAGCCGACGATGCCGAGCCTGATCGCGGCGCCGTCGAGGCGCACCTCCTCGAGCTGCGCCATGCCGTGCACCACCTTGACGTTGACGTTGAGCTTTTCGAACGGGGTGCGGCCGGTGCGGAACTCGTTGCGGGCGGCGAGCGGCCGGCTTTCGAGCCGCCGCAGCAGCTGCTCGACGTTGTAGCCGACGAGCGCGCCCTGCTGGGCGGTGAGCGTGGCGGTTCCGCTCAGCGTATGGGTCAGGGCGAGAATGCTGTCGCCGGAGGCCTCGACCGCAAGCGTGAGCGTTCCTTTGCCCTCGAGCCGGCGCGTGCCGAACAGCTCACCGAGGCAGCTCTCGAGATCGACGTTGCCGAACTGGAGCTGAGATTTGAGCACCCCGCCATCGGCCACTTTCGCGATCTGGATGAATCCGGTCAGCACGCCGCCGAACGCCTGCGCTTCGCCGATAGCCACGGTGAGCCCGCCGTCGCGCAGATTCGCCGCGACCGCGGTGCGGCCGAGGGTGGCGGTGCCGAGCGAAATGCGCCGCGCCGAA
>Ga0210408_10006523_pt1 | contig 10082 bp, 10 predicted proteins | sample IncBWH4MmetaG_FD_155471 | JGI IMG/M metagenome (GOLD analysis project Ga0210408, IMG submission 155471) | Forest soil microbial communities from Barre Woods Harvard Forest LTER site, Petersham, Massachusetts, United States - Inc-BW-H-4-M | ecosystem: Environmental > Terrestrial > Soil >...
AGGCGCCACGCCCGCGGGCGCCATGTACCGGGCATACACGGCATTCATCGCGGCAAAGTCGTTCAGATCCTTCAGAAAGACACTGGCCTTGACGGCCTTTTCGAGGGTGGAGCCGGCTGCCTCCAGGATGGCCTTGAGATTCTCCATCACTTGCGTGGTCTGCTCCACGATGCCGCCGGGAACGATCTTCTGCGTGGTCGGGTCAATGGGCCCCTGGCCGGCGGTGAAGACAATGTTGCCAAGACGAATGCCCTGCGAATAAGGGCCGAGGGCGGCGGGAGCTTTGGGGGTCGAGATCACTTCTTTGCTCATGGAGAGGATTTTACCCACTCCGGGCTCTGATCCCAGACCTGAAACCCCAGAACCATTTCCTGGGACCCGAGCCGCTTTCGGACCGAAAAAACCCGCCTCAGTGCCAGACCGCGAGGAGGCCACCGACGATCGTCAGGCCGACAAGCCAGTAGCCGGCATTAATCGCGAAGTAGGCGAAGGGCCGGCCCTCGTACACGCTCTGTGGATACAGCGGCCCGACCACGAATCCCACCCAGCTGATGAAGCCGATGAATGCTCCGAGTGCGAAGCTCTCCGCCCCGGACCAGCCCACAAAATGAGCCAGGACGAACGCCAGGAGCAGGTCGCCGATAAACGAGCCAATCATGCCGGCGGCAAGACCCTTGGGCTTCTCGCCCGACTTGCGGCCGATAATGGCAATCCAGGGCTTCGCGAAGGCCGCCGGTGAGTACCAGAAAGCGCCGAGAATCCAGAGGAAGATCGCTGAGACCAGGATCGCAACGTAATTGAAGTGAAGCTGATGCATGGAACCTCCAGAGATGTTCTTGCCCGCGGCCAACGGATGTAGTGGGGTGAAGACGACTTTGGAGCAGGGGCGGGAGGTGTGTCAAACAAAAAATCTTCCCGGTGTTTTCAATACCGGGCTTCAGGATGAGTCGGAAGAAGCATCCAACTGGTTGTTGCTCAGAACACCGCGATGAACGAACAATCCCAGGTGATCCCGTTTACACGTTCGAGTTCCGACTCGGCGCTGATCGCTATGAGTTCGAAGTCCTACCGCAATGCGCCACTTGGCCCCGGCGTTCCTGCCTATGGGAGCGGATATCTGGAGTGGAAGCGCTGGAGTCCTGACAACTTCGCCGTGCTCACGACTCGTGAGGAAGCAGACTTCTCCGCCTTTCTTCGCAAGGCGAACGTGAGAGTCCCGGAAAACGCCCGGGTTCTGGAGATTGGCTTCGGCAAGGGCACGTTTCTGGAGTTCGGCCGCCGTCGCCGTTGGAGAATGCACGGAACCGAAGTGAATCCAGGCTTGCTCGAGTGTGCGACCGAGAGTGGCTTTTACGTAACGGGGGCCGAGACGCTGGAGGATTTTCCCAGCCAGGCCTTCCAGGTGGTGGCGGCCTTTGATGTGATGGAGCACATCGAACTCGAGGCACTGCCCGGCTTTCTCGGCGAAGTTCGCCGTGTACTCAAACCGGCGGGTTACTTCCTGGCGCGCTTCCCCAACGGCGACTCGCCCTTCGGTCGTCACATCCAAAACGGCGACGTAACCCACAAGACCGCGATCGGCAGTATCCGCGCGCGCTACCTGGCGCAGCAGGCGGGTATGGAAGTAGTCTTCCTCCACTGCGAGGTACAGGCGATCTTTGCCGGCCGCAGCCACACGCCACATCGGCTCTTCGCGGTGCCGGTCAAGAAGTTGATGAACGCCTTCTTCAACCTAGTCTTCAGCCCCCGCGACCCATTACCCTTCTGCTCGCCCAACCTGCAGATGGTGCTGCGCAAGCCGAATCCCTGAAGGCTACTTCCGTTTGAGAGCTTCCAGTTCATCGAGCGTGCGCGGCCAGTCTGCGCCGAGCAGGCGCGACAGGCTGCGATCGGCCAGAACCTTGCCCCCAGTCTGGCATTGTGCACAGTAGTCGGTTTCGTTGTCGGCATAGCGGATGCGCTGAATGGGCTGCCCGCAGCGCGGGCATGGCTGGCCGAACCTGCCATGCACTGCCATTTCCGGACGGAACGCCGTCACCTTCTCCGGAAAACTCTTCGCCGCCTCCTTGTTCAGGCGGGTGATCCAGTCGGTGAGCGTGCTGCGCGTGGCGCTGTAGAGCCGTTCCCACTCCTCGGGCTTCAGCTTCTGTGTGAGCGCAATGGGCGGGAGCTGTGCGGCATGCAGAATCTCGTCGGAATAGGAGTTGCCTACGCCGGATATGACCCGCGGATCGGTGAGAGCTCGTTTGAGCGTGCGATTTTCCTGGGTAAGCGCGCTGCGAAAGCCAGCCAGATCGGCGCCAGGCGCGAAAACCTCGTAGCCACCGGGGTCGATGTCGTAGAGCTGATCGCCGCGCAGGACGTGCAGCGACGCGCGCCGCTTGGACCCCGCCTCGGTAAGTGTGAGCGTGCCATTCGGGAAATCGAGGGCGAGAAGCGCGTTGCGCCCGGCCAGCTTCGCCCCCGCCGCTTTCCAGTGCAGCCGGCCCGCAATCATGAGGTGAATCACGAGCCACATTGCCCCGGAGTCCCCGGCGACCGGGGTCCCCATGACGCCGGCTTTTGCTTCATGGGGTGGCGCAACGGGCACTTGTCGCTGAAGTGGAAGATCGCCTTCCACACCGATGGCGATGCGCTTGCCGATGCGACGCAACGCCGTGACCGTACCACCCTCCGTTGCAGACACGGGCGGGTCAACGGTGCGGAGGATGAATGCCGAGCCAAGACGAACGTGCTCGAGCCGCTGGCCGAGGATACGCGGCTCAAGTGCCGTGAGGTAGGCGGAGATGTCAGGAAGTTCGGGCACTGAACACAGAGTGCCGTGCCGCGCAGGATTGCGCAATCCCGAAGACGCGTAGCAGAGGAATTAGCTAGCTGAGGATCGTATTGTCGATCAGCCGTGTCTCGCCCACCCAGGCAGCGACAGCGAATAGCGTACCCGGCGCGGCCATCTCGACCGGATGCAGCGTTGCCCAGTCGACCAGCACGATGTAATCGACGCGTACTTCAGGCTGGGCCCCGAAGACGGTCCGCGCCGCCTTGATGAGCGCATCAACATTGCGCTGTCCGTGCCCGACAAGCGATTCAACCGTGTTAATCGCGTGGCTCAAAGCCAGTGCCTGCTTGTGCTGCTCCGGGCTGAGGTAAACATTGCGCGAGCTAAGCGCCAGGCCATCCGGCTCGCGGACGATGGGGCAGACCACGATCTCCGTTGCCAGGCGCAGGTCGGTCGTCATTCGCCGGAGCACGGAGACCTGGGCCGCGTCCTTCTGGCCGAAAAATGCGAAATCGGCTTCAGCCGCAACGAAGAGCTTGGCGACAACCGTGGCGACGCCGCGAAAATGGCCCGGCCTTGATACACCGTCCAACCGGTTGCTTAACCCCTCCACGTCAACGAACGTCGCCGCACCGTCGGGATAGAGCTCCTCAACAGACGGCGCAAAGATCACGTCGGCGCCTTCGGCCTGTGTCAGCGCACAGTCGTTATCGAAGGTGCGCGGATAGCGCGCGAAGTCCTCGTTGGGGCCGAATTGCGTGGGGTTCACGAAGATGCTCACCGCGACCAGGCCGCACCGTCTTCGCGCCGCGCGGATCAGCGAAGCGTGCCCCGCGTGCAGCGCTCCCAATGTCGGCACGAGACCAACGGTCTTCTCCTGTTTGCGCCCCGCGCGCGACCAGGCGCGGAGCTGCTGGACGGTGCCAAGGATCTCCATCGTGCTCAGGCTTTGCGGATCTGCGTGACCTTGCTCGGGTCGGCGGCTTCGGCGATGAGCGACTTCCGTGCCGCCTCCGGCAGGTGGTAGCTCTCGGCGTCAGACGGAAATGCCCGGTGCTCCACGTCTTCGCGGTAGTGCTCCACGGCGCTGCGGATCAGCGCTGCGGCATCGCCATAGCGGCGCACGAACTTCGCGGGCGGAGCGAAGGTCATGTTCAATAGGTCGTGAAACACCAGAATCTGCCCGTCGCAGTCGGGCCCGGCGCCGATGCCGATGGTAGGAATCGTCAACTCCGCTGTGATCTGTGCGGCGACTTCTCGCGGAACGCCCTCCAGCACCAGAACGCCGGCGCCGGCCTCAGCCAGGGCATGGGCATCGCCACGCAGTTGCTCGGCGGTCGCGGCGGTGCGCGCCTGGACGCGGTAGCCACCCATGCGGTGTACGCTCTGCGGCGTCAGCCCAAGGTGCGCAACAACCGGAATCTCCGCCTCGCTTAGCGCCCGTACCAGGTCGATGCGCGGGCCCTCGATCTTGACTGCCTCGGCACCGGCCTCCTTCAGAAACCGCACGGCGTTGGCTACGCCATCCGAGACCGAGCTGTAGCTGCCAAAGGGCATGTCCGCAACCACCAGGGCTCGGCGCACAGCACGGCGAACGGCCCGGGTGTGGTGCAGCATCTCGTCGACTGTGACGGCAAGTGTATTGTCGTGGCCTAGCACGACCATCGCCAGCGAGTCGCCGACCAGGATCAAGTCAATCCCGGCCTCGTCCACCAGGCGCGACGTGGCGTAGTCGTAGGCGGTGAGGGCGGAGATGGGCTTGCCCTGTCGCTTCATCTCGACAAGGGCGGGCATGGTGACTTTGGGGAGTTGGTTGGCGGAAGACGAGGAACTGCCGCCGGGGAAGTTCGTCAGGCTCATGGTCTCTCCAGTGCCGCTCCGTGTGCTCAGGATGCGGCCCGTACAGGTGCGAGTGTACACCTCTCCGATGCGAGGCAGTTTGTCCGGGACTCGGCTGTTTTACGAATTCAGCGCCTTTCGAATCGATTTCAGACCAAAGTAATCCACAAAGAGCGCATTTTCAGAGATTTGACCCAAAGGCCGTTGCGAAAAAAATCCAATCGCCGCAAACTGAAAGCAAATGCTATCTGAGTCAGTGAAAGCGGCACTCGAAGCGATCGGTGCGTTGGCCGCAGCCGGCCTGGCGACCGGGGGATGCGCCTATGCCGCTATGTCTCCCCAATCAAAGTTCTTCGGGAGCACGCTGACCGCACCTCGAGGCCGGGGGCAGATCGCGTTGACGTTCGATGATGGGCCGAATCCGGCTTGGACGCCGCAACTGCTTGATCTGCTTGCCAAATACCGCGCCCATGCGACGTTTTTTCTGGTTGGAAGGCACGCTGTGGAAGAGCCCTACCTGACCCGTTACATCGCGGAGGCCGGACACGTCATTGGGAACCACTCTTGGAGCCACCCCAACCTCGCGTTTACTTCGCCGCGGAAAGTGAAAGAAGAACTGAAGCAGACAAAGCAGGTTCTGGAGCACATCACCGGCATGCCGGTCCGGTTCTTCCGGCCGCCTTACGGTGGACGCCGCCCGGATGTGCTGAACGCTGCCCGCGACCTCGGAATGACTCCGGTGATGTGGAACGTGATGACAAACGACTGGAAAGAGCAGTCATCTGAAAAGATTGCGCAGAGGATCGGACACCAGGTCGACCTGTTGGGCCGGCGCGGCTTGGCGGCAAACGTAGTTTTGCACGATGGCGGCCCGGAAAGGCTGGGGATCGACCGCGAACCCTCGATCGGAGCTGCCCGGATTCTCCTCGAGCGCTATACCGGGGTGCGCCGGTTTGTGACGGTCGATGCCTGGATTTAGCGGCGCGTAGTCAGCGTACGATATTGGCCAGACAGGCTCCAATTGCGTTCGACGGGTGATAACCCCAATCAATTCATCATATTTTCTTCTGAGGTCCCCAACGGACTTGCGGTCGAATCTTGTCAGGGGAGAAGGAAACGCGTATAGATAAAGGTGAGGTGGCATGGTCCTGCGCCTCGAAAAGAGGTGCGTCTTCCGCAGGAACTACGGTTCACTGACGAGCGACCTTCTATCCAGGACTTCTACATGGCGCGCCGTGGCTCGCGTCCTCCGAAGTCCACTGGATGCCGCGAGCTGTGCTTTTCTCCCCTCCGGTTGTGCTCTTTGCGGCTCCCCCCTGCCGCGCCTTTCTTCTGCTCCAATCTGCGATATCTGCTGGATGGAAGTTCCCGTCCTGAGCGGTCCTGCGTGCCAGCGCTGCGGCGACGACGTGGATACCTCCGCGGACGCCCCCCTGCTCTGCCGCGCCTGCCGGTTGGCCCCGCCAGCATTTGAGCGGGCCGTGGCCTATGCGTTTTACCAGGACCGCATGCGGAGCGCCATCCACGCCCTGAAATGCGACCGGATGCATCCTGCAGCCCGGCGGATGGGGCGGATGCTGGCACAGGCGATCGCTCAGCTGGCTGGCGAAGCCCCCGCAGAGATGTCGGTAGTGCCGGTCCCGCTTCACCGGTCAAGACGCGCCGTACGCGGTTTCAACCAGGCGCGCTTGCTTGCCACGTACGCGCTGAAGGCCCTGCGCGCAAGTCACCCGGAATGGAAGCTGACCATCGCTCCGGCAGCGCTGATGCGGTTGCGCGCTACGGAGAGCCAGGCCAGCCTGACACCGCATGCTCGACGAGTGAACGTGCGCGGTGCGTTTTCGGTCTCTGATCCGGCTGCCGTCAAGGGCCTGCACATTCTCCTCGTCGACGACATTCTCACTACCGGTGCCACGGTGCGGGCAGCAGCGCTCACCCTGAAACGAGCCGGCGCGACGACGGTGTGGGTGGCGACTCTGGCACGGGCACGGCGCGCACATCGCGCGGCAGACGCAAACAAGACGGACTTTTCGCCGTCAGAACCACAGGGCGGCTCAGTTTCATTCACCAAACCGGCAAGCGTGGATTCATCCATGAACCAACCATCTTCTTGACGAGGCCAACGAGATGTCGCTGGGAAAAGCCATGATTCATGCACGCAAGCAGAAATCGATCGCGCGCGCCGCGGCCTTTGCCGGCGAGCCCGCGGTCGCGCACTCCAATCACATGCTGCAGATGCCGGTGCTAGTGCTCAACGCGTCCTACGAGCCCATCAACATCTGCGGCGCCCGCCGGGCGTTGGTGCTGGTCCTCAAGGGTATTGCGCGCACTGAGGAGGAACACGGCCTCACCCTCCATGCGCAGCGCAGCCGCATCGCCATGCCCTCAGTGATCCGCCTGCTCGAATACCGCCGCATTCCCCACCAGACGCGCGCTCTTTCGCGCAAAAACATCCTGCTGCGTGACCGCAACAGCTGCCAGTATTGCGGGGTGGTTCTGCCCTCGAGCGAGCTGACGCTAGACCACGTGATCCCGCGGTCTCGCGGCGGCAACTCCACCTGGGAGAATCTCGTCGCCTGCTGCCATGCCTGCAACCGCAAGAAGGGTAACCGCCTGCTGCAGGAAATTGATGACATGACCCTGCAGCGCGAGCCGCGGCCTTTCTCACTGCATACCAGCCGGCAGATCATGAGGATGCTCGGACGAGGCGATGACCGCTGGCGCAAGTATCTCTTTTACTAAAAACCTGGCAAAGCGATAGGCCTCGCGTTCGGGTTTCGCAGCAAATGCCCCGCTGATTCTTCGATTTGTCATCCAGTCTGCCAACCACCCCCAAAAGAATTTTGCTGAGACGGGAACCAATCCCCCAAAGGCATCGTACTCCTCATCAGCTTAGGAGAGGCTGCATCAATCTCCCTTGCTCCCCGAGGAGGTCTCATGGAACCTGTGGTTGGCATCAGCTGCGCACCCGCGAGGGAATGTCTTCCTCTCGCACCCAATGCTTCGATTTGGCAAGACATCCTGGCGCAGGCCGTCACCGGCGAAACTCTGGCCGCGTTGAACTACACCGCGCTGGCGGGGATCTGCGACGACCCAGCGGAGATTGCCGATGCGCTGGAACACGCGCAAGGCGAGCGCGGGCACGCGGCAGACTTTGCGGCCGAGGGGCGGCTGCTGGGGTTCGAGGTAGCCAACAATGTCGCAGCGCGCCATTGGAAGCGGCTGCGCGAGGCCTTCCTGCGCTGCATTGCCGAGCGGGACTTTATCGGCTGCCTGATTGTGCAGGAGATCATGCTCGAGTCGTTTGCGGTGGCCAGCTACGCGCGCGTGGGCAAGGTTGCGCCCGGCAGCCTGGGCAGCACCTTTGCCGCGATTGCCGCGCAGGAAGAAGAGCATATCGAGCACGCGATGGCGATTCTGAGGGCGGAGCGTGAGCGCGATCCGCAGGCCTTCGACGATAAAGTGCACCGGCTGCACCTGGAAGTGATGACCACGCTGGCGCAGATGCTTGCGAAGGATTGCAGGGATGGCCATTGTGAGATCTGCCTGGGAAGCTGCGTGAAGCCGGAGCTGCCGCACGTGAGTCTGAGCGCGGCGGAGCTTCGCGGTGCATCCCTGCAACAGTACTTGAACTCGCTTGACATGCTGGGACTGCCCGGGGAGGTCACACTCGCATGGGTCACTCAATTGCCGGTGTAACCGCGGACGGGCGGAGTGCGGGGCTGGACTTTGCACTGATCGGACACCAGGAAAGCTGGAAAGCCGCATTGGATGTACTCACGGCTCTGCGGGGTCCAGCGCATCCACCCCTTCCGGAAGAGGAGATCAGGGACATTCTGCCGTGGATTCCGCCCCGCCCCGTGTGTCATGTGGAAGTGGGGTCACCTGCAGGTACGCGGGCTCGGGGGCTGTACATCGACTCGTTCATTCCGCCTGACTGTCTGGGGGCCGATCGCACACTCGACAATGTCGCGCGGGTTCGGAGTGCGGCTGCGTGCGCCATCAAGGCCGGCGCGCGGATTGTAAGCCTGGGGGGATTCAGCTCGATTCTCATCGAAGGCAACTTCAAGCAGCTGCCGGAGCGGCACGAAACGGTCTTCACCACCGGCAACACGCTGACGGTGGGGTTCGTGGTAGAGGGAGTCAAACGGACCTGCGCGCTGGAGGGGCGGCGCCCTTGGGAGTCGACGCTGCTTATTGTGGGGGCAACCGGGGATGTGGGCTCCGGATGCGCGCGATGCCTTGCGCCGCTCGTGAAACGTACTCTGCTCCACGCCCGCAATCCCGAGCGGCTCCGCAGGCTGGCGGCCGAACTGCGGATGTGCGGAGCCGATGTTGAGGTTGCGACGGAGCTGCAGGAATTTTCCGAGCCGGCGGACCTGGTAATCTGCGCCGCCAGTATGGCGTCGCCGTCGTTGTTGCTGGGTAAAATTGCGGACCAGGCTGTGATCTGCGATGCCGGGTATCCGAAGAACTTGTCTCCCCTCACGCACAGATGCGGTGCAACGGTCTTCTTTGGTGGCCTGGGCCAGTTGACGGGCGGAATGCAATTCTCACCGAATCTGGGCGGAGTCTTGAATCGGCATCCATTTCCTGACGTCGTACACGGATGCCTGCTGGAAGGGATGGCTCTTGCGCTCGAAGGGCGGTTTGAGGCGTTTTCGCAGGGAAGGGGGCACATAACCCCGCAACGCGTCGCGGAGATTGACAGCATCGCGGCGCGGCACGGCATTCATCTCGCACCGCTCTACAACGCTGATGGCCCAATGGAGCGTGAACTTGTTGTGGAGCGCTGCCAATCATAAGATTTGTTAACCCTGTTCCGCATCGCGGTCGTTTGGTGCGAGACTTGGGACCGTAGGCAGGCGGTGGATGAACCAGGCCCAGCTCAAAGAACCCGAAGCGCAGGAGAAAACCAAGCAGTTGAGCTTGCTGCTGGTTGACGATGACGCGGAACTCTGCGGAATGATGCGGGAGTTCTTTGCCCAAACGGGGCATCGCCTGGAATGTGCTTATAACGGCCGCGAGGGACTGACGCAGGCTCTGAACGGAAACCATGATCTGGTTATCCTCGACGTGATGCTGCCGGTCCTGGATGGCTTCGGAGTTCTCACGCAGCTGCGCCGTCGCAAATCAGTCCCGGTGATCATGCTCACCGCGCGCGTACAGCAGCAGGACCGGATTCAGGGACTGGACGCGGGCGCAGACGACTACCTGCCCAAGCCATTCGATCCCGATGAGCTGCTGGCGCGGATTCGCGCCGTGCTGCGCAGAACGGAGGCGCGGATTCCGGCTGCCGCACAGGCCCTGAGCATCGGCGCCATCCGCTTGGATTCGGCCACGCGCGAAGTCTGGAGCGCGGGTGCGCCCGTGGAACTGACAGAGATGGAGTTCGACCTGTTGGAGATGCTCATTCGCTCCGCGGGCCGCGTGGTTTCGCGCGAAGAAATCACCGCCGCCCTCTTCG
>Ga0210408_10006526_pt1 | contig 10079 bp, 5 predicted proteins | sample IncBWH4MmetaG_FD_155471 | JGI IMG/M metagenome (GOLD analysis project Ga0210408, IMG submission 155471) | Forest soil microbial communities from Barre Woods Harvard Forest LTER site, Petersham, Massachusetts, United States - Inc-BW-H-4-M | ecosystem: Environmental > Terrestrial > Soil >...
GCAACCACGCCGCTACGTCCATGCGGTGATCCTCGCCTCCGAGTCGCGGTAACTGCTCATGGACGAGGATATTCCTCTGCCTTTCGACCTACTAGCGGCAGAACTGAAGTAGGCGCAGTGTCGGGTGTTGGGGGCTTCGGGCCGTTAATGGCCGCTTTCGACGGGTGGACCTCACCGGACCGGACAAATCGGGAATGACGCATTTCCACCCGACCTCGCCGTTCCCCGATCGCGCCGGCAAGGTCTCTTTAGGGGGCATGAAGAGCGGTTCCCGCCGACAAGGCTGAGTGCCGGCTGTGGGTTCAGAAAGGAGACGATCGCCGGAACGCGCGCGGATGGCGAGATTGCGCCGTAAGCGGCCATTATCCTCGCCGGTCGCCCGGAGGATTTGACGGCGGGGCGCCGAGAGCACTTCCAAGGCCCAGTCTGAAAGAAGGAGTGAGACGGTAATCCGAGCGCGCTGACCGCGACGCCGGCACATTGCGCCCAGTAGGGCTGCACAGGTCAGCTCGCGTTCGTCGCTGCTAGATGATGTCCTCCGGCCGGCCAGCCGGGAAGCCGCCGGCCTTCACCGCGTCCCCGATCGTCGGCAATTTCGTACCAACACCCCGGGGGTGGCCTTGGCACAATCAGCCCCGCGGATGCGCGCCCGAAGCCGCCCCGTCGCCTGAATAGTGCCCGCGGGTCAACTACAACGGAAGCGTCCGATTACGGATACCGCCTCTCAATAACTGGTTAGGGGATAGGTGACCCGCCAATTTGGCGCGATTGGAAACGATTGGAGCGATCGTATGTGCCTACGAATACTCTGGCGGGCTCTCAGGATGGATGTTAACCTTAGCCTTGCGCGCTCAGATCCGCCACCAGGGCGGGGATCCGGGTCAAAAATTTGCGACAGGAACTGGTGGGAGGTGGATTATGGCGGAAGAGACAGAGAGTCTCTACGGCCCCACAGCGCAGGCTGCCATTCAGGTGGGCTCTCGAGAGAGATCGGATTACAGCCGCCGCAACCGATTGTTGGAGTTCCGTTCGCAATGGTTTCACCTGGATCGTCCGGACGACGAGCACGAGTTGCTCGGTCTTCGCAAGGAAGCGCTGAACGTCAAAACAAGGATGATTGCCCGGCAGAAGGAGACCGGCCATAAGGCGGCTTATGATCCCGCAGGCGCCGGTTCCCCATGGTTTTCGATCGGACCTCGTAACATCAACGGCCGGGTACGCTGCCTTGCGGTAGATCCCACGAACTCTGACATCGTTTATGCTGGCGCTGCAAGCGGCGGAGTGTGGAAGAGCGTAGATGGCGGGCTGATCTGGCGTCCGCTATGGGACAACCAGGAGGCACTAGAGATCGGCGGCATCGCGATCGCTCCCACCTCGTCGAATACTATCTATGTGGGAACGGGCGAGGGTGTCTCAAGTATCTACGGAAGCGGCCACAACTTCCCTGGCGCCGGCGTTTACGTCTCTGCGAATGGCGGTACCACCTGGACACAGCAGGCGAGCGCCACCAACCGTCGGGTGACTCAGGTGCTCGTGTCGCCGATCGACCCGACCCGCGTCTATGTGGCGGGCCTGAGCGGGTTCGAACGGTCCGTCAATAGCGGAGTAAATTGGACCATGCTCCGCGCCGGCACGATCACGGACGCCGGGCAGGACCCCAACATCGCCAACACGCTCTACATCTGCATCGATAACGACGGTGTGTATAAGAGCACCGACGGCCCGGGGACACGTTCAACAAGCTGAACAACGCTCCGTCGAGAGTGAGCGCGAACTGGCTGAAGATTTCGATCGGCAACAGCGGCGCCCATGGGAGCAATTTCCTGGTGGTCCGCAACGGCTCCGCGCAGGTCTATACGAGTATCGACGGTGGAGCGAATTGGACCAAGGTTAGCATGGCTAGCAGCGGCTGGGTCGGTTGGGCCGACCTTATCGCTGTGGCGCCGGACGACGAAAACATTATTTTGGCAGGCGGGGTTGGGCTGCAGCGATCAGCCAACTCGGGTAGTAACTGGACATCACTGTCTGGCCTACATGCTGATCAGCACATGGCGGTATTCGCGCCTTCCAACACGAACGTCGTCTATGAGTGCAATGATGGCGGCATATACCGTTCAGACGACAAAGGGCAGACGTGGCGCAATGTCAGCAACGGCATGGTCATCACGCAGTTCTACAATGCCGGTGACTGGCGACAGATTAGCAATGTGATCGGCGGCGGCACACAGGACCAGGGGACCAATATCACGACGAGCGGACTGACCTGGAAGAATATCCATGGTTCCGATGGCGGATACCTGGTGATTGATCCGACGGACCCGCGGGTGATGTACGCCGAATCGCAAGGCACCAATATCGAGAAGACGACAAATGGCGGGCAGACATGGGTGAACAAGACCGCCGGCCTGGTGGGTTCGAACCCGTGGGTTGGTGTGATCACCATGGACCCGAACAATTCTAGCACGTTCTTTACCGGCACCGATCGGGTTTTCCGGTCGCTCAACGCGTTGGCGACCCCTTGGAGTCAGTCCAGCCAAGTGCTCGGGCAGATGGTGAGCAGCATCGCCGTGGCGCCATCCGATTCCAACCGGGTCTATGCAGGAACGGGCGATCTCTATCATCGCGCGGGACAGGGCAAGATCTTCCGTTCCGATGACGGCGGCGCGACGCAGCCGTGGGCTGACAAGGGCACCGGCTTGCCGACGACCCGGCCGGTAATGAGCATAGCCGTGGACTGGGCAAATCGTGACCGCGTGTGCATCTGCTACGGCGCCACGTCGGGCGGGGCGACCGGCCACGTCTTCTACACTATCAATGGCGGCGACATTTGGACCGACATCAGCGGCAACCTCCCCGACATCAGCGCGAATGCCGTGGCGTTCGATCCCAATCAGCCAGACACTATATATCTCGGTGCCGATGTCGGCGTATTCCGCACGACTAATCTGGGGACAAACTGGCAGGCATTCGACAACGGCATTCCGAACGTGGTGATCACAGACCTGGTGGTGGATGCCACGATCAACATGATGTACGCATCTACGTTTGGGCGGGGGATGTACAAGCTGAACATCACACCTGCCCTCGTCAAGCCCGAGGTGGACCTCTACCTGCGGGATGATTTGCTTGACACGGGTGAGCGGTTCCCAGCGCCTTCGAACGAGCCGAACCCTGTGGACGCGACGGACCAGGTCTATTGGTGGGAAAGCCCGGACATTAAACTGAACGCGCCCCCGTTCTACACGCCGCCTGCGGTGTTCGATGGGGTGAACTTCGACGTCGACCTGCAGCATCAGGACCCCATTCGAGGCCAGGTGAATCGCTTCTACCTGCAAGTCCACAACCGCGGATGGCGGAGCACAAACAACGTCAGCGTCGCGGCGTTCTTTGCCGACGCATCAGCCGGCCTGCCGGCATTGCCGGACGCGCTGACCCCACCGAACTTTAACTTGACATCCACGACCAACTGGCAACCGGTGGGACCGGCCCAGACGATTGCGACGCTTGAGCCTAACCGACCGGTGATCGTCTCCTGGGACTGGACAGTGCCTGTGGGTTCGGCGACGCACAGCTGTCTGCTCGCGGTGGTTTCTTCGGGCGACGACCCGATTACGACCCCGCAGACTGATGTCAATGTTCTCGTCGATACTGAGAAACGGGTGTGCTTGAAGAACCTTCACGTTATTGGGCCATCGCCAGCGCCTCTACAGACATTGGTGACGATCAACTTCCACAACACTAATAAAGAGCTCGGCCTGATCGACATCGTGGTGGACCCCAAGAGATGCCAGGGCGGGACCATCGGCATGCTGCTCGAACCCGTGGAGTTTGCGCAGCGTGAGAGCGCGTTTTACGGCGTTTCGACTTACCCTCTGCTGGAAGGCGAGGACATCGGGCGGTTCTATGCCCACGTGAAGCTCGACGGCATAGAACACGCGCACGGTTCGCTTGTCCTGGGATGCGTGGACCGCTCTGTGTTGTACGAATTCGACCCCGTGAAGCTTTCTGAGATCCGTGGCATCAAGCTGGCGCCTGGGCAGACGCTGCACGCGGTCATCACCTGCAAGGGGCCGGCAAACGCGGCATACGGCGAGACGCAGCAATTCGCGGTGATGCAGCGGCAGGGCGGCAAGATCATCGGCGGAAGCACATACGAGGTGCGGCTCCTGCGCGCTGCGCGGCTGCACCCCGTCTCGCGGATCCGAGTACTGCTAGAATCGCTGATGGTGGATCCGCGTTTATTGTCGCGCGAGAGGGAGCTGACCACAGTGATCTCGTTTAACGACGACCGGTTTCGCAGGCACTCTCGCCCGCTCGAAGGCGAGGACGACCGTGGCAAGGATTTTTGCCTGTTCGACGGGTACGTCGCCGAAGAGGACAACATGACCATCGCGCTGGAGGACCGGCAGGAGCGAGGAGAGCGCCGTACGATCTATCGGCGCCAGTTCGCCAGCCCGCCCGAAGCATGGGTCGGCGAGTACGCAACAAGTCATGAACCGAGTGAGAGGGGTGACCACCGAGTCGCCATGCATTACCGCATCGAGTCGGTGCCGTTCGGTGACACCGAAACAAAAGCAGATTAAAACAGCACGAAGCCCGCTTGGAGCACAGGTCCGACCTCCCGCTCCTAGGTATTGGGCTCGTTAAAGAGTATATAGACATGGAGACCGTCGGCCTCTTCGTGCGAAAAATATAGTGCGCGGATTTACATCTTGCCGTCGCCTTCCACGAATTGGCCGTCCGGACGCTTCCGCGTTGTTTGACTCCAACGAATTGCCGTCGGGACGCACCGCCGTCAGATGTACGGGGGCGCATCGCAGCGCTCGACAGGCCGAGCTGACTATTCGCGCGCACCGAAATTGTAGATACGATGAGTCTCGCGCGGTGGTGACCCCAGGGGGAGAACGTGAACATTGCTGCATGGCTCCACGGCCTCGGGCTCCCGCAATACGAACAGGCATTTCGCGACAACGCGATCGATGCTGCGGTGCTGCCGGAGCTGACCGCGGACGACCTGAAGGAACTCGGCGTGAGCCTAGTCGGGCATCGTCGCAAGCTGCTCGGGGCGATCGCATCGCTACGTCGCGGGGTTGATGACGCACCGGAGCCGGTCGCGGGTGACGCGACTGCGGAGCGCCGTCAGCTCACAGTGATGTTCTGCGACCTGGTCGGCTCGACCGCACTCTCGGCACGCCTCGATCCCGAGGATCTGCGTGAGGTCATCGCCGCGTATCACCGCACCGTCGCCGAAATAATCGCCAGGTCCGAAGGCTTTGTCTCCAGGTACATGGGTGACGGCGTCCTGGTGTATTTTGGCTACCCGCAGGCGCATGAGGATGACGCCGAGCGGGCGGTGCGAGCAGGGTTGGGCGCGATCGATGCTGTGAGTCGCCTCGAGGTCAAATCGGTCAAGGTCCAAGCGCGCGTCGGGATCGCCACTGGGTTGGTGGTTGTCGGCGATCTGATTGGCCACGGCGCGTCGCAAGAACAATCGGTTGTCGGCGAGACGCCGAACCTTGCCGCCCGCCTGCAAGCCTTGGCCGAGCCCGAAACGGTTGTGATCGCCGCCGGCACACGTCGGCTGCTCGGCGCCCTGTTTGAGTACCGCGAGCTCGGCGCGGTCGAGGTCAAGGGCATCGCCGCGCCGATCCCGGCCTGGCAAGTTCTGCGTCCGAGCGCCGTCGCGAGCCGGTTCGAGGCCTTGCACGGATCGGGGCTGGGGCCGTTGATTGGCCGCGACGAGGAAATCGACCTGCTCCTGCGCCGTTGGGCGCGCGCCAAGGCCGGCAAAGGCCAGGTCGTGCTCATCTCCGGCGAACCCGGAATCGGCAAGTCGCGCATCACAGCGGAGCTGGAAGAACGCCTCCGCGTCGAGCCGCATCTTCGTCTGCGCTATTTCTGCTCGCCGTATTACCAGGACAGCGCGCTGTTTCCGTTGATCGAGCAGCTCGGTCGAGCGTCGGCGTTCGCAAGCGACGATCTGCCCCCTGTCAAGTTGGACAAACTCAAGGCCTTGCTCGCCCGCGCCGTGCCGCCCGGCGAGGATATGGCAATCCTCGCCGAGCTGCTGTCATTGCCGGCCTCGGAGCGCCACCCTCTGCCCACCCTCAGTCCGCAGCGCAAGAAGGAGCGGACGCTGGAGGCGCTGATCCGACAGATCGAGGGCTTGGCGCGCCGGCAACCCGTGGTGATGGTCTTCGAGGACGCACATTGGATCGACCCGACCTCGCGCGAGCTGCTCGACCTCACCGTCGAGCGGGTGCGCAGCCTGACGGTGTTGCTGGTTGTGACGTTCCGCCCCGACTTCCAGCCGCCCTGGATCGGCCAGCCGCAGGTCAGCATGCTGGTGCTCAATCGCCTCGACCGGCTCGACCGGATGGCGCTGGTCGGGCAGATCGCCGCCGGCAAGGCATTGCCCGATGAAGTCGTCGCCCAGATCGTCGACCGCACCGACGGTGTGCCGCTGTTTGTCGAGGAATTAACCAAGAGCGTCTTGGAGAGCGGTCTGCTACGCGAGGAAGCAGATCGTTACGTACTCGACCGTTCACTGCCGCCCTTCGCGATCCCGACGAGCCTGCGCGACTCCCTAATGGCGCGGCTCGACCGCCTGGCGTCGGTCCGGCTGGTCGCGCAGATCGGCGCAGCAATCGGACGCGAGTTTTCCTATACGCTGCTGCGCGCCGTCTCCCGCCTTCCCGACGGCGAGCTGGAAGCCGCGCTCGCTCGTCTCGTGGCCTCCGAGCTGGTGTTCCCGCGCGGCGCGCTGCCGGACGCGGTCTACATCTTTAAGCACGCCCTGGTGCAGGACGCGGTGCACGACAGCCTGCTACGTAGCTCTCGGCAGCAACTGCACGCGCAAATCGCTGACGCGCTCGAAGCCCATTTCCCAGAGCTGATGGACAGCCAGCCCGAACTCTTTGCTCAGCATTACGCCGAGGCCGGGCTCGTTGAAAAATCCGTTGCCTATTGGGGCAGGGCAGGTCGGAGGTCAGCCGCCCGCTCGGCAATGACCGAAGCGGCGGCGCAATTTCGCAAGGCGTTGAATCAGCTTACGTCGCTGCCTGACAGCCGCGAACGCCAACAGCAGGCGCTTGAGTTTTGGAGCGCCTTGGGCGCGGTCTTGTTTGCGGTCAAAGGCCAAGCAGCGCCGGAAACGGGTCAAGCTTATGCTCGTGCCCGGGAGCTGTGGGAGCAGCTGGGCTTCCCCTCGGAGTTCCTTCACGTTCCCTATGGGGAGTCTCGCTATCGCATGTTCCGTGGCGAATTGGATTTGGCGCTGCACCTGGATGAGAGTTTGCTGCGTCTGAGCCGCCAGCGAAATGATTCGGCTGGGCTCGTTCTGGGTCACTTCTCCGCCGGTCGCAACCTGATGCATGCGGGCAGGTTTGCGTCGTCCCGGTCGCATCTTGAAGAGGTGCTTGCGCTTCATGATCCAATTTCCGACAGCTCGCTCGTCCATCAGACCGGAATCTATCCCTACGTAAACTCACAGGGGCTCCTGGGGATCGTTCTTTTCTGTCTCGGGTTTCCCGACCAGGCATTGGCTCAGAGCAGCGCAGCAATCGCTGCGGCTCGGAGGTTGGCTCACCTCCCGTCGTTAGCTTCGAGCTTGACGAGCGGCACCAGGGTGCATTCACTCATTGGTGACAACGCGGCCTTGGATGAGTGGGCAGACCAGGTAGTCGCGGTCGCGACCGAGCAGGATTTCCCCGCCTGGCGCGCCCAGGGAACCATCTTTCGTGGCTGGATCAAGGTCAAGAATGGCGATGTGGCCGAGGGCCTATCGCTGCTGCGCAGTGGTTCGAGCGCTTATCGTGCCACGGGGGCGGCGGCGTATATGCCGCATTTTTTCGCTCTTCTAGCTGGGGCATATGAGATCGCCGGACAAGTTGAAGAGGCGGTGACTCTGTGTGACCATGCTTTGCAGATCGTCGAAAGGACCGGGGAGCACTGGTTCGCGGCCGAGTTATATCGGCACAAAGGCAAGTTGCTGCAGCGGCAGGGGCATCCCGAGGCCGCCGACCAGCTCTATCGCAAAGCTCTGAGTATCGCGCGGGAGCAGTGCGCTAAGCTCTGGGAATTGCGCGTCGCCGAGAGCCTCGCGCGGCTTCACTGCGACCAGCACCGACGCAAAGAAGCCCGGGACCTTCTCGCGCCGGTCTACGGCTGGTTCACCGAGGGGTTCGATACACAAGACCTCAAGAGCGCAAAGGCGCTGCTTGACGAGCTGAGCTAGCTTGCGGGGCAGCTGGAGCGGGCCACGCCTCAGTTTCTGGGCGGGCCCTCGAGCTCGACCAGTTCGCTCAAGCGCGTTCCAATAGCGCCGCGGAAGCCGCCGGGTGGAAAGCGCCAGAGCTACACTCAAGGTTTTACTCGACAACCGGACGGATGCGGGGTCGGCCTCGCCCATTCGGATGCGCGACATGAGGGTAGGGTCAAACACACTTGACATGTTATATAATATCTTCTATCGGGCTTGTTCCAGGTTGGCGGGGCAGGGCCGATAGAATAGGAGGAAATGATGGGCAGGCCAATAGAAGGCGAGAGCTTTCAGGTGCAGGTCAACGAAGAAACCCTTAAAAAAGTCGCCGAGATTTTGGGTATCCCCGACAGCCACCACGATCAAATATATTCTATTTACATAGCAAGAAGGCCATTGGATCAGATCAGAGGTACTTCATCCGGCGGGGACGGCTCGTCATCGAGCGGGAGCACACCTTAACGCAAATGAACGGCGGAAGCCTTCCCGCCAATCTCAAGCGCACCTCTGCATTGCGCCGGGTGCCGCCGCTCCGAAAGATCCGGTTCGCAGCGAACCATGGCCAGGAGGGCGATGTCTGCGCCTTCGAATTACCTGGCGACGCGGCCTCGATCACGGTCGAATCCTCGACTGGCCGGATGATGGAAATTGCCCCGGGCGACACCTTCCTGGCGACGCCGGGGCACCGTCAATCGAGACGCTGGGCGGTTGGTGCCCTTCCACAGGACGGTCTCGTTCCGGGCAACGAATACTGGGTGGTCTGCGAGTGCGGCGTGGTTGGCGAATTGCTCAGCCGCTCGGATCGAAAGATGGGCCACCTCGGGCGCGTGCGCTACCTCGGCACGGTGCGGGGGAGTGATGGCGGGGCGCTCAACATCCGGCAATTCTCGGTCACCGGTTCCGGCGGAACGGATCGTGACGCGCCGGTTTACCTCATTCTCGGGACGTCAACTGACGTCGGCAAAACGACCGCCGGGATCGCCATATTGCGCGCGTTGCGCATGAAGGGCCAGACGACGGTGATCGCCTTAAAGGCCACCGGCACCCCAGGAATAGCGGAAATCGCGCGATACCAAGATTTTGGGGCGGCACAGGCGTTCGATTGCATCGATTTCGGCGTTCCGACCACCTATCCGCCAGGTCGACCGGGGATCAGCGAGTTCCTCGGCAACATGCTCGACTTTTGTCTCTCCCTGCCGGCCGATGCTGTGCTGGTGGAATGCGCCGGTGATCCCGTCTCTGCCAATGCGCCCGAGCTTCTTGCTTGTCTGAAGGCGCGGCGCTCGGATCTCAAAATTACGCTTGCCGCCGCCGATGCGTTGGGCGCATTGGGCGCGAAGCATGCCCTTGCGGAAATCGGGCTAACGATCAATCTGATAACGGGCCCTTGCACCGATACGCCGATTCTGCGCCAACGAACCGAAGCGCTGTGCGGCATCCCCGCAGTAAATCTGCTCCGCGACCCCTCACCTGGGTATGCAATCGGTTCTGGTACGGAGCGGTGCGCCGACGATAACACTAACCCGTGACTAACACGGACCAAAATGTGTTTGCGGCCGAAATAAGACGCGGCGTCGCTCGGTTAGCCTCAGGCTGCCTCGGGTAAGGTTCGGGACCCGCCGGGCTGGCGGCGTTGGCGATGAATTGAATGAACTCTTTCACGGCTCACGCTATGCGAGCCGCGAATCACGAATGACAGCTTGGGGGCAACACTCGCCGCTAAGCGACGCCTGGAGCACCGGCAGCTCGGCGCCGTAAGCGGTCGTTCACTTTAGCGCGATCGAACTAGAAGCCTCGGAACCCGAAGCCGAACTTTCGC
>Ga0210408_10006528_pt1 | contig 10078 bp, 14 predicted proteins | sample IncBWH4MmetaG_FD_155471 | JGI IMG/M metagenome (GOLD analysis project Ga0210408, IMG submission 155471) | Forest soil microbial communities from Barre Woods Harvard Forest LTER site, Petersham, Massachusetts, United States - Inc-BW-H-4-M | ecosystem: Environmental > Terrestrial > Soil >...
CGGACACCAATTCGGGTATCTACGGATGTTCCCGTAGCAAGCGCGTGCCCGTTGCGTGCCCGATGGGCCGGTCACGCCGGGAACTCACGGTCACTCCCGGACAGGCCGATATACCAGCTTACCTGCGGACGGGCAGGCTGACCCGCTGCGCAAACCGACCGCCCAAGCAGTAAGTCGGGCGGCGGAAGATCACACGGGCGGAGCGCGATACTTAGCGCATGAGCCTTGTCGTGCGCGGCCTGATGATCGATTGTGCGGACCCGCACAGCCTGGCGTCGTTCTGGGGTGCCGTACTGCGCCGTCCAGTGGAAGGGGGTGCCGAGGGCCCCTGGGTCAGCTTGCCGGAAGGCAATCAGCCATCGATGATCTTCTTCCGGAAAGTCGCCGACGCCAAGCAGGTGAAGAACCGGCTGCATCTCGATCTCAACCCTGTCGACGGGACGCTGGCCGCCGAGGTGCAGCGGCTCACAGCCTTGGGTGCTACCGTCCTGGCCCGGCACGGCCGGGGGTCCACAGGCCTGGGCTGGGTCGTGCTGGCCGATCCCGAGGGCGGACCAGAGTTCTGCGTGGAGTCAAGTGACGCAGAAGTCGCTGCGGTCGAGGCGTGCCTTGACGCCGGGGAGACGGGATCGGGTAATCGGCGCTGACCAACGACACGCTCGCCATGCGTAGCCCTGCCGCGCCGCTTCCGGTCCTCGGACTTGGTGGCCCTACGGGTCCGGGTCGGCGTGTCACCGTATGCCCCGCGCTGAGTTGACAGCAACGGTGACAGCAACAGCGGCGACCGGCGGCAAGCATCAGCGAGCGGCGGCAATGCAGGACGCTCGCACGGTCCGCGCCAACTGGGATATGTCCGGCCTGAAAAGCGGAAGGTCGTCGTGCAATTAGCCTGGGTCATGCGCGGTCAATCACGGCTACTGGCGGTCCCTCAAGTCGGCTGATCAGCAGCTTTATCGGCCGCGATCTGTCCAATTCCCAAGCTGATAGCGCGAGTTCTATTCCCGACATCTGCTGGCTGCTGGCGGCTACGGGCACGGATTCGGAAGGTTGACATCGGCCGTTCTGCCCGCGACGACCGATACGTCCCACCAGGTGATCGTGTTGCCTCCTGCATAGTGCGCCAGGATCACATACCGGCCAGGGGAAAGACCGCCGAGGCGGAACTTCTGATTCTGCGAGACGCGCTCGCGGGCGGCCACCGCAGCGGGGAAAATCCAGTCAGAGATCCCGCCGCCGACGGGCTTCAGGTACTCCTTGCCGCGCAGCGCCTCCACGGTCGCGGCGGCAGAGAACAGCCGCGCCCCGGTAGAGGTGAATAGCGGGAACGGCAGACCCGAGCATGGCTGAATGTATCCCGTCACCGTCCCGGTAGATGCCGCCCCGGAGCCCGGCGCGCCGACCCGCAGGCTAGCGAAGGCGGCCAGCAGCATTGCCGCGGCAGGCTGGGCCGCCACACCCGGCGGTGCCGCGCCTGTGCCCGCAGCGCTTCATCCACGACGGACAGCCGCCATTCGGTGGATCGCGGCAGCGCACCCACCTCCTCCGTCAACTCATAGACGCGCTGACGCCGCGGTTCCAGGTCCGCAAGGGTGACAGGCATCAACCTGGCCGTGCCCGCCGCGTGCCCGATGAGGTGGTCGACCGAGGGTCACCACGGTCACTCCCGGACAGCACCGCAGGCATCGCGACCTGGCTTGACGCACGTGAGCCAAGTCGCCGAGGAGACCTGATGACACGGAAGAGGTCAGAGGCGGGCGGCCCGCCCGCACGCTTGAAGAGTAGGAACCCGCAGGTTGCTGGCTCGATCTGCTAACGAATTTGCTAACGAGACGCTGCGGGACGAGGGAGACCGTCCGGAACGTAGGCGACAGTCATTGCCCCGATTCCCTGGTCAGCGAGACGTACCGGGACGCCGGAGACGGGCGAGACGTACGTCGTGGTGCTCATAACCCAGAGGTCGAGGGTTCAAATCCCTCCCCCGCTACCAAGGCCAGAGGCCCTTTCTCGAACAGAGAAAGGGCCTTTCGCTTGTGGTGTGTGCACGGATTTGCGCACGGGCGCCTGCTCAAGCCGCGCCCTGACTCGTTCCGATCTTCATCGAGGCGAGCGAACCGCCGATGCGCCTGCTCAGCGCCTTCCAGTCGATCCTGGTGTCGAGCGCAACTCCCCGACCCCGCCGGGTGACGGACCCTCCAACTACCGCCTCCATTCGGCGGGACGGTGGCCCCGTGAGCACCGCGTGGATGAGATCTCCACACCGTCTGCACGCTTTTGCATCGCTCCTGGATCCTCGCGCGTTGCCGTGATGCGGTGACAAGGGGCCAAGGCCCGCGGGAGGGCATCGGTGGCATCGCCCGGCTGTGGCATGCCGGTGGGTTCCGTCTGCGGGCAATGTCGCACGAACGTTACCCGGTACGGCGATCAACTCGTCCAGTACGGCCGCGTCGTGCCCGGCTGTTTCGGTGTGGTCACGGGCGGCCGCCGGGTCGGGCTACGGCTGTTACGCCAGCGACCGCGTGCTGTCAGCTTCTCTCCGCCGTCCTCGTGAGCTGCGACAGTACGTCCTCACCAGCGGTGGACCGTTCGCTCCGGAAGCGCTTCATTTCCTGGAAACCGAATGCCGCGTGAAGATGAAGAGAGGCGACGTTATCCGCCCCGGTCACATAGAACACTTTGTCCGTACGGGCGAAGGCCCAGCGCAGGCGGGCCTGCGTCAACTGAGTGGCGATACCCCGGCGTCGCCATGCCGGATCCACCAGGACCCCGCTGAGGTAGCAACCAGCTGGAGTTCCCGGGCCCGCCTCATCCGCTGCCAGCTCGATGACCCTGCCGTAGGCGACTACCTGGCCGCTAGCCTTGGCGACGAACATGTGGCGCAGATCATCGGTAATGTCCGAGGCGAACTGCTCGCCAAGGTCACCAGGCTTTACCCGAAGGACACGTACGGCAAACTCGACAGCGGATGAGACGTCCGCCTCCGTGAGCGGCTCGATCTGCACCGAGCGCACCATGCCATCGGCCGGCTGCGGTGGCGGACGACGCGCATCGCGTCCCCGCACCTTGCTGATTAGCCTCGTCAGCCACAGTGCACAAGTGTACGGCCGGAATACGGAAGGCCGAGGGCGCCGCGACTGTTGCCAAGCCGCCAGACAGCGCCCGACGCACGTAGACAACTCTGGAATATCGGCCCAGCCTACGACCGGTGACGGACGGTCCTGGACGACTTGCCCACTCCTACGGATCTGTCCCGTGCCCGTTGTGCGCCAGATCGAGCGGTCATCCTGGCCGACATGAACCAGCAGGCCTGGAGGCTGATTTGTGCACCCATTCGTACACGAGACACTGCGGGACATGCTGCGGGTTCGATTCCCGTCACCCGCTCCACCTCAAATGCGCGGGGTAGCTAGCTGATGCTGGCCGCCAGCTCCTGATAGGCGGGGACGAGATCGTCCCATCGCGCCTTGGTGTCGCCGCGCGTGCGCCCGGCGAGATAGGCGGCGAGATTCTCGACATGGATCTGCCACCCGACCCCGTAGAAGGCGATCGCGTCCAGCGGCATGCCCCGGACCTCCATGACCAGGATGGTCTGGTCGCCGTCGGCGGTCAGCGTGGCGTCAAGGGCCTCGTCGTACGGCGGCACCCCCTTCCCGCGTCGGTAGGATTCCTCAGTTTCCCTGGTCGTCACCTGCAGCCGCCGCGGAGGCTCGCACGCTTCCACGCGCCCGGTGGCGTCCGAGTCGGCATCTTCCACGTGCAGGCGGAACTGCCCGCCGAGGCGGAGGTCGCCTTCTACCTGGCCGTACCAGGAGGCAAGGCGGCCGGGGTCGGTCAGTGCCGACCACAGGTCGTCGATACCGGTGCCGTAGCGGTCTTCGATGCGTACGACGCCTTTGCCGCCTGCCGATCGCAGGCTGCCCAGGATGCGGGGACCCGGACGTGAGTTGCTGGTCACTTGGTGCTCCTTCGTTCGCGTTCTCCGGGCTATCTTGGTGTGCCAGGGCGTCCGCTGCTGCTGCCGGGTTGATGTTGTTCCCTGGGCTGGACGGCCCGGAACTCATGGGCCCTGACGAGGTGGCAGACGGCCGAGTGCCGGTCGGTGTGACTGCTGCCAATACTGCTGCCACGACGGCGGACAACACCTGCCAGGGATGGACAGTCCTGGAATATCGGCCCAGCGCACAGACCGTAACAGACGGCCCTGGGCAATGTGCCTAAGCCTACGGATCAGATGCTCCGGTGCCGTTGTGGCCAGATGAGGCGGTCATGCTGACCGACGACGAATCAGCAGGCCGGGATGCTGATTCGTGCACGCATTTGTGCTCTCGGCCGCCGCCTCTAGGTCGCCCTGCGGCGTCGCTGCGCGATCGGCTTCGCCGAACCAGACGCGACGTCCACTCGCCAGGATCTGGCGCCTGCGAGCAGGACGGAGCAGACCAGTCAGACCATGCCTGCCGTCGCAGTGACAACTGCCTGGCGCCAGAGCATGCTGATCACGTGAGCAATGAACTGAGAGCGGGGCCATCGGCCGCGACCAGATCAGCCGACGCATTGACGTCATCCGATGCGGCCAACCTGGGCAAGGTGGATCATGTCGTGGTGGTGATGCTGGAGAACCGGTCCTTCGATCACATGCTCGGGTATCTGTCCCTCACCGGCAGGCGGCCGGAGATTGACGGCTTGCGGCCGGAGATGGCCAACCAGTACCAGGGGCGTACCTACCCGGTGCACCACCTGGGCGCGACGGCTTTGGAGATGGATCCTGATCACTCCGCGGGCGCGATCGACCGGCAGATAGCTGGCAGGGACATGAGCGGCTTTGTCGCCAGCGCGGCCGCCACCCTGGCCGCGCGCGGGGTCCAGGATGGCGACCCAGGCTGTGTCATGGGCTATTACGACGACGCCGACGTACCGGTCTACGACCACCTAGCCGAGGGGTTCGCGGTCTGCGACCGCTGGTTCGCCTCGGTGCCCGGTGCCACCCTGCCCAACCGCCTATACGCCCTGTGTGGGGCCGCCGCAGGAAGCCGGGATGACCGGCCGTCCTATGTGCCGCCGCTGTACCACCAGCCCTCCTTCGTCAGGCACCTCGATGCGCACCGCATCTCCTGGCGCTGGTATTCGTTCGACCCCGGAACACTGCGCCTGGCCGACGTCCACTACCGGCTGGGGCACCACCAGCGGTTCGGCTACTTCAGCAAGACCGGGCTGCCGTGGAAGACCGTATTCGACATCACTTGCAACCCGAAGATCCCCAGCTTCCTCGAAGACGCAGCGGCTGGGACGCTGCGGCAGGTGTCCTGGATCGACCCAGCGTTTACGAACTTCAACCCGCTCGGCTTCCCGGTGAACGACGACCACCCGATGGCCGACATCAAAGACGGCCAGGACCTGGTGCTCGCTGTCTACGACGCGCTGGCCTCAAGTCCGCAATGGGACCGCTCGCTGCTGGTCATCGTCTACGACGAAAACGGCGGCTTCTACGATCATGTGCCGCCGCCGACGGCGGCGGACGACAAGCCCGACATGTTCGGCAGCTACGGCGTGCGCGTACCAGCGATCATCGTGTCACCGTGGATCGAACCGCACACCGTGTCGCACACCCTGTTCGATCACACCTCGATCATCAAAACGATCCTGTCGCGCTTCTGCCCCAGAGCCCTGCAACGGGTGCAGCAGGCCGAAGGAAGGCGAGCCAGGCCGGGCCCGCACTACCCTGGCTTGCGCGTGGCTCACGCCAATCATCTTGGGGGGCTTCTCAGCCGCAGCACGCCGCGACCGGCCCCGCCGCGGGACGACCTTGTGCGGCGAGCCGCGGCCAGGACCGCCCAAACCGAAACCGGCCAGCCCCGGCCCGGGCGCCAGGAAGAAGGCGGCCAGCCGCTCAACGACTTGCAGAAAAGCATCCTGGCCGCAACGCACCAACTCAGGAGAGACGGGCACCCACCGGACACGCCATAGAACGCCCGCGCGCGGCGGCGCCCTGCCGGGCAGGCCGGAACAGCTGACTCATAGTTACCGTAGGAACCGGCTCAGGACGGGTTCCTGGTCGGTGACTGGGCTGTTAGATCTATCCTGCCGTGGCCGGTCAGGCCCGGCCGAGATCCCTGGGAGGAGTCAGATATGGCGGCAGCCCAGCCGGGATCCGGCAACGACGAGCTGGGACCGGTCGATTCCTCGCGATCGAGTTCCCGGTCGGCTCATCGTGGCGGGCTTTGAGCAGCTGCTGTCCCTGGCTAACCAGGGCGTGGTCGCAATCCTTGACATGGAGTTCATCACTAAGGACACCGACGGCAAGAGCAGGAAGGTTGACATCTGGGAGTTCGCCGTTCCCGAGCGTGTCGACCTGAGTGCCTGAGCCGGGGCGTCGTCGGGGCTGCTCGATGGCTCAGACGTCGCCGAAATCTCCGCGGCGATGCAGCCAGGCAGCGTCGCCGTTGTAGTGATCTACGAGAATCGGTGGGTTCTCGGCCTGGTGGACTCCTCACGACAGCTTGGCAGAGAGGGGCACGGCTGATCGCCGAAGGCGGACTGACCGCGGCCGACATCGTCGCTGCACTCGATGCGACCGAGCCCTCCTGACACTGGCGACACTCTGACTGACCCAGCGACGAAACCAACGACGAGGAGGCAACCGTGGGCCTACTGAAGACCGCCGCTACCGTCGCGGTCGCTAGTTCCGTGCACGGCCGGATTCAGCGGCGGCAGCAAGCGCGGTGGGCTGCGCAAGACCAGGCCCTGGCAGGGGCGCCCGCGCCGCCGCCCCCGGCGCAGTACGCGGCCCCGGTACAGCCGCATCAGGCCTACGCCGAACAGAGAAAGGGCCTCTGCATGTGGTCTGCTAACGGATACATAAACGTCGCTCTCGTCATGGGCTGCGCGTCGGGATCCCAGCACCGGGACCTATGGTGTATAGCACGCTGTAGCAACCGGCGCTACGGTAGTTCCATGAGCAGCCAGCCCGAGATCACCCAGCGGGACCTGAGGATGCGGTCCAAGGAGATCATGGACGCGGTCGAGCGCGGGCAGGCCTTCACGGTAACCCGTGACGGGCACCGTATCGGCGAGCTAGTACCGCTGCGGCAACGCCGCCGTTTCGTGTCCCGGGCCGAGTTCGCCGCGATGTCGCGCAGTGCCCCGGTGGTCGACGCGGATGCGTTCCGGGCCGACCAGGACGCCGCCGCCGACCAGGCCGGTAGCGCTTATGACCGGTGACCCGGTGCGGCGCGGCCTGCTGGATACCAACATCCTGATCCTGCGCAGCCGGATCGCTCCGGCGGAGCTTCCCGATGAGATGGCGATTAGCGCCGTCACCCTCGCCGAGCTTTCCGCCGGACCGCACGAAGTACGCCCCGATTCCGAACAGGACGTGTACTTCGAGGCTGCCGAGCGGGCTCGCAGGCTAGATGTCCTGCAGCGGGCTGAGCACGAGTTCGACCCAATCCCTTTCGACGCGGATGCCGCCCGGGCCTACGGGCGGGTGACAGCAGCCGTGATCGCGGCGGGCCGCAAGCCCCGCCGCCGCGCCGCGGACCTCATGATCGCCGCGACGGCGATCACGGCTGAGCTCCCGTTGTACACGACAAATCCCGGCGATTTCGCAGGCCTGGATCACCTTGTCACGGTGATCCCCGTAACCAGGCCGGAAGTCCCAAATGAACGCTAACCCGACCTATGACGATGACGCCGTTCCTAGTGCGGGTCCGGAGAACAAGGAAAGAACCTAACGCAGCGCGCTGCCGAATAGCCCTAAGTGAATCAATATCAAGGCGGCGCCGCTGCTCGACGCCTTGGGCCGGGCCAGCGTCCGGCCTCCGGCCTTGGGAGGCCCCGGCCGGACGCGCGCCCGGCCCGGCGGCCGGGGTCTAACGATGACCGCCTAGTCATGGCAACATGACCGGGGAAGGTGCAAGTACCCACCAGACTGCCGCCCAGGCGGGGGCCTGGCCTACGCATTCCGGGCGTACCCCCTGAGATGCCTCCGAACCGCCAGCAATAGCCAACGGCCGCCACCAGCAGGTACCCGTGAACCTGCTAGCGCCAGGCTTTGAAGCCCGCGGGCAACGCACGTGACACTTCTTGTAGTTGCCGCACTGCCACCTACACGGCAGCCTGAATTCTCCGGGCTAGTCTGTGCTTCCTTCGTTCTCCTTGAACATCAGCCCGCAGACCTCGAGATACAGCTGCTCGGGGTAGGGGAGGTGATCGACGATGCGCAGCGCCTGATTCTGGCCCGCTGATTCGACGATGAATTCGCCATAGCCGAGCAGTCGGCCCATCGCGGACCGCCGGAAGCTCATGTCCGTCACCTTCGTGAGCGGCATCATGTTCACCTTGTGGGTAAGAAAACCCTCAGACAGCAGCAGCCGCTGAGACGTGATGACGAAATAATTCTCCGACCATTCGAAGACCTTCCACAGCAGGCGCAGCAGCAGGAGCGCCCACAAGATCCAGATCACGAGGATGACAGTGTTGTTGCCGTGCACGATCGAGCTGCTCACCCAGCCAGCGATGGCAAGCCCGATCAGAACCTCAAAAATCGACCGGATCAGCACGGCGGGATGCTGGTGAACGCTGACCACCTGGCGCTCGTGGGGCAGAAGGTACTTATTGACACTGGCCGGAACCGTATCAGTGTTCGGAGCCAGCCTCATCCCAGTACCGCGCCTTAAATCGAAGCGAAGACGGGCAGGCAAGCGACCTTTGACCTCTGAACACCGGCCTGCGTTCGAACGGGCAGCCGACGCCAAGGCCAGGCCACCTGCCCGTCAGCTGCCCACGAAAAATCGTTCCTAACATCTGGAACTGCCCGGCGGTGAAAGATCAAGCTCATACAACGCGCTTCCTGCATCATCGTGCGCGTGCGGCGGGCGCCCGCCGCGGAGGCTGGCGGACACCCACAGACAGCCAAGTACTCTCGCTCGTCTAAATCTGAGCTGGGCATCCGCTAAACCTGAAAGCAGCCGCTCGGTCAGTGATTCGACTTGGCCTTTCTCGCCGGGGCTCCCGCCCCAGACACCGGTCCCAGGGAACTGCGCCCCCTGTGTTATCACCCCGCACGCGCACAGCGCGCCGCCCTCCGCGGACTGCCTGGGCACACCCCAGACCCCGTCTTCCCGGGAGGACCCGGACCCGGTGAGTGATGGCGGCCACATGGAGCACGACAACGTGGACGTGGAAGGTCGGGATGGATGCCACGACCGCTGCCGCCGCTGTTAATACTGCTGCCAAGCCGCCGGACAACGCCTGACAGGTACGTACAACTCTGAAATGTCGGCCCAGAACACCGCCAGTGACGGACGGCCCTGGACGATGTGCCCGGTCTTACGGATCTCCCGTACCCGTTGCGGGCCAGATCGGGCGGTGATGCTGGCCGACACGAAGCGCAGGCCGGGAACCTGATTTGTGCACGCGTTTGTGCACGAGACGGCGGGACATGCTGAGACGGGGGAGACGTAGAAGGCCTGGGATGACTTCATGCCGCAGATCTGCCGAGGCCAGCGCGGCGACCGGAGACTGTCCGAGACGAGGGAGACGCACGTCGTATGGCTCATAACCCAGAGGTCGAGGGTTCAAATCCCTCCCCCGCTACCAAGTTTGCAGGTCAGAAGGCCCCTTCAGATCATGGAAGGGGCCTTCTGCGTGTGCCGTGTGCACGGAATTGTGCACACGGCCTCTGAGGAGGGCCGCCGTGGCGACTGGCGGTGAGACGTACCCGCGGACGTCGTTCGCAACGCAAACGGCGTACGACTTCTACTGAGGTGCCGCGCCCGTGATCTGCGACAAATTGCAGATAAAGTGCAACCCGCCTACTATCGATCCATGAACGCGCAGACCCTGGGTTTCGCAGTCCAGCCGGAGGATCGCCCGGTGCTGGATGAGCTTGTCGCCTACTTCGGCGACGGCAACAGGTCCGCTTACCTGCGGGCCACCCTCAAGGTCATGAAGTCGATCATGATCGCCGACCAGCTCAGGGAGGCGCAGGCCTACGGCCAGCAGCGCACCGCGGAACTCGGCATCGACCCGTCGGATATCCCTGCGCGGGTCCAGGATTTCCTCAAGGCGGACTCCTGACGGCGCG
>Ga0210408_10006530_pt1 | contig 10077 bp, 7 predicted proteins | sample IncBWH4MmetaG_FD_155471 | JGI IMG/M metagenome (GOLD analysis project Ga0210408, IMG submission 155471) | Forest soil microbial communities from Barre Woods Harvard Forest LTER site, Petersham, Massachusetts, United States - Inc-BW-H-4-M | ecosystem: Environmental > Terrestrial > Soil >...
CCACTCCAACTCTTGTCATTCCGATCCCCGAGCGACCGCGAGGGGCGGAGGAATCTGCTTGCCCGCGCGACGTGCCACGGGATCCGCAGGGACAGCTCTGGCGTATACCTTATCTGGTGTGGCAGGGGTGGCATCGAGCAGGGGCGCGGCTGGGGTGGCGATCACAGGAGCAGTGGCGGGAGTGGCGACTTGCGAGGCGTGGACGGGGCGGAGTGGGGCGGGATAGTCGGGGATTTGGCGGACGATGCGGTCGTCCCACATGTCGAAGCGGGAGCGGCGGGAGGTTTTGACGGCGATGTAGAGGGCTTTGAGGATGAGGTCGGCGCGGCGGAAGTCGATGGTGTTGCGGACGAGGGCGTTGACGACTTCCATGAGCGAGGCCTGGATGGCCTCGTCGCTCTCGAGGAGCGCGACGGGATGGAGGCGCGACTCGGGCGGAGTAGGGACGCCGCGCAGCATACGCTGGTGGAAGTAGCAGAATTGCTCTCCACGGAGAGCGGGGGAGCCGCAGCGGACTCCGGTGACCTTGATGTGAGTGCAGACGGTGACGCTGGGATGGCAGGGCATCAGGTATATACCTCGAAAAAATAAAGATACCTTGGAGCTAACATCTTTGCTTCCGTGGAGTTGCGGGGATGGGGTATCTCCCGTTCCGGCAAAATATTGAGGAGAAAGAGGTTGCAGGTAAAATATTATGAAGTAAGGAGTTAGCGGGGCGGGCTGACTTCGTTTCAGAATTGAGTCTGTTGTATCTCTTGTAGCTAATCATATCAATTACTAGTTTAACATTCGGGTTTGGGGGTTGGGGTGCGGGCGGGGTGGTATAAGCTTGGAGCTAAAGGGGATAAGAATATTTTGAGGGGGCTTGACAAGGGTTTGGGTGGGGAGGGGATTACGGTTGGGAAGAAATGGTGCGTGGTCTTGGCGGCGTAGAGTTGAAGATCAAAATCCCCCCTTCGACAAGCTCAGGGTAGGCTCTGTCGCAAAAGGCGCGACAAGAGTGGGGCACCCCCTGGGAATTTAGTCAACGGAAAGGCCGGGCCAGTCCGCTGAGCTTCCCGTGACGGGACGCCCAAAAAATATTCAGATCGGGAAGGTACGACCCTTCGGCTGCTACAGCATCGCCGCCCAGCCCTTGCAAAGAACACAGGATGGGGCACCCGGCCACTAAAGTCTGGCGAGCCAGTTGACGATATCAGAGGGGATGACTGTGATTGGGAATAAAGGACGTAGGATTGGGATAGGGAATACGAAGATGAGCGGCGACCCCACACAGAGTAGCGAATCGGACGCGAAGTATCGCGGGTTGTTGGAGGCGGCTCCGGATGCGATGGTGGTGGTGAACCAGAGCGGCGAGATCGTGCTGCTGAATGTGCAAGCGGAGAAACAGTTTGGCTACCGGCGGGATGAGTTACTAGGACAGAAGGTGAAGAACATCATTCCCGAGGGCTTTGCGGAACGTCTGATCGCGGACGGCACGCGGAGCGCGGCGGAGGCGCTGGCGCAGCAGATCGGGACCGGGATCGAACTCTTGGGACGACGAAAGGACGGCAGCCAGTTTCCTATCGAAATCATGCTGAGCCCGCTGGAGAGCGCCGAAGGCATCCTAGTGACGGCGGCGATCCGCAACATCAGCGTGCGCAAGAAATCCGAGGAGCATAGCGCGAAACTTGAAAACCAAGCAGTCTCCTTGCAGAGGACGCGTGACGAGCTGGAGCTTCGCGTAGTTGAGCGAACGAAGGAACTCGCGGTAGCCGTTCAGGTATTGGAACGAAGCAATTTGGAGCTGAAGCAGTTCGCGTACGTTGCGTCCCACGATCTGCAATCCCCGCTTAGAAGTATTAGTGGATTCGTGCAACTGCTTAAGTTGGAATACGAGGGCAAGCTGGACGAACAAGCCCAGGACTGGATTCGCCGGACAGTCCAGTCGATCGCACAGATGCAAACTTTGATCCGCGATTTGCTCTCCTATTCTCGTGTTGATGCGCGCTCCCGGCCATTCGAGCAGACGCGCTTCCCCGACATCGTGAACGACGCTATGGCTCTGCTCGACTCCTCCATTCACGATTCCGGTGGCCAAGTCACCGTTGGAGAGCTACCAGCGATCATGTGTGACCGTTCGCAGATGGTGCAGTTGATCCAGAACCTGATCGGCAACGGCCTTACGTACCATGGTGACCTACCGCCGCACATTCACGTCTCAGCCGAGCGCAGCGGGAAGGAATGGATCTTTTCTGTCCGCGACAACGGTATTGGCATCGACTCTAATCACTACGAGCAGATTTTTGAAATTTTCAAGCGTTTGCATGATCAAACGGAGTACCCAGGCACCGGCATAGGACTGGCCGTCTGTCGTCGTGTGGTAGAGCGCCACGGGGGCAGAATTTGGGTGAAATCTGACCCTGGCCAGGGAAGCACATTTTATTTCACGATTCCTGAAGGGACGGAACAAATCAATGCACAGTGAACTTGCTATTAGTCGGCCGGTGGAGGTTCTGCTCGTCGAAGATAACGAGAACGATGTGGAGCTCACCCGTCAAGGATTTAAACGCACTAAGCTGCTCCTCAACCTGCACCACGTGAGAAACGGTGAAGAATGCATGGCATTCTTGCGCAAGCAGGGCGAGTACGTCACGGTTCCCACACCTGATCTGATCCTGCTCGACTTGAATATGCCAAAAATGAACGGGCGCGAGGTGTTGGCTCAGATGCTAGCAGATGAACGCCTGGCGAGTATTCCGGTCGTTGTCCTGAGCACTTCGGAAGAAGGCGAAGAGATCATGAAACTCCATAAGATGCGCTGCAACTCCTACATCGTCAAGCCCGTCGATTTCGAGCAATTCCTTAGGGTAGTTCGGTCAATCGCTGAGTATTGGTTTACGGTGGTGGTTTTGCCCACAGCAGACTCGGTAGAGAAAGCCAGAGCACACGGGGCCTGAAGACCAAGGGAGAGTCGTACGGCCCGTCTATGTCTCGCTCCCGGCGGCAGGGAGACTGCGCTCACGATACCAGGCTAGCGCGCTCAGGTATTCTTCCGCCGCCTCCGGATGGAACTCGAGTCGTCTGCTCCCCATCGTGCCTTACTTTCCACGGAGCATCGCCTGACCCTTCCTCTGTACCTCGTGCCAGGGAATGGTCTTGACCGCGCCCGATCTAACTTCGTCCATGCGCCGCGCGATCTCCTGCTGCCACGCTGCTTCGGCGTCCTCGGCTACGCTTTCATCTTCATCCAGGCTATCCAGAAGAGAACTGGCCAGGGCGGCACGAGCTTCGGGCGGGAGCGACATCGCCTTCTTCAGCAAGTCGTCGAGTTCTGGGGACATACGCAGATTCTACGCCCACTCGCCAAAGATCGACTTGCCCTATCCGGCGCCCGAGGAGGTCAAAGGCGGCGGGCAGGAGTGTCCGCTCCACACAGGGCCGCCTGGACGACGAGTCCCCTTTACTTTCAACAACTTAACCCCGTATAATCCCCTACAGCACCGCTAAACCCCAATTTTGCGCCATTCGTTGGGATATGGATGCGCCAGTCCTTTAGCTTCCAATAGGATAGGCACAGTCATCTACCCAGGGAAAGGTGTATGAAACCGGTGAAATCCCCGGGGAGAGCCGATAGTAGCTAGGTGATGTCTCAGGTTCAACCGAGGTAAAGGGCCCAAAGCAAATACTGGCGGCGGCAAGCCGCTAAGGGATATTTTTGATTTGAAGCAGCGCCCAAGGCCTCAAAGATTTAAGAAGAGATGCCAAGGGATAGGACTAGCCGCTGACCGCTAGCCACTATCCACTAAAAGCCAGGAGCGAAGAGCACATGCGCAAGCCGATCAAGTACGTAGAAAAAGTAGCAGTCGCCGCCGCTAAGGGCGCCTGGGTGGTGTTCGATGGTTTGAATCGGATCAAGCCCAACGCGTCGCCTACCCCGAAGTGGTCCGACAAGCCGCTGCTGAAGTCCTACGAGAAGTCGAAACCGCCGCTGGGCTGGCCGCGCTCCACCGATTCGCTTTGCCCGAAGTGTGTGCCGGAAATCCGGCAGCAGATTCTCGATGGGCATCTGCCCCACGAAGTCCTGATGAACGAGAAGGTCGGCGAGATCAAGGCCACCATCGTCGAGCGCGATGGCAAGATCCTGATGGTCAAGGACTGCCCCAAGCACGGCCACTTTGAAGACGTGATGTCGATCGACACCGAGTTCTCGAAGCACTTGGAAGACGTTTTCCCTGGCCGCGATATCACTGCGCACAACGACGAGAAACTGCATCACCACGGGTCGTCCACTGTGAAATATGGGCGCGGCTCGGTGCTCACCATCGATCTGACCAACCGCTGCAACATGATGTGCGATCCTTGCTTCATGGATGCCAACCAGGTGGGCTTCGTCCACGAACTGCAGTGGGAAGAAATCAAGACCATGCTCGACAACGCCATCACCATCAAGCCTCGGCGGCAGATGAGTGTGCAGTTCTCCGGCGGCGAGCCTACGTTGTCGCCGTATTTTCTGGACGCGGTGCGCTACGCCCGCAAGGTTGGATACAACTCCGTGCAGGCGGCGACCAACGGAATTGAGTTCGCCAAGAGTTTTGAGTTCGCGCAGCAGGCCGTCGAAGCCGGCATGCGTTACGCCTACCTGCAATTTGACGGCATCGGCAACGCCGCCAACGCCCACCGCATGGTCGGCAACCTGTTCGACGTGAAGCTGAAGGCGATTGAAAACCTCCACAAGGCGGGATGCGAAATCGTCCCGGTAGTGACCATTGTCAACGGCATCAACAACGAGCAGGTGGGAAGAATCATCAAGTTCGCGTTGGATAATCCGAAGACGATCAGCTTCCTGAGCTTTCAGCCAGTGAGCTTTACCGGCCGCGACGAAGCCGTCACCGACGATCGCCGCCAAGCCCAGCGCTACACGCTCTCGCACCTGGCGCATGACGTAAAGAATCAAACTGGCCTGGGCGAGCCCGCGCGCGACTGGTTCCCGATTTCGTTCATGGGAACGTTCAGCGATTGGGCCGACCTGATGCACGTCAACGACGCCAACAACGACTGGGGCCAACTCTCCTGTGGCTGCCATCCCAATTGCGGGACGGGGATGGCTGTCATGATTGATAAGGAGACTAAGGAAGCGGTTCCGGTCACGGCGTTCTTGAAGGGCGACCAGTTGGCGAAAGACATCGCCAAAGTGAACGACGCGGCGCGCGGAAAGTTTCTGACCGTGGTCGGGATGGCGCTGTGTCTGATGAAGAACTACGATCCGTTCCAGGCGCCGACGCACTTCAAGCTGATGGATCTGCTGAAGAAGTTCGATAAGAACTTCAACGCTACGGGGAAGAACTACGGGAAGGTTGGTCCGGACCGCTCGATTGATGACGTGATGAAGCGGCGGCAGGATCGCTGGAATTTCTTGTTCATCGCGGGCATGTGGTTCCAGGATCTGTTCAACTACGACTTCCGGCGCACTGAGCAGTGCATCATTCCGTATGCGACGCAGGAAGGCGAGATTTCGTTCTGCGCCTACAACACGGGCGTGGGCTGGCGGAACATCATCGAGAAGATGCACATGACGGCCACGCTCACCAAGTGGTACGAGGAGCATGGACGGCACGAGATTTTTGCGGGCGGCAAGAAGGTGAAGATGGAAGACGAGACGCACTCGCTGCTGCTGCGGGAGAACATCGTCACTACTGAACTGCAGCACGATCTCGACAAGCTGGGCATCGCCAAAAACGCTCGGGAAGAAAAGACGCGGGCGCGCGATCTGAAGCAGAAAGAAGATACCAGGCTGAAGGGTGTGGCCGCGGCGGATGCTGAAGTGCAGGCTGAACATCGTGGGCCGCAGAAGAATGATGAGGCGTACAACGCGCGCATGGCGTCGCTGTACCGGGAGGTGGTGTTGAAGGAAAAGCCGGTGCAGTCGCAGGATGGATTCATTCCTCTAGGTGCGCTGACCAAGCCAAACGGAAACGGGGCGCACGCTTCCAAGCCGGAAGTGGGCGAGCCGGTGGCCGGGGACTAGCTCTCAGCCGTCAGCTTTCAGCTTAACCAAACGGGCTGCCTACGGGCGGCCCGAGTTATTTTGGGTGAACTCACGGTGCAGGGAAGATGGACGCAGCGCCTTAGCTGTGGCTGCGGTCGTCGCTTTGCTCCTTCCAGCGCCACAGCTGCGGCGCTTCCCACCCTCTTGCCCACGGACTGTCCGGCTTCGTCGCTACGCTCCTTGCAGGACAGTTCGCCCAAAAAACTCAATCCAATCTTGCCTTTCCGCGCATGCTTACCAAGGCCTGATGCAATCCTGACCGAAACCTGTCATCATATGCGCGACGAGTCGTACCGCGCGGGGGGGCGCGATGGATAACAACGCTTCTCCGAAGGCAGATAGAACTCCGCAGACGTCGCCCGAAGTTCCCTTCACAACGTTCATTCAATTGGACGGGCGGTCTGCCGTTCCATCACAGTTTCGTACTGCAGGGACTTTTACCATCACCCGGCTCCAGTCGCCGGCTGGCCTTCCTGACCGAATCACAAAGCTATCGCCCGTCCCCGCTCTGCTGGTGTCGGTTTCCCTCAAATCTCTGCCATCATCGAGCTACCAGGTGTGGACCGCAGACAAGCTCATGCCTACATCCACCGTTCACCCGTTTCGCTCCAATGTCATCGATTTCGATTCGCAGCCAAGGTGTTGGGCAGGTACTGCCTTCGATTACGTTCACTACTCGGTCCCTCGTAAGGGACTCGATGACATTGCCGAGGATCTCGGTTTTGGCCGTGTAAATGACTATCGCCTGGCAGTGCTCGAAGACGATCTAGTTGTAGCCCAGATCACCAAAAGCATTCTTCCGTTCCTTGGGCGGAGCGACCGTCTGTCTGTGCTGGCTCTCGATCAATTCAGCCTCATCCTCGGAGCACATCTTCTCCAGCGGTACGGTGTACTCCAGAAAACAGCCCGGCGTTCAAAGGGAGGTCTGGCGCCATGGCAGAAGCGCCGAGCGTCGGAACTTCTTCATGAAAACATGCATGGCCGGATCCGGCTTTCTGAGATTGCGCGCGAATGCGGACTCTCCGTCAGCCACTTTGCCCGCTCCTTCAAAACCTCTTTCGGCGTCTCCACTCACCAGTGGCTGATTCAGCTTCGCATCGACTACGCTAAGCAACTGATGAGCCGGACCAGCATGTCGCTGATCGAGGTCGCGATTCAGTCAGGATTTAATGACCAGGCAGCGTTTACGCACACATTCCATCAATTCGTCGGGGTCAGCCCCGGAAGATGGCGACGGCATTACATGACAAAGCCTTGCCAAACGTAAGGTCCATGTCCCAATCTTTCAATATCGCGTTTGCCTGTCGTCAGGTGCGATTCATTTTAGGCAAGAAAACAACAAAATCAGCAAAATCCTGCAAGAGAGCACGCGCGCAAAAACCTAGAGTTAACCGGTCACGTGTCCAGTTCTATGGAAAATGCCCTTTCGGGGTCTAAGTGAGCTTCTAAGGGAACTATGGATAAAACTGATCCAGCAACGCCTGCGCGCGTCATCGAGGAAACGCCTGCGTACTGGAAGGTTGTGTTCGATTACCCGCCTTTCAACATCGTAGACGCGAGCATATTCGAAGCGCTGCAGGATCTGCTGGCTCGAATCGACGCCAGCCCGAGCCTGCGGGTCGTCGTATTCGAAAGCGCGAACCCCGAGTTTTACCTTGCCCACTTTGATTTGACCGGCAAGCTAGGAAACATCATGACAGCTGTCGGGGCTTCCGGCCTCCCGGTCCTGATGGATACGTTCGTGCGTCTCACCAAGTCCCCGGTGGTCAGCATCGCGAAGATCCGAGGCTGTGTGCGGGGCGTGAGCAGCGAGTTCGTCCTGGCCTGCGACATGCGCTTCGCATCGCGCGAAAATACGCGACTGGGCCAACCCGAAGTCGGGGTGGGATTGCATCCCGGCGGCGGCGGTGCGGAACGTCTTCCACATCTGGTCGGTCGGGGCCGGGCGCTCGAGATCATTCTCGGCGCGAACGATTTCGACGGCGACACGGCGGAACGATATGGATACGTCAACCGGGCACTTCCAGACGCCGAGCTGGACGGCTTCGTTGACGCGCTGGCGCGCCGGATTGCCTCCTTCGACCGGCGCGCCATCGCCGCTGCGAAAAGTCTCGTCAACCAGGTCTCGTTGCCGTCCGCCGACGGGCTCCTCGACGCCATCACCTCGTTTGAGACCGCGCTGACGTGGCCTGAAGCGCAGCAGCGAGTCAAAGCATTGTTGGATCGCGGGCTGCAACGGGAAGTCGACTTTGAGAAGCGGTGGCCCGAGGTGCTCGGCAAGCTGCTCGCGGCGTAGTCACCGTGTCGCGAGGGGCCGATAGAAGTCCGAGTGCCTTCCATCTATTTGTATCGGTCCTTAGGTCGGACGGACGACATCGGCTTACAAAGGCTGATGCGCATGAAAAGAAACAAAGGAAAAAGGAGAATAACAATGGCAGCGAAATCAATGCAGACCAAACCCAGCATCGTTTTCTGTCACGGGCTGTGGGCCGATGGCTCGTGCTTTAGCAAGCTGATCGTTCCCCTTCAGGCGGAGGGGTATGAATGTATTGCAGCGCAGTACGGCCTCAACTCAACGGCCGAGGACGTCGCCCTGGTGAAGGCAACGATCGGCCGGGTCAGCGGCCCTGTGATCCTCGTCGGCCACTCCTACGGCGGAAGCGTCATCACCGGCGCTGGAGTCGACGATCGCGTTGCCGGGCTGGTTTACATCTGCGCGCTTGCTCCGGACGCCGATGAGACATCTCAGACACAGCAATCTAACTTCCCGAAGACGGACGTCTTCTCCCACATCGAAGTCGTGGATGGACGTATCTGGCTGCGTCCCGAGGGCACGAAGTATTTCTGCGGAGATCTTTCGGAGCAGGAGCAGAAACTGGTTTGGGCGACTCAGGGCGTCCCCAAACCCGATTTGTTCGACGCGAAAGCCGGGGGAACCGCTTGGAAGTCGAAGCCCAGCTGGTACATCGTCGGCAAGAAAGACCACACCGTGCATCCCGATCTGGAGCGTTTTTTCGCCAATCGCATGGGGGCAACCACCTATGAGCTCGACAGCAGCCACGTGCCCATGCTCTCCCAACCGGAACGTGTCATCGACGTGATTCGCGCCGCCGCAAATGCAGTTCAGGGGCGCGGCATAGCAGCATAACCGCCTTGGCGATCGAATCCTAGCCATAGCAGTCTCAGTAACTGTTCAGTCGGGTTGTGATGATTTGTCGTCCAGTCCGGCTGAACAGTTACAGGAATAAGCCCTCTCCGCTACGTCCGTAAGGCGGAATTATAAAGTCTGCCGCAAGTCGGGGTGTCAACTGTCCGGCTGCGTCGCTGACGCTCCTTCGCCGGCTAGTTCGCCCCCAAAAAATTTCAGCTTCTTTTTGCACACCGGTCTGCCCGGATCGGGAGAGGCGGGGCGACTGCAAATCGGCTCGCTGCGATTCCGCATTGACGGCGGGGGCAGGCGGGTGTAAAGTGCACGGAATGTAAACGAAAGAAGACGTAATTAAACGAAGTAAACACAAATCTAAAAACGAAAGGCCGTCGCCAATGAAAACCATCGCCGTTCGCACCTCTATCCGGCTGGTCCTGGGGCTTTGCATCGTTCTAACCGCGGCACTCGCATCGGCCACAACCTTCTATGTGTCCACCACGGGCAGCAACACCAATGATGGCCTGACCTCGACCAGCGCGTGGCGCAACATTCAATTCGCCGCCAGCCATGTGGTGGCCGGAGATACGGTGCAGGTTCTGGGCGGGGTGTACAACGAGACCGTCAACATCCCAGCCTCGGGGTCCGCCACCGCGGGCTACATTACGTTCCAGAACTTTGCGGGACAAATTCCGATTGTCGACGGAACCGGGTTAGGCATTCCCGGCGGCCAGTTCGGGCTTTTCAATATTGCCAGCCAGAGTTACGTGATCATCCAGGGATTCGAAATCCGCAACTACAAGAGCACTGCCAGGAACATCGTCCCGGTCGGCGTCTACATCACAGGCGCCGGGAGCCACCTGCAATTGCTCAACAACCACATCCACAACATTGTCGTGACGGC
>Ga0210408_10006532_pt1 | contig 10074 bp, 9 predicted proteins | sample IncBWH4MmetaG_FD_155471 | JGI IMG/M metagenome (GOLD analysis project Ga0210408, IMG submission 155471) | Forest soil microbial communities from Barre Woods Harvard Forest LTER site, Petersham, Massachusetts, United States - Inc-BW-H-4-M | ecosystem: Environmental > Terrestrial > Soil >...
AACACTCTTGTCGGCCGGCTTCGCACGCTCCTCCGCAGACGGCTCCTCCGGAGCAGGAAAATACAGAGTATCGATCAGGAATTTTTCGAACTTCTTACGGTAGGCTTCCGTCCATTCTTGCCGAGCCTCGTCCCAAGAAAGCTTGCGGCCTTTTTCGCCTTCGACCCACTTGTACTTCCGGATCTCTTCTTTGATAAGATAGGTGATCCGGTAGAACGGATCGGAATAAATTATGGGCGGGATCGGAACGTGTTCTTCAGTCTCCAAAATTTGGCGCATAACAGTCCAATAAACCACAGATTGAGTTGTAGGGTCAAACCCTGGGGAAGCGTGTCGGCGGGTCGGCGTATCGGCGTCTGCGGAAGTGAGACTGCTTTTCGACACCGTTATAATGATCAAGGGGTCTCGACGGTGCCGGCTAGTGGATTCGCCGGCCGCTCGCCGCAGTCCAAATCACCAGAAGGAGAACACCATGGCAGTAACTACCCTTGACCCGAAGACCGCTCTCATCGTCACCGATCTGCAAAACGGCATCGTCGCTTTGCCCACCATACACCCAGCCGGCGAGGTCGTGAAGTACGCCAGCGCTTTGGCTGACGCATTCCGTCGGCATGGCTTGCCGGTCGTGCTCGTTAGTGTCGCTGGTGCGCCATCGGGCCGGACGGAACGGGCTCGCAGTGTTGCCCAACTTCCCGCCGGATGGGCCGATCTTGTCCCTGCGCTGAACCAGCAGCCGGAAGACCACGCGGTGACGAAGCGACAGTGGGGAGCGTTCACGAACACGGGCCTCGAGGAGTACTTAAAGAACCTGGGTGTCACACAGGTCGTTATCGCCGGAATCGCCACTAGCATCGGTGTCGAATCGACCGCTCGCCACGCGCACGAGTTCGGGTTCAACGTCACCCTCGCCGTCGACGCCATGACCGATACGAACCCTGACGCTCACATCAACAGCATCACGCGGATCTTCCCGAGGCTGGGCGAAACCGGCACGACCCAGGAGATCATTGATCTCCTCGACAGCACCCGCACGTGACGGTGTCCGCTACGCAGATTTCAGATTCGTGAGTGATCTGGTGAAAGGCACTTTCCGTTCGCTAGCGGTCCCGGAGCAGCGGTCCCGAGGGACAGCGGTCCCGAGGGACAGGTCAGATAAGAGGGAAAGTGAAGAGGACGAGAACGGAATTTGGATCGCGGATGCAAGAAGTTTGAGTTCGGTTCGGAGCAGGCGAGGGGAAGGGGCAGCAAAACAAAGCGCTGACTTCTTTCCAGCGATTGCTCGCGTGGCGTCTTTTGCTAGCAGATTGGCGCGATTGGCGAATGACTTTGTCGCTGACCCTGCTATTCGTCATCGACATGGACTCGTTGAAGACAGCGGCTATGGTCTGATCATGATCTCTCGCTTCCGGGTCTCCAGTCTCCTACCGCGAAAGCTCGAAGAACTCGGGCTTTCGCTTCCCATGGTACTACGGCAAGCGAACCTGCCGCTCGGGTTGTTTAGTAAGGAGAAAATCCTGGTAACGACCGAGGAACTGTTCGCTCTTTATCGCGGGATTGCCGAAGTGAGTCGTGACCCCGCGATCGGGCTGAAACTCGGAAGCGAACAACGACTTGAGCGCTATAGTCCGGTGGCAATTGCAGCTCTCTATACCCGATCTTTCCGCGATGCGGTCCAGCGCATGGCGCGGTACAAACAGTTGACTTGTCCGGAAGAGATTCGCGTCGTTTCCGAAGGAGATCGATGTGCGGTACGGTTCCAATGGTTGTTGGCTCGTGAGTCCGAGCCGGCTGTATTGATTGATGTCTGTTTTGCCTGGATCCTGGCTATTGGCCGCCGCGGAACCGGCGGTCCGCTAACGCCTCTCCGGCTGGAGCTGATGCGCTCACCTGCGCACCGGAAGATTCTCGAAGAGCACTTTGGCTGTCGCGTCCATTTCCGAGCTGCGAACAATGACCTGATATTTCGCAAGAGTGATCTGGACCGGCCGTTTGTGACCCACAACGCTGAACTACTTGCGATGTTGGCTCCCCAATTGGAAGCAGAGCTGGCCGATCAGCGGTTACGACAAACCGTTCAGGATCAGGTCAAACAGACCCTTAAACGTCTCCTTGCCGGACAGCGACCCACGATCCAGGAAGTGTCGCAGGAATTGAATTTAAGCGCCAGAACCCTGCAACGGCGTCTGACCGAGGTGGGTGTAACCTTTCAACAGGTTCTGGAAGAAGCGCGCCGGGAACTCGCTCACCACTACCTCCTGCAATCTTCATTGGAATTAAACGAGACCGCTTACCTGCTGGGTTACGAAAGCGCCAATTCCTTCTTCCGCGCTTTCCACCACTGGGAAGGCACCTCGCCGGGCCAATGGCGAGCCGTTCAACGACGCGCCAACGGGAAATCTCGGGTCTCGCAGGTTCCGCAAATTTATTGATAACAGGGGCGTGGCAATTTAAGAAGTCAGAAGTTGCAGGAGTTCAGGAGTTGCAGAATGGGACGCCGGCTTTCCGGTCCGGGGAGTGGTGATTCATACGCTTCCATGCGATAGAGAATTCGACTTGGCTAGCAGTCGATTCGCCGGGATTTGTTCCCGGCCATAGGTGTCTGCCTCCTGAACTCCTGATTTCTTGACTTCCTGGCCCGCAATGAGCTCGTCGCTTCGACTTTCGCGTGATTTTTGCGGGTTAGTGCTGCAGCAATGCCATCATGTCCGGTGCATAACGGTCCCCAGCCACCTTCACTTGCTGGAAACGAGCCTCGGTCTCCTTGAGATCCTGTTTTGTGATCTGCACTGATAAAGCACCCATGTTGTCCTCTAGGTAACGGAGCCGCTTTGTACCAGGGATCGGAATCATGTCATTCCCCTGAGCCAAGACCCAGGCAAGGGCAAATTGGGCCGGTGTACAGTCTTTCTTGGCTGCCAGATCTCTTACGATTTCAGCTAATCCCAAATTGGCCTGCAAGGCTTCTTCAGCGAAACGCGGATTCGTCCGCCGCCAATCGGTCGGATCAAGATCCGAAACTTTTTGGATCGCACCGGTCAAGAAACCGCGGCCGAGCGGGCTGTACGGAACCAAGGCGATACCGAGTTCGCGGCAGGTAGCAACAACACCGTTTGTTTCTACATCGCGGGTCCAAAGCGAATACTCGCTCTGGAGCGCGGCAATTGGATGCACCTTGGCGGCTCGGCGTAACGTTTCCGGGCCAGCTTCGGATAAACCCAGTGCGCGCACTTTACCGGCGGAAACCAATTCAGCCATTGCGCCGACGGTTTCTTCAATTGGAACTTTAGGGTCCACTCGATGCTGATAGAACAAGTCGATAACCTCGATGCCGAGCCGGTCCAAGCTCGCATCACACGCACGCTTGACATTAGCCGGTGTGCTATCCGGTGTACGAGTCTGGTTGGCCTGATCGATCTTGAATCCGAACTTGGTTGCTACGACAACGCTGTCACGGGAGATCTCACGGAGAAAACGTCCAAGCAATTGTTCGTTAGTGTAAGGCCCATAGACCTCGGCTGTATCAAAGAAGTTACCACCGAGTTCGACGTAGCGGCGAAGGACCCGGAGAGATTCGGCTTCGTCGGTTGGCCCGTAAGCCCAGGTCATGCCCATACAGCCTAACCCAAGGGCTGAAACGGTGATATCGGAATGACCCAGCCGCCGGAGAGAATTAGATTGGTGTACCATAGTCAGTTAGGAACGATTTTGTGATGTTGTTTCAGGTTGACGATAGCAAACCGCTGAGCCGGGTGCATTCGCCATTCACGCCATTCTAGTTGCAAAGCGCGCCAAGGCTGGCTTTTGGGGGTAGACTCCTGTCCAGGAAGCGCTTCTGAAAAGGGCTGACAAGACGGCCCTTGCTGGATGAATCGTGCCTTTCACGGCGCGCGTTAGTCAGCCGGATATGTTCGAGGAGACCTTGCCTCCGCTCAAAATTCAGACTCGGGATAAGCGGGAGAGGGTCTCGGCCCAATGGCCGAGGATCTCCGGGATCGTGTCGAGACCATCTGGTCGAACATCCGAATGGGCGCGAGAGCTGCTCGGATGCAGGAGGCCCTTCCCGGCAAGGTCCTGCGCGAGCGTCCAAACAAAGGGATCATTCGTCCTTGAAAGTCGAAAACCGACAATTGTATTGTCCTGCTATGCCTGACCCGTTTCTCTCGGAAATTAGGCGGTATGGTACAGATTTTTTCAAAGATTCCGCCCAACTTGAGCAGTTTGTTTTTAAGAAGTTGGACGATGATTTCCGGTTTAGCGTCTTGGAACGTGTTGCGGTATTTGCCCCGAGCCATCTGGATAGCTCTCCCTACGCCTACGAGATTGACCACCTACTGCACTATCGAGAAAAGGGCATTGATTATCTCACTTTGATAGAGTGCAAAATCCTTCCCGTCGAACCGAAGAATACTCAATGGCTTGCGCATTACGAAGGCGGACCGAAGGACGTCAAAGCACAAGTTCTAAACCAAGCTAGCGCTCTTAAATCCTACCTCCAGCCGATTCCCAAGGCTACCGAGTTAAGGATGAACTGCTTAGTGTTCAGCCTAAAAATCGGGGAAGATATCGAAATAGTCGAACAGCTGCCAGATGGCTATGAGGTAAGGTTGTGCGGGGTGCAAAAATTTACAGCCTATCTGGATGATTTGAAGAAAAGAATCGCCAGCGGAGATTGCACTCTCGTTAAAGTAAACCAATCCGAAGTTCTCGGGCTTTTGCGTCTCGGAGCGCCCGTCAAATCATTGGGACATCCTGAGATTGCGAATGCACTCCGCTACGTGGAAAGATGCCGAAGGCGCCTGGATTCCGAGTTACGTAATCAGTTTTCTCCAACCACAAATCGGTGGGCTATCAATGGAACTGCGGGAATGGGCAAGAGCGTATTGTTAGCCTACAGCGCCTGCGTGCTGGCGTCGGATCGCGAACTGGTCGCATCGAAGACAGGCTATCAGCTCAGGTCTTTCAAAGACAAGGCCGCGCAGTGTGCAATCCCGCCGTTGGAAAAGCGTCGTATGGTTATCTATTCGATGCGGAGAAAGCAGCTCGAGGTGTTGGAAAAACTTTACCAAGATTTTCAAAACCAGTTTCGTGATGCCGACAACGAGGAGGTCCGAATGATTAAGCCGACATTTAGAGTTTGGTCGGATCGTGAGGCGATTCCCGAAGAAACTAACCTTTTGCTGATTGACGAGTCCCACGACCTTCCGCTGCACGGCCAAAAGAAACTTGCAGAATGGCACGGAGCGGAACGATATCTTGTTGTCGCGGTAGATCGGCACCAGAAGCTGCGATTGGCCGGACCGGCGGCCAAAATCCTGGAGGGATTGGACTTTTCTGGTCGCACGCGGCGCCTGCGAAGAATCTACCGCAATCCCACGCCCATCTATATGGCTGGATTGGGTATCATGTTTCGTTGGTTCAGCGATGATAGCGGTCCGAAAGTAATTCCATCAATTGACGAGCTTAAAGACGAATTTGGCCTGGACGTGTTCAATAACCCAGCAAAAAGCGGCGACCTCCACCTTAAAATCCGGGATGATTCTCATCCTGCAAATAGCTGGACTAACACAGTTGGAGAATTCAAATCAGCGTCTGTGGCTTATTCTCGGTTGGAAGGTATGGGCTTAAGAAGGGATGAGATTCTTTGGGTTCGGTTTTGCAAAGAGGATCCAGAATTCAGCTACGAAATGCTCTCACAATTTACATATCACAATCTCCACTCCGGAGAGGGCCCTGACCTCGTTGATAAATACATTAAAGGACAGGATTTTTTTATAGTTGTTATCGAGGGATTTTCTGATTTGATTAACAAGGGAATCGACAAGGCAGATCAACAACCAGCCAAGCCTGAAGAACGGGCTATGTGGAGTCTTCGGCGAGAGATTTACCTTTGCTGTAGCCGAGCGACCGGGTTTCTTTACTTTATTCACAATGTTCCGCAGACCGATCCGCAAAAATTCTTTCGGCGTGAGCTAACAGCTTTGGTAGGGCAGCTTTCGACGCCTAGAGGCGGTCTGTCTTCCTCGGGAAACAGATGGGAGGTAGTGATAAAGAAGTCCTCGTTGACGCGCACAATGGCGAATTTTCTCGAGTGGCCGATTGAGAGTAAGCCGCCGGTACCACCGGCACGGATGGAAAGTAAGCCGTCGGTACCACTGGCATCGATGAAAAGTAAACTGCCAGTGCCAACGGTACCGATGAAAAGTAAACCATCGGTACCACTGGCGCCGATCGAAAGTAAGCTACCGGTTCCAAAAGCCCCAATTCGTCCGAGCGTGTCTCAGATTCCCTTGCAGAAAGCACTTTTGGTCACGCCTACTAGTTTGGCGAGGCATGTTGGGATGAAGCCATATGAGATAATCGAAATGCTCACGGAGAGTAGAAGAGACTCGCCTGGCATTAATGACAGAATATCTATGGAGGATCTTGAATGGCTTGCAAAAGAAATCGATTTTGATGCGGAAACGCTAGAAACCTTGGAAAGCGACTAGTGCAATAGGTCAGTAACTAGTTTTGTGTTATGTCGTATACCGACGGACATGAGTTTAGGCAGGGTTGGGTTGGCGCCTCGTGAGCGGCGAAAGTTGAAATCGCAGATTGGTCCAGCCGCTATTAATTTTAACCTCGGGCAACCGACCGCCATGTATGACGCTCATCATTGGTGGCTCACGGCGCTTGGCAGAGCACGGGCTCCGACAAGCCCCATGCTTGACACCAACGACCGATTTTCACATCCTCGCGCCGTGGAGAAGTTGATTGGGGCTGGTCTCGATGGCAAACGTCCGCGACGCCCGAAAATCGATTTCGGTCAAAACACGGATCGACGAAAACTGTCGTGACAGAAGTATATGACTTTGTCGCCATCGGGGCGGGACCGGCGGGCGAAAGTGCGGCGGAACTGGCCGCCTTCTACGGGTATCGCTCGGTCGTCATCGAGAAAAACCGGCCTGGTGGGACGGTGACGACCACCGGTGGCGCACCGACGAAAACGCTCCGCGAAGCAGCACTCTACCTGACCGGGTTCCGGGACCGTGATATCTACGGTCTCCACATGGCCACCGTGCCAGAAATCGTTTTGCCCATCATCAGGAAGCGGACCCGGGACGTTTCCGAGCTGTTGCAGAGGGTGACTGCCGACAACATCGCGAAACACAACGTCGATTACGTCCAGGGTAATGCCCGCTTCGGCCCAGGTCGAACCCTTTTGGTCACGACGCCTGACGGAGGGGAGCTCACGGTGCAGGCGAAGGCGATTCTGATCGCCTCTGGTTCACGCCCCACGCGCCCGAAGAGCATCCCGTTCGACGACCCCGGCGTTTGCGACTCGGACAGCATACTAGCCCTGGGGCACATACCGAAAGACATCCTCATTGTGGGCGGCGGGTCGGTTGGGGTCGAGTACGCAACCATTTGCCATGCACTGGGCGCGCGGGTTACGCTCGCAGAGAAGACAGATCGTTTGATCCCCACGATGGACGGGGAAATGTCCCACCGGATGGACGAGCTGTTCCGCAAATGGGGCGTGACGTTAGTGCTTGGCGCCGCCGCCGATTCAATTGCCCGCACGGCGGCTGGCAACCTCGAAGTTGCGCTCTCAAATGGCGCCAAATTACAGCCGGACACGATTCTTTTTGCAGGCGGGCGCGCCGCCAACACGGAAGGGCTGGGCCTGGATGCCGCGGGCGTAGAGATCGACTCTCGTGGCCGAATCGTGGTCGATGAGCATTTCCGAACCTCGGCCGACGATGTCTTCGCAGCCGGGGACGTGCTCGGCCCCACCCTCGCATCCATCGCGATGGAGCAGGGTCGTGCCGCTGCGTGCCACGCACTGGGTATCCCGTTCGAAGGCACGGTTGATCCCACCCCCGTTTCGGCCGTTTACGGCATGCCGGAAGTCGCCGGTGCAGGGCTGACTGAGGAACAATGTCAAACACAAGGCATTGATTACGCCGTGGGTCGTTCCGAGTTGGATCTCATTCCTCGTGGTGCCATCGCCGGCCACGGCGGTCTCCTAAAATTGATCTTCAGGAAGGAAAGCCAAAAATTGATAGGAGTGCACTGCATCGGCGACATCGCCTCAGAGCTAGTCGGCATTGGGCAGATGGTCATTCATTTTGGCGGGACCCTTAGCGCATTTGACGAGATGTCGATGAATACCCCGACCTACAGCTACGCCTATAAGTACGCGACCTTCGACGGATTTCGGCGACTACGTCATGATGGCCCCTACCATGGATCAGTCCGCGGCCAAACCCACAAAAGCTAGATTTTCCGTGGAAATTCCTCCTCTATGAAGGCTACAGAATACCCGCTATTTGACGTTCTCATTATTGGTGTTGGAGTCATTGGGGCAGCGATTGCTAGAGAGCTTTCGAAATATCACTTAGCAATTGCTATGGTGGAACGCAATTTACAAGTGGGCCAAGAAACATCGGCAGGTAACTCTGGCGTTATTCATGGCGGCTTTGATCCCACCCCGGGAACGTTGCATGCGAAATTGAATATTCTGGGCAGACACCTGTATGAAAATGAATGGTTTACAGCACTTACCTTTCCTTATCAAAAAGTTGATTCATTAGTTCTGGCATTTAATGATTTAGAGGAAAGGGAACTTAAGAGGCTCTATAATCAAGGGATCACTAATGGTTTAAAAGCGGCTGAGATGGAACTTTTAAACCGTGAACAATGTTTGGATTTAGAGCCCAACCTTAATGGAGAGGTTAGGGCGGGTTTATTATGTAGCAGTTCTTATTTAGTGGATCCAGTGTTTCTGACTAATAAGTTGGTGGAAAGTGCTATCGCAAATAGAGCGCAGCTATTTTTAGGAAGGAGAGTGGCGGGTATCACTAAAGAGGATGAAGGTTTTCTGGTTGAAAGTATTACTCAGCATTCCCAAACAGAAAGTTATCGAGCCAGGTTCATTATTAACGCGGCCGGTCACTATGCGGATGTTGTCGCAGGAATGATTCAGGACAAAGATTTCACGCTTAAAGCGCGCAGAGGACAATATCGAGTAATTGAGAAAACTGAGCGTGGTATTATCAATGATCACATTTTATTTATGGTACCGACAATTCATGGAAAAGGCGTTATTGTGGCTCCTATGTTAGACGGTCATTTATTGGTTGGGCCGACCGCGGAGGAAGATATTGCGAAAGAAGATACCAGGCTAATTACGATGGCGCAATTTGAGCATATCGGGGTTATCGCTAAAAGAATTATTCCTGGTCTAAAGATGGAAAAGACTTGCAGTGTATTTAGTGGTTCTCGTTCTATTTGTGTGGAAACCGATGATTTTTGGATTGCTGCTTCGAGCAAAGATCAACGGTTCATTCATGTCGCTGGAATTTCTTCCCCTGGTCTATCCGCCGCACCGGCCATCGCTGGTGAGGTAATTGGGCTAATTGAAGCGCAAATCGAATTGGTGGCAAAAACGGATTTCGTTAGAGAGAAATAACAATAGGGCCGAGGATTGAATAGAAAAAGCTACTCCTGTCCAAAATAAACGTTAGTTAGACAGACTTACTCTTGGATTGGAGCCGCTAGGCGGGCGTATAGACTCCATCTCGGCGAAGAGGCCCTGGTGTACCGTCTCGCATATAATGGTGATGTCGTTGCGTTCAAAATAGGCCGCCGCCGCGATCCGGCGTGGCACATTTCGACGCGTTTTCGCAACGTGTGGCACGGTAGGGACGCGCTCCTGGACGCGCTCCCGCGCGATCCGCGGCAGCACGTCCGATGATCGTGTCGGGCGCGGCGCCTCCGATGGTCGATGCGCTCCGGCGCGTCCGGCGCTGGATGTCTCGACGCGTCTTTTGCCGTTTCTGCCATGCGCGCTCGCGTGTGCCCATTGTATTCAGCCCTTTCCATTATTGCGCTTTCTGTGAACGTGCTGCGCCGGACGCGCCGGAAACCATCGACGATCAGAGGCGCTGCACCGGATGTCGTTATCGGACAATCTACGGCGGCTCGCGCGGGAGCGCGTCCCTACGTGCGCCTGAGAGTGCGCACCAACCGTGGGGTGGAAGTCCCCATCGGACAGAACACTGGCTGTCCGTAGTCGAAGGAAACTGCGTC
>Ga0210408_10006534_pt1 | contig 10073 bp, 11 predicted proteins | sample IncBWH4MmetaG_FD_155471 | JGI IMG/M metagenome (GOLD analysis project Ga0210408, IMG submission 155471) | Forest soil microbial communities from Barre Woods Harvard Forest LTER site, Petersham, Massachusetts, United States - Inc-BW-H-4-M | ecosystem: Environmental > Terrestrial > Soil >...
TTCCGCCCTCCAGTTCGCGATCGCTGGTCTCATTCCACCGTTGAACGAAGTTATGATGCGCGTCGGTCGCAGCTGGCCCGCGCACCTCGACATAAACATCGTGGCGGTTTCCCTCAATGTGGCCGGGCGATCCGACCGCCTGGGCGGTCAAATTTATGCCGCCGATGAAGGCCACTTCCGAAGCTTCGCCGGCATCGATGAGCCAACTCTTTTGGTGGTGAAGAAAATGGCCGTGCGCGCGATCCCAACGAGCGAGAAATCGTGAGCCACGCTTTCGCAGCACGTCGCGGTCGGCCGGCGAGCCGGCAAAGGTTCGGCCGAGACCAATGCTTTCAGGATTTGGCCGCCAGAAAATGACACGGACATCAAGATCACGCGCAACCGCCCGATCGAGTACATCGAACAAGGCGCCGCGGCCGTCCGGCATGACAAAATCGGGCGCGCAAAAGGCGACTGTCAGCCAGATGCTATTTTGCGCTCGCTCAATCGCCTCGCCGATACGCCGAAACGTCGGAACGCCGTCGATCAGCGGCTGAACCGAATTTCCATCGCGGATCGGATACGAGCCAGACGTTGGCCAAGGGACACTCATCGAGAAGACCTATTTTCGTTCCGCTGACCGGTGCGCCCGAGCACAACCATCGAAGTACGCTACCACACATCGTCATGCGATGAATTGCCACTACGGCGCCTATCGCGGCGTCCGGTTAGGGGCATTTCTCCCCGTTCGCCGGTCGGATCAGTAGTGCCGGCTCAGCGCCGTTTGCGGACCTCTGCGCGACTATGCTTGGGCTTCTGGCCCGACGCCAAACGGACCTCGGGTTGCGTGTGAAGAAAGAATAAGAGGGTCCGATGCGCGAATCCGCGTTTTCAGCGCCCGAGGACGAGTAGGCTCAGCCCCGAGACCAGCAGCAATATCAGCACCACCCGTCGGAACGCCTGATCGTCGAGCTTCCCGAACAGCTTGAGGCCAACCCAGATCCCGAGCGCGAGCGCCGGCAGTCCAATCAGGAACAGCCAGAGTGTATCCGCGCCAACCATGTTGGTACCACCGAGCCAAGCGGCGGTTATAGCGAACACGGCAACACCTGAGGGCTGAAAGACGGCGCGTTGCTCCGGTGGGGGCCAGCCGCGTGTGCTGGACCAGATTACGGCGGCGATACCAGCCAGGCCGGTGGAACCACCTATAACACCGTTCACAACACCGACCACGCCATCCGCAAAACGACCGCCACGCGCCGTTGAGCCGAGCTGGGGTCGCAGCAGGTTGTACAGGATAAGACCAAAATCGCGCCGACTACGATGCGAAGCGCCGCTGGTGAAGCCCAGCGTAGCAGCTCAATTCCGAGCGGCACGCCGATCGCGCCGCCGATAAAGAATGGCAGGAGGCGTTGCCAGATGATTGCCTGGCGAAGTTTCCAGACAGACACGCCCTGCACGATCAGCCCATAAGCAACGATCAACGCGGTGGCTTGTGTCGGCGGCAGGAAATGCACCCACGCCGCGGCGGCCACGATGGCAAAGGCAAATCCGGCCAGGCCGGTGACCAAGGCCGCCGCGAACGCGCCTGCGAGGAATAGACTGAGGTCAGTAACGGAAAAGCCGTACATGCACACGCCATCGGCTCCGCCGCACCAGCCGGTGCGGCGACGACAGGTCAATGCTGACGAGATTGGGACGCCTTCTTTAAAGCTGTTATAAGCCACGAGGCGCATGGCGCTCTTCTAAGGTGCAGGCGGTGAGCCAAGGTGAGCTGTACACTCTCCGGCCTTATCGAAAATCACGCGGCCCACACATTCTCCCTAAAACTGCCTTAAATCGCAGCCCTCAGGCTAGAGATCCCTTAACGGGAGTTTGGTACTGGAGGGTTGACATGAACAGTCCAAGAGTCGGTTTGGTCGGGCTGGTTACAGCTGTCGTTATGATTGCAGGCATGTCGTTCGGTGTAACCTGTCTGCCATCGGACGCGTACAGCCAGGTGAAAGCCGCTAACGCGACCGACAAGGCGGAAGGCCGCCGCGACCTCGGTCAGATCATCAAATCGCTCGAGGCAACCGATGTCGCGTACGCTGCCGGCAATGCCGCGGAAGCGCAAGCACGCTTCGGGGAAGCACTCGCGGGATGGAACCGGCTGTCCCCGTTGATCTCGGCCCGTGAGGCACGTGAGCAGCAACTGCTTTTCGATGCGCTCGGAAATCAGCTGAGGACCAGCGTGCCCGTAGCGCAGGTGAAGTCGACTGTGACGGGCATGATCGACGAACTGCACGACGACATCGAGGCAGAGCTCAAATAGGTCTCCCGGTGCATCGCGGCCTAATCTGGTTGGCGATCATAGATCTCCGTCGGGCCGGGCTTCGGTCCGGCCTGACGGCCCTAGCGATCGGCATAGCGGTTCTTGCGATCTGTGTTGTAGCGAGGCAGAGCGAGCTTCAGCGGAGCGCCATGCTAGAAAGCTACGAACAGGGCGGCGCCACCACTTTTATTGCTGAAATCCGTGACGTTTCCGCAGCCGAGTTAGACCCGCTGATCACCGCTATCCGTCTCCAGAAAGGTGTGAGAGGAGCCGACGCCCCATATCGAGGGACCGATTTCGGGGTCATCGCCGACACTTCGTTCCTGGTCTTTGAGAATGACAAACAGCAGGAATATCTCGGTGCGACAACGGCCGTGCTCGGTGTAACAGGTGCATTTGATCTGTTGGAAGATTACCATGAGGAAATCGGATCCGGTGCCGCCGACTCCCCGAAAACACTGCTGGGCATCCCGCTTCTCGTCGCGAATGGAGTCGCGCGAGATCCCGCGCCGGATGAAATACTCATCCCGGCGGTCGTGGCCGATTATGTCGGCGTCCGACCAGGCGCCACGGCGAACGTTGAATTTATCCATAACACGATCAGCGGCACACCGATCACCCGCCGATACGCCGGTCTCCAGGTGATCGCGACTTTTGACATACTCGGTCCTGATGAAGGCCGGTTCGCGCCGTTCTGGCGTTTCGCCGCCCGAGGACGCGATGTGCTCACAGTCCGCCGGTCTGACACCCCAGGAGAAATGAAAACCACACTGCCGATGGTTGTGAGCGGTGAACTCTTTCGTGATTTCGTCGATCATGTTTCGTATGAGCTGCAGGCACGGACGTCCGAGCGCTTCCCGTTGCCAGGCCGACACCAGATCGTTGTTCACACGAACGCCATTCTGTCCATCCCAGAAGTTGAGGACGCTGTCGGACGAATCTTCGGAGAGAGCGGTCTGGAGAACGACTGCGTACATTCAAAGCCGAAATCGTTTTGCCTTCGGCTGCCACACCGGAATAATTTCCGAACAGCTCTGAGGGAACAGGAGAAATTTGAGGCTGGAACATCCTTCTTTGGGATGTTGTTGTTGGGCTTAGTCATAACTGCCATGACCGGCTTGCAGGGTCACACGGTGATCAGCCGCTGGCACGAACATGCCCTACTTCAAGCTCTTGGCTTCGCGCCCTCACAGCTCCCCCGCTATCTTCTGCTCCGACTTGCTCTACTTCTCGGCCTGGGTGTCGCCGGTGCTGGGGTCATGGCGCTGGCTCTGCCACCGTCGTGGATGGGATCGCTGCAGTCCTTCGCTACCGCAGCCATCCTGATCGTCGTGTCGTGCCTCATCGCCGCTCTGCCTATTATGTTGTGGCCGCTGCGCAGGCCTCCGGGTGATCAGCTTAGGAACCTCGCGTGATCTACGCCAAAATGATGTTTGGTGGCCTCGGTCGACGCGGTTTCGAAGCGATCAGCGCAGCGATGATCTTGACATTCGCCGTCTCGATTGTAGTCACGGGGTTTATGATCGTTGCCGGATCACGGGATGCATTGCTGCGTGCTGAGCGCGCCGATCGTCCTGACGTGGTGCACGTCAAGGGCCGGTATAATCGGGCTCTCTTCGAAACGCCCCGCAGCGGCAATCTTCCGCCCCTTACTTTGCCCGTATACGAGCCCCTCGTAGCTGCCGAAGCATTCGCCAATCTGGCAAGCAATGTCCTTGTACTTCCCCGCCAATCGTTGCTGCGAAACGTGGTCACCGCGAACAGTTTTCTGAATACGTACGTGTTTGGCATTGAACCCGAGCGTGAGGCTCAGGTGAGTCGCTTCTCTGTCGTTCAAGGGCGTTTTCTCCGCCCAGAGGACGAGAATACGGTCGTGGTGGATCAAGCGTCGGCCCGTGCCTTGGGAGTAGGGCTCGGGGACGGCATCGCAATCAGGAAGGCGGATGGTTTCGATCTTAAGGTCGAGATTGTCGGTATTCTCGACAACATGAACTTACATAATCCGCCGCCGCGCACTGTTGACGCGCCGGCACTCGACCCGGATGCCAGTTTCGTTTCGAGCGGCATTTTCGTTACCCTGCGTACGAGCCAAGTCATCTTCGGACGCACCACTCTGACGGATGCACTATTGGTCGCGCCGAGCGCCGACCGCGTTCCGGCGGTGGTGGATCAACTGCATCACGCCTTTCGCCTTGAGCCGGGAGTTTTTGTCACCGAACGTTATGCGCGGTTCCGCCGCAAAGTTCACGATTTTGCGGCGTCCCTGGCCTTCTTTTTGTCGGTCACCGGCGCTGCCGCCGGGCTGTCCGCATTCTTGATCATCCGCCTGTTGCACGATGTGTATGCGGAGCGCCGGCAACAGCTGGCCATATTAAGCGCGCTCGGTTTTTCGCCGGCGCGTAACACCCTGACGCTGATCGGGCTGGGCATGGCTGTCGCATTGTCGGGAGCCATCGCAGGGATGCTTCTTGCGGTGCTGTTTGCACCTCGCCAGTTTGCCATGCCCTCGTTAATGGCCGACTTAGGCTCGGTCGAACCGCGCCTTGACCGTTTGGTCCTGGTGCTTATTGCCGGCTCGTCCGCGCTGGCAATCGGCCTCGGGCTCACTCCTACGGTATGGCGGTTGACCCGTCATACGTTGGCCCGAGAGCTCGCCGATCCGGCGCCATGAACAGGGCTGGGTTTGCGGTCCTGCGGTCCGTGTCCAAAACCTATCGGCGCGGCCCGACTGGGATCGACGTGCTGCGAGACATCTCGTTCTCGGTAGCAGAGGGCGAGTTTGTGCTTGTCTGCGGTCCGTCCGGCTCCGGGAAGACGACGCTTCTCAACCTAATCGCCGGCCTCGACCGGCCCGATGCCGGAGAGATCATCGTAGCTGGTCGAAGCATTGCCGGATTGTCTCTCGCGGCCGCCGCCAGATACCGCAGTCAGTGCATTGGTTTCGTTTTCCAGTCCTACAACCTTCTCCCGCAGCTCACCGCCCTCGAGAACATACTGTTGCCGATGATCCCGCGGGCGCGATGGGACCGTCACGCGGCGCTCGATCTGCTCGACCGTGTGGGGCTTGCTGGTCGCGATGCGCATCGACCTCCCGAGCTCAGCGGTGGCGAGCAGCAACGTGTCGCGATTGCCCGAGCATTCGCGAATGACCCCTCGCTCATACTCGCCGACGAACCCACCGGAAATCTGGACGAGCACAACGCCGATCTGGTGCGAGAGTTGTTACGGCGGTCCTGTCGAGAGCATCGGAAGACGCTGATCATGGTCACTCACGATCGGCAAGCGACGCAATGGGCTGATCGGGTATTGGAGTTGCGAGCCGGAAGCTTGATAGACCCCGAGGATTGAACGGGAGAAACCCTCCTCAAGACCCGTGCAAGTTGAACGACAGCACAACGATAGTCCCGCCCGGCGGGTTGTCCTCGACCAGCACCGATCCAGCATGCCTTGCCATTATGTCTTTGGTGATCGACAGACCGAGTCCGGCGCCTTCGATACCGAGCCCGGCTCCGCGCCAGAATCGTTCGAAGACATGCTCTCGGTCGCTGACGGGAATGCCTGGGCCACGATCGGTTACCGCGACTGAACCATCAGGGCCGACGCCGACCTCAATCTCCTCCCCCCCGGGTGAATACAGCACCGCATTCTCGATCACGTTGCGTATAGCATCCGTGATCGCGTGTTCATTGCCGCTGACCCAGACCGGGCCGTCCGAGCCGGCCAGTGCCACGGCGCGGCCTTGTGCAATTACCCAGGGGGCCATGGTTGAAACAACCTCGCGAGCGACCCCCTCGAGATCGACGGGATCGGATACATCAAGCGAAATGGCGTCGAGCCGCGCAACCCTCAACAACTGCTCAACCAGCCTGTTCATTCGAGCGACGTCGCGCTTGAGATTCGCGAGATCGCCACGATCGTCCATTGAGTCCAGGGCACCCGTGACGATCGCCAGCGGCGTACGGAGCTCGTGGGCGGCATTTGCCGTAAACTCGCGCTGAACGGCAAAGCCTTTTTCAAGCCGATCGAATGCGTGATTGATGGCGTGAACCAGAGGCGCGATCTCGCTTGGCAGGTTCTTCTCCGGTAAGCGGAGGGAGGTTGTATGGGGGCCTATTGTTGCCGCCATCGCGGAAAGCTCCCGTACCGGTTTGAGGCCGCCCCGAATCGCGAAAACCCCAATAGCCAAGGTAATCACAGTGAAGCCGGGTATGATCCAGGTGAGATCGTTGCCGAATTCCCACAACAGAGATAGGACAAGGGTCTTTGCCTCACCGGCATGCGCGACCGACACCCAGAGTGGCCCCGCGGCGCTGTCCAAAGCGATACTAAGGCCGTAATAGGTATCGGAAGATTCGCCCAAACCTGGCAAACGAAAATAGCTAGGGTCCTCGCCCGGTGCCGGCCAACCGTTGATCCGATCGGCAAAACTCGGAGGCGAGGCGGCGATCACTCGCCCGCCAGCCAACCGAATGGCATAAATGTCTGCCCCTGCACCGAGCGCATAAGCCCGGACCAAACTGGGCGGCAAGTCCAGTTGCGGGTTACCGGCGGAATCGCGCACTACCGACCCCGCGAGATCCTCGGCGCGCAGGCTCAGCTCACGATCGTGCAGCGAGCCGGCGGTCTCGTACGCGCGATAAGCCAGCACGCCCAGCACAATGGCGGTGGTGGCGACATACAGCAGAGCCAGTCTCAGGGCGAGCTGAAACTGCAGCGACTGAAAGCGCCGGCGCATCAGGAGCGGGGTTCAGTCAAGAGATAGCCGATTCCCCTGACCGTGTGAATTTCAGCATTTGCGCCAGCATCGATCAGCTTGCGCCGCAGGTGATGGACGTGCACCGGAATGGCGTTCGATTCGAGTTCGTCGTCGTAACCATAGAGCTTCTCTTCCAAAACGGATTTCGGGACCACACGCCCTAGCCGCCGCATGAGATGTTCGAGAATGGTGCTTTGCCGTCGCGCGAGCTGCAGCACGCGATCGGCTACCCGCACATCGCGGCCAATGGTATCGAAGATGATATTGCCGGCCGCCAGTGTGGTTCCGAGAGCGCCGCCCGGTCGCCTCAACAGCGCCTTCACGCGGGCGACAACTTCGGCCGTCGCAAACGGCTTCACTAAGTAATCGTCCGCACCGGCATCAAGGCCCCCGACTCGGGCCTCGACCGCGTCGCGGGCCGTGAGCACCAGGATCGGCACTCTGTTGCCCGCAATTCGAAGCTCCTTCAGGAGAAGAATGCCATCACCATCGGGTAAACCAAGATCGAGCACGGCCGCGTCATACGGCACGACAGAAAAGGCCTCACGAGCGTCGTCGCACGTTCCAACCGTGTCGACCGCAAAGGCCGCGCTCCGTAGGGCAGCATGGAGGATTTGCGCTATGCGCGGTTCATCCTCCACAACCAGCAGACGCATCTTCGCTCGCCCTTCAAGATGCCGACACGAGCATACCGAGTTTACGACAGTTTTAAGATCATTTGCCGAGACGCTGAGCACGTCGCCTCTTTTTTCCCGAGCCCTTAAACCTGCCTTAAACCGGCAGCCTGAGCATGCCTCCAGCCGCCCGTAACTGCGCAGCGATGATTTGCGGGTGACCTAGCGACTTTGCCGCGCTGGTCTGCTTGGAGGAGGAGGATCTCGTGCGACCGGACATTCATTCCATGTTGGTCGGAGCCACTCCGGCCGGCTTTACCGAGGCGCTGACCGGACAAGGCGATGCGGTCTGTTGGCGGGTGCTGGATGATCCATCGGCACCGGGCGGCAAGGTCATTGCCGAAACGAGTCGGGACAGTGCCGACTATCGGTTTCCGCTTTGCATCTTTGACGGTTTCACCGCGAGCGACATGAAGGCCTCCGTGCAGTTCAAAGCCGTCGATGGCAGTGTAGATCAGGCGGCGGGATTAGTCGCACGGGTACGAGACCCGGAAAACTACTATGTCGCGCGCGCCAACGCGCTCGAAGCCAATGTCCGGCTTTATAAAGTCACCGACGGCGTTCGTCGCCAGATTGCCGGTCGTAACATCGAGGTCGCGAGCGGGGTGTGGCACAGCCTCTCTTTAAAAATCGAGGGCGACCTCCTCGAGGTGGAATTCAATGGGACGCCTGTCATACACGCCAATGATAAGACGATCTCAGGTTCCTGCAGGCTTGGCCTTTGGACCAAAGCCGACAGCCTGACGCATTTCGCCGAATTTGACTTCCACTCGCTCGCGGCTGAGGACGAGAGGCGTACCTAGCTCCTTTTAAGCAGGAGGACGGATATGAATGAACCAACACTGACGTTGGCACCCGATGGCGCTCCTGTGGTTGCGCCCTCCACTCTCAAGACGATCCCTCGGCGGGGAGTGCTGACAAGGTTATTCGGCGGAATAGCTCGTTGCGTGTTCGCACCTCCGAAGCTGGGGGCGTACGCAATAGTGTCGCACGAGTCAGCGATGGCAAGAGCGGCGCGCATCCGCCGTACACAGGAGGCCGTGGATGAGCTGTTCGCCGCTCCCGGCCCAGAGGAAGCGTCATTCGCCCGCTTCTGGGGTAGTGGTGGCTGACTGGTGCGAAGCCCGCGCTCGATGATCGCGCGCCGTCATATTCTCAAGATGGGCTTGATCGGCAGCAGTTGCGCGTTGTGCGGCGGCATCGGCGGCGCGCTCTCGGGTAACGCTCCGGCCGAAACTCCCAACAGCATTAGCGGAGTTGGGTACGAGCTCTGGTTTGTCGGCGCTCAACGAGAAACGATGGCGCAGGGCAGGCTCAGTGCAATACTCGACCTGAGGACGCTTGCCAGCGAACCTGACCTTTATGGAATCGGCCCGATAGAGCAGCTTCGCGGCGAGGTGACAATCATCAACAGCCACTCCGCATTGGCAAGCATAGGCACGGACGGCAAGGTCCGAGTAAGGGAAAGCTTCGAGACGGGTGTGCCCTTTTTCGTGTGGAGCAAGGTTCCCGTGTGGCGACCCGTTCCGGTCTCCGGGGAGGTTCGTACCTTCGAAGATCTTGAACGTTTCATTCCGCAGATTGGAGCAGGGGTTGGGCTCGACCCGGACAAGCCATTGCCATTTCTGCTCAGTGGCAGAGCGGATCTCATCGAGTTCCATATTCTCCATCGCACCGGGGAGGGATCTTATAGCTTCGATATGCTCAAACAGATCCAGATCCCATTCGTCGGCTTACGAGAAGAAGCGGTCGTCATCGGCTTCTATTCTACGAAGCACCGCGGCATTTTCACCCCGGCCGACTCCAACATCCATTTGCATTTCCAAACACCAGACAATACCAGCTCCGGACACGTCACAAATCTGCAACTTGGGCTGGATGTGACGCTCAGCCTACCGGCTAAGCACGTTTAAGAATGCAGGCACTCACTAGCGGCAGATACAGATCACGGTTTCAGCTTATCCTGCTGGCAGCATAGCGACGCTGAGCCTTGATCGCGCGGTGTGCCGCGGCTATTTATCGAGAGTCGGGGCATCGCAGGCTCCCGGCCTCTAAAAAGACGGTCCTCCGTCCAAGTCCTGCTCGCGGTCCGCGCACTCACGCGGGCGGGAGCACGATTATGAATGCGGAGCCATTCTCCACGTCTGCATCCACAGCCCGCCTCGGCCGCGTCGCCATTCTATGGCGCGGCGATGAAGCGGTGCGCCGCAGCGCCTCGCCCGAGACCAGCCGGTTCAAGGCCATTTTCGCTGCGCTTGCCGATATTGGCGTCGATGCAGACCCGGTCGTGTACGAGGACGACGTCGTCGACGCCGTCCGCGCACGGCTCGCCACGTGCGATGGCGTACTC
>Ga0210408_10006535_pt1 | contig 10073 bp, 9 predicted proteins | sample IncBWH4MmetaG_FD_155471 | JGI IMG/M metagenome (GOLD analysis project Ga0210408, IMG submission 155471) | Forest soil microbial communities from Barre Woods Harvard Forest LTER site, Petersham, Massachusetts, United States - Inc-BW-H-4-M | ecosystem: Environmental > Terrestrial > Soil >...
CCTGCCTCACTCGCTTGTTCCTGCTCCCATCGACATCCTGTTCCTGCTGTGGGTCACTTCTCACGAGCACAAGTGGGTCAGTCTTGGTTAGCGCCGAAGGCCCTGCAATGATTGACGATAGGGTGGGCTGATTTGGGCCTCAGGACAGTGCAAATAAGCCGTGCCGATCTGCACCGCCGCTGCTCCAAGAGCAAAAGCCGCCACTATCCCACGCGCGTCGGCGATCCCCCCGGCGGCGATAACGGGCACCCTTACCGCGTCTACCACCTGTGGCACCAGCGCCATCGTACCGACTTGCGTAGAGACATCCTCACTGAGAAACATTCCCCTATGCCCGCCTGCCTCAAAACCTTGGGCAATGATGGCGTCGCATCCTTGATCTTCAAGCCAGCGTGCCTCATCGACAGAAGTGGCAGAGGATAGAACCTTAGCCCCGGCGCTCTTAACTCGGAGGAGTAGATTCTTATCCGGAAGACCGAAATGGAAGCTAACGACCTCCGGATGAGACTCCATCACGAGATCGCACATTTTCTCGTCGAACGGAGTGAGGGTGGAGTTTGGACGGTTATCATCAGCCTGAAGTTGGATGTAATAAGCGTCCAAGCGTCGCCTCCATTTCATTTGCCGAGTTCCGTCGTCCCGCGACCGCTGGTGACAGAAGAAATTTGCATTGATGGGGCGCGAGGTTCTTCGGCGGATGGCATCAAGCTCCTTGCGCGCATGCTCTACGCTCAGTAACGCGCACGCAAGTGAACCGAGACCTCCAGCTTGTGACACGGGAACGACCATGTCGGACAGCGCCGATCCAGCCATGGGCGCCTGGATAATTGGTAGCTCGATACCAAAGAGTTCGAGAATGCGATTGTTCGGCCACATATTTAATGCCCTCTCTTATGTTGTGCACACCACTGTCCGGCGTAGCGCTCTCCCATCACGGTGCACACTTTCGCAGTTTACGAACGGATTAGGCTCGATATAAAGCAACAAGTTTGTGGTTTCCTCAGCTCCGCTAATCGCTTGAGGACTCAATTGCCTTGGGAAGTCATGCGCGTTGACGGAATACTTCGGGCTCTTGCAATTCGAGGCTTAGAGTCCACAGAACATCGCAACTGGACTATTGCGTTGAACGAGGCGCGTAACACGTAAAGTGGGCCGCGGCACGATATCCAAGGTCGGCGTAAAGCGAGTAGCCGGCTTGAGTCGCGTGAAGAATCGTGCTCGTGAGACCGGTGGCCTCGTGTGCTCTCTGCAACGCGTGGCGAACGACGGCCTTTGCGTAACCTTTCCCTTGTGCTTCGGGCACAGTCGCGACGAGAGCGAGATAAAGGCACTCGCGATCGACAATCACGGTCGCCGTTGCCACAGCGCGGTCTCCGCTGAAGGCCACATAAGAGAATGCACTCTGCCAGAACGGTGTCGCCAGCAGTGAAGCGCGACCCGTTTCCACAGTAAAGCCGTACGCCAGGCAGTTGATCTCAGTAACGGTGACCCCATTGTCCTCGGCTCGCTCAATGCGAAGATCTGGATGGCCATGAGCAATAAGCGGCAGAATGTTGCCTGCCATTCCGGTAAGCGGGATTGCCGGAAGATACCCTTCGCTTTCGAAAATGGCATTCACCTCGAGCCGAGCCAGGCCCCTGAGTAATTCATGGCAGACGGTGACTACGCCAGCTTGCCGTTTTGTGCTCGCGAATGAAGCGGCTTCGTGGACGCGAGTTCTGAGAATCTCAGCGTCTTCAATATTCCGCACAAGGAAAATATTGTTGTACAGGCTAAGTGGAACGTCAGGCCAGCCAATTGCCAGTCCATCGCGTGTTGTAATGTCTGCGTTCTCGAAGCTTTCCGCAAACTGCCGCCAAACAGAAATGAAAACGGCGTTGGACTCCAAGACCTCCGTGGGTACCTCAGTCTTCGTGTCATCTGACAGGTTGATTCCAGAATTATTAATCATATCTTCCTTCCACAGTTTGCCTTCGACTCGTTCGTCTCGAATAGTGCGGTCGCCGCTTCCCTCGGGATCGCTTAGGTCATTTGCGATGACGGCACCGCGAGCGTCGCGAATTCCAACAGCAGATCCGTAAGCTCGCGGGGAAGGTCGAGCATCACTTCATGTCCACAGGTAACCGTGCGAGTCTTCCATCCTTTCGCTTTCGCCCTTTCGTGAGCGACTCGAAAAGGTGAGTTGTCCCAGCCTGTGGCCAAAATGTGAGTAACATCGTGCGTGTGATGCGGCACCCGATTCAGCCTGATGCGCTCTTCGAACGACGCGATTGATTGGGATGTACATTGGGCGTTTACCCAGGCCGCATCCCGTAGATTGACGTTGAAACGCTCGGCCGGAATCGGAGGGACATTCCACCCGTCGCCTGCCATTTGGGCCTGCAAGCGCATGTATTGCGCGTGCTCTGGCGCGTGGAGATCAAACAAGCATTCGCCATCCTCCGGTACGAACGCGTCGAGATACACCAGTGTGCGAATTCGCTCCGGAACCTGATCAGCGACGCCAGTGATTACGTTGCCACCGTAAGAGTGCCCACAGAGAATCACATCCGAGAGGTCCTCCCATCGGAGCAGGTTGACGACATCCGCAATATGAGTCGAAAGATTGACAGCGGCAGAGTTGAGATGAGAGCGTTCACCTAGGCCCGTAAGAGTGGGGGTGAACACCTGCTGGCCGGCGTCCCGAAGGCTTTTTTCCACTCGCTTCCAACACCAGCTACCATGCCACGCTCCATGCACAAGAACGTACGTTGGTCGGTCCGGTGTCTTAGGAGGCCCCTCTTCTCGCATGGGGTTGAACCCCGACACATTTCTTTGTCTATCCATTCTTGTCAAATCGACCTCTCCTTTCAGAATTCAATTGAATTCGTCTGCTATCGCCACTTGATACTTGCCGGTGAGACATTCAGAACACCGCGTTGCTCAGAAACCCGAACCGGACGCCGTGAGCGGCAGGCCGCGGTGTGTTAAGCCGCTGCCGGGGTGGGAAGGGGACCACGGGTTACGGCTGTCACTTCCGGCATTGTGTCGAACCGCTTTGCACTGATTTCGCGCAACTGGGGGAGGCTCTTAATCTGGGCAACAATCGGGCCGGAGAGATAGCCGACAAGCGATTGTTCGTCCTGAAAGAGGTGGATGCCGCCCGCTTCGCCCTCCTGCTCGTTTAGCAACCAGACTTTCCATACGAGTCCAGGCACATCGACGATTGTCTGAGCCAGGGATTCGCACATCTTCCGATATTCGGCGGGTGGCACATTCAGTTTGAAGTTGATCTGCAAAATCGGCATCTTCTTACTCCTTGACATAATTGGATCATTGGCTGACACGCAAAATATCCTCTCTTGCGAAAGCGGTGTGCACCATCTCGAAGACGCCGAGGAGTGCACGAAGCTAGTCCGCTGTTCGCGCCAGACTCGACAATCACGGTCCTGAATGAGGTGACTTCAACGCATGCAACCACGCAAGTGCGGTACTAGTAGTCAAGCCACTGGTTCAATGCGTGGATCTTATCCATCGTGAAAGGAGGATAGACGTGATCGATGCTGACGTCCGGAGGTGAAATCAATATCGATTTCGCATGCGTCATACTGTCAAAACCATATTTTCCGTTGCCGGAACCGATTCCCGATTCCCCGACGCCTCCGAAAGGAACGCTGTCGAGGTACACATGAACATTGGTTTGATTCACGGCTCCGCCCCCAAACGAGAAACCTGAGACAAACTCGTCAATTGTGCTCTGGTCCTTGCTAAAGATGTAGCCGGCAAGTGCCTTGGGGCGAGATTTGATCTGCGTTATCGCCTCGTGCAGATCGGAATATCTGAGAATCGGTAAGATAGGGCCAAAGATCTCACCTTGCATCACTTTATCCGTCCACTCGACAGGGTAGAGAATCGTTGGCTCGAAGAAGCGTTCGGCCTCGTCAAAGCCCCCTCCCACGATTACTTTTTCCTCATCGACGAGGAGCGCCAGTCGTCTTACTTCACGGGCATTGATGATCCGCGAATAGTCGAGGTTCTCTTTTGGGTTCTCACCGTAGAGTTCAATCACGGCTTTACGGCACTCCGTTACAAACTCGTCTGCGACTGTCTCGTGAACATATGCATACCCAGGTGAAGTGCACCACTGGCCGCCCCATGCGGTTGCTCCCCACACGAGCTTTTTGGCCGCATCCGGCAAGTTCGCGGTTTGATCGACTATGGCTGGGTTCTGTCCGCCCAACTCAAGGAGTACCGGCGTAATATTTTCAGCGGCTGCACGCAGTACGATTTTTCCGACTCGTGTCGACCCAGTAAAGAAGATGAAGTCAAAGGGGAGCCGCAACAACTCGGCGACCTCTGCAGGGCCTGCGGCAATCGCAACGAGAGCTTCAGGAGCGAAGTATTGTGGAGCAAGCTCCACTAGCAGTTTGCCGGTATTGGGCGCGTCAGAGACTTTCAGAATACATGTGTTCCCGGCCGCAAGCGCGGTGATGGCAGGACGCAACAAAGAGACCAATGGTCCATTGAACGGCCCGATAATCAGCGTAACGCCATGGGGCTCACGATATACCACCGCTTTGTGTCCCGACTTTGCCAGAAACTTTGGTACGGGTGCCTCGATGGGTTGCATCCAGGACTTAAGAAGACTCTTCGTGACCTCGATTGTTCCCAGCGTCGCAGCGACTTCAAAGACTTTTTCGGACAAGGCCGTCTTGAAATCCCGGCTCAGTGCGTCATAGAACTCGTTGGTATGCTCAGACAGCATTCTTGCGAGGCGATCCAATTGATCAAGGCGCCACTCAAACGACTTCGTAATGTTGCTGGCGAAATAAGCCTTCTGACGCTTGAATATATCCTCGTAAGAAATGGCTTGGTTCGTTGCTTGTGTCGGAAGTAGTGTTGTTTCCATGGTTCTTGTCTCCTTTGTGCGTAAGCGCTATTGGTTGGGACATTTCACTGCTCTCGTCCTTCCCCATTGAAGCGAGCATAGTTGTAGAGGCGACTGGCTGCTTGTACGACCGGATCATGCTGTCATCGGAGTGCCACACGTTTCAACTCGCGTCGATACGATACGTTGCGGTCCCATGTAAGAAGAGATACGATCTCTTTGTGACGAAATCAGACCGGAATGCGATCGAATCAAACGCTCGTAGAGGACGGCCTCGAAACGACCACATTCACCAACTGATCTTGAATACCGCGCTCGATCTGGCCTTCGAGGTTGGGTTCAGAGCTCTTAGCGTGGAAGCGATTGCAGCCAAGGCCGGTGTTGGGAAGACCACTATCTACCGGCGCTGGCCGAATAAAGGTGCCGTTGTCATGGATGCTTTCCTTTCCATCGTTGGCCCAAAAACCACATTTCCTTCCACAGACCGCGCTATCAACAGCATTCAGTTGCAGATGAAGGCCCAGGTAAAGGCCTTTCGCAGCAAGTACGGGAACATGGTCCGCTCGCTCGTCGGCGACGGGCAATTCGATTCTGAGGTTCTGAATGCCTACCGGCAGCGCTGGATCTTGCCGCGAAGACAACTCGCAAGGAGCACGATCGAGCTTGCGATGAAACAGGGCGACCTCCGGTCCGATCTCGATGTGGACACGGTCATCGATACGCTCTATGCGCCGATATATTACAGGCTGATGTTCGAGACTGGGCCTATTTCCGATGCCTATGCGGACGGACTCTATCGGTCCGTCATCGAGGGATACGGCACTTCCCAGCATCCTAAAAGCAAAAGATGAAGGGGAGAGCGAGAGGCTCTCCCCCCGCTTCGGTTCACTCCGTGAACGCGGTGGACTCTGCAAGTTGACGCCATTGCTCCAACTCTTGCTTTACGTGCTCCAGCTTGGCTTCGACGGCGGCAACACAGTCGTGTCCCAGTTGCAGGCGAAGCGGAGGTCGCTCAACTTCTGTGATTGTTACCATCGCAGCCGCGGCCTTGGCCGGATCTCCAGGTTGCGCGTTGTGAGAGTTGTCCGCCCACTCACGCGCTGCGCCCGCGGTCGCACTGTAGTCGGCGATGACAGTTTTTGTACGTCCCAAGGATGAATCGTCAAGGAAATCGGTTCGGAATGGTCCTGGCTCCACGATGGTGACCTTGATACCAAGCGGTTCGAGTTCCGCTTGCATGGCTTCGCTGAAACCCTCCACCATGAATTTGGTGGCGCAGTATATTCCCCATCCCGGCCACGCTCTGAATCCCCCGACGGAGCTGAGGTTCAGAATGTGACCCGACTTGCGGGCGCGCATGGAAGGCAGCGCGGCCCGCGAAACATTGAGTGTTCCCTCGACGTTTACTGCGAATGCAGAGCGAACTTCATCAGCGGTGACTTCTTCGACGGCCCCAACGAGGCCGCGACCCGCGTTATTGACCAACACATCGATCTGACCAAAACGCTTCAGTGCGGCATCGACTGCGTCCCTCGCCTGCTGTTCATTAGTGACGTCGAGTTTCAGAGTCAGCAGCCGATCCTGCCTCCCGAACGCATCCTCAATCGACTTTGGATTGCGTGCTGTTGCGACGACAGTGTCGCCAGCATCGAGCGCTGCCTTGGTCAACTCCATTCCGAAGCCCTTGGATGCGCCAGTGATAAACCATACTTTGAGTGCCATTGTTTTTCTCCTGTTTGATTGGAAATTGATTCAGACGGTAAATACGATCTTGCCGATCTGCTGATTTGATTCGAGATACCGGTGCGACTCTCGATTTGAGCTAGAGGGAACGTCTTTGCGATCACCGGTTTCAAAGCTCCACTTTTTGAACCGTTGAAAGCGAAATCGATAGCAGCTTGACGGCGGAATGGTCGTCAGTGGCCTCGAAGAGCTGAAATCCACGGACTGTCATGCGCTTTGCGTAGAGTGTCATCGCAAACATCTCCGTGTTCTCGTCGCTCAGCGATCCGTAGACAACATGAACTGCTCCCACTCACGCCGCACTTTGGAGCAGCAATGCGCCAGAGCCTCCGACAGCGTCGAAGACAACTCGTGCGCCGAAGCCGTCGCTTAGATCGTCTATCTTCTTCGGCATCTCGGCGTCCGTCGGAGAGAAGACTGCGATCGCACCAAGGCTGAGAAGCGCAGTCGACTTTTCGGGCGAAGTAGTGATCGCGACCGGTTTTGCGCCCACCATCTTTGCGATCTGAATGGCTGCAATTCCAACGCTGCTCGACGGCGCGTTGATCATCAACGTCTCACCCGCCTTCAGATTTGCAATTTCAACGATACCTACATGGGCCGTCACGTACTGAAACCATGCCGCCGCTGCATCGGTGTGCAAGAGCCAATCAGGATTCCGTGTAAGGTGATTCGCCGGCATATCGGCAACTTCGCCGTACGTTCCATACGATGCCATGCTGATACTTCCTGGAACGACGCTGACCGCATCGCCGGGCGCAAAGCCCGCGACATTCTTACCAACCGCTTCGACCACGCCTGAAGCTCGTAGCCTACACGGGACGGCCACGAATAGTCCTGGAGGTATGCTCCCTTTCGGTACATAGATTCTGCTCGGTTCAAGCCGATGGCGTGAACCCGGAAACGGACGTCATTGTCTGCGACCGGTAAGAGCCTCGCCTCTTCTAGTTTGAGAACTTCCGGGCCGCCCTTCTCGTGGAATTGAACGATCTTTGCCATAACGCCTCCCTGTGGCCTGAGACAATAACAGTCGTATATAGATACGATACGTAGCGAACCGTAAAGATTCAACTAGAGAGTGCCCCGACCCCGCCCGCCACAAAAAAGCCGAGTTATTTCTTTTATTGCATCTGTTACGCAACGTAGCGTATCGAATATATCGAAAAAAGCAAGGAGGTGGAACTTGGAAGTAGATGTGACTGAGTCGTTTGGTTCGTTGCTGACCCGCTTGTCGTCGCAGGCGGCCTCAAAAGATGCGATTGCCGGAGGCGTCTCTATCGAGCCTTATTGTGGGGCTCAAGGTGACGGTCCGACATCGATCTCGGACAAGCACATCCTCACGATGTGTTCGAAGCTTCCGTCTCGTTTTGAGATTCGTCATCGGGCGGATCACAGAGTGTCGTACATCAGGCAACCGGGATCGCTTACTTTAGTGCCCGCTGGCATATGTCCGTTGATTCGCGCTGAGACGGAGTTTGAGTTTGTAGTATGCGCAGTGGATTCCGCACTGCTAAGTGCTTTGGATTCCGAATTGGAGCGCCCTACAGAGGGAGAGTTGCGTTTGCAGGTCAATCTCCACGATCCTGCTGCACAGCAACTCATGACCCTGCTCAGGGCGGATGCGAACGAGGGCTACGCAACCGAAAGGCTATACACAGAGTACCTTGCGCAAGCCTTGGCGCTGAGGATGCTCTCCCTCGGCAGGGGGGTGACTAGACCTCCGTCCAACGATCGCGGCACATACGGCCTGCCTAGACACGTGCTGCGACGGATAATCGAGCGCATGCGGTCTTTCGATTCTGATCTGAGCCTCCAGGCACTCGCCAACGAGAGCGGCTACAGCCGGGTCCATTTCATCCGGATGTTTAAGGCAGCGACTGGGTCCAACCCACACAATTACTTGCTCAATTTGAAGCTGGAAAGAGCTCGAGAATTATTGAAAAATCCGTCGATGTCACTCATTGACATCGCTCTCGATTGTGGCTTTTCGAGCCATTCTCATATGAGCCGCTTATTTCATAAGATTGTCGGGGTCACTCCGAGTGCGTACCGCCGAAGCTTGCAGCCTTGAACTCACGAATGTATTTACAGAATGTCCCGAGATAAAACGATCCAATTGTGCCAATAGGCTACGTTCTGACAAGCCCTGCCACTTCGTTTGCCGTACTTTCGAATCAACGTCTGCGCTAGTTGTTCACGCAGACATGGGATGCGAATCCGTGGAGGATAATTATGCGAATCGGCTTTCTAAGTCTGCCCGTACCTGGACACCTGAATCCCATGACAGCATTGGCCCGTAAGCTCCAGTCACGCGGTCATGAAGTGGTATTTATCTCTCTCGCCGACACTGCGCCTTTTGTGGAGGCGGCTGGACTACCATTTGTACCTTGTTCTGAGGCGGCGTATCCAGTCGGCTCGCTCGGTACGTTCGTACGCCGCCTCAGTGAGTTGTCAGGCGAAGATGCCCTGCACTTTACGGTCAATACGATGATGAAGGGATACACCGCCTCACTATTTGAGTCCCTTCCGAATACCCTCTCCAAGGCTGGCGTGGATGGGATTGTCCTTGATCAGTATCAACCTTATGTTGAATTGATACCGATGCACCTTGGAATGCCCTTCGTCCATGTGTCCAACGCTCTTCACGTCGACTACACGGGACGTACCCCTATCTGTTTCGTGGACTGGCCATACGAAACTGGAGCCGAAGCTTTTGCAAGAAATATCGAAGGAATCCGACGTGCGAGAGTACTCCTGGAGCCGGTCAAGGCAACGGCCCGGGCGTATGCGAAGAAAGTTGGGCTCTCCATCGACTGGAGTAATCCGCACTCCACTCTTTCTCCTCTTGCCTGGGTCACCCAGTGCCCGAGAGAATTCGACTTTGGTTACCCTCCCGACTCTCCGCAATTCCACTATGCTGGGCCATTCCACGATGGTCGTGGCCGGATGGATTTCGATTTTCCATGGCAGCAACTCACAGGCGGTCCGATCGTCTACGCTTCGATGGGCACACTACAGAATGGATTGGTAGACGTTTTTCGTTCGATCACGCAAGCTGCGATTGGCTTGAAGGATCTACAGTTTGTCCTTGCTGTTGGCGGCCAGCTCGATCCGAAACAGCTCGGAGCCGTTCCTGCGAATGTAGTCGTGGTGAGTCACGCGCCACAAATCGAGGTTCTCAAACACAGTTCTCTGTGTATTACTCACGCGGGTTTGAACACTGCCCTTGAATCGCTTTCAGCCGGTGTGCCCATGATTGCACTGCCCATAACCAATGATCAACCAGGTGTGGCAGCGAGAATTGCGGACAAGGAGGTGGGCGTTGTCATCTCCCCGCACCAGGCGTCTCCAGAAAACCTTGCAACAGCGATCAAACGGGTGCTGGGAGATCCCACGTTCCTGGATAACGCGCAGAGAGTGCAGAAAGCAATCCGCAGCACGGACGGTCTTTCTATTGCCGCTT